>WNGG01005344.1_pt1 | contig 21874 bp, 17 predicted proteins | sample 5400661 | NCBI WGS metagenome assembly WNGG01 (sample SAMN13153372, study PRJNA577476) | soil metagenome | isolation source: 100 cm soil or saprolite under Garry oak tree replicate 1 | place: USA:California | collected 2016-06-15
CCAAGCCCGGGCCCGACGAGGCGCCCACGACCTCGCCCGTGACGGTGGGATACCTGGGTCGCTTCGAGGCGCTCAAGGGCGTCCACGACCTCGCGCGGGCCGCGCGCGCGCTGCCCGCGGCGCTCCCCATCCGTGTCGAGCTCCGTGGCCCCGTCGCCACCATGGCTGAGCGGCGCTGCGTCGCCGAGCTCCAGGCGCTCGTGAAGCACGATCCGCGCGTCACCTTCGCCCCCGCCGTGTCTCACGAGGCGGCCGCGGACATCATCGCAGGCTACGACGTCCTCTGCTGCCCCTCGCTCGCCGTCGAGGGCGGTCCCACGGTGGCCATCGAAGCGCATGCGGTGGGTACGCCCGTGATCGGCACGCGCGCGGGCGGCCTCGCCGAGCTGGTGAGCGACGGGATCAATGGCCGCCTCGTCCATCCGGGAAGCTGGCGCGAGCTCGCCGCCGTCCTCACGGACGTCGCGGCGGCTCCCGCCGTCACCATCGATCGCTGGCGCCGCGCCCTGCCGCCCGCCCGGACCATGGACCAGATCGCCACCGATTATCTGGGGATGTACGCGGGATGAAGCCGATGGTGCGAGAGCGTATTGCCCGGCTCCTCGGCCCCCGCTGGATGATGCGCCTGCGCCGCGTGGCCCGGGCCCAGGAGCGGCCGCGCTGGGGCAACCTCCGTCGGCTCGCGCCCTTCTCGGCCAACTACGGCTTCGATCGTGGCACGCCCGTGGACCGCTACTACCTGAACGGGTTCCTCGATCGCCATCGGGAGCTGATCACGGGCCGCGTGCTCGAGGTCCAGACCGACGGCCATGCGCGTCGCTACGGCCGCGACCTCGAGGGCGTCGACACCGTGGACATCAGGGACGACTTCCGGCCGACGTACCGGTGTGACCTCGCGTCCTCGGGGCTGGTGGTACCCAGCGACCGCTACGACTGCTTCCTGCTGCCGAATACCCTCCAGCACCTGCGCGACGTGGAGGGCTCGCTGCATCACGCGCTGCGGGTGATCAAGCCCGGCGGCGTCATCCTGGCCAGCGCGGCGGGCTTCGTGCCGCTCACGGGGGACGCGCCGGACTACTGGCGGCTGAGCGCGCGGGGCTGGACGGAAGTGCTCGAGCGGGTGTGGAAGGGCTGCGAGGTGCGCGTGGAGAGCCACGGCAATTGCCTGACCGCCGTCGCCGCGCTCCTCGGCCTCGCCCTGGAAGAGCTGCGCCCGGACGAGCTCGACGTCCACGATCCTCGCTATCCGGTGCTGACCACGGTCCTGTGCCGGAAACCGTCTGCGGGAGGCTTGCGATGATTCCCGCCGTCGCCTCCCTCGCCAAGCGCTGCCTCCTGGGGAGCGGGCACTACGCGCGGCGGCTCAAGGGCGATCGCTTCCCCGGCGTCGCCGTCCTCTGCTACCACGGCGTGCGCCCCCACGCCGGCGCGCGCATGGATTTCGCCGGACTCCACGTGACGCTCGACGAGCTCGACGCGCATTGCCGGCTCCTCCGGGAGATCTGCAACCCGATCAGCCTGGACGACTGGCGGCGCGCGCTGGGCGGCGGGCCGCCGCTGCCCCCTCGACCCGTGCTCGTGACCTTCGACGAAGGCTACGCCACGCTCCTCACGGGCGCATTGCCCGTCATCCAGCGCCACGACATTCCGATCGTGGCCTTCGTGTGGAGTGATCCCGTGGAGCAGCGGAGCCTGGCCTGGTACGACGCGGTCGTCCGGGCTCGGAGCGAGGACGAAGTGGAGCGGATGAAGCGGCTCCCCTACGGGGAGTGGCGCCGACGCTGTGCCTCCCACATGGTCCGCGCCATGGACACTGATCCGTGCGCGCCGCTCAGCCCCGCCCAGGTCCGGTGGCTTGCCGCCGCGCCCAACGTCGAGATCGGCGGACACACCGCCTCGCATCCCATCCTGGCTCAGGCCGCGCCCGACCAGCAGCGCGACGAGATCGAGCGCAACAAGTCACGGCTCGAGGGCTGGGTGGGACGCCCCGTCCGGGCCTTCGCGTATCCCAACGGCCAGCCCGGCGACGACTATACCCCCGAGACGGTGAAGCTCGTCGAGGAGCTCGGCTTCGACTTCGCGTTCACCTCGCGCCACGGCTTCGCCTCCTCGAGCGAGCCGCCCCTCGAGCGCTCGCGCCTCCTCATGCTCGCGGGAATCTCCGCGGCGGAGCTCGCGCACCGGCTCTCGTACTCGTGGAGAGCGTGATGGCGCGGATCTGCGTGATCACGGCGGGGCACCTGGCGACCTGCCCGCGCATGCTCAAGGCGGCCGACACGCTCGCCGCGGCGGGGCACTCCGTGCGCCTCGTCAGCACGCGGCACGTCGACTGGGCCGTGGCCGCCGACGCGGACGTGCGCAGGCGCCGGCCCGGCGCGTGGACGTGGATGGAAGTCGACTACAGCCGCGCCACCGCGCCCCTCGCCCGACTGCGCGGCGGCGCTCGATACCATCTCGCGCGGCGGCTGTCAGCAATGCTGGGACCCGCCCGCGCGTCCATGCCGCTGGTGTTGCGCGGCTATGCCCGGACGCATCCGGAGCTCGTGCGGGCCGCGCTCTCCGAGCCCGCCGATCTCTTCTATGGCGGCACCACGGGAGCCATCGGGGCGGCGGCGGAGGCGGGCCGGCGGGCCGGCGTCCCCTTCGCCCTCGATCTCGAGGACTTCCACAGCGCGGAGCAGGCGGGCGGCGCCGACACGGCGCTGGGTCACGGGCTGGCAGAACGGATCGAGAAGGACGTCTTGCCCGAGGCGCAGGTCCTGACGACCTCGAGCGCGGCCATTGCCGCCGCCTACGGGAACAAGTACGGCGTTCATCCCGTCATCGTGCACAACACCTTCCCGCTCCCGTCGTGCCCGCCGGCCCTCGACGCGAGCCCCGGCGATGGCCTCCGGCTCTACTGGTTCAGCCAGACCATAGGCTCGGGCCGCGGGCTCGAGCATGTCGTGCGCGCGGCCGGCCTTGCCGGCATCGCGGGCGAGCTCCACCTCCGCGGGCGCCCCGTGCCGGGCTATCTGGAGAGCCTTCGGTCGCTCGCCGACAAGGCAGCGCCCCGGCTCCGGATCCTTCATCACGCACCCGCGCCTCCCGATTCAATGGTCGAGACGTGCGCGGGCTATGACGTCGGGCTGGCTGTGGAGCCCGGCTTCAGCGTCAACAACCGCCTCGCGCTGTCGAACAAGGCCTTCACCTACGTGCTCGCCGGCCTCGCCGTCATTCTCACCGATACGCCCGGGCAGCGGGAGTTTGCCGCCGGACTGGGCGACGGCGCCGCGCTGTGCCCGCCCCGAGACACGCCGGCGATGGCCGCCGTGCTCGCCCGCTGGGCGCACGACAAGACGTCGCTGGCCCGCGCCAAGGCCGCGGCTTGGCGGGCCGCCCAGCGCCGCTGGCACTGGGAGCATCCTGAAGACAGCGGCGCGCTGGTAGGCGCGGTGGAGAAGGCGCTGCGATGACTCTCCGGATTCTCCTCGTGATGGATCCGTTCATCCCGGTGCCGCCCGAGCACTACGGCGGCATCGAGCGGGTCATCGCCGACCTCGCGGACGGGCTGCATCGGCGCGGCCACCGCGTCACCCTCTGGGCCGCGCCGGGCTCGACCACCCTCGGCGCCTGCGAGCCGTTCGGACAGGTGGGCGAGTGGACGCGCTCCAGCAACGTGCGTAACGTCGCCCTCGTCACGGGGCGCTTCTGGCGACAGCACGATCGCTTCGATCTGGTCCACAACTTCGGCCGGCTCGCGTATCTGGCCGGCATTCTCCGGTGGGACCTTCCGAAGGTGCAGACCTACATGCGGACGGTGTCGCCGCGCAACATGCGGCTGGCCCGCGCCCTGGGCGCGCGGCGCCTTCACTACACGGCGGTGAGCGCGGCCATCCGCGACACGGGACGGCCCGGAGGCGGCGACTGGAGCGTCGTCTACAACTGCGCCCCCGTCGACCAGTACAAGCTCCGCACCGACGTCGACCCCGCGGCGGCGCCCCTCGTGTTCCTCGGGCGGCTCGATCGCTGCAAGGGCGCGCACACCGCCATTGCCGTGGCGCGCCGGCTGAACCGCCCGCTGCAGATCGCGGGGAACGTGTCCTCGCTGCCTCACGAGCGCGCGTACTTCGCGAGGGAAATCCAGCCCCTCATCGACGGGCGGCTCATCACCTACGTCGGACCCGTGGACAACCTGAGAAAGAACGAGCTGCTCGGCGGCGCCGCCGCCCTGCTCCTGCCCATCGAATGGGAGGAGCCATTCCCGGTGGTGCTGCCCGAGGCGCTGCTGTGCGGCACGCCGGTGATTGCCTTCCGTCGAGGGGGCGTCCCGGAAGGGATAGACCACGGCCGCACGGGCTTCCTCTGCGACACGGCGGAGGGAATGGCGGAGGCGGTGGGCCGGCTGGGCGTGATCGACCGGGCGACCTGTCGCGCGGAGGCGGAGCGCCGCTTCAGCGACGAGACGATCGTGAGCGACTACGAGGCGCTCTACGAGAGCTTGATGAGGCAGGTCCGTCGATGAGGCTGACCCGTTCGATGGGGCTGATCCGACGGACGCCCACAGCCTTCCGATCACGACTCGCCCGGCTGATCCGGCTGCCCCTGCGACTGATACCGTCGTCGGCCATCGTGCCGATCCTGAGCGGCCCGGGCCGCGGGATGCGCTGGATCGTGGGCTCGGCGCCTCACGGCGCGTGGCTCGGCCTTCTCGAGCGGGACAAGCTGACGCCCTTCGTGGCGCGGCTCCAGAGCGGGATGACGGTGTGGGACATCGGTGCCAACGTCGGCCTCTACACGCTGCCAAGCGCGCGAGCGGTAGGACCGTCGGGTCAGGTGGTCGCCTTCGAGCCCATGCCGAGAAACCTGGGATTCTTGAGACGCCACCTGACGCTGAACGGGCTCGAGGGGGTCGTGGTCTGCGACGTGGCGGTCAGCGACGCCACGGGCACCCTGAAGATGGCCGAGGGCGACTCGCCCAGCGAGTTTCACGCCGACGCGGGCGGGAGCGTCGAGGTCAGGGCCGTCACCCTCGACGACTGGCTCTCCGAGAGCGGAGCGCCGCCGCCCGACGTGGTCAAGATCGACGTCGAGGGCAGCGACGATGCCGTGCTGCGGGGCGGAGCGCGAAGCTTCGCCAAGTACCGTCCCTCGATCTATCTCGCCCTGCACGGAGAGCGTCAGCGGCGCGCGTGCCGCGACTTGCTCGCCTCCTGGGGCTACGTGGTCACCTCGCTCGAGCCCGGGCTCGTCCCCGATCTGAGCTCGGAGTGGCTGGCGGAGCCCCTGGGATGACGCTCAAGCAGCGCTTCGGCCAGTGGCTATTCGCGCACATGCCGATCACGCGCTTCCTCTTCGACCAGCTCCGCGTGGAGGCCAACGCGGGCCTCGCCTGGCTGGCCAACGGCCTCTTTCCCTGGCGGCGCCGCCGGCTCGCGGCCCTCCGGCGCCGGCGCGATCTCCGCGCCAACGTCGCCTGCGGCCCGCAGGTCCTGACAGACTTCGTGAACCTGGATCTCTTCGCGTGCCGCCCCGAGGTGATCTCGTGGGACTGCCGGCGCTCGCTTCCTCTGGGCAACGGCGCGGCCATCGGGATCCGCGTCGAGCAGTTCGTCGAGCACCTGGAGACGCGCGAGGAGCTGCCGGACTTCCTCCGCGAGTGTCACCGCGCCCTTCGCCCCGGCGGGGTGCTGCGGATCATCGTGCCCGACGCCGAGCGCTATCTGCAGGCGTACTGCCGCGGCGACCTGTCCGGCTTCCGCGAGCTCGCGGTGCCCGATCCCTTCCCGGAGGACCTGCCCACGCGGATGGACATCATCAACCACGTCTTCCACCAGTGGGACGAGCATCGCTGGGGGTACGACTTCGAGACGCTGGCCCATCGCCTTCGCGCGGCGGGCTTCGAGCGGATCGAGCGCGCGGAATACAAGATCTCGCGGGACCCGGAGCTCGGCCAGGACCGCGAGGAGCACGCGCCGTACTCGCTCTACGTGGAGGCGGTGAGGTAGGCCGTGCGCCGCGTCTTGATGGTGAGCCCGCACTTTCCGCCGGACACGAACGCGGCCACGCATCGCGTGCGTCTGCTCGCTCCTCATCTCCCCGCGCGGGGCTGGGAGCCCACGGTGGTCGCCGTCGACCCGCGCGACTACGAGGGGCGCCTCGATCCCGCCCTCGCCGACCTCGTGCCGCCGTCGCTGCGGGTCGTCCATGCGCGCGCGTGGCCGGCCTCTCTGACGCGCCGGCTCGGCATTGGCGACCTCGGTCTGCGCGCCTTCACCGGACTCCTGGGCACCTGCGTCGGGCTCCTGCGCCGCGAGCGCTTCGACGCGCTGTTCGTGACCATCTATCCGGCCTATCCCGCCCTCCTCGGGCCCTGGCTCAAGCGGCGCTTCGGCGTTCCCTTCGTGCTCGACTACCAGGATCCGTGGGTCGGCGCCTGGGGAGAGACGGTCGGAGGCGGTGCCGGCGGCCGGCCGGATCTCAAGAGCCGGCTGAGCCGGGCTCTGGCCATGCGGCTCGAGCCGATGGCGCTCCGAGCCTCCGACGCCATCACCGCCGTGTCGAGCGCGACCTACGAGCTGCTCCACGACCGCTATCCGTGGGTCAGAGAGACGCCGTGCGCCGACATTCCGCTGGGCGGCGAGCCCGCGGACTTCGACGCCCTCCGGCGCCAGCTGCGGAGCAACCCGTGGTTCGACCCCAAGGACGGGCAGGTGCATCTCTGCTATGTCGGAACGCTGCTTCCTCTCGGCTTCGAGACGCTGCGCGCCGTCCTGGAGGCGGCCGCGCTCCTCGGCAGCCGGCGCCCTGATCTCTACGCGCGGCTTCGCCTGCACTTCTTCGGCACGAGCAACGTCACGACGCCCGGGGCCCCCTGGCGCGTGCTTCCCGTGGCGCGCGCGCTCGGCGTCGCCGATCGCGTCACCGAGATGCCGGGACGGCTCGACTACCTGGACGCCCTGACGGTCCAGACCCAGGCCAGCGCCATCCTCCTGATGGGAAGCAGCGAGCGGCACTACACGGCGAGCAAGCTCTACCCCGCGCTCCTCTCCGAGCGCCCGCTCCTCGCCGTGTACCACGAAGCCAGCAGCGTGGTGGACGTCCTCCGCGGCACCGCCGCGTCGCCCACGGCCCGCGTGGTCACCTACGGCGACGCCGACCGCGCCGGCGCGCGCGTGGAGGCGATCTACGACGAGCTGGCCGCCCTCGTGGACAACCCGCGCTACGACCCGGGAGCCGTCAACTGGGAGTCGCTGCGCGAGTGGTCGGCGGGCGCGCTGGCGGGCAAGCTGGCCGCTCTCCTCGATCGGGTGGGTGTGGCCGCCAGGGCCGGTGAGGCATGAGCCGGCTGAAGGAGCGCGTGCGGGCGCTCTTGACGACGGGGGGGTACTCGGTGCACCGCTGGCCGGCGAATCGCTTCGACGGCATGCGGGACGCCCTCCTCCTCCTGCGAAGCGCGGGATACGCGCCGCGGGTGGTCATCGACTGCGGGGCCAACCGGGGGGAGTGGACGCAGCTGGCGCGCGTGGCCTTCCCGGACTCCACGTTTCTCCTCATCGAGCCTCAGCCCGCCTGCACAGCGAAGCTCACCGCCCTCGCCGCGCGCCTGCCCCGCGTGGTCGTGCACGCGGTCGCCGTCACGGAGCCGGGCATCTCGCGCGTCCGGATGATCGGGGGCGGCGAGGAGGGTGGCGGAACGGGGGCCTGGGTCGGCCACGCGGGGGAGGTCGCGCCCGGCGAGGTCGAATGTCCCGCCACCACCCTCGACGCGCTGATCGCGCCGCGCGTGACGCGATCGGACCGGGCCCTCCTCAAGCTCGACATCGAAGGCCACGAGGTCACGGCCCTCACGGGGGCCCGCGCGCTCCTGGAGAAGACGGAAGTCATCCTGACCGAGCTGCAGTTCTATCCGATCAACGACAACGGGCGGGCCGTCTTCGTCGACATGCTGGAGTTCCTCCGCGAACGGGGCTTCGAGCTGTACGACTTCGCGTGCCTGTCCCAGCGGCCGCGGGACAAGCGCCTGCGCATGGGTGATGTCCTCTTCGTCCGGCGGGACAGCCCTCTCCTCGCCGACCGGGCCTGGGAATGACGCGGGAAACAAAGCCGGGCGCCGTGCTGGCCATGCGGCCCATCAGGCTCACGGCGATCCTCACGCATCCCGTCCAGTACTACGCGCCGTGGTTCCGCCACATCGCAGCGCGCTGTCGCGACATCGACCTGACCGTGCTCTACGCGACGCAGCCCACGGCGGAGCAGCAGGGGACGGGCTTCGGACAGCCGTTTCAATGGGACGTGCCACTCACCGACGGGTACCGCTGTCGCGTCCTTCGACCCTCGCGGCCGGAAGAGAGCGTGCACAGCGACCGCTTCTGGGGCCTCGACGTTCCGGAGATCGCCTCGGCCATCCGGGAGAGCCGGCCCCACATCGCCCTGATCCCCGGCTGGCATTCCGTCACGCTCGCCCGCGCGCTCTGGGCATGCCGGGGGCAGGGAATCCCCACGCTCTATCGCGGTGACACGAACCTCGGGACCGCTCCCACGGATTGGCGGCGCTGGCCGTGGATGCTCCGGACGCGGCTCCTGCTCGGGCGCTTCGACGGGTATCTCTGTGTCGGCCACCACGCGCGCGCCTACCTCCGACGCTTCGGGGCGAGGGACTCGCTGGTCTGGGACGCGCCGCACTGCATCGACACCGAGTTCTTCGGGCGTGCCGCGGCCACCCACCAGACGCCGGAGGCGCGCCAGGCGGCCCGCGCGGCCTTTGGTCTCCCGCGCTCTGCTTTCGTGGTGCTGTTCGCGGGCAAGCTCGAGCCCAAGAAGCGTCCCCTGGACCTCGTCCGGGCCATTGCGCGGATGGATCCGCCCGTGAGCCTGCTCATGGTCGGGGCGGGCGAGCTGGAGGCGGAGTGCCGCGCCGAGGCGCGCAAGCTCGGCGTGGAGCTGCACTGGGCGGGCTTCCTGAATCAGACCCAGCTCGGCCGCGTGTACGCCGCGGCGGACTGTCTCGCGCTGCCGAGCGACTGGGGAGAGACCTGGGGCCTGGTGGTCAACGAGGCGCTCGCCTCGGGGCTGCCCTGCGTGGTCAGCGATCGCGTGGGATGCGCCCCCGACCTCATCACGCCCGGCGAGACGGGCGAGGTGTTCGCGGCAGGCGACGTGGCGGCGCTGGCCCGCTCCCTCGAGCGGGTGCGGGCGCGCCTGCGCGCGGGCCACGACGCGGTCCCGGCGTGCCGGGCGCGCGCGGAAATGTATTCCTTCGCGGCGGCCACGGCCGGACTCGTGGCCGCGTGCGTGACCCTGGCCCGTCCGCACACCGTGGTCGGAGCCACGGCGGACGAGGAAGGGATTCTGACCTAGCCATGCTGCGCTTCAATCGCCCCGCGATGTCGATGCTGCCCGCAGCCGGAGGCTACCGGTCGGCCGGGGAATCCCTGAGCGGACCGCTCAACGGCTCTCCGGTCGTCTGGGCCTTCGGGGTGGCGGCGGCCGCGACGGGCGCCTGGATCATCGCGGCGGACTGGATCGCCGCGGCCGGCATCGTGGTCCTGTGCGCGGGATGGCGGTATCTGAGAACCGCCGACGGCCCGCCCGTCCTCGCCATGGCCTTCACCTTCCAGTGGGCCCAGATCACCATGGGCGTCTACTACCACGCGCTGACCGGTCGATCGCTGGACACCATGGACCTGAGCGACTACCGGCCCATGGTCCTCATCGGCCTCGGCTGTCTCGTCGCGCTCCTCCTCGGCCTCGTGCTCGGCATGAAGGTCCTGGTCTCGCCGAGGCCGAGCGGCGACCCGCGGCTCGCCAACGCCTTCACGTGGTCCACCCTGCTCGCCGTCTACGTGGGGACGACCATCGCGACGGGGACGATCCAGAGCTTCGCCTGGGAAGTGCCGGCCCTGACCCAGGCCATCCTCGCCCTGACCTATGCGAGGCTGGCCACCCTCTTCATGATCTTCCGGCGCCTGACCTACCCGCGCATCCGCTGGGGTTGGATCGCCGTCATTCTCCTCTGCGAGATCCCCCTGGGCTTCACGGGCTTCTTCGCGGGCTTTCGAGAGCCGATCATGCTCGCCGCCGTCGCCCTTCTCGGCGTCTTCGATCGGCGCAGCGTCAAGCACTGGATCGTGCTCGGCGTGCTCGCCGTCCCCATGCTCTTCACGGGCGTGCTGTGGATGGCCATCCGGCAGGATTTCCGTCACGACTTCGAGAGCCAGGTCTTCGCGGAGTCCCGCGAGGCGCGCCTCAAGCGCATCACGGCGTTGACCGGCGCGTGGCTGAACAACGATCACACCGAGCTGTTCGAGGACGTCGACAAGTTCGTCGACCGCCTGTGGGTCGTCTACTACCCCGCCCTGGCCGTGAGCCGCGTGCCCCAGGTCCTGCCGCACACCAACGGCGTCATCCTGGGTCGGGCCCTCACCAACCTCGTGATGCCGCGCTTTCTCTTCCCGGACAAGGGCGAGGTCATCTCCGACAGCGAGATGGTGACGCAGTATTCCGGAGTGTGGGTGGCGGGCGCGAAGGAAGGGACGAACATCGCCTTCGGTTATGCGGCGGAGTCCTACGTCGACTTCGGCGTGCCCCTCATGTTCCTGCCCGTCCTCGTCTACGGCTTCCTCATCGGGATGGCGTACCACTGGTGGCTCGGAGCGATCCGCCATCGCGATCTCGCGGTGGGGCTGGCCACCGTGATGTTCTGGCTGTGCCTCTACATCTTCGAGCGGTCCTGGGTCAAGACGCTGGGGCTGACCGTGACCATGATGGTCTATCTGGGCGGCCTCACCCTCGTGCTGGACCGCGTCCTGCTCTGGCACTCGGGCGGCTCGCGCTCGACCCGGCCCCGCCGGGCCGGACGCCGGCGGCTGGGACGCTGAGGGCCGGCTCCATGCGAGTCCTCCACGTCACGCCCTACTTCGCGCCCGCCTTCCGCTATGGCGGGCCGCCCCGGAGCGTGCTCGGGCTCTGTCGCGCCCTCCTCCGCCAGGGCGTCGAGGTCGAGGTGCTGACCACCACGGCCGACGGGCCATCCGAGCTGCCATGCTCGCCGCTCGAGGGCGATGTCTACGAGGGAGTGCCCGTGCGCTACCTGCCGCGCGGCTTCCCCCGGCGGTCTTTCGGGGCCCGCGGTCTCGGCGCCGCCCTCGATGACGCCGTCTCGCGAAGCGATCTCGTCCACGTGCATGGCCTCTGGAGCGTGCCGGGGTGGGCTGCGGCGCGCCACGCGCGCCGCGCCCGAGTGCCTTTCGTGATCTCGCCGCGCGGCATGCTCGACCCCGGCTCCATCGCCCAGCGTGGCTGGCGCAAGCGCGTCGCGTACCGACTGATCGAGCGCCGGAGCCTGCTCGATGCAGCCTTCCTCCACGCCACCTCGCGGGCCGAGGCGCGGGCCGTTCGAGCGTGGGCGCCCGGCGCTCCCGTGGTCACGCTGCCGAACGGAGTGGAGGCGCCGGCCGTCGCTGCCGCGGCCGGATCGGAGATCCGCCGACGGTTGGGAGTGCCGGAGGGAGCGCCCCTCGTCACCTTTCTCGGGCGCATTCATCCGATCAAGCGTCTGGACCTCCTCGCCCAGGCCTTCGACCGGGTGCTGACCGTCCGGCCCGACACCCGCCTCGTCATCGCCGGTCCCGACGAGCGCGGCCATCGTGGGGAGATCGAGCCGCGCTTCGCCGCTCGAGCGGTCCACTGGGCCGGTCAGCTCGGCGAGACCGACAAGTGGGCGCTGCTCTCCGCCTCGAGCCTGCTCGTGCTGTGCTCGGACTCCGAGAGCTTCGGGCTGAGCGCGGCGGAGGCCATGGCCGCGGGCGTGCCCGTGGTGGCGACACGGACGTGCCCGTGGGAAGAGATCGAGACCGTGGGGGCGGGATTCTGGGTCGCCCAGGAGCCGGAGGCCATGGCCGCGGGTATGCGGACACTCCTCGACGATCCCGCCCGCGCGCGCGCCATGGGCGAGCGGGGACGAGCGCTCGTGGGCCGGCGCTACGCCTGGGACGCGGTCGCCGCCGATCTCGCCGAGTGGTATCGCGCGGCAGTGCACGGCGCCCCGTCGATCGTCGTCACCCCGGGGCTCGCCGGGATGGACGGCGTCTCGGCGATGTCACGACAGGTGGCGCGCGCGCTCGCGCCGGTCCGCGTGCTCGCGCTGCACGACGAAACCTCGACGGTCGCCGATCCCGGGCAGGGGATCGGGCTCGCCGGCGCGGGCGGAAGCAAGCTCGGCCTGAGCGCGCTCACCGCCCGGATGCTCCGCCGAGCTCCCTCGCCCGCGCACGTGGTCTGTCTTCACCTGCGCCTGGGGCCCCTGGCCCAGCTCCTCGCCTGGTGGCGTCGCGCCACGCTCGCGACGGTGCTCGTGGGCATCGAGTGCTGGCGGCCTCTCCGCCGGCTCGAGCGCGTGGCCTTCGAGCGCGCGGGCCGCCTCCTGGCAATTTCGCAGCACACGGTCAGGCGCTTTCGCGAGGCGAACCCCGACCTGGCCTGGCGCGACGTCACGGTGTGCCATCTCGCCACGCCCGCTCTCGAAGAGCCCATCGATCACGAGGCGCGAGCGGCCGCAGGCGGCTTCGCCCTCATCGTGGGCCGCATGGCATCATCCGAGCGCTACAAGGGGCACGATCTCCTCATCGACATCTGGCCCCGTCTCCTCGCCGAGATTCCGGACGCGCGCCTCGTGGTGGCGGGAGCGGGTGACGACCTTCCGCGGCTCGAGGCGAGGGCCGCCCCGCTCGGCGCGGCCATCCGGTTCGAGGGGCGCGTGACGGAGACGGGCCTCGACGCGCTCTATCGCGACTGCGCCTTCTTCGTCATGCCGTCGAGCGAGGAGGGCTTCGGGCTCGTCTTCCTCGAGGCGATGCGCGCCGGTCGCGCCTGCGTGGGTGCGACGGGCGCGGCCTCCGAGCTCATCGAGGATGGAGCCACCGGTTACCTCGTGGACCCCGCCGATCCCGAGAGCGTCTTGAAGTCTCTCCTCAGGCTCTTCCAGGATCCCGCCCTCGCGCGACGCATGGGCGAGGCGGGCCGCGTCCGCTGGGAGCGTGATTTCACCCAGCGGGCATTCAGCGCTCGGTTTCTCGCCACCCTCGGCGAGCCGTCTCGCTGACAGCGGTTGGAAAGCCCCTCGCAGAAAGTGTCGCTGGGGCCTCTCCGGAGGGCCGTCGTCCGTCCTATAAGTACCTGAAAAGCTTGGGGCGAAGCCGTGGCACAGCGTATGCTCAAAACTTGGCCGGACGCCTCAGCCAAGGGAGAAAACCGGGCTCATGAACGCGGTTCTCGGCATCAGCGCGTACCACGGAGACGCGGCAGCCGCGCTCCTCGTGAATGGACGGCTGGTCGCCGCGATAGCCGAGGAGCGGCTCACTCGCGTCAAGCACTGGGCCGGCTTTCCCGCGGAGTCCATCCGGGCCTGCCTCAGCATGGCGGGCATCGAGCCCTTCGCGATCGAAGCCATCGCCATCGCGCGCGATCCGCGCGCCCACTTCTGGAAGAAGGCCCTCTACGCCGCGCTCCACCGCCCCTCGGTCCGTCTCGTCAAGGATCGCGCCACCAACCGGCGGCGCGTGAAAGACGCCGCGGAGGAAGCCGCGACCGCCCTCGGGCTGTCGGCGTGGTACGTGCGCTCCGGCATGCACTGGGTCGAGCACCACCCCGCCCACCTCGCGAGCACCTTCTTCGTCTCGCCGTGGGAGGAAGCGGCCGTGTGCGCCATCGACGGCTTCGGCGATTTCGTGAGCACCTCCTGGGGCACGGGCCACGGCAATCGCCTCGACGTCCTCGGTCGCGTGCACTTCCCGCATTCGCTCGGGATGTTCTATCTCGCCGTCACGCAGTATCTCGGCTTCATGAAGTACGGCGACGAGTACAAGGTGATGGGCCTGGCCGCCTACGGCGCCCCCGACTTCGCGCCGGCCCTCCGGCGGCTCATCCGCTTGGAGGACGACGGGACATTCCGTCTCGACCTCCGCTACTTCCGCCACCACACGGGCGGCGTCGACATGACCTGGGAGGGCGGCGAGCCCGTGATGGGGCGCGTCTTCACCGCCGAGCTCGAAGCCTTGCTCGGGCCCGCGCGTCGCCCGGAGGATCCCCTCGAGCCGCGGCACGAGGCGATCGCGGCCTCGGCGCAGGCGGTGTTCGAGGAGGCGGCCTTCCACCTCCTCCGGTCTGTCCAGCGCCGCACCGGGCTCAAGCGCCTCGCCCTCGCGGGGGGCTGCGCCCGGTGCGGCGCTGGACAGACCGGAGGAGGTGGAAGGCCGCCTCCTCGAAGACCGCCTGCGCCGAGGCCGCGATCGCCTCGTGCCGCGGCTCGAGGGGATCCTCCGGGCGACGCGCGGGCCCGAGCAAGGCCTGACGCAACGCAAGGAAGATCTCGCCGGCTGTCACCTCGTGCCCCTCGAGGATCTCGAGGACCGCGCGCGCTGGGCGGCCGAGCGCGTGGCCCAGGGGCAGGTGGTGGGCTGGTTCCAGGGGCGCATGGAATGGGGCGCCCGCGCCCTCGGCCAGCGCAGCATCGTGGCCGACCCGCGCCGCGCGGACATGCGCGACATCATCAACAGCAAGATCAAGATGCGCGAGCGGTTCCGTCCCTTCGCGCCCTCCATCCTCGAGGAGTCGCTGGACGACTACTTCGTGGGCGCCGTCCCCGACCCCTTCATGGTCCAGGTCTACCCGGTGCGCCCCGAGAAGCGCGACGTCATTCCCGCCGTGACCCACGTGGACGGCACGGGGAGGCTGCAGACCGTGAGCCGGAGCGCGAGCCCTGAATACTGGCAGCTCATCAAGGCCTTCGAGAAGCTCAGCGGCGTGCCCGTGGTGCTCAACACCTCGTTCAACGAGAACGAGCCCATCGTGCTCACGCCGCTCCAGGCCCTCGACTGCTTCCTCCGCACGCGCATGGACGCCCTCGTCCTCGGATCGACGGGCGTGGAGAAGGGCGCATGAGGGTCTGCGTCTTCAACCGCTCGTACTGGCCCGACGACGGCGCCACCGGCCAGCTCCTCGCCCAGCTCTGCGAGGACCTAGTGGCCCGGCACGGGATGGAAGTGACGGTGGTGTGCGGCGAGCGGCCGGGCGACGGCGGCCGCGGCTTCGGGCTCGTGCGTCGCGAGACGCGGAACGGCGTCGAGATCCTGCGCGCCCGCGGCACTACCTTCGACAAGTCGCGCTTCGCGGGTCGCGTCGCCAACTACATCAGCTACTTCTTCTCGGCCTGGGTGGCCGGCCGCCGCGCCGCGCGTCCCGACGTGGTGGTGGCGCTCACCGATCCGCCGATCATCGGCCTCGCCGCCCTGTACGCCGCGCGGCGGGCCGGCGCGCGCTTCGTCTATGTCTGCCAGGACCTCTTCCCCGAGGTGACCCGCCTCATGGAGAGTTTCCGGAGCCGCCTGATGGACGCGGCGCTGGAAAGGGTCGGACGCGCCCTCGTCGCGCGCGCCGACCGGATCGTGGCCGTGGGCGAGACCATGCGCGACCGCCTGGTGGAGGGCAAGGGCGCCGATCCCGCCCGCGTGACGGTGATCCACAACTGGGCCGACTGCGCCGCCATCATCCCGCGGCCCAAGGACAATGCCTTCGCCCGGGCCCACGGCCTCGCGGAGCCCTTCGTGGTCATGCACTCGGGCAACCTCGGTCTCTCGCAGAACCTCGACACGTTCGTGGACGCGGCGGCGCGGCTCCGGGGCGAGCCCGGCATCGAGTGGGTGCTCATGGGCGGCGGCGCCCGGCAGGCGGCCCTCGCCGCCCGCGTGAGCTTGCTGGGCCTCGAGCGGGTGCGATTTCTCCCGCGCCAGCCGGAAGAGGGCCTGGCCGATGCCTTCGGCAGCGCGGACATCTTCGTGATCGGACTCCGCCAGGGGCTGGCCGGCTGCATCGTCCCGAGCAAGCTCTACGGGATCCTCGCCGCGGGCCGGCCCTACGTCGCCGCCGTCGAGCCCGCGTGCGAGGTCGCCAACATCACGTTCAAGCACGACTGCGGGCTGCTCGCTCCCCCGGGCGACGCCGCGGTCCTGGCCTCTCGCGTGCTCGAGCTCTACCGCGACCGCGAGCTGTGCCGGCATCTGGGCGCCAATGCGCGCCGGGCCGCCGAGAGCTTCGACCGGCCGGGGCAGGTGGATGCCTACGCGCGAATCCTCCGCGAGGCAGGGAGCGAGCCACGGCCCGTGCGCCAGTCACGGCGCAAGCGCGCGTTCGACGTGGCGCTCGCGGGCCTCGGCCTCGTCCTCTCGGCGCCGCTCTGGGCCCTGGTCGCCATCGCCATCAAGCTGGGGGACGGCGGGCCTGTGCTGTTCAGCCAGGAGCGCGTGGGCGTGGGCGGGCGCCCCTTCCGGAGCTTGAAGTTCCGCTCCATGGTGCCCGATGCCGAGCGCTTCGGGCCCCTCCAGGCGATGCAAGGCGACTGCCGCATCACCCCGGTCGGCTACTGGCTCCGGGCCTCGGCCATCGACGAGCTGCCGCAGCTCTGGAACATCTTCGTGGGTGACATGAGCTTCGTGGGCCCGCGCGCCCTCGTGCCGGCCGAGATCGAGACGAGCTCCGGCGGCGCCCTCGGCCGGCTGGCCGACGTGCCCGGCTACGAGCGCCGGCATCAGGTGCGTCCGGGACTGACGGGCATCGCCCAGGTCTTCGCGGCCCGCGACGTGCCCCGGCGTCGAAAGTTCCGCTACGATCTCCTCTACATCCGCCGGCGGAGCTTCTGGCTCGACCTGCGGCTCATCGCGCTGTCCTTCTGGATCACGGGACTCGGCCGCTGGGATCGTCGCGGCCCCAAGATCTGATCACCCCGCTCCGCAAAAGTTGGTAGAGCAGACCCCGACCGCTATCATGGCTCATGCACGATGTCGCGGTCGTGGGGGGCGGCCCGGCCGGCCTCCTGACCGCCCGCCGCTGCGCCGAGGCGGGCCTCGACGTCACCGTCCTCGAAGAGCACGAGCACATCGGCGAGCCCGTCCACTGCACGGGCATCATCTCGCTCGAGACGGCCACGCTGACCAAGATCTCCGAGGACGTCGTGCTCAACCGCCTGCGGCGCGCCTGCCTCATCGCCCCCGGCGGAGGCTCCTGCCACGTGCCGTGGACGGGGTCGGGCACGGAGGAGATCCTGGCCGTGGACCGGGCGCAGTTCGACCGGAGCCTGGCCGAGCAGGCCCAGCGCGCCGGGGCGACCGTGCGCACGGGCGCGCGGGTGGACGAGATCGCGTCGGACGCCGACGGCGTCACGCTCCTCTCGGGCGCGCGAGCCATCCACGCCCGGGCCTGCGTCCTCGCCTGCGGCGTTTCCTATCGCCTCCATCGCCAGCTTGGCCTGGGCCTGCCCGCCCACGTGCTGCACACGGCGCAGGTCGAGGTGGAGAGCGAGCCCGCCGACGCCGTCGAGATCCACTTCGGTCGCGAGATCGCGCCCGACGGCTTTCTCTGGGCGGTGCCGGTCCGGCGCGGCGAGGGCGCCGCCCTCAAGCTCGGTGTCCTCTCGCGCGGCGACGCGGGCGCCGGGCTCGCGCGGTTTCTCGCCCGGCCCGAGGTGCGGGCGCGGCTGCGTGGCGAGCCGGGCCGGCCGGTGCGGCGCCTCCTGCCCCTGCAGCCCGCGCCGCAGACGGTGGCCGATCGGCTCCTCCTCGTGGGTGACGCCGGCGGCTTCACGAAGCCGACCACGGGCGGCGGTATCTTCTACAGCCTGCTCACGGCCTCGCTCGCCGCCGACACCCTGATCGAGGGCTTCCAGGCCGGGCGCCTCGACGAGGGCTTTCTCAAGCGCTACGAAGATCGCTGGGAGACACAGCTCGGGCCGGAGCTGCGCATGTCGGGCTGGCTCCGCCAGTTCCTCGCCCGCTGTCGCGACCGCGAGATCGACGAGCTCGTGCGCGCCCTCGGCTCCGACTCCGTCCAGGACGTCATCCGTCGCACCGCCCGCTTCAATCGCCACCGCGACCTCATCGTGGCCCTCCTCCGCGAGCCGGGCATCGCCTCCCTGCTCCTGAAGTCGCTGTTCCGGTAGGAGCGGAACGCGCGTGGACACGTGGGTCCACCAGATGGTTCGGACGACGTGCCGCCGGCGCCTGCTCGCGTGGGGGCTCGTCCTCTGCGGCACGCTGCTCTTCGCCGCCGCCCAGCACCGCTACGTCCGGAACTTCGTGATGGGACCGTTCGAGGTCGGCCAGCCCTATCTGGATTCGGTCACCGACGTGACGACGGCGCCGCGCTATTTCGTGAAGGTGACAGGGTCCAGGGCGCTCGACACCGGCGTCCAGCAGGTGACGATTCACAAGCGCGGAGGCGTGGAGACGAGCCGTTCGGTCTCCGCCGCATACTTTGCCCTGGTGGTCGGTGACCGGCTGCTCGTGGTGAAGAGCGCCGCAGGGGCTCCCACGACGGCAGAGGGCGAGCTCGTCAGGATGCCCGGAGACCTTCGAAGGCAGCTATTCGGAAGACCGGGGGTGGCGGCGATCGAGAGCCGCTTCTACCCGTACTTTGTCGATGACGGGGCGTTCCGGCTCCCCGGATACATCGCCATCGGGGCCGCGCTCGTGCTGGGCTTCCTGTTCTGGCGGTATGGGCTGCCGGCGTGGCGATATCTTCACGCTCCCTCCTCACACCCTCTCGTGAAGCGAGTAGCCTCCTGGGGCGATCCGCTCGGCATTGCTCTCGATGCCAAACGCGAGTCGGAGTCGCCCCGCCACAAGGGCGGCGGGTGGCTCGTGACCGACAAGTATCTGATCCAGCGGACGGTGTTCAGGTTCGATCTGCTCCGACACGCGGACTTGCTGTGGGCCTACAAGCGCGTCACCAAGCACAGCGTCAACTTCATCCCGACGGGCAAGTCGTACGCCGCTGTCCTCGCCTGCTACGGCGGAGCCGCGGAAGTCAGGGGACGCGAGAAGAAGGTGGACGCGGTGCTGGCCTTCGCGGCCGAGCGCGCGCCCTGGGCCGTATTCGGATTCTCCGACGATCTCAGCAAGCTGTTCAAGAAGAAGACCCAGGACTTCTGCCTGGCCGTGGAGGAGAGAAAGCGCGAATGGGCGAGCAAGGGGCCCGCCCGGCCGAGCCCATAGCCGGCGCCTAGTCCGGTGACTTCCGGAAATGGCCCACGACCCAGTCGCCCTGGCCAAGCCAGACGCCCACGCTGTCCACGAGTTGACGCGTGACGTGACGGGACAGGGTCAGGAAGGTCCGCTGGCGGATGTGATGGCGGAGGAAGAAGGGATCGGAATAGGCGCTCCACTTGCCGGTGGTCTCCACGGAGAGCGCGTCGAAGCCCGCTCGCTTTGCCACTCGCGCCAGCGATGAGCCGGTGAAGCCCAGCACGTGGTCCGGCAGGTAGAGGGCGCACAGCGTGTCCGGCCCGCGGAGGAGCCGATTTCGCAGGACAAAGCTCAAGGGCTCCCGGTGGGGAGCGTGGACGACGAGCACGCCGCCGGGCTTGAGCACTCGCCGAAGCGCCCGGAGAAGGCCGAGCGGATCCGCCACGTGCTCGACCACGTGGCGGCAGCAGACGACGTCCACGCTGGCCGCGGGCACCGCCTCGAGATCGATGTAGCTCACGCCGAGCCGGTCGCGGCCGATCTCCACGGCTCGCGCCGAGATCTCCACTCCCGCGGCGTCCCAGCCCTCGTCGAGAGCGATGCGGCAGAAGTATCCGGGCCCCGCCCCGATGTCGAGCAGGCGGCGGCCGGGGATCATGGAGGCGAGGCGTCGGAGCTGTCGGACGGTCCGCCGTCGCCGCACCTCGACCTCGTACACGATGTCGGTCTCGCTCCAGGTTTCCGTGTAGCGGTAGTAGTCTCGATAGTCGTGGGCCGTGAAGCTCGAGAGGTCGAAGAAGGTCAGCCCGCACGCGCCACACTCGAAGATGGCGTGGCCCCCTCGGGAGCCCCAGCGCGAGGTCGCGGAGTCCACGCACACGGGACAGCGGATCGTCGACGCCGACACACTCATCGTCACCTGTAATCTTATGCGATGACGGGTCCGGCCATGTCATCTTGGGTTGGGCCAAGATGGCTCGGAGGCGGGCTCGACGCGAACCGGCAACGGGCCGGCCACTCTCTCGTGAAGGCCGCCTCGTTGCCGCCTGAGGGCGCGAATGGAGGCGACGTCGGCGGATTCAGCGGTCACATACCCCAGGGAAAAGTCTCGGGTGGCTCACCATCCGGCCTCGGCTCGAGCGGGAGCGGGTGGAGGGCATGGGTTTCGTCGAGGTAGATCAGCGCGTCGTAGCGGCGCGGGAGCACGGTGGGCACGTAGTTTCCGCGCTCGCGATCAGGATCGTAGACGACGCCGATGGCGCGATGAGGCCGCACGTCCATGAAAGCATCCGCGTGTGCCTCGTCACCGCCCAGCGGGAAGAGCGCGCGCGGGCGGCCCGTTCGGTGCAGCACGTCTTCCCAGCTCCCGGGCCGGCCTGGGGGAACGCGCATGCGCTGCATCGGCGACTCCCACTCCGCGCCGGCGATGACGCTGCCATGGTGCGAGCTGAACCCGACCAGCACCACTCCCTCGCGAGCGTGCCGCTCGCGGACGAGCTGCCCGACGTTCAGCATGCCGGCCTGCGCCATGTCGGTGGCCCGGGCGTCGCCGACGTGCGTGTTGTGCTCCCACACGATGGCGCGAGCCTGGGGCCCGTGAAAGCGCATGATCCGCTCCAGCGTGTCGACCATGTGCCGGTCCCGCACGTTCCAGGAAGCCTCGCCGCCCCGGACCATGGCCTGGTAGTAGCTCTCGGCGTCTCGAACCACCAGGGCGTTCTGCTCGGCGGCGAAATGCGCCTCCCTGGCGCCGGCGCCCGGCGCCGGCGCGCTCCGCCGAAGCTCCGTGAGCATGGCGACGACCTCCTGCTCGCAGGATGCGGGCACGAGCGCCACGCGCGCGCGGGCATACGCCTCCCCCTCGCCGCCGTACGGCTCGAAGCACTGGTAGGCACGACGCGCGGCCTCCAGGGCACGGCCGTCCACGCGCTCCAGGTAGCGCAGGACGGCATCGAGTGACTCCCAGAGGCTATAGACATCGAGCCCATAGAAGCCGACCCGGCGCTGTTCGGGCCGTGACGCGTTGTGGCGCCGCAGCCATTCGGCAAGCGCCACCACCTCCCAGTTGCCCCACATCCAGGTGGGCCAGCGGGTGAAACCCCGAAGCACGGCCTGCGGGTTCCCTCCGACGTCGGGGCGGCCTTTCACATAGCGATTCACCTGGAAGCAGTCCGGCCAGTCGCCCTCGACGGCGATGAAGGAGAAGCCCTTCTCCTGGATGAGGCGCTGGCTGATTCGCGCGCGCCACACGTAATAGTCCGAGGTTCCGTGCGAGGCCTCCCCCAGAAGCACGTAACGCGCATCACCGATCTGCTCCATCAACGGATCGAGATCGCCCAGGCTCTCGAGGGGACGCGCGAGCCGGCCGCACGCCTCCACCAGATCGTCGACGTGGGAAGGGGACGAGACGGCGGACCTCGGCCGGTCCTCCCGTGGCGAGCGGGAGAGGATCTTCAACACCTCGTCGTCGGTCGTCTGCTCGAAGTCCGCGTACCAGGAACCGACGGCGCCGAAGTGCCTGGGGGCCGCGACGCATACGACCTCGTCGACCTCGGAGCGCAGCCGCTCGGCCGTCTCGGAGGCGCACACGGGCGCCGCGAACACGATGCGTCGAGGTCGCTGCCGTCTCAGCGCGTGGATGGCTGCCCGGGCCGTCACGCCCGTGGCCAGACCATCGTCGACGAGGATGACGGTTCGATCGCTGGCCTCGATCTCGCGCCGATCGCCGCGATACCGTCGCTGCCTGCGCTCCATCTCCTCCGTCTCCGCCGCAGTGATCCATTCGAGTTGCTTCGCGGAGATCCCCAGCTCGCGCACGGCCCTCTCGTCCACGACTCTCACGCCGGGAGCGATGGCCCCCACACCGAGCTCGGGCTGCCCGG
>WNGG01008667.1_pt1 | contig 21872 bp, 24 predicted proteins | sample 5400661 | NCBI WGS metagenome assembly WNGG01 (sample SAMN13153372, study PRJNA577476) | soil metagenome | isolation source: 100 cm soil or saprolite under Garry oak tree replicate 1 | place: USA:California | collected 2016-06-15
CGGCTGGCGGTGTAGCCGAGCGCGGACCGCGGGTCGAGATCGGGACGGGGTGACACGATCAGAAAGGAGGTGCTTTAGGCCGCATTACTCGGCCGCTTCATGCAATGGTCGGGGATAAATTGCGTCGTATAATTCAGGCCGCTGCCATTGCGGGCCAAGCACGCCCTGCTTGGCACCGCATGCCGCCGACGAGCCGACCTCGTCGCGTGAGGCGCGTAGCTGGCGCACTCGGTCCAGGCTGACATCGACAATGCTCAGCCCTGCCGCCGTGCTCTCAAACATGATTTCCTCGGGCGCCGCCACCATGGCCAGCCCGCGCTGCGAGTGATCGAACAGATTCTGCGTGGTGACGACGATCGCCAGATTTTCGATCGCGCGCGCCCAGATCAGCGTGCGCCAAGTCGCCCACAACCGATTTTTATCGATCCCGGCCGGCATGAAGATGAGCTCAGCGCCGCGGAGCGCCAGAGCGCGCGTGACTTCCGGCATATAGACCTCGCTGCACATGGCAAGGCCCACCTTGCCGTACGCGGTGTCGAAGACCGGGAAGTCGTTGCCGGCGACGTATTGGAATTCCCACGACCGGCCTCCCGTATAGATCCAAGGTCCGTTCGGATGCGTACGCCGATACCGCGCCGGCGCCCGTCCGTCAGGATAGGCCATAACGATCAGGTTGTGGGCGGTCGCTGCCTTCACGTCGATTGGCTCGATGGTGCCGAAGACGACATGCACGCCATGCTTGGCGGCGTTTTCGGAAAGCGCCGCCGTCGGATCGAACGTCGCCGGCATGCGCCACGGACCGGGATAGGTTTCCGGGAAGCAGATAAAGTTCGCCCCCTCTCCCGCCGCCCGCTCGATCCACCGCACTGCATCGCCGAGGTTACGCTCGGCTTCGCCGGGCGGATGCGAAATCGGCTGCACTACGGCGATGCGGAAGGTCATTGGCGTCTCCTGGCGGGCCGACGAGCGGCTTGCGGCGAATTGAAGCCGCGCAGCCTCGCAAGGTCAAGGCGCGCTCCTTGCTGTGCAGTTTGGGAAATAGCCGGAATCGAAAAGGAAAATTCGAGCACGCGGTCGGAAGGACCCGATGCTCAGTAATAAAACACGTCGTAAACGACCTCGACGACTTCGCCGCTTGTGAGATCGACCAGGAGCAGATCCGGCCCGTAGCGCACCCATTGATAGTCGGGCGGCGGCGGCGGCAAGCCGAGCAGGTCCCAATCAGGGTACCAATAATCGCGGACCAGGAAGCCCGGCGCCAGGAACGCCCCGATTTCCCAGCGTCGATAGCCCCAGCCGGGCGGATAGACAAACGGTGCACTCCGCACGCGCTCGAACGCGCGGCCGCGATAAAAGAACTGCGCCCCGCCGGGACGGCCAAATTCCGCCCGCGGATGCGGCTCACCCGGGCGGACAAACTCGGCGCCCGGATGCGGCTCACCGGGGCGGACAAACTCGGCGCCCGGATGCGGACCGGGAGTAATGATCTGCGCTCCGGGATGCGGCCCGCCACCGGGATTGATGATCTGCGCTCCCGGCGGCGCGCCGGTGTTCGGCCCGCGCGGCGCAATAAATGGCTTCGGCGGCGGCGGACCACCTCCTGGATGCTGCTGTGGTGGCGGACGCCCGCCGCCACGATGGTCCTCATCGTGCTGGGCCGTAGCCGAGCCGGGCAGAGCTAGCGCCATGATGGCCGCCAGGACTGCAGCTAACATCGTTGCCAAGATCGCACCGGCACCAGGCGCGCCCAATCTTGCGGACAAAATCGCGATCCTCCGCGGCAGAATCGTAAGCCTAGCCCAAGGTATCAAATCGGCGCGGCAGGCGAAATTGGCCAAGCTTGCTTTCCCGCCCGCCGCAGCCGATATAGGGCATGGGAGGTTGGCGGTGGACGAGCCACTCGCCAACCGGGTCAGGTCCGGAAGGAAGCAGCCCTAACGAGCGCGGTTCGGGTCGCTCGTCAGCCTCCCACCTATTCCTTTCGAATCCACGCTACTGCGCCCTCAGGGCGGCGAAACGCAATCGCAGTAGCCCGGATTGAGCCTAAGCGAAATCCGGCAACGGCCGAGAGGCTCATGCGCCGCTCCCCGGGTTTCGTTTCGCCCAATCTGGACTACATTTCTAACCTCAAGATCGCGTATCAAGCAGATCATGAGTGAGACGACGACATCCGCCTACCGCGTTCTGGCGCGCAAATACCGGCCGGCGACATTTGACGACCTGATCGGTCAGGACGCCATGGTGCGTACCGTCTCGAACGCGTTCGAGGCCGGGCGGATTCCGCAGGCGTGGATTCTCACCGGCGTCCGCGGCGTCGGTAAAACGACGACGGCGCGCATCCTCGCCCGCGCGCTCAATTACCAATTGCCGGACGGTTCGATCACCGCACCGACGGTTAAAATGCCGGTGCTGGGAGTCCATTGCGAGGCCATCATGGAAAGCCGCCATCTCGACGTCATCGAGATGGATGCCGCCTCGCACAACAGCGTCGATGACGTACGCCAGATCAACGACGCGATCCGTTATGCGCCGGTCTCGGCGCGCTACAAGGTCTATATTCTCGACGAAGTGCACATGCTGTCTGGCGCCGCCTTCAATGCATTGCTCAAGACTCTGGAAGAGCCGCCGCCGCACGCCAAATTTATTTTCGCCACTACCGAAATCCGAAAAGTTCCGATCACGGTCCTATCGCGTTGCCAGCGTTTCGATCTGCGCCGCGTCGATGCCGCGCGTCTGGTCGAACACCTGCAAACCATCGCTGCCAAGGAGGACATCAAAGCGGAACCGGAGGCGTTGGCGCTGATTGCCCGTGCGGCGGAAGGTTCGGTGCGCGATGCGCTCTCGCTGTTCGATCAGGCGATCGCACATGCCGGAGCGCAGTCTGGCGTCGCCACGGCTGGACCGGTGCGGGCCGAAGATGTGCGGCAGATGCTTGGGCTCGCCGACCGTACGCGCATTATCGAATTGTTCGATGCGCTGATGCGCGCCGACGTCGCCGCGGCGATCAAAGAATTGCGCGACCAATACGATTCCGGCGCCGATCCGGCCATGGTGCTCGGCGATCTGGCCGAATTCACCCATTTCGTCACGCGGGTGAAGATCGTACCGGCATTGGCCGATGATGTCGCGCTGACCGAGGCCGAACGCGTACGCGGCCGTGCCTTTGCCGCCAAACTCTCCATGCGGGTTTTGGCGCGTACCTGGCAGATGCTGCTCAAGGGCATCGCCGAAGTCGAAGCCGCCGGCCGGCCGGTTGATGCTGCGGAGATGGTTTTGGTCCGCATCGCCTATGCCGCGGATTTGCCGACGCCAGATGAAGTAATTCGTTCGCTCGACCAGACGCGGCGCGCTGACGGTGCCGGCGGCCTAGCCGGCGCAGCGCAGTTGGCAAAGCAGATGTCTGCGGACCAGCCGCGATCGGATCAAGCGCGCCCAGATATCACCGCGCGAGGATCTCGGGCGGCGCCGCTCGCTTCGGCGACGCCAATGAGCGTATCCGCCCCGGCGCCGGTCAATGCACCGACTGCCGATGCCGCCGACGTCCGAGCGGTAAAAAGTTTCGATGATCTGATTGCGCTCGCGGCCGAGAAGCGCGACCTTTCGATCAAGAGCGCGCTCGAACGCGACGTGCGGCTCGTCCGGTTTGAAGACGGCAAGATCGAGCTCGCGCTTGAAGGCGACGCACACAAGACCCTGATCGGGGAGCTTTCGAAGAGACTCACCGAGTGGACCGGCCGCCGTTGGATGGTCGCGATATCGGCAGAAGCTGGCTCGCCCTCGATCCGCACTCAAGCGGAAATGCGCAAGACCGAACTCAAGGACGGCGTGCGCAGCGATCCTCTGGTGCAGGCGGTGCTAGAGCGCTTTCCGGGCGCCGAAATAGTCGAGGTCCGTCCGCCGGCAGAACCGGCGGCTGAACCCGCAAACGAAACGCCAGCCACCCCACAACTCGACAGTGAGGCTGCGGACGATGATACATTGTGAGGCGTCCGTCGGAGCTGCCGCGAGTTCAGCTTGACGCGATGAACCTGAGAAGCGGGAATTACGATGGCTGATTTTCTTGGCTTGATGAAACAAGCCACCGAATTGAAATCCAAAATGGAGGCGATGCAGGCCGAACTTGAGCGGCTCGAAATCGAAGGGGTTGCCGGCGGCGGCCTTGTCGCCATAACGATTTCCGGAAAGGGCGATGTGCGCGGCGTCCGTATCGACGACTCGCTTCTCAAACCCGATCAGAAAGAAATTCTTGAGGATCTATTTGTTGCGGCGCATGCGGATGCGCGGCGCAAGCTCGAGGCCACGCTCCAGGAAAAGATGCAGGCCCTTACCGGCGGTCTGCCGCTGCCGCCGGGACTAAAGCTGTTTTGATGCCCACTATTTCCGCCGGTCCCGAAATCGAGCGCTTGATTCAGTTGCTTGCCCGCCTGCCGGGACTTGGGCCGCGTTCGGCGCGGCGCGCCGCCTTATTCCTGATCAAGAAACGGGAACTGCTCATGGCGCCGCTCGCCGCAGCATTGCAGACCGCAATCGAGAAAATCGCGGTGTGCCGAATCTGCGGCAATATCGATACGCAAAATCCCTGTACGCTCTGCACCGATCCAAGGCGCGACGATTCGGCGATCGTGGTGGTCGCCGATGTTGCCGATCTGTGGGCGCTCGAGCGCGCGCATGCCATCAACGCCCGCTATCACGTGCTGGGCGGGATCTTATCGCCGCTCGATGGCATCGGGCCGGATGACCTTTCGATTGCTACACTCATCAAGCGGGCGAGCGATCCAGCCGTCAAGGAAGTCATTGTCGCGCTCAGTGCGACTGTCGAGGGTCAAAGCACCGCTCATTACATTACCGACCTCCTGCACGACGCCGATGTGAGGGTGACGCGGCTTGCCCATGGCGTGCCGGTCGGCGGCGAACTCGATTATCTCGACGAGGGCACGTTGGCGGCAGCAATCCGAAGCCGGACCCCGTTCTAGCCAAACCGGCTGGCGCGAGACTGTATCTGTGCGTGCCTGCAATTTAGTCAGAAGCCGCCTGCGATCGCACCAGCGGATAGACCGAAATGCCAGTGAGGACGGCGCCGGCTGTTCAGGCTGACGGCGTGGGCTGGTTCATATGCCCCGCTGGTTGGGATTTGACGCGATTTGTTGACCCGACTTGGGTCTCGCCTGTCCTGCTCGATCGCGCCGTACGGAGTCTCCGGTCGCAGCGGCGGAACATCCCATTTGCCGTTCGCAGGCATCGCGCAAACCGCTTGCAGTTCCCAAATTGCCTCCGCACATCGGGCGAACGGAGGACCGATATGATGAATGCGCGAAGCAAGGCGTACAAAGGCAGCGGGATGGAGGGTCCTGTCGCCGCCTGGTACGCGCGCCAAACCGCGCGCGACGGCGAGGAAATTCGCCAGACAGCGCGCCGTATTGCCGCATATCTGAATTCCGGTTCGCGCGTCCTCGAAGTCGCGCCGGGGCCGGGCTATCTGGCCATCGAATTGGCGCGGCTGAGCGGCGCCTTTGTGACAGGTCTGGACATCAGCCGGTCGTTCGTGGGCATCGCCCGCGAGAACGCCAGCAAAGCGGGCGTGCGCGTGGATTTCGAGCATGGCGACGCCGCTGACCTGCCCTTTCCCGATACTCAGTTCGACTTCATCGTCTGCCGCGCGGCATTCAAGAATTTCACCAGACCGCTCGTCGCCCTCAACGAGATGCACCGCGTGCTCAAGCCCGGCGGCAATGCGCTCATCATCGATTTGCGCAAGGATTTTTCGCCGCGCGCGGTGAAGGATTATGCCAGACGCCACGGCTTGTTTGCCGGTCCATTTATCAGACTGACATTCAATACTGTGCTAAAGAAACGTGCCTACACCAAGGATAGCATCACCGAATTAGTGGCGCAGTCTCAGTTCGGGCAAGGCGAAGTTCGCGTCGATCCGATTGGCTTCGAATTGTGGCTGCATAAATGAGTATTGACGGTCCGCCGCCGACATGAACGACGACATTCCTTTCGACAAGAGTTTCAACCTCGAGCCCGATCAGGTCCAAGAAGTGGCGCCCGACGTGCGCGCGATCGTGGCCGATAATCCAGGCCCGTTCACGTTCAAAGGTACGATCAGCTACATCGTCGGGCACGGCCAAGTGGCGATTATCGATCCCGGCCCCGACGATGTCGTGCATGTCGCGGCGCTGCTTGATGCAGTGCGTGACGAAACCGTCACTCATATCTTTGTTACTCACACGCACCGCGATCACTCGCCTGCCGCGGCTAAAATCAAGGATGCGACCGGCGCCAAAGTATTGGCGCAGGGGCCGCATAGGCCGGCGCGTCCGCTGCATACCGGCGAAATCCGCAGGCTCGATGCCTCCATCGACCTCGATTTTCGTCCCGACATTACGCTCGCTGACGGCGAGATCGTGAACGGCAAAGGCTGGACGTTGCAAGCGGTGGCAACGCCCGGGCACACCGCCAATCACATGGCGTATGCTTTCAAGGAAGCCGATCTGCTGTTCGCCGGCGACCACGTCATGGCGTGGTCGACCACAATCGTGGCGCCGCCCGACGGCGCGATGAGCGACTATATGGCTTCCTTGCACAAATTGGCGAAACGCAGTGAGCGGCTCTACTTGTCGGGGCACGGCGCACCGGTTCGCGATGCGCCGCGTTACGTGCAATATCTGATCCGCCATCGCCAAGCACGCGAGGCGTCGATCTTGCACCGACTCGGCAAAGGGGCGGCCGACATCCCGACTATTGTCAGAGCGGTCTATATAGGGCTCGATCCGCGGCTCGTTGGCGCCGCCGCACTCTCGGTGCTGGCGCATCTGGAAGAGCTTGTCGCGCGCGGCGCCGTCGTCACCGAAGGACCGGCTTCGATTGGCGGAATCTATCGCTTGGCCTGATTGGCCTTGCCTGCGGGCTTCGGCGGCGGCGCTGATTTTTTCTGGGGCGGCGGGGTAGAGAGCACGTCGTCGATGTCCTCGATCAAGCTGCGCACCCGCTTGGCATTGGTGCCGAGGTCGTGGCGGCCGTAACGCGACGCCGAACGCACGTCGATCCGGACGCCATCGATTGTCGGCCGGATTCGCACCACGACGTCATCGCGGAATCCGAGGATCGGCGTGCGCGCCACCGCCTCGATGATACCATCGCGTACCGCGCTTGGTTGGGGGGCGCGGGCGTCGATCACCCGCGGCAATGGGCCCTGCGGCGGGCGCGCATCGACCACACGCCATTTGCGTTTTGCGATCACCTTCATGGCGGCGGCAAAGGCATCCTGCGGGGTCGCGGTGGTGTCGTCCGGCTCAATGTCGGAATACGCGGCGTGCTGCTGCTCGGCTGTGTAAAGGCCGGCATAAGTCACCGGATTGGCATCGCGGGGCCGCAATCGCGCGATGGCGTCGAATTGCGGCGGATCAATGGGATCGGTGGTAATGTCATATATCGCCGGCAGTCGCGACGCCTTGATGCCGAGATAGACTGGATAGGCAATAAGCGCAGCTCCGATGAGCAGCGCCGTCACCGCTTGGCGCCCACCGCCAATACCTTGCCGCCAGATAACGATACCGGCGGCAAAGGCGAGCAAGATCGCGAGGCAAGCCAATACCAAAGCGCCGGCGAGCGTCGAAAGCGCCGGTACAATCTCAAGTGCGCCGGAGCGTACAATAATGACAGCGATGAAAGTCGCCGCGAGCGAAAATAGCGCGATGCGGCGTGACCAGATGGCAAGCCGCGAAATCGATGTCGCCGTGAACAGTTGTCGTCGCATTTAGACCGTTTTCGTCAATGCGTGCCCGCGTCCTGGTCAATCGGATCGCCACAGCCATTATATTTGCCGGCGCGACCTTCGTCTTTGCTTAAAGCGCAAGCCGGTGACGGCGCGCATCAGTCATCGAGAAGAGTATCGATCTCGGCCTGAATGCTTTCGCCGGGCGTACAGCGGTGGCCGGCGCCTGCGGCCAAGAGGGCGCGTGCTTGTTCGGCGGTCTCGGCTTCGACGCACCATTCTTCAAGCCGCGTGACCAGCATCCTGGCGTGGAATAGCCTGGGTTTCGTCTCGGGGACGGTCTGCGGCGCGGTTCTGGGCGTGCGCAATAATGCGCTTCTTGCCGGCATGGTTGTTGCGTCCGAATCAGCGGATCGGACGATTTTAGACGCTCAGCAGAAGCGAACAAAGAAGAAACATCCGAAGCCGAGGTTCCCTTGTGGAACGTGAGTTCCCCAAATATCGTTGAGTCAGCGTTCCTCAAGTGTGGAGTGTGATCGTGGCCCCGCGCGCGTATTGGAAGGGTTATCTCAAACTGTCGCTCGTTTCCTGCCCTATCGCATTGTTTCCGGCGACCTCCGAGCGGGAAAAGATCAGCTTTCACCAGATCAATAAAGAGACCGGCAATCGCATCCGGTACAGGAAAGTTGACGCCGAAACCGGCGACGAGGTGGATAACCCCGACATAGTAAAGGGCTATGAGGTGGCAAAGGGCGAATATATCGAGCTCGAACCAGAGGAGCTTGAGGCCGTCGCCATCGAAAGCAAGCGCATCATCGACATCGAGGAATTTGTGCCGCGCCAGGAAATCGACGAGCTCTATATGCGGGATCCTTATTATATCGTGCCCGACGGCGAGGTCGGTCAGCAGGCTTTCGCAGTCATTCGCGAGGCCATTCGCAAAGAGGGCATGGTGGCGCTGGGCAAGGTCGTATTCACTTCCCGTGAGCACATCATCGCGCTCGAAGCGCGCGGAAAAGGAATGCTAGGCGTGACACTGCGCTATCCTTATGAGGTGCGCAACGAAGAGGAATATTTCGACACGATCGAGAACGAGAAGATTCCTAAGGACATGATCGATCTCGCGGTCCATATCATGGAGACCAAGACCGGACACTTCAAGCCGCAACAATTCAAGGACCAGTACGAGGACGCGCTCAAGGACTTGCTGCGGCGTAAGCAAAAAGGCGAGAAGATCGAACGGCCGAAGGAGCGCGCACCGTCAAACGTTATCAATCTCATGGACGCGCTGCGGCAGAGCGTCAAGGCCGGTGGTAGCGGCGGCGCGCGCCGCACCTCGTCGCGATCCACCTCATCGCGACCAAGTGGGCGCACGGCCAGGAAGCCGGCGCGCGCATGCCCGGCATAAGAAGGCCGGCTGATGCCTGGCAAGCGGGTGCAATTCGACGACGAGACCTGGCGGCAGATCGATCTTCTCGGCCGCGATCAGATGAAGGACTTTCAGGAGCTTGCCGACGAGGCTTTTCGCGATCTTCTGAAAAAACATGGCCAGCCGGTCGACTTGAAAGATGCGCTTCGGCGCAGCGCCAGCGTGTCGGCGACAATTCATCGTTTCACAACGAAGAAAACTGGCAAGTCGCGGCGTAAATAGGCCGCTTCACTGCTTCGCGATCGCGCGAATGAGCTCGGTCAGCGCGTCGGCCATCGCGCTCTCCTGGATTGCGTCGCGATGCCTTGTTGTCAGATCACAAGCCAAGAAGCTTCTTGGCATTGCCGCCGGCTAACGCTGCCACCGTCGCCGCGTCGAAATCCCCGACCGCCGCGATATGGCCCAACGGATCATACTCCGCCATGTCATAGGGATAATCGGTTCCAAGCAGCACGTGATCGGCGCCGAATGTGGATACCAGCGCGGCGAGCTGGTGCGGCGTGAAAACGACGGTATCGACATAAATGCGCTTAAGATAAGTTGTCGGCGGCTGCGGCAGCGCGCCATGGCTATCGGAGCGCGCACCCCAGGCGTGATCGATGCGCCCGGGATAAGCGCCCAGATATCCGCCACCATGGACGGCGAGAACTTTGAGCCGGGGGTGACGTTCGAAGACGCCGTCAAAGATCAGATAATGCAGCGCAATCGTGGTCTCCAGCGGATTTCCAACGACATTATTGAAATAAAACCGCGTCAACCGCGAGGCTTCGGTGAAGCCGTTGGGATGGATCATCACCAGCGCGCCGAGTTCTTCCGCTCTTTTCCAGAACGGTGCAAATGCCGGGTCGGACAATTCTTTGCCGGCAATGTTGGTCAGAATCTCTACGCCGGTGAAGCCGAGTTGCTTGACGCAGCGCTCGAGTTCGCGCGCCGCTTCCGTCCCATCCGTCATCGGCACCGCGCCGAACCCCTTGAGACGGTCGGGCTTGACCGCGCAGAATTCGGCAATCCCATCATTGACGATATGCATCGCCTTGACCGCGATATCGAGCGGCACCGTGTAGTAGCACTGCGGCGGCGGCGGCGCGATGATCTGCACATCGATACCCATCGCGTCCAGGTCGGCCAGTCTGCGATCATGTCCGATCCGGGCGCGAATGTCGGTCTCCTGTTTCTGACTGAGTGCCTTGGTTTCAGCGTTGGCAAAATGCGCGAGCGGGATGGTGGCCAAATCGAAATAGGGCTCGACGAATTTTGCTGCGGCCGGCACGGCGACATGGGAATGAATGTCGATCGTTATGCTATCGGGCCGCAGCTCGCGCCCGGGCCGACCATGGCGCCGCGCTGCAGTTGGGGCATATTTGTTCCATTGTCCGGACATAACCGTTCCTTTTTGACCTCGCCGCGCCGGGCGCGCAAGGAATTGGTTGAGCGTTTATTTGATAGCTTGATCTAGCGCTGCGGACCGCAAAGCGTGACTTCGCGCTCGGCGCGAAACACGTTGCTGTAGAGATTTGCCACCCACTGCCGTCCGCTTGAGGTCAGGTTGAGATAGCGGATTGCGCTTTGAATGTGCGGTGACACGCTATTCCAATAAAACTGCGGATAAAGCTCGGTAAGATCGGCCGGCGAGGTATAGCCAAGCTGTTTGTTCATGCCGACTTCCTCGAACTCGTGGTACAGCGCATTGGCCTTACGCAGATAGTGCGGATCGCCAAGCTGTCCGATGAGATCGGCCGCGCGCATTAATTGGCCTTCCTCATTATCGCCATCAGCGGCGTAATGCGATGGAAAGCGCGTGAATTCGATGGCGTTGGCGATCCTTTCCGCATCGAGCTGCTTTCCCTTGCCGACACGATCCAGCACGAACAGCTTCGATCGCTCGACATGGTGAGGCAGCAGCGCCGCGTCGGAAGAGCCTCGCGGTAGCTTGATCTTGTTGCCTTTGCCGTCGATCACATAGCCATCTTCGTCATCGCCGCTGAGAATGCCGCGGACATAGCCGATGTCGTGCAACAAGCAGGCGACGAGGAGGTGCGCGAAATCGCTGGCATATGTCGGCCGCAGCAAGGCGCGGCCTTTCATGATGTCGTAGCCGACCAACGTCACCAGCATCGTATGCTCGACATTGTGGTAAAGCGCGTCGCTGTTGCCGATGCATTCAAGGGCTATGCGTGCGATTGACGGGATCAGCTCGGCCAAATGCGCATGGGTCGAACCAAAATTGCGGTTCAAATGCTCGGCAAGGAAGGACCCCAAGGCCTCCGCTGACAATTCTGGTACGGTGATCAAGGAATACCCCTCTACGCCCTATCGATGCCATCGTGACGACGAGTCCGACAATTTGCAATATCGATTGGAGGGCTAGTCCGACTAAAAACCGGCACGGCCCGACGGGATCAAAAGATCCCGAGATGCTGGCGCAGATCAACGCCGTCGTTCTTGAGCGCGGCGGCGGTTGAAACCACGGCGACGCGGCCACTGTTGAGAATGACGATATCGTCGGCGATATCGAACACCAGTTTCGGGTTCTGCTCGACAAGAACGATGGAGAGCCCGCTTTCCTTGAGCTTGCGGATGGTCGCCATCACCTCCGCGACGATTTGCGGTGCGAGCCCTTCCGATGGTTCATCCATCAGCAATACCCTCGGATTCGACATCAGAGCGCGGCCAATGGCGAGCATTTGTTGCTCACCGCCGGACAGATAGGCGGCCATCTGGCCGCGCCTTTCGGCAAGCCGCGGAAACATGGCAAAGACGGTATTGGCAGTCCATGGCGCATGCGCCGCGCCGGCGAAGCCTTTGCGCGCCGCAACCATCAGATTTTCGCGCACGGTCAGGCTCTTAAAAACACGGCGGCCCTGCGGCACCAGGGCTACGCCGTGTGCGGCGATCACCTCAGGGGGCATGCGTGTCACCGGCTTGCCGAAGACTTCAACGCTGCCGGTACGCGGTGGCAAGAGACCGACGCTGACGTTCATGCAGGTCGACTTACCGGCACCGTTGCGGCCGAGTAAGCCGAGCAGCCGTCCCGCACCAAGCTCAAACGCGACCTTCTGCAGCACATGGCTGTCGCCGTAATAGGCGTCGATGCCGCTGAGACGAAGCGCGCTATTCGCCAAGATATACCTCCCGGGTGCGCGGATCGGCGACCACCTCGGCGCGCGTGCCTTCGACGATCACTTCGCCAAAATGCAGAAGCGTTATCCGATCGGCAAGGTCGAGCGCCACATCCATGTCGTGCTCGATCATGACGATGGTGACCTCACGCGGAATGGCGATGAGGAGCTTGCGCACATCTTGTCTCTCGTCGATGGAGAGGCCGGCGAACGGCTCGTCGAGCAAAACAAGCTTTGGATTTTGCGCGAGCGCCATGGCAATTTCGACGCGTCGCCGCTCGCCATATGAGGTTTCCGCGAGCGACCGTTCGGCAATGGCTTCGAGGCCGACGCGCTTGAGCGCGTCACGCGCCTGCATGGCGAGATGGCTTTGCCTGTTAAGCGCGACGATTGGATTCCATCGCACGGCTGAGAGGCCGAGCAAAGCTAGCGTGACGTTATGCTGGATCGTATCGCGAGCGAACAGGGTGATGATCTGGTAAGTGCGCGCCATTCCCAGATGCGTGCGTTTGCGGCTCGGCATCCGTGTAATATCGCGGTCGAATAACTTTACCGAGCCGGCATCCGGCGCCAGCTCGCCAGTGATCAAATTGAATAGAGTGGTTTTACCGGCGCCATTCGGGCCGATGATCAACCGGCGCTCGCCCTGCTCGACATCCAGATTGACATTGCGGGTGACCCGCAGCCCGCCGAATGATTTACTCAGCTTCTCGATTGCGAGAGCACTCATTGCTGCGGCCTCGTGGCAATCCGCGCACTCGTCTTGCGCCGATTTCTGGCCTGCCAAAACGAGCGCGTCATCCGCGCCGCGCCAGGCACCAGTCCTTCCGGCATGAACACAACAATCGCGACAAAAATTGCGCCCAGCATGAAATTCCAGCGTTCGACATAGGCGCTGACGACGTTTTTAACGATTACAACAAGCGCCGCCCCGACTACCGGGCCGAGCAGGGTTCCCGCGCCGCCGGAAATCACCATCAGTAAGCCTTCGGCCGAAGCGGTAAGCGCCAGCGCCTGAGGGCTAATAAACTGGTTGTAATAGACGAACAGGATACCTGCGACTGAGCTCAAAAGCCCGGAGAACATGAAAGCCCAGAATCTGATTAACCAGACATGATAACCAAGGGCGTTCATCCGCCGCGGCTGATCGCGGGTGCCGCACAGCGCCGCGCCGAACGGCGACCGGACGAAAATCCCCGCCGCCGCGATGGCGATGAGGAACACGATCAACGTCGCAACGTAAAACGCGCGTGCGCTACTGAGCGCAATGCCGAACGGCGCCGGACGCGCTGCCACGGTGATGCCGTTATCGCCGTTGGTCAGGCTGATCCAGCGATAGGCCAAGCCCCAGATAATCTCACCGAGCGCAAGGGTGATCATGATGAAGGTGATGCCGGCCACCCGCAGCGACAGCGCGGCGAAGCCTGCCGTCGCGACCAGTGTCGCCCCCAGCGTCGCGATGATCGCCAGCGCGTGACCATGCCCGGCGACCAGCAGATAGGCGACGACATAGGCGGCAATACCGAACAATCCGGCATGGCCGAGCGACACCAATCCGGCATAACCAACCAGAATATTGAGCCCGAGCGCGAATATCGCATAGAGCAGAATCTGACTCGCGATATTCACGTAATACACTTCTTTGATCGCGTACGGCACCACCGCCAAGCCAACGATCGCGATTGCGACGGCAACTCTCCGTGCGATGATGAAATTCGTCACAGAATCTGGCCCCCGAACAGACCCTGCGGTCGCAGTACCAGAACCAGGACCATCGGCAGAAACAGGATGAAATAAGCGAGCTCCGGCAAAAGCGCCTGGCCGAAATTGTAGATGAAGCCGATCATAATGCTGCCAACAAATGAACCGAGCAGGCTGCCGGTGCCACCGAGGATGACGACGACCAGCGCGAGCGGCAGCATGTCCTGGTCGATCCCGGGATAGACCGAAAGTATCGGTCCGCCGATCAGACCGGCGAAGCCGGCAAGTCCGGCACCGAGCGCGAATACGATCGTGAATAATTGCGATACCCGGATGCCGACGACTCGCGCCATCTGCGGATCGTCGACGCCGGCCCGGATCATGGCGCCAAGCCGCGTTCGGTCCAGCATCAGCCACAGCGCGACGGCAAAGACAGCGGCGATGGCGATCACCGCCAGGCGATACAGCGGGAATACCGCCGTGCCGAACCGGATAAAACCGTTAAGCCCCGAAGGCGTTGCCACCGAGATTGGATCGCCGCCCCAGCCCATCAGGCAAAGATCGGCGACCATAAAGGAAACGCCGAGCGTCACCAGCACCTGCGCCAATTGCTGCCCGGCAAGACGGCGCAACAAGAGCCGTTCCATCAATGCGCCGAGCAGTGCGACCTCAAGGGCGCAGATCAGCGCCGCCAACCAGAATCCGAACCGCATGCCAAGCGCGCCCGAGAGCAGCGTCGTGCCGAAATAGGCGCCGAGCATGAACATCGAGCCATGCGTCAGGTTGGGAATGCGCATCAGCCCGAAGATCAGCGAGAACCCGGCAGAGAGCAGGAACAACAGGCCGCCGAACGTCACGCTGTTGACGGTGAGCAGCAGCCAGAACGTCATAACTGCTGCCCTTCCGTCGCGCGGGTGATCAGCACTTGGTCAGTGGCGGATAATCGCGCGAATAGACTGGATGCGCGAGAAACTCCTGTTCGGGCCAGGTCCAGAACTGACTCACGTTCTCATAGGTCTTAATGGTCTTATTCCAGAGCTTGAGGCCGTATTTGGCGCCTTCCGTCCCGATGCGCCGGATGTAGAAATTGCCGATCACATTGTTGAGGTGATCGAACTTGAGCGGTCCGCGCGGCGTATCGGTCAAGCTGACGGCCTTCAGCGCTGCCATGAACTTGTCCTTGTCGCGGGCATCTCCACCTGTCGCTTTCAATGCCGCATCGACGACCTGGCAGTTGACGTAAAGGAGCCCGGCGTACTGGCCGGGAATGGTGTTGAAATTTTTCAGCATGCCGTTGACGAAGCGCTGATTGGCGTCGTTCTCTAGATCGAGTGTGTAGGGGCAACAGCCGACCAGGCCGATCGCCTCTTCGCCATAGCTCTTGAGCAGAGCGTCGTCGCCGCCGGTCTCTCCAGTGACGACCGGGTATTTAAGCCCGGCATTGGCGTACGCCTTCATGAAACGCAGCGGGTTTGACCCGGCAAAACCTTGGCACACGCCGTCGCAATCGCTGATCTGCGCGACGTAAGGCGTGTAATCCGGCGTCACCAGCGGCGGCCACAGCTTGTTGACGATGCAGCCGCCGTCGTGCTGGAACGCGGCCTGAAAGCCGCCCATCTGCTCGTAACCAAAGGCAAAATCTTCAACGATGCAGAAAATACGCTTGAGCTTGAGTTCGGTGGCCGCGTAATGCCCCATCGGGTGCATGGCCTGCGACGACGTCGCCGAAGCACGCAGCAGATATGGATTGGGCTGGCGTTGGGTGAGATTGTCAGCCGCGGCGAGGCTGAGCGTCGGCATCTTCTGCTCGCGGATATAATCGCTGATGGCATAGAGCTCGAAAGCTGCGAGCGGGCCAAGGATGACGTCGACTTTGTCTCGCTCGACAAGTTCTTGCGCCTTTGTCTTTGTACCCGCCGGAGTGCCGCCGGTATCTGCGGAGATGAAATCGACTTTACGGCCGCCGATCGTGTAGTTCGTCTCCTTCAGATAGGTCAGGACGCCCTGCTCCATCTGAATGCCGCCCTGCGCGAGCGGGCCGGTTTTCACGGTAAGTAGCCCCGCCGGCGACACTGCCGGCTAAAATTGCGCGGCGGCTCACTTTGCGAGACTTGGTCTTGCCAGGCATGCGTATCCTCCCTTTTCCCCGTCTTGTGGCCCGCGGACGGGCGAGGCGTAATTTGTTAGCCGCTACTGAGGGTCATGTTTACGACGGGCCCACACGATTGCTGCGAGCGCCGCAACCAGACCTATCATTGGCGAGGTAACGCGCGGTGTAAAGCCCGCTAGTGTCGCGTTTTTCTCAACGTTCCTCAGCGGTAGTCGCGATCATTTAGCCGGCCTGTCGCCGACGCTTGGATGGAATGATTGGAAGCAGCAGATAGGGTCGTGCCACGCCGCCGAAATGCAGGCCGGTGACGCCGCCAAAGATCTCCGGGGGCCGGTCGCGAGGATTATCATGCAAAAATGGGCCGCAACCGGTCAGCTCGTTCTTAAAATTTGAAAGCCGGCCGCCACTCCCTCCCGGGTAGTCATAATCCTTGCCGCGCACCGTAAGGGCGATGCGATAGCCTTTGGGCACAACGATCGATGTCGGCCAAATTTCCACGTCAAGAGTGATCACTTCGCCGGGCCTAAGCGGCTGCTTTTTACTGTGCGTGTGATACGGCCGATATGGTGTCGATATTTTTTTATCGAGCTGGCGGTGCGAAGCGCGCAGCCAGCCTTGGCCGATCGGCGTGTGCGGATCGATGGCGCCCTGAAATACCACTTCCTTCATGTCCGGCGAGAACACGCGCAATACGACGAAAATATCGATATCGCCCGTTGATGACGACACATAGAGCTTGACCGCAGAAGGCCCGGTGATCTCGGTGTCGCTTTCAAGCGGCGCCGTCAGAAAGGTGACGCCGTCGCCCATGGCGTCAAACCGAACCACCGATTTTTTATTCGCGGGTTTGTTGACGGCAAGCACCCCTGCGGCATCGAGATAGAAGCGCGTCCATTTGGTACGCTTAAGCGGCCAATCGTTTTCGGCGCGCTCGACGAAACGATCGAGGTGCCGAACCCGCAGCTGCACCGAGGGCTGCTTGTCCCAACCGTTCTTCTTGCCGTGCAAGAAGTATTGGACCAGATCGGCGAACGCGCCTTGTGATACGCGTCGTGCAGCGGATGCGCGAGGATTTCCGCGCCGAAGTCGCTGCGATTTCTCGCCAGGTCTTCTTCGGATAAGAATTCAGGACCGCAAACAAGCTCGCCGTGCACGCGGCTTCGTTTGCCACGCTCGCCGGCGCCGTATTGCACTGTCTTGACTTGCATGTCGTACCAGTTTTCCCAAAACGTGCAGAGAATCCCGCCATGATGGGTCATATCGCGATACCAGTCGGCGGCGCCCTCCCAAATGCACATGGCCGAGAGATGCGGCGGCTGTAGGCTGGCGACGTGCCACTGATTGATGGCGTAATAGGAAATGCCGTTCAGTCCGACTTTGCCGCTCGACCAGGGCTGCACGCTCGCCCATTCGATGCAGTCGTAAAAGTCCTTAGTCTCACGCGGCGAAAAATGATCGATGTAGCCAGGCGAGCATCCACAACCGCGGGAGTCGACCCGCACGCAAGCATAATTGTGCGGCACCCATTTTTCCGGATCGACGACTTCCCAGCTCTGATAGAGATTGCTGGACCCCGCTGTGACATCGGGATGCCGCTCCGCCATGCGCTGCCACGCGCTCGGGTAACCGTCCTGGAAGGCAAGTCCCTTGGCATAAGGTCCGTAACTCAAGATCACCGGGTGGCGCCCCTCAGCAAGGGGGCGAAAGACGTCGGCGCGTAGCACTAGACCATCGTCCATCGTGATCGGCACGTTCCAATCGATCTGCATGCGGTCGCGAGTCTCGCTGCGCTGTTCAAGACTGTTGCGGTCGCCTGCGACCGCCGCCATGCGCGCTTCGCCTTCAAGTGATGACATCACAATTCCTCCCGCGCTGCCTTTCCTTGCGGCGAGCTAGCGCGAACGGCACTGTCACGCAGCGCTCGCCTACGCAGTTTTGGCCCGACCTTTGCCGCGTTTAACGCCGGCCATCTTTTCCAGCACAGCGCAAACCGCGGCAGTGTCTTCGGCAGAATGGCCGCTCCGCAGCGCCTTGGCATAGATCGCCTTGCTGGCGTCGAACATTGGCGTCGGCACCGCGATTTTGCGGGCATAGCTGCCGATGACGTCCATATCTTTCTGCCAGACCGACATTTTCATGGTGGGATCGCGGTAGCTGTTCCTCACCATCATCGGCGCGCGCAATTCGAAGATCCGCGAATTGCCAGCGCCGGTTTTGATCAGATCGAAGATGAGCTGCGGCGGCAGCCCGGCTTTCATGCCCAGCACCATCGCTTCCGCACTGGCGACGTTATGGATGGCGACCAGAAGATTGGCAACGTATTTCATGCGACTGCCGTTGCCGAATGCGCCGACATCGTGGACAGCGCGCGTGAAGTCGGAGAATAGACCGCGCAATTTCTTTATTTCTCGGGAATCACCCGATGCGTAGACGACAAGATCCTTTGCCAAAGCCTGCGCGCCAGTGCCGCTGACTGGGCAATCGAGCATCACATGGCCAGCCTTGCGCAGGACGGATTCCGCCTTGGCTTTATCCTCCAAAGTGAAAGTCGACATTTCCACAACGACTCGGCGCGGCAGATCGGCTCTCGCAATCGTCGTCGCCGTTTCAACAAGCGCGGACGGCTTGGGCAAGCTTATGATGATCGTGCGAGCTCGGCGGGCCAGCTCGCTGGCATCGGCGGCAATCTCGCCACCGAGCTTGGCGACAGCGCGGCGGCGCCCCGGAGCGATGTCATAGCCGATCACGCGCCAACCAGCGGCCAGCAAGTTTTGCGCGAAAGCGCCGCCCATAATGCCAAGTCCGACAATGCCGACGCTATCTTTCTTTGTTCGAGCCATCGTATCCCGCTCCGATTTTCCCCAAGGACCCGAGGCTATCGCATTCGGTTGCAATGCGCACAAGCGACTTGTCGTTTCGTCGCTTGCGAATGGAGGACGTCCGCATCGATCGACACCCCGCGTGCGGAGCATAGGCCGGATTGGTGGTCTCAAATGGCTCTGGTTGTGGTTTGATCGTTCGCAGGTTAAGGCCTACGCGCTGATGCTGGGGAGGACGGTATGAAGCTTGGTGTTGCCGGTATCGGCAAGATGGGCGCTGCCGTTGCGGCGCGGCTGATCGAGGTCGGCCACGACGTGACGGTCTGGAATCGCACGCCGGAAAAAGCCAAAGCCGTCGCCGGCGCGAGTGTCGCGGCAAGCCCGGCGGAGCTGGCGCAAACAAGCGAAGCCGTCCTCAGCATCCTTACCGATGCGGCGGCCCTGGATGCGGTCTATAACGGCCGTTCCGGTCTTCTTGACGGCAACGTCGCCGGAAAGCTCTTCATCGACATGAGCACCGTCTTGCCCGCCACTGAAACCGCGCTTGCCCGCGCGGTACGAGCAACAGGTGCGGCCTTCGTCGAATGTCCAGTCGGCGGCTCGACCGGTCCGGCACGCCAAGGAAAGCTCATCGGGCTCATGGGCGCCGAACCGGCCGATGCGGCACGCGCACGGCCGATCCTCGAACAGTTGTGCCGGCGGCTGGAACATGCCGGGCCGGTCGGCTCGGGAGCCGTTCTGAAATTTACGATCAACCTGCCGCTGATGGTCTACTGGCAGGCTCTCGGAGAGGCGCTGGCGCTCGCGCGCTCGCTGGCAGTCGATCCGGACCGGCTCATGGATCTTCTCAGCGACACTTCAGGAGCGGCCAATGTTCTGAAAGTTCGCGCCCCCGGCATCGCTGCGATGCTCAAGGGCGGCGCTGGCGGTCCGGTCACTTTCGATGTCGATGGCGGCATCAAAGACATGCAGTCGATGCTCGCCGAGGCCAAATCGCGCGGCATCGAACTGCCGCTGGTGGAGCGGACGCTGGCCTGCTACCAAGAAACCAAGCAGCACCACTCGGGCAATGCTGAAATTTCCGCCGTTTCGGTCTATTGGGCCAACCGCGACCCTCGCTAAATCCTTCCCAGCTAATCGGAGCCATTATGTCCGCTGTCACGCTCGCACAAGCCTCCACTATTGTCGACGCCGCGCTGAAGAAGGCGCGCGAGAGCAATCTGGCGCCGTTGGCGGTCGCCGTGCTCGACAGCGGCGGGCACCTCGTCGCGTTCAAGCGCGAAGACAAATCCGGCATTTTGCGTTTTGACATCGCATTCGCCAAAGCCTGGGGCGCCCTCGGCATGGGCTTCGGTTCGCGCACGCTCGCGAGTCGCGCCGCGAAAACCCCGCAGTTTTTCACTATGCTCGCGGCGGCGAGCGGCGGACGCATTGTCACCAATCCGGGTGGCGTATTAATCCGCGACGCTAGCGGCAACTTGCTAGGCGCCTGCGGTATTTCCGGCGATACGTCGGACAAGGATGAAATCTGTGCGGTTGCCGGCATCGAAGCGGCCGGGCTGAAAGCAGAGCCGGGAACGGACTAGCTGTTCTGACAACGAGCCGCGCCGAAAGTCGCTTTGACATCTTGGCAGTTTTGCCAAATCCTTTGAGCGACGCGCTGGCCGGCCAATCATATAATCGAGAACAGGGAGGAGATTTTCCATGAAGATTTTTTCATTTTGGCGCTCGCTTGCGACTTATCGCGTGCGGATTGCACTCAATCTCAAAGGGCTCGTTCCTGAGGAGATCATCGAAGTCAATCTCATGAAAGGCCAACAGCGTCAGGCCGAATTTCGCGCGGTCAATCCAATGATGGCGATTCCAGCGTTGGTCGATGGCGACGGGCCGGCTTTGTTCGAGTCGCTGGCGATCATCGAATATCTCGACGAAACCCACCCTAACCCGCCGTTGTTGCCGCGCGATCCACGCGGCCGTGCGCGCGTACGCGGCTTAGCGCAGATCGTTGCCTGCGATTCGCATCCGCTGATCGTGCCACGGGTGCGCGAATATCTGGAACATGAATTTAAGCTCGACGAGGCGGCTCGCACGAAATGGTGCCAACATTGGCACACCGCGGCGCTGACCGCTCTCGAAGCACACTTGGCCGGGCCGGCCACCGGGCGCTATTGCCACGGCGACACCATCACGCTCGCGGACATTTGTCTCGCCAGCCAGGCCGCCGGCGCAAAATTCTTCAATGTCGATACGGCGCGATTTCCGAATTTTTCGCGGATTGCGAATTCTCTGGCGACAATCGACGCCTTTGCGCGCGCCCATCCATTGAAACAGCCGGGCGCGCCTGCGGCGGCGTGATCGCGCTTACCACCACTTGTGGAAGTGATGCACCGGCCCGGAGCCGGATCCTATTTCCAGCCGGTCGGCAGCCTTGAGGGCGGCACTAACATAGTCTTTGGCTTCGCGCACAGCGTCGGCAAGCGAAAGATTCTTGGCGAGACCGGCGGCAATTGCCGACGCCAGCGTGCAGCCGGTGCCATGGCTGTTGCGCGTCTCAATACGCGGCGTGGCAAATCTGGTGCAGGCGCCGTCCTCAACCAGAAGATCGGCGCTCTCCGGTCCACTGCCGTGACCGCCTTTGATCAGCACCGCGCCGGCGCCCAGCGCAAGCAGTTTTTGCGCTTGGGCATACATCGCCTTCTCATCGCGTGCCTCGTTTTCACCGGTAAGAGCGGCCGCCTCCGGCAAGTTGGGTGTGACCAGCCGTGCATGCGCAACTAATTCGCGCAACGCGCTAATCGCATCGGCTTGTAATAACCGTTGGCCTGAACTCGCGGCCATGACCGTGTCGAGTACCACATTACGCGCACGGTGACGTCGCAATCCGCCGGCGACAGCAGCGATCGCCGTCGCGCTGCCCAGCATCCCAATCTTCACGGCACTGACGTCAAGATCGGAAAACACGGCATCCATTTGTGCG
>WNGG01002250.1_pt1 | contig 21867 bp, 17 predicted proteins | sample 5400661 | NCBI WGS metagenome assembly WNGG01 (sample SAMN13153372, study PRJNA577476) | soil metagenome | isolation source: 100 cm soil or saprolite under Garry oak tree replicate 1 | place: USA:California | collected 2016-06-15
ACATGTCCTGCACGGACGGCTTCACGGCAGTAGGAGCGATCGACCTCGCAGGCGCCCACATCGGAGGTCAGCTCATGCTAGAACGCACAGACCTCTCCAGCTCGGCGGCAGACCTCCGCTGGGCAGACATCCAGGAACTTATCGGTGAGCCCTCATGCTGGCCAGCGCAGCTGCATCTCAACCAGCTGACATACCGCGGTCTTGGACCGTACCTTCCAGCGCGCGAACCGCCTGCATGATCAGGAGTCTCCCGTAAACGAGGAAGCCGGGCCAGAGCCACAATTGGATGCAACATGGCGCCTGGAAACGGCTCCGGCAATCACTCGCTCATGCCGCCGGGAGACGAGCAAGATGGACGGCCGCCAGGACCCGTCCCTCTCGTGATACCCCGGCAGGGTACTCGAAGTCAGAACCTCGGGACCGTTGCTGCCGATGCATGGCACGCTGACTCAATGGACGACCTCAGGATGGAGCCCGCCTTCACCGACTTGTACGACAATGCAAAAGAAGCGCTGGCGCAGGGTTACAGAAGGGCGGATCAGCTCGTCTACAACTTCGCTATGGACTACGACATCTCACCAGAAGACGCCTGGAAGCTGATCACACACGAGGCGTCTCAGCGAGGCGAGGACGTAATCAAGTACCTGTCGGAGAACCCGCTAGATGAGCGCTCATACAAACTCAAGAACGCTCAACGGCAGGCCGGAAGAGTCGTAGGCAGGGGCCTGGAGCATGTCTCGGAGTGGTTCCGAGGTCGCGGTGGCCGCCGTCAGTAGACGACGACGCCGCGCTCCTGCGTACGTGACTCTCGTGGAGAAGTACTTGAACGGGCGAGTAACCGGGTCCGACGCCGCACCCATCTAAATGTGGTTGATGAAGCATCCTGACCACGAGGCTGATCCGCGCGGCGACCGCTCATGCCGCGATGAGGTACGTCGGGACTGGGGCGACCGGGTTCGCTGCGAGTGCGTCCGGGCTTCAGTGACCGGGGCCCCTCGCGAACCGTTGGTGCCGACGGGTAGCGCCGACGTCTGCTGTTGCAGAGCGTGATCGTCAGTCTCCCGGCAGCCGCGCGCATTGCCGCCGTTATGGCCGGGTGCCCGACCCGCGTGGGACCGCGTCAACTTTGGCCCGAATGGCTGTTCTGGCGGGTCTTCGCTGCCAGCCAGCCGACCGGGATTGACGCATAAGGCCTCGCCCGCTGCGAGATGCCCGATTGTTTACGGCTGCCTGTAATCAGGACGTCGGCCGCATGGAGTACATATCGGGCATACGACCATCACGGTCATCGGTGAGGAGGGGCGGGTCCCAGGCCGGTTGCGGCGACGGCCGTGCATCACCGCCAGGGCAGGCACCTGGCCGTGATGCACGCTGCGCCTGATGGGTGCCACCGGCATCGCCCGCCGCCCGGCGCCGCGGCGCCCCGTTGGCCAGCCGGCGGCTGCCGAACGGCCATGAAGTGCTGGTGAGTGACCACGCCAGAGTCGTCAGTGATGCTGGAGGGCTTTAGCCGTCTATCCGTTCCTGCAGGTCCACGGTGACGGTGTCGCCTGCCTCCTTCTGTATCACTTTGCGGACGTCCGCTTTGACGGGAAGCTTGTGGGTGCCGTCGCCCATGGCCATAAAGGCGCTCCGGAACGGATGGCCGTCGATAGTGCCGCGGACCTTCACCAGGCCGCGTGTGCGGAAGAACTCGGCCGAGTCTGGCATGACCACGTAGGTCCAGCCGCCCTTGCCGTCTGCTTTCTGAAGTTCGGCTGTAAATTGCTTGTCTAGCATCGTGTGCTCCCTGGTTGATTACGTGCATGGCGTTCCGCTCAGCGGGCGGGCTGCTGGCCTGGGCTCAGGTGCTTTCGACTATCAGCAGGTTGTTGCCGTCTGGGTCGCGGAAGGAGAACATCGGCGGCGCGACCCCTCCCATGCGCATGATGCCGGGGTCGGTGTCGGCGCCGCTGGCTCGCAGGCTGGCGTGGTCGGCGTTGGCGTCCTGGGTCGCCAGGCGTACCCCGGTGGGCATGCCGGGCGGGACAAGCGCAAGGGTGGTCACCGCTCCCGGCGGCGCCACCTCGAGCCAGCGCATGCCCGGCCCGAACGGCACATCCCGCCGTTTTTCGAACCCGAGCTTGCCGACGTAGAACTCCACCGCCCGGTCCTGGTCGGTGACCGGCAGGGCCACCGCCTCCAGCTTGCTGATACGGGTCTTGGCCTTTTCGTTCATTTCGTTCCTTCTCCTGGTTGTTGATGGTGATACCTGGCACCTCGACGGCATGCCCCCGTGTGCGCGCCTTGGGGTAGAAGACGGCCGGTTGGCGTGTTAGGGACGGCCTGCGTGCGCGATGTCGACCTGGCAGGCCAGGATGCGTGCTGGCCGGGTCTTGGCGGCCTGGTCCGGCAGAATCGCGAAGTCGGGGGTGGCGCACAGGAACAGGGTGCGCCCGTCGTCGCCGCCGAGGGAACAGGCGAGGACGTCGAGGTCGCCGGTGCTGATTTCCTCGAGGATCTTGCCGCCTTCGCGCACCCGCACGGCGCGCTTGCCGGCGGCGTCTGCCGCCCACACGGCGCCGTCGGCGTCGAGGGTGATCCCGTCTGGGGCGCTGCCCGGCCCGAGAGTAGCCCAGGTCCGCCGGTGCGTCAGCGATCCGTCCGCCGCGATGTCAAAGGCGGTCAGCCTGCTGGCCCACGATTCGGCGATGATCAACGTTGACCCGTCGGGCGTGATCACCGAACCGTTGGGGAAGGACATGCCGTCTGCGGCCAGCGTGACCGACCCGTCCGGGTCGACGCGGACCAGGTTGGTGGCAGGCCTTTCGGCGAAGGCCGTGAAGTCGATGGTGCCGATGTAGGCGCGGCCGACGGTGTCTACCACCATGTCATTGCTGGTTCCGCCGGAGAGGGCGGACAGGTCGGCGAACTGCGTGGTCGTGCCGTTGCTGGCCCGCAACAGCTTGTTGTCGCGCATCGATACCACGAGCAGCGTCCCGTCGGGCTGCCAGCCAAGGCCCGAGGGTGACCCGGGCACCTTGGCAACCGTCTCGGCGGTTCCGTTCATGGAGATGGCGACGACGTGGTGACGCCAGAAATCGGAGACCCACAGCCGGCCCTCGTGCCAGCGCGGGCTCTCGAAGAAGGCGCCACCACCGGCAAGCGTGTCAAGCCGGCGTGTGACGGTATTCATGGTGCGCTCCTTTCGTTCGCTGCTTGAGTAGCTTGCGGCGCGCCCAGGCCGTCCCGCTTCCGTGGCGGCACGGATTCCGGCTCGGATCCGGCCACGGAGTCCCTGCCGGGTGATGGGGCAAGATGGTGGGGTGTCGACTGGCCCGCCAGAGGTCTCGCCGCGGGAGGCGGATGTGCTCGCCGCGATCGGCGAGCGGCTGTCGAACGCCGAGATCGCCGCCAAGCTCTATATTTCGGTCCGCACGGTCGAAAGCCATGTGTCGTCGCTGTTGCGGAAGTTCGGTGCCGCCAACCGGTGGGAGCTCGTTGACCGGGCCCGTGACATGCCGGTCACGATCGGGCTGGCCGGGATTCCGGCGGGGTGGACGTCGTTCATCGGGCGCGACCGGGAACGTGACGTCATCCGGGATGCGATCACCGGCACGCGACTGGTCACCTTGGCCGGTCCAGGCGGGGTGGGGAAGACCCGGCTGGCGGCGGTCGTGGCGGCACATGCCGCATCATGGTTCCCGTCCGCCGTGGCATTTGTGGATCTAGTGCCGGTAGGGGACGGTTTCGTTGCCGAGGCGGTCGCCGCGGCCCTTGGCGTCGCCGAGCACCCCCAGCAGCGGCTGGAAAGCGTGATCGCCGGGCGGATCGGCCGCGGGCGAGCGTTGCTCATCTTGGACAACTGCGAGCATCTGCTGGCGCCGGTCGCCGGTTTCGCGGCGCGGCTGCTGTCGGAATGCCCCAACGTGCGGGTGCTGGCCACGAGCCGGGAACGGCTCGGCATTCCCGGCGAACGGCTGGTCACGATCGAGCCGCTGCCGGCCTGGGATGCCGTGGCACTGTTCCTCGACCGCGCCAAGCAGGTCGATCCAGGCTTCGACACCGACCCGGCGATCATCGCTGGTCTGTGCGCTCGCCTCGACGGGCTGCCGCTGGCCATCGAGCTGGCCGCCGCCCGCGCATCCGGGCTGGGAGCCGAGGGACTAACGGCGGCGATCGACGACCACCTGCGCCTGCTCACCGGCGGCCGGGGGCCAGACAGGCGGCACCAGTCGCTGCGTGCCGTCCTGGAGTGGAGTCACGGTCTGCTTGACGACGAAGCACGCCTGCTATTTCGCCGACTTGCCGTGTTCGCCGGCAGCTTCGATCTGGCAGCGGTCACGGCGGTCACCACCGGGCAGCGTCCGGCGATCGCTGATGGGCTGGGCCGGCTGGCCGACAAGAGCCTTGTTATCCACGAGCGTCCGGTCGGCCGCTGGCGGCTGCTCGACACCATCAGGGCATTCGCCGCTGACCGGCTCGACGCCAGCGGAGAACGAGACGCAATACAAGACCGGCACCTCCGCTGGGCGGCGGCAACCGCAACCCAGTTGGAAACAAAACTCAGCCGCGCCCCCGGCGATGACTGGCGCAGCGAATTCGACGCCACGGCAGGCGACCTGCGAGAGGCCCTTTCGACCGCGCAACGCCGCCACGGTGCGGTCAACGCACATCAGTTCGCGCGATCCTTGGGCCGGCTCGCCTTCGCCCGCCGCTTCCTGCAGGAGGCGACCGACCACTTCCGCCGCGCGGCCGAGCTCGCCCCGACCGCCACCGATGCGGTACAGGACTTGCTCAGCGTCGCCGACTGCACGTTCGTCAGCACCACCTCAGGGCCGGATACTTTTCAGCTACAGCTGGCCGCGGCGCAGCGCGCCGATCCGGCACAAGACAGCAATGCCCGGGCGATAGCGCTGGCCCGGGCAGCCGCAACCGCGGGCCGCTATCAGGTCGTCCGGCATCCGGGCCCCGAGGCCACATCCGAGCAGGCACGCCGCTGCCTCGGCGAAGCCTCCGCGACCGGGGATCACAACGACCCGGCCATGGCCGCGGCCCTGGCTATCGCCTCAGCCTGGTCCGCCAGCCACGACCTGACGCTGGCGCAGACCGCGGTGGCAGCCGCACGCACCACCGGTGACCCCGTGCTAACCAGTGCCGCTCTCGATGCGGTCAGCGACAGCCAGCGCCGGGCCGGGCGCCTTCGCCAGGCCATGAAGGTCACCCAGCAACGGCTGGACCTGTTGCCTGCAATGGACCACGACGATCCCCGCGCCCTGGCGGAGATCGAAGACATCCTCATCACGGCCTGCACCGACGCGCTCCATACCGGTGACCTCCCCACGGCGCTGTCGGTGGCCGGCCAGCTATCAGCAGACCACCTGCTCGGCGGCGGTTCCTACATAGCGGCCAGCATGCAGGTCCCCGCGCTCATCCTGTCCGGTGACCTGGAAGCCGGGCTGCGGCAGGCCACTTGGATGTGGGACCGCTGGCAGCAGGCCGGCCGCTCACCGAGTGGCTGGGTGATCCCCGCCATGGCCATGGCCGCTCTCGCTCACCAACTGCGCGGGGACCAGGACGCCCAAGCCACGTGGCGCACACGGGTCCTGCAGATTGTCGGCGCGACCGGCCCAGGCCGCGAGCGGATGCTCGCCCCGCTCGTGTTCCTGGACGTCAGAGCCGCCATTCACACCCGGAACACCACCGCCGCGGCCACGCTCGTCACGCACGCATTCGGTGACTTCCCCGTCGCCTGGGCTCAGCCATATGCCCGCGCCGCCGGAGCCGAACTCGCCGTCGTCGCAGAACTGCCCGACGCCGCCGAACGCCTCACCGCAGCAGCCAGCACGGCAGACCAGAACCGCTGGGCAGCCGCATGCCTGGCCCGCGCCGCAGGCCGCCTCCACCATGACCCGGCCGAACTCACCGCCGCAGCAGACGAATGGGAACGCATCGGCGCGCGCCTCGAACGTGCCTACACTCTCCAGCTCCTCGCCGACCGCGCCGCCGAAGGCCGCTCCGAGCTTACTACGCTCGGCCTCCCGCTGCCTCCCTGACCTCCACTGGACCCGATCGCCAGAAGACGATTTCAGCACTCTTGCGGCGAGCAGGCCAGAACTGGTTTATCTGTCTGTCAACGTGCCCGCGATCTGCCCAGATTCCGCCCGCGCGGAATCGGCGATCTGTTCGCTGCCGGATTCGGCGCGCGGAGGTTGTGCTTACTCAGCGCAGCCAACTCGGCTATCCGGCCGATTTGCGCTGGGGGTACGTCGCCAGGGCCCGGCCCGGCTTAGTTAGCGGCCGCACGGGAGGCGCTGCTTCCCGCCCGCTGCCGCGACACAAGCGCGCCACGCTGGCGGCCGGGCTGACAGGCGGTTCCCACCACCGGTCCCCCGGCACTGCCTGCACGTGCGCCGACACCATCATGCGCCGCGACCCAGATGTCCGCGCACATGCCGGGCGCGCGCCCGCCGCTTGGGCCGCGCGCGCCGTGGCGCCCTCCCACCCTCTGCTTGCTGTGCGTGAGGCGCACCTTGGCGCCGCGACCCGCGCCGGTAGCTCAGCGCCCGCGCGCCGGGGCGCCGATTCACGCGCGCGGCGCACCCGACGTTTCCGGGTATCCCCGCCCGGCTTCCACGGCGTGCCACTCCCCCATGTTGACCGCAGCAGGCGTCACCCGTGCAACCTTGCAACCACGCCACTTGCAACGCCGCACACCGGCCGCAGGGCAAGAGCTCACCAACCGACAAAGGAGCATTCTTCCTGGTCACCGGGGGTCCAAGCCGCACCTGGCCCACGCTTGCACCTGGCCACGCGGGCAGCTCCGAACTGGTGTGCGGCACCTCATGCCACCGCCGTTGCTGTACTTTGCTGCTGTACTCACGGCTCAGGCTTTCGAATTATATCTCTGACCTGTGGAGCTAAGGGGACTCGAACCCCTGGCCTCTTGCATGCCATGCAAGCGCTCTACCAACTGAGCTATAGCCCCTTGGATGCCGTAGCAGACCTGTCAGGAGTCAGGACCTGTCGGCAACGCCTCGTTAGTGTACAAGACCTGAGCGCATCACCGGTCGTCGCTGAGCACCGGCTCCGGCAGGGTTCCGGCGTTGTGCTCCAGCAGGCGCCACTTGTTGCGGCGGCGGCCCAGAACCGACCAGGCGCAGTTCGACAGCGGACCGACTGCTCCCCAGAGTTCTTCGGGGAAGCCGAGCATCCGCGCGGCGCCGAGCCGGAGCGCCGCGCCGTGGCTGACTACCACGGCGAGCGATCCCGGAGCCAAGCTGTCGGCGATCCGCTCCAGCGCCGCTCCCGCACGCTCGGCGACGGCGGCTGAGGACTCCCCGCTGGGCGGTAGCCACTGCGCATGCTCTGCCGGGTAGCGAGCACGTATCTCCGTGTCAGTGAGTCCTTCCCACAAGCCACCGTGGCGTTCCCGCAGATCCTTGTCGGGCACCACGGCCAGCCCCGTGAGCCGGGCCAGCGGCGCCGCGGTCCCCCGCGCCCGCGCAAGGTCCGAGGAGAAGATCGCGTCTGGCCGAAGCGCGGCGAGCAGCCGTGCGGCTCGTTCGGCCTGTTGCTCGCCGACCGAATCGAGCGGGATGTCGCTTTGGCCTTGAAATCGCCTCTCCATGTTCCACGCGGTCTGGCCGTGCCGCCAGAGAACCAGCCTGACTGACTCCTCGCGGTAGCGCGCCGAGCCTGCTATGGCCGAAGTGGGCAGCGCTTCCTCAGAACGCGCAGACGGGCGCCCGGGACCACCCCCGGCAGCTGCCACCGTCAGGACAGCCTTCCCTGGTCCGCTGCCGAAGCCTGATCGGGGCCGGTGACGCCCGCTCCCACCGGCTCGGGCAGCGCGATCACGGGGCAGTCCTTCCAGAGCCGCTCCAGCGCGTAATATGTCCGTTCTTCCGCATGCTGGATGTGAATCACGAGGTCGAGGTAGTCGAGGAGGACCCAGCGGCCTTCCCGTTCGCCTTCCCGGCGGACCGGCCGGACTCGGGCCGCGCGCAGCTTGTCCTCGATCTCGTCGACGATCGCCCGGACTTGGCGGTCGTTGGCAGCGGAGCAGAGCAGGAACACGTCGGTGATGACGAGCTGCTCGCTCACGTCGTAGGCAATGATTCCGGTGGCGAGCTTGTCAGCCGCGGCTCCTGCCGCGATCCCCGCAAGCTCAATAGCCTTGGCGGTAGCGGTCACGTGTGCTGCTCGTCCTCCTTCGTGGTGCCCTTTCCCTACCCTCTCACGCATGCCCCGAACGCGGCAGGGGCGCGCGGCGCGCGGCCGCACCTGACCCCCGTTACCCCGGGCCCTCCGCGCCCAAGCGTGGCCGGGCCAGGCCTGCCCTGGCCGAGCCCCGCCCTCCGCCGAGAAAACGGAGAATCCGGCCGACCGGGACATAACGATCCGTCTCAGGGTAACCCCGGAACGGCGCCACCGCCCCTCGATAACACTCCGGCGGCAAGCCGCGGCTCAAAGTAACACCACCGGCGCTCTCAATCATCTCGCCGCGCATACAGACGCCGCTTCGCGATGTACTGCACGATCCCGTCAGGGACGAGATACCAGATCGGCTCCCCCTCGGCCACGCGCTGACGGCACTCGGTCGAGGAGATCGCCAGGGCCGGAACCTCGACCAGACTGACCCCATCCTCCGGCAGGCCGTGCCCGGCGCGAAGCCGGTGCCCCGGCCGCGTGCACCCGACAAAATGTGCCAGCTCAAACAGCTCATCCACGTTCTGCCACGACATCAACTGCGACAACGCGTCGGCGCCGGTGATAAAGAACAGCTTTGTTCCATCTCCGCGCTCCGCGCGCAAATCGCGCAACGTATCGATCGTGTACGTCGGGCCCGGCCGGTCAATGTCGATCCGGCTGACCGAAAAACGCGGGTTGGACGCGGTCGCGATCACGGTCATCAGGTACCGGTCCTCGGCCGGCGAAACCCGCTTGCCGCGCTTCTGCCACGGCTGGCCGGTCGGCACGAACACGACCTCGTCCAGCGAGAAGATGTGCGCCACCTCGCTTGCCGCGACGAGGTGGCCGTGGTGGATGGGGTCGAACGTGCCCCCCATGATCCCGATCCTGCCCGGCTGGCCCCCAGCGTTCATGCCGGAGACTCTAGCGATCACCGCAGCGCACACCCCAGGGAGGCCCGGCAACGGGGCCTGCTTCTCCGGCGGGGTTTCGTGCCGGAGTACGTCCTCCCAGCCTCACTCCAGGCCGGCCACCGGCGGCGTGCCGTCCCGCCAGCGCATAACCCGCACCGCCTTGCCCACCTCGCTGCGCGGCACGGTCCCCGGCGGCAGCACCCGGACCCGCACGCTCACCCCTAGTTCCCCCGCAGTCGCGCCTCCAGTTCATGCTCCGCCGGCAGCCGCCCGGCCCCAGGCGAGTCCCCGCTCGCGGAGGGCCGCGCCGCGCCGCCCGACGGCGAGTCCCCGCTCACGGGAGGCGGTTCCTGACCGGCGGACGGCGGGGCGGCAAGAGCAGACGGCGGGTGGGCAGCGGCAGCCGTTCTGTGTTCGCAACATGCGATCAACTGACGGGTGTCTCGCCGCTCATCCAGGACGAGCAGGTAATCGTGCCCCAGGGCGGGATCAGCCAGCAGGACCCGCTCAACCTCGTTGGGATAGATGTTGACCCCGCGCAGCACCAGCATGTCGTCGCGCCGGCCGGTGACCTTGCTCATCTTCACCAGCGTCCGGCCGCAGGCACACGGGCCCCGCCGCAGCGACGCGATGTCGCCGGTCCGGTAGCGCAGCAGCGGCAGCGCCTGCCGGGTGACGGTGGAGAACACCAGCTCACCGGGTGTGCCATCGGGAACGGGCGCGCTGGTCGCCGGGTCGATCGCTTCCACCAGGAAGTGATCCTCGTTCACGTGCAGCCCGTCGGCGGCCTCCAGGCACTCCGACGCCACCCCGGGCCCGATCACCTCGGACAGCCCGTAGATGTCCAGCGCACGCAGGCCCAGCAGTTCCTCAATACGGGCCCGCATCTCACCCGACCAGGGCTCCGCGCCAAACACCCCCGCCTTGAGCGACAGCCCGTCCCCAGGCCGGACCCCCGCCGCGGCCAGCGCCTCGCCGAGCCGGATCGCGTACGAGGGCGTACATGTGAGGATGTCCGGGCGCAGGTCCCGGATGAGGGTGACCTGCCGCGCGGTCATCCCGCCGGAGGCGGGCACCACGGTGGCGCCCAGCTCCACGGCACCCTGGTGAATGCCGAGGCCGCCGGTGAACAGCCCATACCCGTACGCGTTGTGCACGATGCTGCCCCGCCCCGCGCCCGCGGCCACCAGCGCCCGCGCACACATCCGCGCCCACAGCGCCAGGTCCGCAGCGGTATACGCGACCAAAGTAGGACGCCCACCGGTGCCGCTGGAACCGTGCACAGTGACCACGTCCTGGACTGGAACCGCGATCATGCCAAACGGATACCCCTCCCAAAGGTCAGTTTTGGCCGTCAATGGGAGACGGGGCAGATCAGCAAGCGTGACATCGGCGCCACCGGTCACACCAGCGGCGCGCAGCCGTTCTGACTGAACCCCGCGCAGCGCCAGCAGCCGGTTGATCAGGCCGCGCAGCCGCTGGAGTTGGAGCTGCGCGCGTTCCTCGGGGCGCATCGCCTCTGCGTCCGGCTCGAACAATCTGCCTACCTCCTAGTGACTCACAATGACATGACCACGGATTCGAGCGCCCCGCGGTTCCCGGTACAACCGAAATCGCCGGCCCCGCCATCCCCTGAGTGCGCCTACGATGCGAGTATGACCACCGTGCCGGATCGCGCCCGGGTACGCCTGCCCGGGATTTCTTCCCGCGCCTACGAACACCCCGCCGACCGGTCGGCGCTGGTGGCGATGCGCAAGCTCACCGGGTTCGACGTGCTGCTGCGCCGTCTCGCCGGGCTGTTCTCCGACCGGAGCCTGCGGCTGCTGTTCCTGGCCAGCTCCGTGCGGGCTTCCGAGCAGCAGTTCCCGCAGCTGTATGCGCTGCTGCGGGACGGCGCCTCCATCCTGGACCTGCCCGAGGTGCCGGAACTGTTCATCTCACAGGACCCGGTCCCGAACGCGATGGCGCTGGGTTCTGACAAGCCCTTCATCGTGATCACCACCGGGATGGTGGACCTGCTCGACACCGAGGAACTCCGGTTCGCGATCGGCCACGAACTCGGGCACGTGCTGTCCGGGCACTCCGTGTACCGGACCATGCTGTTCCACCTGACCCGGCTCGCGGCCCGGCTGGCCTGGTTCGCCATCGGGTACATCGGCCTGCGGGTGATCATCGCCGGGCTGGAGGAGTGGTACCGCAAGTCGGAGCTGTCCTGCGACCGGGCGGGGGTGCTGGCCGGCCAGGACCAGCCTGCGGCCCGCCGCGCGCTCATGAAGATGGCCGGCGGCCCCCGGATGTCCGAACTCAGCCACGACGCGTTCCACGAGCAGGCGCGCGAGTACGACGCCGTCCCGGATGTACGGGAGGGCCTGATCAAGCTGATGCAGTTGCAGGGGAACACGCACCCGTTCGCGGTGGTGCGTTTTGCCGAGCTGGACCGGTGGATGGCCGAGGGCGACTACCAGACCATCCTGTCGGGCGAGTACCCGCGCCGCGAGGACGACGAGACGACGTCGGTGAGCGAGGAGATCAAGGCGGCGGCGCGCTCCTACCAGGAGTCGTGGAACCGCACGTCCGACCCCTTCGTCGGCCTGGTCAAGGGCTTCGCTGAGACGGCCGCCGGAGCGGGCGAACGCCTGTTCAGCGGCCTCTTCGGCCGCCGCGAGAACTGACCCGCGCCCCGCGTTCAGCCGGCCGCTTGGGCGCCAGGCGCCTGCGAGGGGACGAGCAGAACCAGGTCGTCGCGGTGCACGATCTCCCGCTCGTACTCCGGCCCCCGCTTGGCGGCGAGCCACCGGGTGGAACGGCCCATGAGCGCGGGGATCTCGGCGGCGGCGTAGTTGACAAGCCCGCGCGCCACCACCCGGCCGCCGGCATCGCACAGATCGACCGGATCGCCCGCGTCGAATGTCCCCTCCACACCGGTGATCCCGGCCGGGAGCAGCGAGGCGCGCCCGGCCACCACGGCCCGCACGGCGCCCGGGTCGAGCATCAGCCTGCCCCGGGCCGCGGCGGCGTGCGCCAGCCACAGCTGGCGGGTGCCCGGGCGCCGCTGGTGCGGGGCGAAGTACGTCCCGGCCAGCTCCCCCGCCAGTGCTGCCGCCGCCTGGTCGGCGCGGGCCACCACGGTGGGAATGCCCGCCTCGGTCGCGATCAGGGCCGCGTCGACCTTGGTCACCATCCCGCCCGTGCCCATGCCGTCGGACGCCGCCCCCGCCCTCGGTGCCGGGCCGAGGAACACACCGTCGAGTTCTGCCCGGTCTGCCACCCGGGTGATCCGCCGCGCGCCTGGGCGGCGTGGGTCGGTGTCGTAGAGACCGTCGATGTCGGAGAGAAGGATCAGCGCGCCCGCCCTGACCACGTGCGCGACCAGGGCCGCCAGCCGGTCGTTGTCGCCAAACCGGATCTCATGGGTGGCGACGGTGTCGTTTTCGTTCACCACCGGCAGGACACCGAGGTCGAGCAGGCGGTCGAAGGTGCGCTGGGCGTTCCGGTAGTGGGCGCGGCGCATAAGGTCGTCGGCTGTCAGCAGGATCTGCCCCGACCGCACGCCGAGCCGGGCGAAGGCGGCGGCGTAGGTGGCGACAAGCAGGCCCTGTCCCACGCTGGCAGCAGCCTGCTGGGTGGCAAGGTCGCGGGGCCGGCGGGTAAGGCCAAGCGGGGCGAGGCCGGCCGCGATCGCCCCGGAGGAGACCAGCACCACCTGGGTGCCGGCGTGAACGCGGGCGGCGAGCACCCCGGCAAGGGACGCGACCCGCTCGTCCTCGATCCCGCCCTCGGGTGTCGTGAGGGAGGTCGAGCCGATCTTGACGACGACCCGGCGCGCGCCGGCGACGTCGGGACGGCCCGCGACCTCCGTGCGGGGCGCCGCTGGAGCAGCCGGCGGGCGGGGGGCGGTCACGGGGCGATCCTCCGGTCAGTTCCGCGCGGCCCGAACCGGCGTGGGGCGCCTGCCGGAATGTCCGGGTCCCAGTCGAACACCACCTCGTCGCCCTCTTCGCCGATCATGACCTGCGCGCCCGTCGTGGCACCCGCCTCGGTGAGGGCTTGTTCCACACCCACCCGGGCCAGCCGGTCGGCCAGGTAGCCGACCGCCTCGGTGTTGGTGAAGTCGGTTTGCTGCACCCAGCGGCGCAGTTTGTCCCCCCGCACGAGGAAACTGTTCTCACCGGCCAGGACCACCTCGAACTCGGGGCCACCGGCGGCGGGCGGGCGGATCACCTGCCGGCTCGGCACGGGCGCAGGCGCCGCCGCCCGGACCGCGGCGACGGTGCTGCCCAGCGTGTACGCGAGTTCCCGCACGCCCTCGTGCGAGGCAGCGGAAACAAGGCTGTTCGTCAGGCCCCGGCTGGCGAGAGCCACCCGGGCACGCTCGGCCGCCGCCTGCGCTTCGGGGATGTCGATCTTGTTGAGGGCGACGACCCTGGGACGGGTGCTCAGGTCCGCTCCCGTGACCGCCTCGTAGGCGGCCAGTTCCGCCTCGATGATGTCGAGGTCGGCCACCGGGTCACGACCGGGTTCCCCGCCGGGGCCAGCCGCGCAGTCAAGCACGTGCACCAGCACCACGCAGCGCTCCACGTGGCGCAGGAACTCCAGGCCGAGGCCCTTGCCCTGACTCGCGCCAGGGATGAGGCCGGGCACGTCCGCGACGACGAACTGGGTCTGGCCCGCCTCCACCACGCCCAGGTGCGGGGTGAGGGTGGTGAACGGGTAGTTCGCGATCTTGGGCCGGGCCGCCGACATGGCCGCGATCAGCGATGACTTGCCCGCGTTGGGGAACCCGACGAGACCAGCGTCGGCGACCGTCTTGAGCTCGGCAACGAGCGTGCCCTCGCTGCCGGGCACACCCCGCAGCGCGAAGCCAGGGGCCTTGCGCCGGGGCGAGGCAAGCGCCGCGTTTCCCAGGCCGCCCCGCCCGCCCTGGGCGGCGATGTACCGGGTTCCCGCCCCCATCAGGTCGGCGAGTTCCAAGCCGTCTTCTGATTTCACCACGGTGCCGTCCGGCACTTTTACGATCAGGTCAGCGCCGTCGGCTCCGTTACGATGCGAACCGGCGCCCTGCTTGCCGTTGCCCGCCCGCCGGACCGGGCGCCGCTGCAAGTCGAGCAGGGTGGCCATGCTGGGGTCCACCTCGAAGATCACATCTCCGCCGCGCCCGCCGTTGCCCCCGTCCGGCCCGCCAAGTGGCTTGAACTTTTCCCGGTGAACGGACGCGCAGCCGTGCCCGCCGTCGCCCGCCTTCACACGCAGGACGGCCTGGTCGGCGAACTCGGCCATTGTCTCCTTCTCCCAGCACGCTCACATTGCGTGAGCTGCGCAATCGCAGAAACGTCAGGGGCGGACCGGCTGGCGGTCCGCCCCTGACGCGTGTCTTTTGCTGAACGCTGAGGCGGCGCCTAGCCCGGCGCCACCGGCGTGGATTCTGGTGCGCGTTCGGCGACCACGCTCACGGCCCGGCGGCGACGCACGCTGCCAAACGATACAAAGCCGCTGACCAGGGCGAACAACGTGTCATCTCCGCCACGGCCGACCCCAGGGCCGGGGTGGAAGTGAGTGCCGCGCTGGCGCACGATGATCTCGCCCGCGTTGACCTGCTGGCCCCCGAACCGCTTCACGCCAAGCCGCTGCGCACTGGAGTCGCGGCCGTTCCGGCTGGACGACGCGCCCTTCTTGTGTGCCATCGTCAGCTCTTCTTTCCTGCCGCGGGCGTCCGCCCGGCCTTGATGGACGTGATCTTCACCTGGGTGTACCGCTGGCGGTGACCAAGACGCCGGCGGTAGCCGGTCTTGTTGCGGAACTGGATCATGTTGATCTTGGGACCCGTAATGGATCCCATGATCTCCGCAGTGATCTTGTAGCGGTCCAGTTCCGCCGCGTCACTGATGACCTTCCCGTCCTCGACAACAAGCACGGCGGGCAGCGTCACGCTTGAGCCAACGTCGCCCGGGAGTGTGTCGACGGTGAGGACATCGTCCACGGCCGCCTTTTCCTGCCTGCCACCGCAGCGCACGATCGCGTACACGGAAGAACTCTCTCTCTGCCTTGTGCGGGCCCGCCACGCCGGTCCGCAGGTGCGGGCTGCGTGCAAAAGATGGGGCTCGCCAGCCTTGCACACGGCATCCTGGGAAACTCGTCCCGGATCCATCCTGTGCGCTGGTTTTTCAGGTTATCAGAACCCCGACGCCGCCGGTGCCGACGCTGAGTCTCCATGATCCCCGGTCCCGTCGCTTCCATCGGCCTGCTGCCCGGCCGCGGTCTCGTCCCGCGCCCCGGTCTCGCCCACGGTGCCGGTGGGAGCCCCGGGCGTGGCTGTGTCCCCCGCGACGGTTTCGCCGGCGGCCCCGGTCTCGCCGCCGGCCGCGACACTGTCGGTGGGCGGGCTGGGCGGGCCGGGCTCCCTGGTGGCCGCGCGGCGGCGGCGCCTCCCGCCTGTGGAGTGCGCCGGCTGGGCGTCCTCCCCCGGCTCGGGCAGGTCGCCGCCCTTGCGAGCAGGCTGGGCATCCGCCGGCTCGGGCAGGTCGCCGCCCTTGCGAGCAGGCTGCGCCACCCTGCCCTCATTGCTCACATTGCCCTCACGGCTCGCGCCAGCCTTGGACGCGCGGCCACCCGCCTGCGCCCGGGCGTCAGCGCGTCCCCGGTGGCCCGCGCTGACATGTTCGGCCCCGTCCAGCGAGATCAGGACGCCACGCCCGTTGCAGCACTCACACGGCTGCGAGAACGCCTCCAGCAGCCCCGAACCGACCCGTTTGCGGGTCATCTGAACCAGGCCGAGCGAGGTTACCTCGGCAACCTGGTGCTTTGTCCGGTCCCTGGACAGGCATTCGAGCAGCCGCCGGAGCACCAGTTCGCGGTTGCTCTCAAGCACCATGTCGATGAAGTCGATCACGATGATCCCGCCGGTGTCGCGTACCCGCAGCTGCCGGACGATCTCCTCGGCCGCTTCCAGGTTGTTGCGGGTGACCGTCTCTTCCAGGTTTCCGCCCTGGCCGGTGAACTTACCCGTGTTGACGTCGATGACGGTCATGGCCTCGGTGGTGTCAATGACCAGCGAGCCACCGCTGGGCAGCCACACCTTGCGTTCCAGCGCCTTGGCGAGTTGCTCGTCGATGCGGTACTGCCCGAAGGCATCCTCCTCGCTCTGCCAGTGCTCAAGGCGCCCGGCCAGGTGCGGGGCGACGTAGCGGACGTACTCGTCCACCAAGTCCCAGCCCTGCTCCCCGGAGACGACGAGCTTGCTGAAGTCCTCGTTGAAGATGTCCCTGACGACCCGGATGGTCAGGTCGGGTTCGCTGTAGAGAAGCTCCGGTGGGCTCGCGGTCTGCGACCTGCGATCGATGCTCTCCCATTGCGCGGACAGCCGGGACACGTCGTGTGCCAGTTCGTCCTCGGACGCGCCTTCGGCCGCCGTGCGCACGATAACGCCCGCGTTCTCGGGCATGACCTGCTTGAGGATCTGCTTGAGCCGGGCCCGCTCGGTGTCGGGAAGCTTGCGGCTGATCCCCATCATGGACCCGCCGGGCACGTAGACCAGGTAACGCCCGGGCAGGCTGACCTGGCTGGTCAGCCGTGCCCCCTTGTGGCCGACGGGATCCTTGGTGACCTGCACCAGGACCGACTGGCCGGACTTGAGCGCCGATTCGATCCGCTTGGACTCCCCCTCCAGCCCACTGGCGTCGAAATTTACTTCACCGGCATACAAAACGGCGTTGCGGCCCTTGCCTATGTCGACAAAGGCAGCTTCCATCGACGGCAGCACGTTCTGAACCTTGCCCAGGTAGACGTTGCCGACCATGGACTGGTAGGTCGCGCGGTCCACGTAGTGCTCGACCAGCACGCCGTCCTCGAGCACGGCGATCTGGATGCGGTCCCCTTGCTGGCGCACGACCATGAGCCGGTCGACTGCCTCACGCCTGGCAAGGAACTCCGACTCGGTGATGATCGGCGGGCGCCGCCGGCCCGATTCGCGCCCTTCCTTGCGGCGCTGCCGTTTCGCCTCCAGCCTGGTGGACCCCCGGACGGACTGCACCTCCCGCTCGTCTGGCCCGCCAGCACGTGGTGGGCGGACGTGCACGACGGTGTCGGGCGGGTCATCCGGCCCGGACTGCTCAGCTTCTGGCCCGGAACCCCGGCGCCGCTTGCGCCGTCTGCGGCGGCTTGCGGCTGTGCCGCCCTCGCCGTTCTCCTCCCCGGCGCCTGCTTCGGGGGTGGCGCCTTCCCCGGCCCCGGTATCTTCCGCCTCACTGGGAGGCGGTTGCTTGCGTGGCCGGGCCGCTCCGTCGGCGGCTCCATCGGCCTCGGGCGCGGCGGCGCCTTCGGCAGCTGCCTCGCCCTCGGAACCGCGCCCGCGCGCCCGGGCTCCCCGGCGGCGCCGCTTGCGGCTTGGGCCTTCGGCCTCGCCACCGTCGTGCTCGGTCTCTGTTTCTGTGCCTGCCGGCGCGGCGCCCTGCGATGTGGGCGCTGCCGGTGCGGCCGGTGCGGCCGGTGCGGCCGGTGCGGCCGGTGCGGCCGGTGCGGTCACGGACGTGACGGCTGTGGGTGGCTGGAAGATCACCTGGGGCGGCTGGAAGGCCGCGGCGGGCACAGGCTCCGGCTGGTCATCAGCGGTGTGCTCGGTGGCCCGCCCCGCCCCTGACCCAGCTGGCGCCGTCGCGAAGGGAAAGGCGAATTCCGCGGCGGCACCGGTGTCGCGGTTATCCCCGGCTGCGGCCCCAGCGTCCGGCGCTTCCGGCGCGGGCTCGCTGGCGTTGCGCCGGGTGCGCCGGGCCGGGCGGCGGGCGCGGGTGGGCGTGCCCGCCTCGCTGCTGTCGCTCCCACCCGGGGCGCGCTGAAGCTCCGGTGACGACCCGTCCGCCACGGCGGAACGTGCCTGGGCTGCCCCCCCACCCGTACTGGGTGTTTCGCTTACGCCGGGCGACCCTTTCCTTCCCGGTCCGTCACTGTCGGACTCGTTGTCGTGCAGCTCGCTGTCGAGCATCCGGGCTGTCTCCCGTCAAGTTCCCGGGCTCGGGGGCCCGCAAGGGCCCGTCCGCTCCGCGCGGGAACTGGTTGCACGCGCCAACCTGGTGGGTGTCCATCTCCTGGGCGGTCCCCCCTCCGTGGCACGTTGTCTCCACTTGTCCTCCTGGCCCGCCCCGCCCCCGCGGCAGCGGTGCCCTGCCCGGGCCCAGCGGGCCGGAGGGCGCCAGCCCACCGGCCGCGGTCCCGCGCGCGGGCAGCCCGGGAGATGATTCCCCCGGGCCAGCGCCCAAGGCTTCGGTGCTGGTGGCCGTCGGCCACCAGACATCCGATATCGCCCCGGCACCGGCAACCGCCGCGTTGAGCGGTCCCTGCGCCAGCCGGGTCACCAACGGCGGTGACGGCGGCGCGAGACCTGTGGCGCGGCGGAGCGCGGCCAAGATGTCATCAGGCCGAACGACAGGTACAACATGCCGAACAACCATTCGAAGTATTGCATTCCCGGTGTGACTCGCATCGACGGCACACCGGTCGGTCTCGGTCTTGATCGAGATCACGGGGGCTCGGGCATCCATTCGCCGGGTCCCCTTGCTGGTGAGGCGCTCTACTTCGATGGCCTCGCAGGCGAGGAACTCATCCACGGCGGCTGCCGCCTCCTGCGGCGGAACACCGGGAAGGACCACCTGCCACAGAGATGCCTCCAGCGTGAGCCCGGCAAGGGTCGCCGGATCCTCAGTCACCTCGATCACGTCGATTCCGTCTGGCAGGGCCGCGTTGAGCCGTTCCCGCACGTTGGGAGCAGCGCACCGCCGGGTCAGGCACAGCTCCAAGTACTCAGCCTCGCTTGCTGTCCCGGTCGGGGCCGCGCCAGCGTAGGAAATCTTCGGGTGCGGAGTGAACCCCGCGGAATAAGCGATGGGCACCCCTGCCCGCCGGACTCCCCGCTCAACAGCACGCGCCACGTCTCGGTGGCTGGCGAAACGCATCCTGCCTCTTTTAGCGTACCGGACAATCAGGCGCTGAGTCACGGGCAGCACGCCCGCCGCACCAGGCGGCGTGAACCCGGTCATGTGGCAGCCGTTCCAGCGGACACCACGGTGAGCGGGAGCAGGGTGCGTCCGGTCGGGCCGGTCTGGATTTCGGTGCCCATGGAGGGGCACACGCCGCAGTCATAGCACGGCGTCCAGCGGCAGTCCTCCACCTCCGCGGCACCCGCCGGGTCCACCGCGTCCCGCCAGTCCTGCCACAGCCAGTCGCGGTCGAGCCCGGCGTCGAGGTGGTCCCAGGGCAGGACTTCGTTGTAGTCGCGCTCGCGGGTGGTGTACCAGTCCAGGTCCACTGGCTCGCCCGCGAGCGCGGCGCGGCAGCACCGTTCCCACCGGTCGAAGGAGAAATGCTCGCTCCACCCGTCGAACCGGGCGCCGTCCTCCCACGCTGCCCTGATTACCCGGGCGACACGGCGGTCCCCCCGGGAAAGCAGGCCCTCGATGATCGAGGGCCTCCCGTCGTGGTAGCGGTAACCCACGGCCCGGCCATAACCAGGGTTCGCGCGCAGCGCGCCGCCCAGTTTCCGCAGCCGCGCGTCCACGGTCTCGTGGCTGCACTGGGCGGCCCACTGGAACGGCGTGTGGGGCTTGGGTATGAACCCGCCGATCGAGACCGTGCACCGGATGTCGCGGCGGCCCGTCGCCTCCCGGCCCGCCTTGACCGCCTTCCGCGCCAGGCCGGCGATCGCGACCACATCCTCGTCGGTCTCGGTGGGCAGGCCACACATGAAGTAGAGCTTGACCTGGCGCCAGCCGCTGGCATAGGCGGTGGACACGGTGCGGATCAGGTCTTCCTCGGTGACCATCTTGTTGATCACCTTGCGCATCCGGTCGGTCCCGCCCTCGGGCGCGAACGTGAGCCCGGATCGCCGCCCGTTGCGGCTCAGTTCGTTGGCCAGCGTGACATTGAACGCGTCCACCCGGGTGGACGGCAGCGACAGCCCGGTGCTGGTGCCCTCGTACCGGTCGGCCAGGCCGGTGGCGATCTCATTGATCTCGCTGTGATCGGCGCTGGACAGCGACAGCAGGCCCACCTCGTTGAAACCGCTGGCCCGCACGCCCTGCTCCACCATGTCCCCGATGGTGGTGATGCTCCGCTCCCGGACCGGCCGGGTGATCATGCCCGCCTGGCAGAACCGGCAGCCCCGGGTGCAGCCACGGAAGATTTCCACGCTGTAACGTTCGTGGACCGACTCCGCCACCGGAACCAGCGGCCGGCGCGGGTACGGCCACTCATCAAGCTCCATAACGGTGTGCTTGGCAACCGTGTGGGGCACCCCGGGCCGGTTCGGTGCCACCCGCCTGATCCGGCCGTCCCGCAGGTACTCCACGTCGTAGAAACGGGGCACGTACACCCCGCCGCCGGTGGCCAGCCGCATCAGCAGGCCGTCCCGCCCGCCGGGCCGCCCCGCCCGCTTCCAGTCCCTGATCAGCTCCGTTATCGCCAGTACCGCCTGCTCACCATCACCGAGCACCACGCCGTCGGTGAACTCGGCGATCGGCTCCGGGTTGAAGGCCGCGTGCCCGCCCGCCAGGACGACGGGGTCCTGCTCACCGCGCTGCGCGGCGTCCAGCGGGATGCCGGCCAGGTCGAGTGCGGTGAGCAGGTTGGTGTACCCCAGTTCGGTGGCGAAGCTGACACCGAGCACGTCGAACGCCCGCACGGGCCGGTGCGCGTCCACCGTGAACTGGGGTATCCCGTGCTCACGCAGGAGCTTTTCCATGTCCGGCCACACACTGTAGGTGCGTTCTGCGAGCACGCCCGCACCGCCGTTCAGCACCTCGTAGAGAATCTGGATGCCCTGGTTGGGAATCCCCACCTCGTAGGCGTCGGGGTACATGAGTGCCCAGCGGACCTCGGCGGCATCCCAGTCCTTGACGACGGCGTTGAGCTCACCGCCCACGTACTGGACGGGCTTGCGGACCAGCGGAAGGAGCGGCTCCAGCCGGGCATAGACCGATTCCACTGGCATCACCCCAGCTTACCGACGCGCCCGCCCGGCGCACCAACGCCCCATCGTCATGATCACGGGGATTTTTCAGCAGTCACTATGCCTGAAAAATCCCCCTGATCATGAACATCAGAGCTGGGGCCAGCGTGGCTCCGGCAGCGCCATGGCGCCCGCGGGCTGGGTGGGCTTGGGCCGTCTCGGCTCGCGGACACCGGCGAAAGGTGGCCAGCGCCGCCCGCCGCCGTTGGGCCTGATCCGGCGCCTGGTGAGGCTGATGATCCAGCGGGCGGGCGCGGTGAGTGCGATCCAGACGGGGTTGGCGAGGAATGGCGACGCCATCCGTCCCAGCCGGCTGTGCCGGGTCGCCCACGACACGTCGATGAACTCGCTCCCGTAGTCGCGCGTGAGCCACCGCCACCGGGCGGCGCGAGGCTGGGAGCGGGGCGGCAGGACCCAGTCAGGGCGGGCACGGAACCCCTTCAGGTAGTGCCGGTTGACGAGCTCCCCCGTCAGCAAAACGGCTGGGGAAAGCACGACCACCAGCAGCGACACAACCCCGAACCAGACAACGCAAAGTGCTTTGTGCCGGAACCCCATACCCCCAGTATGCGCCCGCCAGGACCCGCAGGCACCGCCCAGCCGTTCGCCCACCGCGAAGGCCGGTGCACCCGGGACGGGGCGGCATGCGGCCCGGTTGCCACGCCCGCGCATGCGGCTGGGTTGCCACGCCCGCGCATGCGGCTGGGTTGCCACGCCCGCGCATGCGGCCAGGTCCACGCCTGGCGCGCCAGTCAGCTGAAGATGCGGTGGCGGCGGTGAACTGCCTGG
>WNGG01003246.1_pt1 | contig 21863 bp, 14 predicted proteins | sample 5400661 | NCBI WGS metagenome assembly WNGG01 (sample SAMN13153372, study PRJNA577476) | soil metagenome | isolation source: 100 cm soil or saprolite under Garry oak tree replicate 1 | place: USA:California | collected 2016-06-15
GTGGCGCGAGCGAGTCCTCGCCGGAGATCAGATCGAGCGATTCCGGCAGGAGGTTGCGCGGCACCGGCTCGAGGCGGTGGTGTCGCACGACAGCTATCTCATCAACCTCGCCTCGCCCGACCCGGAGCTGCGGGCGCGCAGCATGGAGAGCTTTCAAAAGGAGCTGGAGCGCTCGCGAGCGCTTGGCTTGCGTGCGGTCGTCTCGCACCCGGGCAACTACATGGACGATCGAGCGGCGGGCCTCGAGCGCAACGCGGCGGGTTACGCACAATCCCTGCAGTCCGTTCCCGGCGATGTGGCGGTATGGATCGAAGGGACGGCGGGATCGGGCACCGCGCTCGGGGCGCGGTTCGAAGAGCTGCGCGACCTGCGCAACGCGCTGCCTGACCAGATCCGGACGCGGGTGGGGTTCTGCCTCGACACCGCCCATCTGCACGCCGTCGGGTACGATCTGGGGCGGCTCGAGTCGGTGTGGGAGGAGTTCGACCGCGTGATCGGGTTCGATCTGCTTAAATGCTTGCATCTCAACGACTCCCGTGCCGCACGCGGATCGCGCGTGGATCGGCACGAGTGGATCGCCGAAGGGAGAATCGGGCCGGAGCCGTTCCGCCGGATCATGCGGGACCCGCGCTTGGCGGATGTCGTTAAGATTATCGAAACGCCAAAGCGGGATGATCCGCTGCGGCACGATCGCCGGATGCTGCGGCGCTTACGCGCGTACGCGCGCGGCAACACGCGAGCCGCCGTCGGCGTATGAAGGAGACCATGCTGAAACGCATCCCGCTCATGCTTCTGCTCGCCATTCAGGCGCTTGGCGGTGGCGCGATCACGTTGGCGCACGCGCGCGACGTCCTCGTGGCACCGCCCGGGTTTGAAGCGAGTCATACTGCGCGGTGCGCCATCCTTCACGACGAGCTGCGGTGCGCGCTGTGCCATTACGCGAGCGCCCGCGTCGTCACACAGCAGGCGTTTACGCTGTCCACCCCCCGTGCCGCGATCCGTGTTGTGTTTACGCAACCGATCGTGACATTCGCGGCCGTCGTCCGACTCACCCCCCACGCTCGAGCGCCTCCACCGTCCCTCTCCTGAAGCACCCGTACGCGCTCCGCATTTTGCGGAGCGATCCCGAATTCGTACAAACAGGAGAGGTCATCCACCATGATACGCACGGTGTGCGCGGTACTGCTGGCGACGGCGTGTTTGACGGTGCCCGGAGCCGGCCAGCAACCGACGCAGCGACAGATGGATTCTCTGGCGGCACAGGTGCGACAACTGCGCGCCAGATTGGACAGCGTGCTCACCGTCCTCGGACGCCGCCCTGCCCCGCCTCCCGCGGCGCCGGTCGGTGACGAGCTCGCCGCGTTGCGCGCGGCCGCTAGCCAGGCCGCGGGCGGTGGCTTGAGCGACACGACCCGGGCCGCGGATACGCTGACACAAGCGGTCGGTCGGGAGCGCAATCAGGCGCAGCTGAACCCCGAGATTGGCGCTACGGGCGATGTGCGCGCGTACGCCACGGGCCGAGGCGTGCAGCGCGATAATTTCGATCCGCGGGAGTTCGAAGTCGGCTTCCAGTCGGCGCTCGACCCTTACTCGCACACGAAAATCTTCATCAGCCTCGAAGACGGACACGTCGATGTAGAGGAAGGATACGCCTATTGGACCGGCCTGCCGGGACACATCCGACTCGATCTCGGCAAGTATCGCCAGCAGTTTGGCGAGCTCAATCGTTGGCACCTCCACGCCGTTCCGGAGACCGAGTACCCGCTCGCGATCACAACCTTCCTCGGAGGTGATGGCCTCTCTGGAACGGGTATTTCTCTCTACCGAGCGTTTGGCGGCTTGGGGACTCACGAGCTCACGGCACAGGTGACGCGGAGCGCCAGCGACTCGGAGTTGTTCGGAAACAGCGGCCGGCCGACCTACCTGCTGCATCTGCTCAACTTCTGGCAACTCAACCATTCGACGTACATGCAAATCGGCGGCACGGCGCTGTATGGCACGGACCCCGACTCCTCATTGCGCACGAAAGTCGGCGGGCTCGAGTTCCGCCTCACGTGGCGGCCGCCGCTCCGGGCGATGTATCACGAATGGACGCTGCGCGGCGAGCTGCTCGCGCTGCAGAAGCAGGTCGCTGGCACGGGACCGACGCGTCTGGGTGGCTACGTCAGCTCGACCTACAAGCTGAATCAGCGCTTCATCCTCGGCGCCCGTTACGATTACGTGGAATCGCCGGAGTTCGGCGTGATCACGAGGCAATTGGTTCCCTCGCTCACCCTGTGGCAGAGCGAGTGGGTGTTCCTCCGCGCTCAATACCAGTGGCAGCGGATCGCGAATGCGCCCGCGAATCACCAGATCGCCTTCCAGGCGGTCTGGGCCATCGGACCCCATAAACACGAGACATGCTGACATGCTATCGATCATTGCTCTATTGCTTGCCGTCGTGAACTCGCCTTCGCGGCCCGGCGCACCAGCGGCGCCGGTGAAGGTGGTCACCTCGCTCACCACATACGCCGAGATCGCCATGGAGATCGTGGGGGACCGCGGCAAGGTCAGCTCCATCGCGGTGGGGGACGAGAATCCGCATTACGTGCAGCCCAAGCCGAGCTTCGTGCCGACGCTGGCGCAAGCGGACTTGTTCGTGACGACGGGCCTCGACCTCGAACTGTGGGTGCCGGCGTTGCTCGACAAGGCGAACAATCCGAAGATCACCGAGGGCGGACCTGGATATGTGGCGGCCTACCAGGGCCTGCCGCTGCTCGACGTTCCCGTCAACCTGTCGCGCTCCCAGGGCGACATTCACGTCTACGGGAATCCGCACATCTGGACCGACCCGCTGAATGCGGTGCTCATTGCGCGCAACATCCTGCGCGGATTGAAGCGCGTCGCCCCTGCGGACGCGGATTACTTCACGGCCCGCGAAAAAGATTTCGAGGACCGGATGTATAGGGCATTGTTCGGCGACGACCTGGTGAAGTTGATCGGCGGTGAAACGCTTGCCGACCTCGACCGCCAGGGGAAGCTGTTCAACTTCCTTGGCCAGCAGCAGTATCAGGGCGCTCCGCTCATCGGCCGGTTAGGCGGCTGGCTGAAGCAGGGAATGCCGTTCCGCGGCAAGCTGGTGGCGTGCTACCACAAGGAGTGGGACTACTTTTCGCGCGAGTTCCAGGTCACGTGCTTCGATTACATCGAGCCGAAACCCGGGATTCCGCCGACCCCGCGGCACGTCCAGGAGATCATCACCGCGATGCGCGACCAGCACATCCAGGTCTTGTTGTCCACCAACTACTACGACCACAATCAGGTGATGGACGTGGCGCAGCGCACCGGTGCCAAGGCTGTCATCGTGCCGTCCAACACCGGCGGCCAGGCCGGCGTCACCACGTACGCTGACCTCGTGAATCTGTGGGTGTCCGAGCTTGCTCAAGCCTTCAGCGGGAAGGAGGTTCCGTGAGCGGCTTGGAGTTGATGCTGCCGCCATTCGTGGCGTGCATGATTCTCGTTGCGATGCTGTCGTACCTCGGCCTCCACGTGATCGCGCGCGAGGTGATCTTCGTCGACTTGTCGCTCGCGCAGATGGCGGCGCTGGGGAGTTTGTCCGCGCTGCTCTTCCACGTATCCCCCGACTCCCCGATGACGTACGTGTTCGCGCTGCTGATGACCGCGATTGGCGCGTTTCTGTTCGCGCTGACGCGGTCGTCGGTGCACGGCGGCAGCGGGCCGGGCCGGGTCCCGCAGGAGGCCTTCATCGGCATCGTCTACGTCGTGGCCTCCGCGGCCGCCGTTCTCGTCGCCAACAAAGTGCCGGGGGGCGGTGAGGCGGTGGAGAAAACGCTGGTGGGCAGCTTGCTGTGGGTGACGTGGTCCACGATCAAAAAACTCGCCGTGGTCTACGCGGCACTCGGACTTTTCCACTATGCGCTGCGGCGTCGCTTCCTGACCATCTCGTTCCATCCCGAGCAGGCGGAGGCCCAGGGCTGGAAAATCAAGCTCTGGGACTTCGTCTTTTACCTGTCGTTCGGGGTGGTCATCACGCTGGCGGTCCCCATCGCCGGGGTCTTGATGGTTTTCAGCTTCCTTGTCGTCCCGGCCGTGATTGCGAATCTCTTTACCGCGGACCAGCGCCAGCTGACGATTATCTCGTGGAGCTCAGGGGCCCTGGCATCCATCCTCGGCCTCTGGCTTTCCTACACCAAGGATTTGCCCACGGGCCCGCTCGTCGTCTGCATGTACGGGCTACTGCTCGTTGCGGCGGCAGTGCTCCGCAGGCTCGGTATAGGCAACAAACCGCTACCGAATCCGCAGAACCACTAGGCGCGGAATGACCGCCGGCGAAACGGCGGTCGTTCCATTCGCGCTGAAATGGAGCGTAAACGCCGCTCCCCCCGCTGGCTGAACCGCCCGCAGGTACGCGCCTGAGCCCGACTTGAGCGTGCCCGTGAGGTTCACGGCATCTCCCGCCGAGAATGTCGGGACGAGCGGGTACACCAGCGGGAAGTCCTGGGCGTCCTGACTGTGGAGCGAGCTGAACGTCCGGCGGAAGTGCCAGGTCGTGTATTGGAGCTCGCTCGGCGCCGCGAATCCCGGCAGATCGGAGACCCAGTTCGCGAGCGCCCAGTTGCTGATCGTCTGGCCGAATGGCTGGCCGGTCTGGGCCGCGACGTTCGAGGCTCCCGTTAATGACGTTTGGACGAGCTTGCCCGGCAACGCTGCTCCGAATTGATCTACGATATAGCGGGTGAAGAGCCAACTCGCCCCGACCATCGCCAACGTCCCCGTGTCGGCGGGGATCAGCAGCGGGGTACTGCCAGGTGCGAGGAGGTACTGGTAACCGTCGTAGACGGACCCGATGGCGTATTTGCTGAACATCGCCGTATCCGCCTGGGCGAGGTAGCTGCGGCCGGCTAGCTCCTCCGCATACTTCGAGAGGCCCTCATCCAGCCATCCCTCTTCAGATCTGTTCGCGCCCTTCACGATCACGTGTTCGACGAAATTGATCATGTGCTGAAATTCATGGGTGAACGTGACGGGCGTGACGTCGTTGACTTGGGAGTTCTTGTGGGCACAACTCAGCGTCCCCGCGGAATCCGCCACGATCGAATAGAAGATCTCGCCATCGTTGTAGGTCGAGGAGAATCCGGGCGCGAGGTCGCCGGGGAAGAAAAAGCCCGCGATGTAGCCGCCACTGTTGCACTGCGCGGCGGGAACGAGCTTGTTGACCTGGTTGGACATCAGGACGATCACGACGGAATTGGAATCGATGTCCGACACGTGACCGAACGTCGTGGTGTCGAGCGGGTACAGCCGCGAATCGAACACAGTCTTGAGCGAATCGAGATCGCCGGCGCTCAGCCCGGGAGCCGGCGCGAGCGTGTCGATGTAGATGGCGATGTGCGCCCCGACCGCCCGGGCAACCGCTCCGACATTGTTCAACGTCGAGCACGTAATGTTCGCACAGACCTTGAATGTGCGGGCGCTCCCGACCGTCGGAGGTCCGGCGGGCGACGGCCGCGGCACCGCCGCAGCGATTGGTGCGGATCGATTGGCTTGCGGATAGCGCCGAGTGCTCGCGAGCTCCCGCAGGAAGTGATCGAACGCCACCGCGGTCGGGCCCCGGTTGTTGGCAGCCGCGGGCACGAAAATGCGCGACACCGCGATCGAGGGCACGGGCACCGCGGCCTGCAGCATGAAGGCCGCGGATGAGCCAGGTGTGCCGCCGGTGGACCACGGTAGCACGAGGTACTCGGCCGTGTCGGCTGCCGTATTCGCCGCGAACGTCACACAGCCCGAATCGCTCGCTGGGTCGATCGACGTGTCCGCGCCCACGGCCAGGGTCAGCTGCGTGCCGTGCGCCCCGCAGGACGGCAGGTTGCCTGGGCCCGCGGACGAATCTGAGCAAGACGCAAGCGCGACAACCCCGGCACAGATCAGGACGGTGTGGCGGACTTTCATGACCCCTCAGCGATTTCAGACGTGAACGGCGACGGTTTTGGACTTCGGACATGATACCCGGGCGCGCCTGTCTTGACATCACCACAGCGCCCTTCTAGCATAACTCCTTCTCAAGAAAGGACTTCTGTCCTTGGTCCCGCCCAGTCGTCGCCAGGAGGCCCTCGACTATCACTCTCAGGGTCGGCCTGGGAAGATCCAGGTTAGCCCTACAAAGCCGTTCAAGGATCAGCGCGATCTATCGCTGGCGTACACCCCGGGGGTGGCGGAGCCGTGCCTCGAAATCGCCAAGAAACCCGACGACGCCTACCTCTACACCGTCAAAGGCAATCTCGTCGCCGTCGTCACGAACGGGACGGCGGTCCTCGGCCTGGGAAACATCGGGGCGCTGGCCGGGAAGCCGGTGATGGAGGGCAAGGGCATCCTCTTCAAGGTCTTTGCGGACATCGACGTGTTCGACCTGGAAGTCGGCTCCGAGAATCCCGAAGACGTCATCCGCTTCTGCCAGCTGCTCGAGCCGACCGTGGGTGGGATCAATCTGGAGGACATCCGCTCGCCCGATTGCTTCTACATCGAGCAACGGCTGCGCGAAACGCTCGGCATCCCCGTCTTCCACGATGACCAGCACGGCACGGCCATCATTTCCGGCGCGGCACTGCTCAACGCATTGCTCCTCGTCAAGAAAGACATCTCCAAGGTCAAGATCGTCTTCGCCGGCGCCGGCGCGGCCGCGATCGCGACCGCTGAGCACTACGTGCGCCTCGGCGTGCGCCGCGAGAACATCGTCATGTCCGATCACAAGGGCGTGATCTACAAAGGCCGCGAGGGATTGGACGAGTTCAAGCAACGCTTTGCGATCGACACGCAGGCGCGCACGCTGACCGAAGCGCTGGAGGGCGCCGATGTGTTCGTGGGACTGTCGGTCGCCGGGATCGTGACGGGCGACATGCTGCAGGCGATGGCGAAGAAGCCGGTGATCTTCGCGCTCGCCAATCCGACACCCGAGATCATGCCGGACGAGGCGAAGAAGGCCCGCCCGGACGCGATCGTGGCGACGGGCCGGTCGGATTTCCCGAACCAGGTGAACAACGTCCTCGGCTTCCCGTTCATCTTCCGCGGCGCGCTCGACGTGCGCGCCAAGAAGATCAACGAGGAAATGGAGATGGCCGCCACGCGCGCCCTCGCCGAGCTGGCGAAACAGGATGTGCCCGAGTCGGTTGCGCGCGCGTACGGTGGCGAGAAGCTGAAATTCGGACCCGAGTACCTGATCCCGAAGCCGTTCGATCCGCGCGTGCTCCTGTGGGTCGCGCCGGCGGTCGCGTGGGCCGCCGTCGCATCCGGAATCGCGGGGCGGATCATCGACGTCGAAGAGTACCGCGCGGAGCTGGAAGCGCGGCTCGGACGCGAGCGGCAGGTGATGCGCGGGCTCATTTCCCGAGCGCAGCAGGATCCACCGAGCATCGTGTTTCCCGAGGGCGACGATCCCCGCGTCCTGCGCGCCTCCCGCATACTCGCGGACGAAGGCATCGCGCGGCCCATTCTGCTCGGCGATCTCGACGCGATCCGGCGTCAAGCCGACGACGGGTCGCTGACGCTCGAGGACATCGAGCTCGTCAATCCTCGGACCGCCGCCGATCGCGATGAGCTCGCGCAGGATCTGTGGCAGCGCCGCCGGCGACGCGGCATGACGCTGCGAGAAGCGAAGAACCGGGTACTCGATCCGATGTACTACGGCCTGTTGATGCTGCGGGCCGGGCGCACCGACGCGTTAGTCGCCGGCGAGGAAATCGACTATCCGGATGCGTTGCGCCCGGCGCTCGAGGTGATCGGCGCTGAGCCGGGGCGCAAACACGTCAGCGGCATTTACATGATGATCTTCCGCCAGCAGACGTTCTTCTTCGCCGACACGACAGTGAACATCGACCCTGACGCCGAGACCCTCGCGGAGATCGCGACGGCCACCGCGAAGTTCGTGACGCGGCTCGGCATCGAGCCGCGAGTCGCGATGCTGTCCTTCTCGAATTTCGGCTCGGTGAAGCACCCTGCCGCAGCCAAGGTGCAGCAGGCGGTCGCGCTGTTGCATGAGCGCGACCCGGAGCTCCAGGTCGACGGCGAGATGCAGGCTGACACGGCGGTGGTGGAGCGGATTCTGACGCGAGTGTATCCGTTCGCCAAGCTGCGGGGGCCGGCTAACGTATTGATATTCCCAGACTTAAATGCCGCCAACATCGCCTACAAGCTGCTGGCCCGCCTCGGAGACGCCCAGGCGATTGGGCCGATCCTTGTGGGAATGGGCCGACCGGTCCATGTCTTGCAAAGGTTGTCAGAGGTCCCCGACATCGTGAATATGGCGGTAATCGCCGCCGTCGATGCGTTGGAGTATCGCCGCCACGCGCGGTCAACCAAATAGAGCAATGGGCATATCAACTGCGCAGCGCGCGTACCGGAATCTGACGCCGTCTCAACTGTACGAGCACGCCCTGCGCCGGCGCGAAGGGATCGTGACGTCCGGGGGGCGGGGACCGTTCTGCGCCGTGACGTCGCCCCATACCGGCCGCAGCCCGAACGACAAGTTCCTCGTCCAGGAGCCCGACTCCACCGACCAGATCTGGTGGGGCAAAGTGAATCAGCCGATTGCGTCCGAGAAGTTCGAGCGGCTCAAGGCGGACGTCGAAGCGCACTTGAGCGGTCAGGAGCTGTTCGTGCGCGACGTGTACGCGGGCGCGGATCCCGCGTTCCGCCTCCCGATTCGCTTCGTGACGCCGAACGCGTGGCACGCCCTCTTCGTCTACAACATGTTCCTGCGCCCTGCCGACGGCGAGCTGGCGAGCTTCGAGCCGGGATTCGAGGTGCTGCACGCACCCGAGTTCCAGGCGGATCCCGCGATCCATGGAACCAAGTCTGGCACGTTCATCATCCTGAGCTTTGCGCAGCGCACGATTCTGATCGGTGGCACGCGCTACGCCGGCGAGCTCAAGAAATCGATCTTCAGCGTCCTCAACTATCTGCTGCCACAGCAAGGTGTGCTCTCGATGCACTGCTCCGCCAATGTCGGCAAGCAGGGCGACTGTGCGTTGTTCTTTGGTCTCTCCGGTACGGGGAAGACGACCCTCTCCGCCGACCCCGAGCGCCGGTTGATCGGCGACGACGAGCACGGGTGGTCCGACCAAGGGATCTTCAACTTCGAGGGCGGCTGTTACGCGAAAGTGATCCGGCTGTCGCGCGAAGGTGAACCCGAGATCTATGCGACGACGGAGATGTTCGGCACCGTGCTAGAAAACGTCGACGTGAACCCCGAGACGGGCGCCGTGGACCTGGACTCGCAGCGTATCACCGAGAACACGCGCGCCTCGTATCCGATTCACTACATCCCGAACCACGTTCCGGAAGGCATGGCCGGTCATCCCGCGCACGTCGTCTTCCTGACGTGCGACGCGTTTGGTGTGATGCCGCCGCTCGCGAAGCTGTCGCCCGAGCAGGCGATGTATCACTTCCTCTCCGGCTACACCGCCAAGGTCGCCGGCACCGAGTGCGGCGTCACGGAGCCGAAGGAGACGTTCTCCGCGTGCTTTGGCGCGCCGTTCCTGCCCCTGCCCCCCAGCGTCTACGCGAGGATGCTCGGCGAGCGCATCGCGCGGCACGATGTCCAGTGCTGGCTCGTGAACACCGGCTGGACCGGCGGGCCCTACGGCGTGGGACATCGTGTGGACCTGAAGAGCACCCGGGCGATGATTCGCGCCGCCCTGGCCGGAGCGCTCGACAGCGCGACCACGCGACGGGAGCCGGTGTTTGGATTGGAAGTGCCGAAGCACGTGCCCGGCGTACCAGACGCACTGCTCGATCCACGGACGACGTGGAAGGATCCGGCTGCGTACGACGTCCAGGCGAAGAAATTGACCGCCCTCTTCCGGAAGAACTTCGAGCAGTTCGCCGAGCTCGTTCCGGTGAGTGTCCGGGAGGCCGGACCGAAGACTTGAGTCAATTCGAGGTCGTTCGCGACCCGCTGTGGAACAACATCCGCCTCGAGCCCGAGGCGCTCGGAATCATCGATACGCCGGCCTTCCAGCGTCTGCGGTACGTCCGGCAGCTCGGTCACGCATTTCTCGTTTACCCTGGCGCCACGCACACCCGGTTTGAGCACGCGCTCGGTGCGTACCATCTTGCCTGTCGTGTAACCAAGGAGCTGGAGGTCCAGCTCGCGGCGCTGTTGCATGACATCGGCCATTACCCGTTCTCCCATGCGCTCGAAGAGGCGGGCCTCCCCCCGCACGAAAGTCTCGCCGCCCGTCACCTGCGGACGGGCGCGTTGGCATCGACACTCGAGCGCCTGGGGGTTTCAGCAGACCGGCTGCTGGAGCTGATTCAGGGGACGAGCTCGTCCCCGCTCGCCGGCCTGGTGTCGGGACCCATCGACGTCGACAAACTCGACTATCTGTCGCGCGACGCGACGATGTGCGGCGTACCGTACGGCGTCATCGACGTCGACCGCCTGCTCACATCGCTCACCGTGTCGGCGGAGGGGGTGGCGCTGCACGCCAAAGGGCTCGCGGCGCTCGAGTCGCTGCTGTTCGCGAAGTATCAGATGTACCGCAACGTGTACTGGCACCACGCCGTGCGCAGCGCGACGGCGATGTTCAAGCGGCTGGTCCGCCGCGCCATCGCGGCCCGGCGCGTGTCTCCCGACGACATCGCGGTCGCGACCGACGACGGGTTGAGCCACGAGCTGCAGCACAACGATCAGACCGGACTGGCGCGGGCGCTGCGCGAGCGGCGGCTCGCCAAGCGCGCACTCGACATTCCGGCTACCGATCTGCCCGCCGAGACGTTCGACTGGCCATCGCGGGATCCCGATCTGCTCGAGCACGTGGAGGAGCGGCTCGCGCGCGAGCTCGGACTACGCCCCGATCAGCTGTTTCTCGATTTTCCTGCGAAGCCGGACATGTTCGACGTGTCGCTGCCGGGTCTGGGAAGCCTCGGCTTACCGCGCGTCGCCGCCGAGCTGCATCGGTCCGCGCAGCGCCTGCGCGTCTTCGTGCTCGAGCCGGCGGAGATTCCGGCCCGTGCGATCATCGAGCTGGTCACGGTACCGCGCGAAGAAGTGGCGACACGAATCGCCGGCCACCGCAGCCTACTCAGCGCGGCCGGGAGGGGGTCTGCAGCGTCGTGACGTTTTCCTGCGTCGGAGCATCGACGGAGTCGATCCGCACGATGATCGCCGTGATGTTGTCGAGGCCGCCGTGGCGATTGGCTTCGGCGATCAGCGTATCGACTTCGTCCTGCGGCATGCGATCCGGCGATAGCAGCTCCGAAAGCTGATAGTCCTCCAGCATTCCGGTCAGACCGTCCGACGCCAGTAGGAACAGATCCGCGGGCTTCACGGCCCCCACATAGATGTCCGGCATGACATCATTGTTGGCACCGACGCAGCGCGTAATCACGTTGCTGTAGGGATGCGTGCGGGCCTGCTCCGGCGTCAGATAGCCCGCGTCCACCTGCTCCTGCACGTAGGAATGGTCTTTCGTCAGCTGGGTGAGATGGGCGTCACGCAGCAGATACGCCCGGCTGTCGCCCACCTGGCCGATGAGAAACCGATTCTCGTACAGCGTCAGCGCCGTGACGGTCGTGCCCATGCCCCGCTTGTCGTGCTCAGTCAGCGTGCGCTGAAAGATCGCGCCATTCGCCGTCCGGATCGCGGCGCGCATCCGCTCCGTGACCTGCGCGTCCGTGAGACCGCGGACCGAATGGATCTCATCGGCGACAATCCGCACCGCCATCTCGCTGGCGACTTCGCCCGCGGCATGCCCTCCCATCCCGTCGGCGACGACAAAAATCCCCCGGTCGGGAATCATTCGAAAACTGTCCTCATTCCCCGACCGGATAACGCCCACGTCGGTGCGGCCCGCGGATGTGATGTGCACGTGATCCCTAGATCAACAGCCAGTACGCCAGTCCGACGATCCCGAGCAGGAGCACAGCGGCGCTGCCTCCGCAGCCTTTGCCCTTCTTCTGTTGCGCGGCCGGGGGAAGCGGTTTCGCGCCCGGCTTCGGCTTTGTCGGCGCCGGCTTGACCGCGGCGAGTTTCGGCGCCGCGGGTTTAGGCTTGGCGGGAGCGGACGGGATAGCCGGCGCGGGCTTCGTCGCCGGTGCCGGCCGAGGGGGAGGACTCATGACCATCTGCTCCATGACACGCGTCCCACCGCCCTTGGCGACATCGGCCCCATCATCCGTCGGCTCGAAGACGAGCGAGACATCCCCGAATCGAACCGTAGCCCCCGGTGCCAGCGGAGCCTCCCCCTTGAACTGGTCTCCGTCGATGAACGTCCCGTTCGTGGAATCGAGGTCCACCAATACCCATACGCCTTCGCGACGTTGCAGCTTCGCATGGGTCGTGGAGACCGATTCGTCGGGCAACACGAGGTCGTTGTAGTCGGCTCGCCCGATGTTGACGACGGGAGTCTTGACGGCGAGCCGCTGTCCCTTCAGCGCACCCCCACGTACCAGGAAGCTCGCCAGGGGAGCACCGGTCGGCCGGGGCGCAGCCGGGACGCCATGCACCGTCTCCCTGAGCCTCTCGCCCTTCGCGGGTGCGGTGGGAGCGGCCGAGGGGGCGTCAGCGGCCGGCGCCGGCTGAGGGTTTTCAGGAGGTGGAGGGGGAGGAGGGGCCGCAGCCGCCGTGTCCGCGTAGAACCGGAACTTCTCTTCGCCGATCGTGATCACGTCGGCGCGGGCCAGCAGCCGCTGTCCTTCCACCCGAACATCGTTGACCGACGTGCCGTTCGTGCTGGAATCGACGATGAGATAGCCCTTGGGGGTCTGCATGATTTCGGCGTGGCGGCGCGAGACGTCCTTCCCCGGGACAACGACGTCGCAGGAGGCGTCGCGGCCGAAAACCAGGGACGCCCCAGCGATGGCGTACTCCCGGCCATCCGTCAACGAGACGACGCGCCCACCGGTGTTCACCGTGACCTTCCCGCCTTTGGCCTCAGCTTTCGCCCGCTCCATCGCCTGCGGAACGCTCATCGCCGGCACGTATTGGGTGCTGCCGCTGCGCCGCTCATCGACGAAGGTGAGCTCTTGCCCTCCGACCTCCACTTTGTCGCCATGCAGCAGGGGGGTCGGTTCGGCACCCAGGCGCACGCCGTTGATGAGGACGTCAGCTTCTGGAACTGCCTTGGTGATGACGACTTGCCCATCTGGCAGAGATTTCAACTTCGCGTGTTTGGGGAGAACACCTGGAATGGCGAGCGGGATGGCGCAGCCGGGATCCGCGCCGAGCAGCACTTCCCCTTGCGGGAGTGTGAATCTCCGCCCGCCCATTTCAAGCAACGCCATGCACGCACACTCCCGTATCTGTGGCCAGGCCGTGAAGTTACGCCCGGGTGTGTAACCGGGCAAGGAACCAGAAGTTACGTGACGCCGACGGCTTCTTCACGCCCGATCAGCCCGCTCCGTAGCCAGTACCAGAATATCAGCGAGCCGACGATGACCGTCGCGTAGCTGTTGATGAAGCGCCAGATCAACGTGTAACTCGGCGTCAACTCGCGCGGGACGTAAATCGACATCACCGCGGCCGACGTCAGCTCGGCGAGACCGGAGCCGCCGGGGGTGGGCGCGAAATAAAGAAGGAAGGAAATGAGGATTTGCAGCAGGAGAATGTCGGTGAAGTCGGCCGGGATCCCCAGCACTCGCATGGTCACATAGCCGGCCAGCAGCTTGTTCGCGTGCGACGGCGCCGAGATCACGATCGCCAGCAGCAGCGTGAGCAGGCCTTTCGGCGACCGAAACGCGACCATGCAATCGTGAGCCCGATCGACGCCGGCCGACAGCTTCGCCATGCGCTCGGCGGCCTTCGGGCTGCGGCGGGCGAAGCGTCCGGCCAGGCGCTGAATGAGCCGCTTCATGAGCGCGGGGAAAATGACGGCCGTCAACATCAACAGCCCGATGAGCCCGAAGATCGTGAGGCTGGTTTTGAAGAGGTCGTAGAGCGTGATACCGAGGACGAGGCCATGTTGGGAGAGTGACTGCCCTGCGCCGAGCAGCACGGCCAGGGGTCCGGCGATCGCGAAAAAACCGACCGTGGCGATGAACGTGACGAAGATCGAGCTGAGGGCCACAGGGACTGGCATGCCGGCACGCTTCATGACCCACATTGACATGGGTGCAGAGCCGGACTGAAAGGGCGTGAGGTATGCCGCCCAGGCCCCAAACCCGCCGGCCAGCACCATATCCCGCAGCCTGACACTCGGATAGACGTGGCGGGTGCACACCCAGAGGCGCAGCCCGCCGCCGAACCAGTCCATCGACGCCAGGACCAGGCCGGCGGCCATCCAGCCCCAGTGCAATCGCAGGAACGGCGACAGCAGGACATCGACGCGGTCGCCGAAGCGAATCAGGTAGTACGCAACGAGAAGAGCGACTCCACCGAGGGAGATGGCGGCGAACAACTCGAGGCCACGACGAAGCAGCCGCGGGGTCAGGGCGAGGGCCATCTGACGGCCAAAGCTGTTATTTTTGGAGGTTATGCGCCATCCCCCCGAGCGCGTCGTTCTCCGCAACGTACGCCAGCATAATCTGAAGGGCATCACCGTCGAGTTTCCGCGGCGGGCGCTCTCGGTCGTCACGGGCCCATCGGGCTCCGGGAAAAGCTCGCTCGCGTTCGACACGCTCTACGCCGAGGGGCAACGCCGCTACATCGAATCGCTGTCGACGTATGCCAAGCAATTCCTCGAGCGGATGCCGAAGCCGTTGGTTGATTCGATGGAAGGCCTCTCACCGGCAGTCGCGATCGAACAGAAGAACCCGACGACCTCGAGCCGATCCACCGTCGGGACCGCCACCGAAATCAACGATTTCCTGCGTCTCTTGTGGGCCCGCGCCGGCACACAGACGTGCCTGCAATGTGGCCGGGACGTGAAACGGGATACGGTGCAGGAGGCTGTTGACTACGTACTGACGGGAAACGGGACAGGGGACACGGAAAACGTCGTCGTGGCATTCCCCCTGCCCTCGTCTGCACATCGTCCGGATGTCGCAATCGCCGCACAGTTGCAGGCGGCCGGGTTTGTGCGCGCACAGGTAGATGGCCAGGTGGTGCGACTCGATGAAGAGGGCGCGGAAGAGCGGGTACGCGCGGGGACGGACGTGCTTGTTCTCGTTGATCGGATTTCGCCGCTTCCTGAGAACCGCGGCCGCCTGGCCGACGCAGTTGCCACGGCGTTCAGCGAGGGTGAAGGCGTTGCCATCGCACTGAACAACGGCGACCGGCAGCGCTTCTCCGAACACCCCGCCTGCTCAGCCTGCGGCTGCGCCGCGCCCGTGCTCACGCCGACGCTCTTCTCGTTCAACAATCCGCGTGGTGCGTGTCCCGCGTGCAATGGCTTCGGTGCGGTGCTGGAGTACGACGAGTCGCTGATCGTGAAGGATTCACGCCGCTCGCTCGCCGACGGGGCGCTCGACCCCTGGACCAAGCCCCGCTACGAAGGACGTCGGCGTCTGCTGCGCGAGACCGCTCGTGCCCGCGGCATTGGCTTGGATATGAGTTGGAAGGATATTCCGGCGCGCGAGCGTCACTTCCTGCTCCACAACAAGGAAGGCCGCTACCTCGGGATCTTTCCCTTCCTCGAGCGGCTCGAGGAAAAGCGCTACAAGCAGTACATCCGGGTGTTCCTGCGGCAGTACCAGCTCGCTAAGACGTGCCCGGGATGTGGCGGCGCGCGGCTCAAGCCCGAATCGCTCGCAGTGCGCGTGGCCGGCAAGACCATCGCCGAAGTTGCGGCGCTCACAGCCACTGATCTCGCGGCTTGGCTGGATCAAATCAGATTGCCTTCGTTCCAACAGGCCGTTGCGGACCATATCCTCGGCGAGCTGCGCGCGCGCGTCGGCTTTGTGAATGACGTCGGTCTGGGATATCTCACGCTTGATCGCCAGACCCGCACGCTCTCGGGCGGCGAGGCACAGCGTATCGCGCTGTCGAACGCGCTGGGCTCGCATCTGGTGGACACGCTGTACGTGCTGGACGAGCCGTCCATCGGCCTGCATCCGGCGGATGTGGACCGGCTCTTGAAACTGCTCCAGCGCCTATCCGACGCGGGCAACACCGTGGTGGTGGTCGAGCACGATCCCGCGGCGATGCGCGCGGCCAGCTGGATGGTCGAGCTCGGGCCCGCGAGCGGCGAGGCGGGTGGGCAGGTCGTCTATCAGGGACCGGCAGCAGCCGTGCGCGAGGCGGGCACCCTCACCGGCCAGTACCTGTCCGGCGAAAAGCGCATCGGTGTGCCGTCGGCACGCCGGCCTGCAGTTCGCTGGCTCGACGTCAAAGGTGCGCGGCTCCACAACCTCAAGGGCGTCGACGTGCGGATCCCGCTGGGTACACTGACGGCGGTGACCGGCGTGTCCGGCTCTGGGAAATCCACGCTCGTGCATGACGTGGTCTACCGCCAGCTCGAGGGAAAACTGCGGGGCGAGCACAGCGCCAAGCAACATCTCGGTGAGCCGGTCGGTGACGTCATGGCGATCAAGGGCTGGGAGCACCTCCAGGACGTCATCCTCATCGATCAGGCCCCCATCGGCCGCACGCCGCGGTCCAATCCGGTGACGTACGTGAAGGCGTTTGACGAGCTCCGCGCGCTGTTCGCGAATGAAGCGTTGGCACGCGCGCGCGGCTACGGGCCCAGCACCTTCTCGTTCAACGTCGCGGGGGGACGCTGCGAAGCCTGTGAAGGCGCCGGGCACGTGCTCATCGAGATGGTGTTCCTCGCCAACGTGTTCGTGCCGTGCGAGGTATGCGGCGGCTCGCGCTTCAAACGCGAGGTCCTCGACGTCAAGCTGCAAGGTGCCAGCATCGCGCAGGCGCTCGAGTGGACCGTGGACCAGGCGATGCAGCGACTGCACCGTCATCCCCGCCTCGCGCGCTCACTCTGGTATCTCCAGCAGGTGGGGCTCGGATACCTGCGACTCGGCCAGCCCGCCACGACATTGTCGGGCGGCGAGGCGCAGCGTTTGAAAATCGCCCGCGAACTGGCGCGCACGAAGGGAGCCCGGCGGCTCTACATCCTCGACGAGCCGACCACCGGCCTCCACCTCGACGACGTGCGTGTGCTGTGTCGCGTCCTCGACCGGCTGGTGGATGCCGGGCACACCGTCGTCGTGATCGAACACAATCTCGACGTCATCAAGCGCGCGGACTGGGTGATTGATTTAGGGCCTGGGGCTGGGGATCAGGGTGGTCGGATCGTCGCCGCCGGAACGCCCGAGGACGTCGCGCAGGTCGCGGAATCCGCGACAGGCAGGTATTTGCGAGATCTGGCGTGACGCGACGTCACGCCGACTTGTTGCTGATCACCGCCGCCGCGGTGTGGGGCGTCAGCTTCGTTGTCGTCAAGGACGCGCTCACCGCCGCCTCGCCGCTGCTGTTTCTCGCCATCCGCTTCGCGATTGCGACGCTCGTGCTCGCGCCGCTCGCCAATTTGCGCGTTGGGTTTTCCCGTGCCGAGCTGCGCGCCGGAACGCTGCTGACGCTGCTGCTGGCATCCGGCTTCGCGACACAGGCGTACGGCCTGCAGTACACGACGCCGGCCCGTTCCGCGTTCATCGTAGCGATGTCGTCCGTGCTCGCCCCGATGATCGCGCTCCTCGTGCTCCGACACCGCCTCGCGTGGCAGGTCCTCGTCGCCCTGATCGTGGCGACGCTGGGCCTCTATTTCCTCACCGCGCCGGAGGCGGGTGGACTGAATCGGGGCGACCTCTGGACCCTCGTGACCGCCGTGGTCTTTGGGGGTCACATCGTCGCGGTGTCGGAGTTCTCCAAGCGCTTCCAGGCCGAGCGCATGGTGTGGTTGCAGCTCCCGGGTACCGCCTTTGCCACCTTGATCGCGGCGCTGCTCCTCGAGCAGCTCCGGTTCGAATGGTCGCTCGCCCTGGGGACGGCGCTGCTCTTCCTCGGCGTCATGTCGACCGCGGTGGCGCTGGTGTGGCAGATGCGGGCGCAACGCGAGATGTCGTCGGCGCGCGCGTCGCTGCTCTTCTGCCTCGAACCGGTGTTCGCGGCGCTGACGTCGTGGCTCTTCTGGGGAGAGCAGTTTTCCGTCACACAGGGCATGGGCGGCGTGCTGATTCTCGCCGGCATGGTGCTCGCCGTCATCGGTGAAGCACGCGCCGAAGGGCTTGGTCTCTCAGCCTCTTAGCCTTTATATTTCGCGCCTTCATTCCCGAGTAGCTCAGTTGGTAGAGCAGCCGGCTGTTAACCGGCGGGTCGGGGGTTCGAGTCCCTCCTCGGGAGCTTTCCAACCAGGGTCCTCTCAATCTCATCCGTTGGTCCTTGGTTTCTCGCGACCCACCGGCACTGCAGTGGCCTCTTATTCCGCCGGTCGCTGCAGAGCTTGATCTGCAGAGCTTGATCTTCAAGCAGTCAGGACGGCGGGATTTGAATTCAACGGCCTCCATGCGAGGCCGTTGTTTTTATTAGCACTTAGGTGCGTCAAAGGACCGCATTGGCAGCTATCGGCAGCTATGAACCGGCAAACATCACGGCAAACACAATTGTCTCATCATGGCGCTAGAACTGCCAATTGAGTGACAGGCCGGCACGTCCAGGCGACACCATCGGCACGAGTCCCATGCGCGAATCGTTTGAAGCGAAGTGGTGGACCGGGCGGCGAGAAGCGCGAGGCCTGAACTCAACACCACTAGGAAACTCCTCCATTGAAGCGGCGAATTTGGTGAATCGGTGGCCGTGTCGCGTTGAAGACTTCTCTCGTAGCTTCGCGGGGCGAGCCAATCTACCGAGGCGCGGTCTCTCGCGCGAGACTTGGAGCCGTCATGCATGGGACCGTATCTGGCCTGGTTGCGTCCTACGGCTACGCCGTTCTCTTTTTCCTGGTCGGCCTCGAGAGCCTCGGGATCCCGCTCCCGGGCGAGACCGCACTGGTCACGGCGGCAGCCTTCGCCGCGCTCGGGCACCTCTCGATTTACACAGTCATCGCGACGGCGATCGCCGCGGCCATCATTGGCGACAACGGCGGCTACTGGATCGGGCGGAGGGGCGGTATCGCGCTGGTGCGGCGCTATGGGCGCCTCCTTCACCTCAACGAATCCCATCTTGCCCGGGCACATACCTTCTTTGAGCGGCACGGCCCCAAGACGGTCTTCATCGGCCGCTTCATCGCGCTGCTGCGTACCTGGGCGGCCGTGCTCGCGGGAGCTGCCCACATGCCGTACGGCACGTTCATGCTCTATAACGCGCTCGGCGCCGTGAGCTGGGCCGTGATCGTTGGCACGCTCGGCTATGTGTTCAGCCGCAATCTGCCGCAGCTCGAACACTATGTCGGTCAGGCCAGCCTAGCCGGTGTCCTGCTCGTTGCTCTGGTCGTGGGGCTCGCGTTCGGGTGGCGCTGGTTTGCGAAGAACCGCGCCCGGCTAGTCGAGCGCACACAGCTCGTCTGGCAGCGCGTCCTCACCGCACCGGCACTCCAACAGCTCCATGCGCGCTATCCGCGCACCTGGACATTCGTCGCCGCCCGCTTTGCGCGCGGGGAGTACCTGGGGCTCCACCTCACGATCGGGTTCGTCATCAGCGTTGCGGGATTATGGCTGTTTGGCGGAATCACCGAAGACGTTATCCACCACGACCCGCTCACCCAGTTCGACTTGGCACTCCTCGACTGGATGCATGCGCATGCCACCCCGGCTGGTTATGCAATCTTCAACGCGATCACCCTGCTCGGCTCGCCCGTGACGATGAGCGTGCTAGCGATTGGGGTGAGCCTCCTCCTCGCGGCCCGCCGTCAGTGGATCCTGCTCGGCGGCTGGCTCGCGGCCTTCGCCGGCGGCGGCCTGCTCGATGAGGTGCTCAAGCTCGTGATCCAGCGCCCGCGGCCACCCTATGCCGGCGCGTTCCTGCGTCACTACAGCTGGAGCTTTCCGAGCGGCCACGCGATGGGTGCGCTCATCGGCTACGGCATGCTCGCCTACATACTCGTGGTTTTGTGGATGCACCCGCGACGCACGCAGATCGCCGTGGTGCTGGGCGCCGCCCTGCTGATCGTGGCCATCGGGCTCAGTCGACTCTACCTCGGGGTCCACTACTTCAGCGACGTGGTGGGTGGCTACGCCGCAGGGCTGTTGTGGCTCTCCGCGTGCATCTCTGGCGTCGAGGTCGCGCGCCGGTGGCGCGCCGGGGCGCCGCCGGCAGCCGCTTCAGGGGCGTCGGCCTGATGCATTGTTGGGGCGACCGCAGACGCCTGGTTCATCGCCTAAGGCCTCGGAACGAATTCAGAGGGAGCATCCGCATGCGTCGTGAACTGTTGGCTGTAGTTGTCTTGGCCATGGGGCCCCAGGTGACCGTGGGACAGGAAGCCGGACACCCGTACCGCATCACATGGGGTGACGCGGCATCGGTGGGGACCGCCGGTGTGCTGTACGTGCTACCGGCCGCCCTGGGACTCCCACACGGCCGACCATGCTGTGCTCCTTACGATCCAGCCACGCTCCCAGGCGTGGATCGGTGGGCGTTGCGGCCTGTCTCAGCGACGGGGGACGCAGCGAGCGATGTGATCCTCGCCGGCGTCGCGGGCTTCACGGCGTTCGCCGGCCTGCACGACCTACCGGCCCAGCAGTGGCACGGCAACTTCGCGGTGTTTGCGAATACGGCGAGCTGGACTGCGGCCTCCACCGAATGGCTCAAAGTGCTCGTGCGCCGCAAGCGACCGGTGCTGTATACGAGCGACGCGGTCACGGCGGCGAGCGATCCGGAGAGCCAACAGTCCCTCCCCTCTCTTCACACGTCCCTCGCGTTTGCGGCAGCGACGTCCTACCTGGTGATCGCGCGGCGGCAGCATCTGCCGCACCGGACGCGGAACACCATCTTCCTTTATGCGGGAGCGGTGGGTGTGGCGGTACTGCGGGTCGCGGCCGGCAAGCATTTCCCAACCGACGTGCTTGCCGGCGCTGCCCTCGGCACTGGGATCGGCTGGGTGGTTCCGACCATTCACCCCACACAACCGTAGCCCGTGGCGTGTCGCCGGAGCTCGCTGCGCGGATACCTCCGCTCGCGCCGGATCTCGTCGGTGTCCCGGACCGCTCTCGTGATCGGTGGCCTCGTGGTCACCGGTATGCCGGCAGCGGCGCAAAGCGATAGCGGACGGGTCACCGTTGTCGTGCGCCAAGGCGAGCACCCGCTCGCGGAGGCTGCGGTGCGGAGCGGCCGCATCCGCACGCGGACCGACGCCGCGGGGATCGCGACCCTCCGGCTGCCGGTCGGTCTTCAGTCCCTGATCATCGCCAGCATCGGCGTTCGCCCCGAGACCCTCCAGGTGTCGGTCCGCGCGCAGTTCGACACCACCGTGACGGTACAGCTTTTGGAACAGGCTCAGGCGCTCACCCCCGTGGTCGTCACGGCCACACGGATCCCGCGCCAGCTCGAAGAGGAGCCGGTCCGGGTCGAGGTCCTCGCGGGGGAAGACATCGCCGAGAAGACGGAGATGCGGCCGGCCGACCTGACCGTGCTGCTCCGGGAGATCAGCGGCGTACGCGTGCAGCCGACTTCGCCGGCCCTCGGCGCTGCGAACATCCGGATTCAAGGACTCCCGGGCCGATACACCCAGCTCCTGTCGGACGGGCTGCCGCTCTATGGAGGGCAGATCGGCGGCCTCGGTCTGCTCCAGATACCGCCGCTCGACCTGCGCCAGGCGGAGGTCATCAAAGGGGCCGCGACGGCGCTGTATGGCCCCGCGGCGCTGGGCGGTGTCGTGAACCTGGTCTCGCGCTCACCCGCGGACGGACGCGAAATCCTGCTCAATCAGACGTCGCGTTCGGGCACGGATGCGGTTGGGTGGCTCGGGAAGCGGCTCAGCAATCGGTGGGGTTACACGGTCCTCGGTGGGGTTCACCACCAGAACCAGGTGGACGCCAACGGTGATGGG
>WNGG01011057.1_pt1 | contig 21858 bp, 23 predicted proteins | sample 5400661 | NCBI WGS metagenome assembly WNGG01 (sample SAMN13153372, study PRJNA577476) | soil metagenome | isolation source: 100 cm soil or saprolite under Garry oak tree replicate 1 | place: USA:California | collected 2016-06-15
GCGGGTTTCTTCCAATTCGAAAGAGAGAGTGTTGAACCCGAAGGCAGAAGGGCGCTTTGCATAAGGAAACCGACCAACGGGGCGTCAGTATGCAGGCGCTGCATGGCGGCGGGTCCGCCGAAAGCGAGTTTCCAGCCTAGAGGCTTGTGGCCAGTGCTAAGAAGCTCGCGGCGGAGGCGGAGCTGTGCGGCCATGCCGCGAGCGATGCGCGGATCGTCCCAGGCTGCGGTCATGATCCAAAGACCATGCGAAGATCAGTAGCCTTCGGGCGGAATTTCGTAGCCAGCGGCTTCGAGCGAGCCGGCGCCGCTCCAGCCCCAGACGAGCACGACGTCTTCGCTGCCGGTATTGTCGAAACCGTGCCAGTGGCCGCGGGGCGTGAAAATGACATCACCCTGGCCGGAAGGCTCGCGGCCGGTGTCGGTGTAGATGAAGCCACGGCCCTTGACGACAACGAAGAATTCGTCGGCGTTGGGGTGGCGATGTTTGTCGTGACGAGCGCCGGGCGGAAGGACGGTCCAGCCGACGAGCAGCTGTTGCGAATCGGCAGATTTTTGGTCGATGAGGAATTGGACCTGCATGTTGATCCAGCCTTCGTCGCGCTTTAGCCCGCCAACGTACGGGACATCGCGGAGATTCGTGCGGTAGGTCTTCATTTGGACATTCCTCCCAAGCGGCGGTAGACCTCGTAGACAGCAACAAAGTCGTGATGCGCGAGGCCAAGGCCGCGGCAGGCGTTCAGCATTTCGTTGGCGGCGGCACCGAGCGGAACGGGCACACCCATTTTCCGGCCGAGATCGAGAGCGAGAAGCATGTCTTTCTGCTGGAGATTGACGTTGCCATAGGTGGCGTCGGAGAGGTGTCCTTCGAGAATGAGCGGCGCACGGTAGTTGAGCACGGGCGAGGCGACAACGCTTTTCAGCATGGCGTCAACCGCGACTTCGCGGGGGACGCCGCCTTTTTCCGCGAGGGCGACACCCTCACAAAAACCGATCACTTCGATGACCAGGGTCATGTTGATAGCGACTTTGAGCTGCACGGCCAGGCCCTGCGCGCCGATGTAGGTGACTCTGGGACCGATGGCGAGAAGAATGGGTAGAACGCGTTCGAACGCGGCTTTGTCACCAGCGACCATGAGAGAGGCTTTGCCCTGGCCGAGCGTGAGGGTCGTGCCGGAGATTGGGGCGTCGAGCATAACGAGGCCGGCTTTGGCGAATTCCGCTGCGATGGCGCGGCTGCCGTCAGGGTCGATGGTGCTCATGTCGAGGTAAACAGCGTCCTTACGTAGGCCGGCGAGGATGCCGTTTTCTCCGAGGGCGAGAGAACGGACCGCGGCAGTGTCGGTGACAATAGAAAAGACGATTTCGGACTGGCGCGCGACTTCGCGCGGAGTATCGGCCCAGAGCATGCCGAGCTCGAGCAGGGGCGCGGCTTTCTCTTTGGTGCGGTTCCAGCCGGTGATCGTGTGGCCAGCGGCGATTAATCGAGGAACGATGGCCTGGCCCATATCGCCGAGGCCCAGGAAACCGATTTTCAAGAAACACCCCCTAGTCTTGGAAAACTCTGAAGAAATTTGCGCCCGCAGACTTCATTTCTTCCAGAACTGCATGACGGCGGAATAGTCGAGATCTTCCTTTGCGGCGCCTTTGACGTAGTTATAGGTTTCGCGCGCGGCGGCGGTGGCGGGAAGGGCGACGCCCAGTTGATTGGCGAGGTCCAGGGCGAGGCCGAGGTCTTTGTGCATCAGACGCAAGGGAAAACTCGGGACATATTCGCCCTTGAGAAGATTCGGTGCTTTTACGTCGAGGACGCCGGAGCGCGCCATGCTGGATTGCATCACTTCGACCAGTTTTTCACCCTGGATGCCTGCGCGAGTGACCAGTGCCAGGGCCTCGGCGAGGGCGTCCACTTGCAAAGCGAGGATGAGATTCATGGCCAGCTTGATGGTTTGTCCGGCGCCGTGCGGCCCCAGATGAAACAACTTTTTGCCCATGACGTTGAGAACGGGTTCGGCTTCCTTCAACGTTTCGGCATCGCCGCCAATCATGAAGATAAGTTCGCCTTTCTTGGCGCCCCAATCACCGCCGGTGACCGGCGCGTCGAGAAAACGAACGCCGCGCTCAGCGCAGGCCGCAGCGATTTTGCGTGCAAGCGCGGGCGAAACAGTGCTGGAATCGACGTAGATGCTGCCGTGCTTGAGACCTTGCATGGCACCGCCGGGACCCCACAAAACTGCTTCGATGGCGGAGGGATCGCTGACCATAGTGAGAAGAAAATCGGAAGCAGCGGCTACTTCCTGCGGGGATTTGGCGAGCTTTGCTTCGGCGGCGACAAGTTCCTCGGCGCGCGAGGCCGTGCGGTTCCAAACAGTGAGCGGGTAGCCGGCCTTGATCAGATGCATGCCCATGGGCCGGCCCATGAGGCCAAGCCCGATGAGACCAATCTTCTTGGTAGCAGGATTCAAAAGAGTCCTCCTCGAATGCGGCAGAAGTGAAGCGCGCTTTCAATTTGCTCAGAAAGAGGAAATGATTGTAGCCGAATTGCGGGCCGGGAGGAGTCGAACTGCGGAACTTATTGGGATTTCAAGCTGTTTTGGGACGATGGCTGAGAGGCAAAATGCCCGGAGCTCCGCCAGCAGACGCGGCGGCAGCGGCGCTGCGGGGATCGACAGTGGATTTGGACGCAGCGGGCGCTTCGAGAGCATTTTCAGGTTTCGCGGGAGCGGTGGCCGCGTTTACGGAAGCGTCAGCGGCGGGCTTCTCTTCGATGCGAACCAAGCATTGATATGGGATCTCCCAGCGGAAGTGCTTGTGCTGGCCGCGCTGCTCGAAGTTTTGCTCCAGGAAGATGGAGCGGCCGGAATCGGCGACAAAAGTGCCGGAAGCGGGCAGAAGGATATCGCCGGCGCGGTACTGCACCTCCACACGACGCCCGAGAAAGGACGAGTAGCGAGCCATCCTGTCCGTAGTTTCCGCGGCGGCTAGTTACAGGGTCAATAGTACGGAAGTGCCTCCTACCAGTGGGTGTGGAAAAGTTGCAGGAGAGCAGGGCCACAGCCTAGCCGACGCTGGACGCCAAGCGGAGCGCAAATCCTTGACTTTTTTGGGCCACGGGATATTGTCGGCGTTCGGAATTGCAACCGGGATCAGACGAAAAGGGACAACGACAGTGACAGAACTGAACGAAACTGTTGCAAATGGCCTGGCGGCATATTACGAATATGTCGCCCAGCATTTGCACCGATGGGTTGACCCGCTGACCAACGAGCAATTCTGGCGCAAGCCGTATCCGTACGGAAACAGCGTCGGTCACCTGGTGCTGCATTTGACCGGCAATTTGAGCTACTACATCGGGGCACAAATTGCGGAAACAGGTTATGTGCGCGACCGCGACCGCGAGTTCACGGAACCGCATCCGCCGCACAAGGAGGAGGCGCTGCGCGCCTTTGACCGGACTGTCGCCATGGTGGTGGCGACGATTCGAAAACAGGGCGCGGAAGACTGGGGCAAGGCGTACACCGCGGAGCGCGAGCCAGAAGCCAAAGACCACTTCCATATTTTCGTGCGTTGCGCGGGGCACGCGTATCATCATGTGGGACAGATTGTGTACCTGAGCCGAGAGTTGGCGAGGACTTAAGGTCAGGAATCGGCTCCGCCGCGGTGCAGTGTGGGCAGCGCGACGGTGCGAAGTGAAAAGCGAGTGGTCGAGCAGAGAAAACTAACGAAGGGCAAGGCTGCCCTTTTGCTGATTCTGTCCGCTGCGGGGGCGATTGTTTCGGCAAGGGAGCTGCATGGATGGCACGTCTACCTGGGATTTGCCATTGTGGGGACCGGTCTTCTCATCGGATTCTTCATCTGGAACCGCAAGTACTGAGAAAAATCTCTTCGATGGAAGGGGGGAATAAAGCGATGCGAAAAGTGTCTTTGATCGCTCTTGCGATTTTATGGGGCGGATGGTCCGCCTTTCCAGCCGCAGCACAGGAAGCGGCGAAGTCTGCGCCGGCCTCCACCGTTCCGACCATCGACCAGTCGCTGGAATGGCAAAGTGCTTTCAATCCGAAAATTTCTCCCGATGGAAAGCGCGTCGTTTATGAAGTGCAGAAAACAAACTGGGAAGACAATGCGTTCGAAAGGAATCTTTGGATCGGGGACATTGCCAGCAGTGAAACGCACGCGCTGACGACCGCAAAGAAATCGAGTGCAAATCCCGAATGGTCACCCGACGGGAAATGGATCGCGTTTCTTTCCGACCGCCCGGGACAAATCCCGCAAACCCCCGAGGGCAAGAAACAACTGTACGTGATTTCCGCGGATGGCGGCGAAGCGCAACAACTCACCAAAGTGGAAAATGACGTGAGCGATTTGGATTGGGCGCCGGATTCGAAGCGCATCGCCTTTACGATGAGCGATCCGGAGACGAAGGCAATGAAGGATCGCAAAGAAAAATACGGCGAATATTCACTAGTACATGGCGATTACCAAATGACGCATCTCTGGATCATCGAGATTCCTGCCGGAAGCGCCGCGGCCGGCGAACCGAAGCGGCTGACGGAAGGCGACAAGTTCAGCGTGGGAGATTTTTCGTGGTCGCCGGACGGTACGCGCATCGCGTTCAGCGCGCAGAAAGATCCGGATTTGATCTCCTCGGACACGGCGGACTTGTACGTCGTTACCGTGAGCAACAAGACCGTGAAAAAAATTGTGAGCACGCCAGGGCCGGACAGAAATCCGCGCTGGTCGCCCGACGGTCAGAAGATCGCGTTCGAAACGGCAGCGGGATCGCGGTACTACTACTATACAAACGGAAGGATTGGCGTGGTGGCAACTGAAGGCGGCGCAACGCAGATTCTGACTGAGGCGTTTGACGAAGATGCAGGACTCATTGGCTGGGGACCCGACAGGATTTATTTTGCCGCGGTCCAGAAGACGGCGGCGCACCTATTTCGGTTGAATCCCGCATCAGGAGCGGCAGAGAAGCTGAGCGCCCCGGAGAACATGGTGGCATCGTCGTTTTCGTTTTCGCGCGATTATAAAGAAGTTGCCTACCGCGCGGCGCTGGAGAACCAGTACGCCGAGGTGTACACCACCAGCGTTGCGCCCTGGCAAGGCAAGAAACTGACGGCCATGGGCGATCAACTCAAAGGATTCACCCGGGCGCGCCGCGAGGTGATCTCCTGGAAGTCGGCGGACGGTACGGCCATCGAAGGAGTGCTTTACACACCGGCGGATTTCGACGCCAAGAGAAAATATCCGCTGCTGGTGGTCATCCATGGCGGGCCGACGGGGGTAGATCAGCCGATTGTTTACGCCGACCGTTACTATCCCATCGAGCGATTTGTGGCCAAGGGAGCGCTGGTGTTGCGGCCGAATTACCGTGGCTCGGCAGGCTACGGAGAGAAATTCCGCTCGTTGAACGTGCGCAATCTGGGTATCGGCGATTATGCCGATGTGATTTCCGGCGTGGATTCGCTGATCGCCAAAGGCTTCGTGGACAAGGACCGTGTAGGCGCGATGGGCTGGAGCCAGGGCGGATACATTTCGGCGTACATCACGACGTTGAGCGACCGTTTCAAAGCGGTTTCTGTGGGTGCGGGGATTTCCGACTGGTCGACCTATTATGTGAATACCGACATCACGCCTTTTACGAGGCAATACCTGCACGCAACGCCGTGGGACGACCCGGAGATTTACTGGAAGACGTCGCCGATCAGCAACATCGCGAAGGCCAGGACGCCGACTCTCATCCAACACGGAGAGAATGACCGGCGCGTGCCGATTCCCAATGCGTACGAACTGCGGCAAGCGCTGGAAGATCGCGGCGTGCCGGTGAAGATGGTGGTTTACAAAGGATTCGGGCACGGCATCACCAAACCGAAACAGCAGCGCGCGGTCATGGAAGAAAACGAGAAATGGTTCGCGCAGTATATCTGGGGCGAAAAGCCGGAAGAGCCAAAACCCGCCGAGCCGAAAAAAGACGACAAAAAATCAACCGCAGCGGTAAATCCTTAACTCCGGGAGTGGCTGCCGGTCCGGCTCGACCCAGCCCTCGCGAGCAGCCGAAGTCTCGAGGAGATCCTTGGAATAGTATTTGGCGAGAAGATTCTTGTCGCCGAGTTCCGGATGGACGGCAAGGAATCGCTCAAAGCCATGTCCTTCTGGCGTTTCCACAAGTGCCGCCGCGACCAAGCGCATCCAGGCCAGCGTGAGCGTGTGGTGATATTTCTGCGTCGCGCCGTGATGGTTGGCAAACCGGAGAATCGCAGCGGTCATGCGCTCGACAGCCCTTGATGCGTCTGATGACTTCAAATAAAGCCACGCCGCGCGCACATGCTCCCGATGGTGAAAAACGTCCGCGGGAAGAGACAAATCCTCAAAAGCGCGGAGAAAATCTTCGTCGCTCCAGACGCAAGCGCCGGAGCCGGATTTGGAATCAGCCATAGAAGTAGAGATGTCAGATTGGAATTTCATCCAGTCTACTACGTTTCCAGCTTGAAGCGCGAGGAAGCGTGCTTATGCGCGCGTGTATTATCGCTCAACTGTTGTGCGCGCGCATGCGAGCACAGGAAGAACGGAAGGGCGATTCCTGAACGGTTACAATGGCATGAACGCCAAATGATACCTCCTCCTGAACCGCTGCACAATTTGGGCGTCAAAGCAGGTCTTCGGAAATGGTTGCCCGCGCTGGGCGTTTCCCTGGCCACCGCGCTTCTTGTCGTTTCGCCGTTTCTCTGGCTGGGAACCGCATCCGGACATGACATTTCGTTTCACGCATCGTCGTTATCCCCCGCTGTCCTGGATGCTTGGAGCGGCGCTGGGCTTTGTGGTGTCGTGGAATGCTGTGCCGGGCGTATTTATTGTTCTGGTTCAAACGCTGGGGGGAATTTCGATGTTTGCCCTGGCGCGGCGGTTTTTTTCACCAGGTGCTGCGATGTTCGGAGCCACTTGTTATGCGGCTAACCCGTACGCGCTCCTGGTCGTCTACATGCGGAGCGATTTTGCTGAAGAACTGGCGTGCGCGCTGATGCCGGTGCTGCTGCTGGCAGCGCTGCAACTGTGCGGGCTGATCGAGAATCGATGGCATTCGTCGTCCCGCGCGACGGCCATCTTCGCGATGCTGTTTGCGGCGGTGTGGCTTTCCAATGCGCCTGCAGGGGTGCTGGCAAGCTACGGCATGGCTCTGCTTTTTGCGTGGGCAGCGATTGGGGAAAAATCCGCGCGGCCTTTGTGGCAAGGCGCCAGTGGCTTGGCGCTCGGATTTGGGTTGACCGCATTCTATCTTTTGCCCGCCGCCTACGAACAGCGCTGGGTGAATATCGGCGAAGCGCTTTCTTCCGGATTGCAGCCTTCACAAAACTTCCTCTACACCGAGATCGGAGATCCGGAGCACAACCTGTTTAACTGGATCGCTTCCAGCGTGGCAGTGTTGCTGATCGTCATGACCGGGATAGCCGCGCTTGTGGCCTACCGAAACACAAAAAACAAAGAAGACCGCGTAGCAAAAGAAAAGCTCTGGCGCGCGATGCTGCTGCTCACCGCGGTCGCGATCATTCTGATGCTTCGCCCCAGCTCGATCTTCTGGACGCTTCTCCCCGAACTTCGCTTCGTGCAGTTTCCCTGGCGTTGGATGGCCATTCTCGCCGTGCCGTATTCCTACTTCGGGGCAGCGGCGATAGCGCGGCGGCGCGGGGCGTGGGTGTGGAGCGCCGTGGCGGTGGTGGTTTTGGTTGCCGGAGGCACGGCCACTTTTCTCGTCCACCAAGCCTGGTGGGATTCCGACGACATCCCGGCGCTGGAGGAAGCGGTTGCGAAGGGCCAGGGGTTCGAGGGCACCGACGAATACGACCCCGTAAGCGACGATCACTACAATCTGCCTCAAAAAGCACCACGAGTGCAGATTTTGCCAATGGTAGAATCCGGCCAGTTGGTACGAAAAGCCGAAATTCATATTGAGCGTTGGACGACCGAAGAAAGAGAAATGAGTGTGAATTCGCCCCAGCCGCTGCGGCTGGCAATGCGCTTGTTGAATTATCCCGGGTGGCGCGTGGAGATAGACGGCAAGGCGGTGACGCCTCAGCTCGCGGAGACAACGGCGCAAATGATTCTGCCTTTGTCTGCCGGGACGCACCGAATCACGATGCGGTTTGGACGCACACCGGACCGAACATCGGGCGGCGCCATTTCTGTTGGGGCAACGATTGTGTTTCTGATGCTCCTGTTCTTTGGGCAGTCCAACCGTCACAGCTAAGTCCTTGACGCGCTGTGGTTTGTAGACACGTCCAATGATCGTCGTCAGCGTCGCTAGCAAAGGTCGAAAGGTTGGTTTGAACGCTGCACGTGTAATCTTTTCAAGGCGGAACCAAGGCTCTAACCGTTCGTCCGGTCAATGAAATGATTTAAGCCTATGATTTTGAAACACTTAAAAACATCCTAACTCTATACTTGGTTTTGGCTCCACAAGTGCCCTCTTTCCTTGGCTGGGTATTCGCATCTCCAGCGAAGCTGAGGGACCGCGAAATGAGTTGTAGAGACACTATCCATTTGATTTGCTGGTACTTAGAGGGGCGTCTATCCGCGTCTGTCGAAGCCGAGATCAGACGTCACCTCAATAGCTGTCCCGACTGTGACATGGTTCTGGAAGCCGCAGTCAACACTTTGGACCGCTACTTCAACCCTGAGCAGCGGCCTCTCGCCACGGAAAGCACCTTCCGAGCCGCTTAAACGGTCCCCCCTGCAACCGTTTCACATAACAGAACTTATCGCTATTCCCCGGTGATCTCTTTTCGCCTCATCAGGGATTTTGAAGGCCCCGTTCACGACATAGTCCAAGCTGGCAAAATATTACTTGCTGACACTTGGCTCCGTTTACGCGACCGAGTAATCTTTACTAGTACTAGTACTTATAGAATCCTCTCTGGTGTCGCGTGTCTGGCTCTTAGTCTATTGATTCTGAGCATCTTAACCCTCGAAAGCCCAAATTCTCCCTTTGGAGCGACGGGTGCTCCTTCCCAATCAAGGCTACAGGGCGAATAGCCAAAAGGAGAAACGAAGTTTATGAGCGAATTTCAGGAGTTTTCACACACCAACTCAACCGGAACCCCGCGGTGGGTCGGATTGGCAGTGGGTGTGTTGGGCGGTCTTTCGTTTATCGGATTGGGACTGGGCTGGAGTGCACTCAATCAATCCAAGAGCCTGGAGCAAGCGACGCAAGCTTCGAGGCAGGCCAATGATGCGCTCAGCCAGCGCCTCGCGAAGGAAGACGACATCAATCAGCAATTGCAAAGCGACCTCAAGGTTGTCACCGACAAGCTGAACCTCACTCAGGGAGAGCTAATCGCAGCACGCAAGCAAGGCAAGAACGCCACCACTGCCGTCGACAAGAAAGTGGACAACCTCGCCACTTCCGTGAAAGCGGAACTTGCCAATAAGGCGACTGCGGATGATGTGAACAAACTGAACGGCGATGTGACCGGCGTCAAGGGCGACCTCGATGCCACCAAGAACAGCATTCAGATGGCGCGCAGCGAGATGGGCACACTCATCGCGCGGAACCATGATGAAATCGATCAGCTTCGCCGCATGGGCCAGCGCGATTATTTCGAGTTCACCGTGCAGCGCAAGAGTGGAGCGACTAAGGTTGGCTCCATACAGATTCAACTAAAAGACACCAACACCAAGAAGAATCAGTACACCATTAACGTCCTGGCCGACGACAACACCTTCGAAAAGAAGAACCGCTCGGTCAATGAGCCGATCTTTTTCTACACCGGCGGTAACCGCTCGGCGCTGGAATTGGTGGTCAACAAGGTCACCAAGTCTTCGGCCACGGGCTATCTGAGCATCCCGAAGGGCGCGGGAGCGGCCTCGGCAAGCACATCAAGCTCTGGCCAATAAGCCAGTTCCCGAGCAGCGAAGTTTCAATTCCTTGAGAGCACACTTGATAGGGGAGGATTTCAGAAAATCCTCCCCTTTTTTATGTCAACTCATCCGGGCATAAAAGCCAATCGTATTCGGTAGTAGGAAGTGTCTGGACACCGGGTCGGGGCTGTGTCAAGCTACTGAACGGCCCGGCGCATCAAAAACTGCTATGGATTTCTGGAGGGGAGAAACCATGAAACTACGATTCTCAATGGCTATCGCAGCAACGCTTTTCGCGGCAACACTCGCGATGGCGGCAGATAACTCCTGGACCGGCTGGATTTCCGACAGCCAGTGCGGAGTGAAGGGCGCAAACGACAAAGCGGGTACGGCTGAGTGCACGACCAAGTGCGTCAAGGAGCATGGCGCCAAGTACGTGTTCGTGAACGACGCCGACAAGAAAGTGTACGTCGTTGATGCGCAGGACAAGGTGGCGCCTCATGCCGGACATCATGTGACCGTAACGGGCACGGTGGAAGGCGACACACTCAAGCTGACCAGCATCGACATGGCGGCAGCACCCAAGTAAGCATCTTTTAGCTTCTGTCTGACGGGCGGGCCGACTGAGTTGGTCCGCCCGTTCTGTTTTGCCCCGCGAAGCATTTCCGTTACGATGTTGCAGGGCCATGCCGACCACCCTCATTCACACAGGCCGTGCTCTTACCCCAACCACGGAAATCAATGACGCAGGCATTTTGATCCGTGAAGGCCTGATCGAGGCGATCGGGCCGCGCGCCGGTATAACCCTGCCCGCCGGCGGGCTAGAGATTCGTGCCACGGACAAAACGGCAACTCCCGGTTTTGTCGATATTCACATCCACGGCGCAGGCGGGCACGACGTAATGGAGGCCACCGATGCGGCTCTAGGCATCGTCACTAGAAAGGTCGCCCCGTTTGGTACGACCTCGCTCCTTGCCACCACGGTCACAGCCAGCCCGGACGATACCTGCCGGGCCGCCGAGGGAATTGCCCGCTTCATCACCCACCAACATGCTTCAATGGATTCCGGCGCTGAAGTTCTCGGCATCCACTTCGAAGGGCCATTCATCAGCAACGTGCGCCGCGGCGTGCACCCAGTCGAGTGGATCCAGTTGCCGTCCGCGGATTTGCTCGAACGCTTTCTCCAGGCAGCCGCGGGGAATGCGCGGCTCCTGACGATTGCACCCGAGGTTCTTGGCGCGGGGCCCTGTATGGAAGCGGCGCTCCATGCAGGCTTGGTCATTTCTCTGGGCCACACGGATGCCAACTACGAGCAAACCCGCTTCGCGATCGCGCACGGGGCGCGTAGCGCGACGCATATGTACAACGCCATGCGGCCATTCACTCATCGCGACCCCGGCGTGATCGGCGCTGTGCTCACTTCACCCGAAATCAACGCCGAATTGATCGCCGATGGCGTCCACGTCGAAGAAGGCGCGATCAAGCTGCTCTTGCAGGCAAAGGGCGCTGAGCGGGTCCTTCTGGTAAGTGACGGTCTCTCTGCAACCGGCATGCCCGACGGAAAATACATGCTGGGCGATTTCGAAATTACCGTGAGCAATGGGGTTTGCCGCAACGCTGCCGGAGTTCTCGCCGGCAGCACGCTGACTCTTGACCGTGCCCTCCGAAACGTGGTGCGCTTTGGCGTTCCCTTGGGGAACGCAGTTCGAATGTTGACGCTAAATCCGGCTTCGCTTCTCGGCATTGAATTCAAAAAGGGGTCTCTACGGGTGGGTGCTGATGCGGACATCTTGTTGCTTGATGATGGATTGCGAGTGACAAACATCTGGATGCGCGGCATCGCCTTGAATTAGCGGCCCCAACAAATCCGTGCCCAGGTCAGGTATTCAAAGGGATGTCGAGTTCCGAAGCGAGCTGCTCGGGATCAAAGGGGCTGCAGGCAAAGTATCGCCCGCCCACTTCCAAAGTTGGGACTCGCCGCAGGCCATTGTTGGCCTTGATGACGATTTCTTCCGCGGCCTCATCTTCTTCAATATTCACTTCGTGATAAGCAACACCTCGTTCTCTCAGGAAAGATTTGGCATAGCGGCAATCCGGGCACCAGCTAGTCGTATAGATCGTGATCGGTTCCATTTTCTGTGGCTACTATCAGATTCGAGGAGCTTAGCCCGTTCTTAGTCACAAAATTCTTCGCGTCGTGACTTGTAGACGGCTTCAGTGGGAATTGACGGGTGCGCCCCGGTACTTGCGCGCCACTTGGATGCGAATCAGCGCGCGTTGGAGAGCGACGCTCGCGCGATCCCAGTCAATATTGGTATCTCCGGAAGTGAGGTGTTTCTCCGCTCGGGCTTTGGCAGCTTCGGCACGCGCGATATCGATTTCGGCTGCGAATTCGGCGGTTTCCGCGAGCACCGTCACGCGGTCCGGCAGTACTTCGGCAAAACCGCGAATCACAGAAATCGGTTCCCCTTGAGCCGCACCGTGATAAGTCAATTCACCGATGCCCAGCTCGGTCATCAGCGGGGCGTGCCCAGGCAAGATTCCCAGGTAGCCATTCGCGCCTGGCAACGTGACTTCGACCGCGCGCGACCGCAGCAACTGCCGCGTGGGCGTCACAATCACCAGTTCGATGGCTTCGGGAAGCATGCTTTTTAAACGCCCGCCTTCATCTTCTCGGCCTTTTGCAAAGCTTCGTCAATGGTGCCCACCATATAGAAGGCCTGCTCGGGAATGTCGTCGTACTTGCCTCCGACGATCTCTTTGAAGCTCCGCACGGTGTCTTCGATCTTGACATATTTGCCTTCCAGACCGGTGAACTGTGCGGCTACGAACATGGGCTGCGAAAGGAATTTCTCGATCTTGCGCGCACGCGCCACGGTGCGCTTGTCCTCGTCAGAAAGCTCCTCGATACCCAGAATCGCGATGATGTCCTGCAAATCCTTGTAGCGCTGCAGAATCGATTTCACCGCGCGCGCCACGGTGTAATGTTCCTGTCCCACGATGCGCGCATCCAGAATGCGCGAATAGCTGGCCAGGGGATCCACGGCCGGGTAGATGCCGCGTTCCACGATCTGGCGGCTCAAGTTCGTGGACGCATCCAAGTGCGTGAATGTTGCGGCGGGCGCCGGGTCCGTATAATCATCCGCCGGCACATAAATCGCCTGCACCGACGTGATCGAACCGGCCTTCGTCGAAGTGATGCGTTCCTGAAGCTCACCGATTTCCGTGTTCAGGTTCGGCTGATAACCCACCGCCGAAGGCATGCGCCCGAGCAGCGCGGAAACTTCCGATCCGGCCTGTACGAACCGGAAAATGTTGTCTATGAAAAGCAGCACATCGAGATGCTCCTGATCTCGGAAGTACTCCGCCACGGTGAGCCCCGTCAATCCAACGCGGAGGCGCGCGCCGGGCGGTTCCGTCATCTGTCCGTAAATGAGCGCAGCGCGCGATTTTTCCGAATTCCCCGGCACCACCACGCCGGATTCCTGGAATTCCAGCCACAGGTCGTTTCCCTCACGCGTGCGCTCGCCGACACCCGCGAACACGGACACACCTCCGTGCTGCATCGCCACGTTGTGAATCAGCTCTTGAATCAGAACGGTTTTGCCGACGCCCGCACCGCCGAACAAGCCAATCTTCCCGCCCTTCAGGAAGGGCTGAATGAGGTCCACGACCTTGATGCCCGTTTCGAACATTTCCAGCGTCGTGGATTGCTGGTCCAGCAAAGGAGCTGGCCGGTGGATTTGATACCTTGTTGTGCTGTTCAGCGGCCCGAGCTGATCCACCGGCTTGCCCAAGACGTTCATCACCCGGCCAAGCGTGCAGCGGCCGACCGGAACACTGATGCCCTCGCCGAGATCGTAAGCTTTCATCCCGCGCACCAGGCCTTCCGTAGGCTCCATGGCTACTGTGCGCACGCGCCCTTCTCCAAGGTGTTGCTGCACCTCCGCGGTTACGTCAATCGGTTCGGGAACGTTGTAGCCTTCGCTGGTGATGCGGACGGCGCTGTAGATCGCGGGCAGGTGTCCCGCCTCGAATTGCACGTCAAGCACCGGCCCGATGACCTGCACGATATGCCCAACGGCTGCGTATTTCTCTGCCATGCTCGCTCCTAAGCAGTGCTCGAAGCCCCGCTCACTATTTCGATAATCTCTTTCGTAATCGCCGCCTGACGCACTTTGTTCATGTGCAGCGTCAGCGCCTCGATCACATCGCCTGCGTTTTTCGTCGCCGATTCCATCGCCGTCATGCGCGCCGCGTGTTCCGCCGCCGAAGATTCCAGCATCGCTCGCAAAACCTGTGTTTCGACGTAGCGCGGCAACAGTTTGTCGAGGAGCTGCTCCTCCGGCTGCTCGTAAATGTAGTCCACTTGCGAACTTGCGGGCGGCCCCCCGGCTCCCTCTTCCGCTTGCATCGTTTCGACCGGCAGAAGTTTTTCCAGTGTCAGGTTGGAAGACATCAGCGTCTTGAATTCGCTGAAAACGACGTAAACCGAATCAATCTCTCCCTTGCCATACAAATCGCTCACCAGGTCGGAAATTTCTCGCGCCGTCCCAAACTCGACTCGCGCCAGTACGTTGATGTATTCCGCAATAATGTGGAAGCCCGACTTTTTCAGCGAATCCCGGCCCTTTTTGCCGACAGGGATCACCGCGATTCTCTTGCCCTTGTTCGTGCGGAAAAATTCGTTGGCCTTGCGCAGAATGTTCGTATTGAACGCGCCCGCCAATCCGCGCTCGCCGGTCATTACCAGAGCGAGGATTGCTTCTTCCGGCCGCCGCGCCAGCAGCGGGTGCTGCGGCTCCACGATGCGGCTCATCGTCGAACGCAGAACTCGCACCAATTCTTTCGCGTAGGGTCGTGCCGCCAGTGCCGCTTCCTGCGCGCGTCGCAGCCGGGCCGCCGCGACAAATTTCATCGCGCGCGTAATCTGCTGGGTGTTTTTCACCGAGCGGATGCGGCGCCGGAAATCGAGAAGTGTCGGCATCGTGGTTGGTCAGTCGAATCCCTAATTTGCGGCCTCCGCAGCCGCTACCGTAAAGCGTTCTTTGAACGCCTCCACGGCCATCTTGATTTCCGCCCTGATGCCGTCATCCAGTGCTTTCTTGGCCGCAATATTTTTCAGCAGCGACGGATAATTCGTCTCGGCGAACTGCAAAAACTCTCGTTCGAAACGCCGCACTTCCGGCACCGGAACGTCATCGAACATGCCGCTGGTCCCCACAGAAATCACCAACACTTGTTTCTCAGCCGCCAGCGGCACGTATTGATCCTGTTTCAGGATTTCTGTCAGCCGCTGGCCGCGCGCCAGTTGTCCCTGCGTGACCTTGTCGAGTTGGTCTGAACCAAATTGCGCGAACGCCGCCAAGTCGCGATACTGCGCCATGTCCAGCCGCAGCGAACCCGCCACCTGGCGCATCGCTTTGATCTGCGCGTTGCCGCCCACGCGGCTCACGCTGATGCCCACGTTGATCGCCGGACGGATGCCGCTGTTGAAAAGATCCGCCTCCAGATAAATCTGCCCGTCGGTAATCGAAATCACGTTTGTCGGAATGTACGCGGATACGTCGCCCGCCTGCGTCTCAATCACCGGCAAAGCCGTCAGCGAACCCCCGCCCAGCTTGTCGCTCAGTTTTGCGGCGCGCTCCAGCAAGCGCGAGTGCAGATAGAACACGTCGCCCGGAAACGCCTCCCGGCCCGGTGGGCGCCGCAACAGCAAGGAAATCTCGCGGTACGCCTGCGCGTGTTTCGAAAGATCGTCGTAAAAAGCCACAGCATGCCGCTTGTTATCACGAAAATATTCACCCATCGCGCATGCGGCGTACGGCGCGATGTATTGCAGCGAAGCCGGCTCCGCGGCGGACGAGGCCACCACGATCGTGTAGTCCATCGCGCCCGCATCGGTAAGGATCTTTACCACTTGGGCGATCGTCGAGCGCTTCTGCCCGATCGCGCAGTAGATGCAAATGACGTCGCCGCCCTTTTGATTGATGATCGTGTCGAGAATAACGGCCGTTTTCCCTGTCTGGCGGTCGCCGATGATCAGTTCGCGCTGCCCCCGGCCGATGGGAATCATGCTGTCAATCGCTTTGATGCCCGTCTGAAGAGGCTCGCGCACCGGCTGGCGGTCGACCACGCCTGGCGCAATGCGCTCCAGCGGAATACGCTGTTTCGTAACGATGGGGCCTTTGTCATCCACGGGCAGCCCCAGCGGATTCACCACGCGCCCCACCAGCGCCTCGCCCACCGGCACGGACATAATCGTGTTCGTGCGCTTCACCACGTCGCCTTCCTTCAGCTCCGTAGTTTCTCCGAGCAGCACCACCCCCACCTCTTCTTCTTCCAGGTTCAGCGCGATACCGAAAATATCGTGCGGAAATGCCAGCATCTCGCCGGACATTACCTTTTCCAAACCGTACACGCGCGCAATGCCGTCGCCGACGCTGATGATCGCGCCGACTTCGTCCACCGCCACGGCCTGCTCGTAATTCTCGATCTGCTCGCGCAGGATCTTGCTGATCTCGTCCGCCTTAATGTTTGCCATGCCTGCTCCGTCGCTTCGGGAAACCTTTCTCGCAACTGCTCGCGCCAACAGCGCGCTACTGAATCTTTCTTATTCCGCCGCCAGTCGGCTGCGCATCTCGTTCAAGCGAGCCGCGCCAGCGTCGCCGCCAGTTCCTTTTTCTGTGCCGCGCTCAGTTCCACGGCCGAGGAAATCTCCGCTTCCGCGACTCCCTGCCGCTGCTGGAGGACCTGCTGAAGCGCCGCGAGAATTTCCGGAATCAGTTGTGTCCGCCGGTGATCGGCAATCACAAACAGGAAATTGCGGATAATCTTGCTCGCTCCCAGCCGCCCCGTGATTTTCTCGAGCACCGCGTGTTTCGCTTCCACGGTGACTGCCGGACTCGCCAGGAACGTCCGCAGCTCCGCCGATTGCGTGTACGCCGCGCCAAAAGCATTCAGTTGCTTGGCCGCCGGCTCGCCTGCTCCTTGCGCCAGAGCGATGTCCGCCAGCGCATTCGCGTATTGGAGACTCGCGGACCTCAATTCGGCATCCCTTCCAGGCTCTTCACAAAGTTGCTGATCAAAGCCTCCTGCGCCTGCGCCGTCAACTGCTTCGCCAGCAGCGATTCGGCACCATCCACCGCCAGCTTCGCGGCCAATGCTTTCAATTCCAGTCGCGCCGCGCGTTCCGCAGCTTCGATCTCCGCTTTCGCCGCGGCCGCGATTTTTTCTATGTCAGAACGCGTCACGCCGCGAATTCGTTCCCCTTCTGCCGCCGATTCGCGCTCCGCGAACGCCCGCAGTTGCGCGACTTCTTTTTCGAGATTCGCCAGTTTGCTCTCCGCTTCGCGAAGTTGCGCGTCGGCGGCCGCCTTCGCGCTTCCCGCTTTGATGATGGCGGAACTGATGGCTTCCGCACGCCCGCGGAAAAACCCAGGTGCTTTCTTCAGGCACACCCACAAGATGGCTCCCGCCACGATCGCGAAGTTGATCCACTTGAAAATTTCCGTGGCGGTTTCCGCGCCGCCCGCCCCGCCCTCTTCCGCGGCGCGCGCGTTCAGGGTAAAGAAAAGCGCCGTAATCACGGCGCTCGCGAAAAGAAATGCGCGGCGATTTCGCCTCATCGAGCCTCCCTCGCGGGAGCGCCCGGACGCGGCGGCGTTTGCAGCAGGCGGCGCGCAATTTCGGCGGAAAGTTGCCCCACGGTCGACTCCATGTCGCGGCCCGCCGTTGCCAGTTCCGCAGCAACTCTTTCCTTCGCCACGCCTACCTCAGCCGCAGCCTTGTTGCGTGCGTCTTTTAATTGCGCCGCGCGCTCATCGAGCAGCTTCTTTCGCGCGGCTTCTTGCTCGGCGTACACCTTGCCGCGCGCCTGCTTCAGGGCCTGCTGGTATTGCTGGACCTTTTCGGCCGCGGCCGTTTGCGCGGCTTCGGCGGCCTTCTGCGCGCCCACGGTTCGGGCCTCGCGCTCGGCCATCGCTTGCAGCAGCGGCTTGAAGAAGAGCGCCCGCAAGATGAAGTAAAAAAGGAGGATAATCAGGACTGTGGGCGCAGCCCCAAGGAACAGTTCGCCAAGTTGGTGACCGATAGAAGGCATCGAATTGTCGCGCCTAAATTTCCGTCGCCTCTGCCCCGGTTTCCGCGCGGGGCAGACAGGTTGGCAGCCGCGCCGCACTCCCGCCCCGTAGGAGCGTACGGTGGGCTCTTCGCCGCCGTTTTGAAACTTATTTTATAGCATCCGCTGCGCCTCTCCGTCAACGCAGCGGCGATAATTGGCGTGTTTCCGGCACCGGTTTCGCACGTGATATAAGGAACCATACCGGTCGCCCTGCAGGCCTGGGGGATATATGAATGCCGTCGCCAAATTCTTTCTCCGCGCCAAGCATTGGCAAATACTTTCCTCGCTCTCCGGCATTTTTATCGTCGGTTTTGTTGCTCTCACCGCTTCCGCATTTACGACGACGCAGGCACAGGAGGTTTTTCGGAAAACGGCCATTGTATATGTAGGATCCCTGGTACTACTCACATTTTTTTTGGTCGGCTGGTTCTGGTTTACGGGGTCATTCCTAAATACGGTCCTGCAGCCAAGTCTGAGGCCGAGAATGCGTTTCTTTCGCTTTGCCGTTATTTACACGCTCATTTATATGCCTGTATTCTTGGCGCTTTTTGACAGCACAGCTACCCATCCGGCGGTATTGGGATTCATACTCCCATTCCACTTGTTTGCGTCGTATTGCATCCTTTACCTTCTGTACTTCGTGTCCAAGAACCTTGTATTGGCTGAGAGTGGCAAGCCGGCCTCATTCTGCGATTACTCGGGGCCGTTTTTTCTGCTGTGGTTCTTTCCGATGGGAGTCTGGATAATCCAGCCAAGAATCAATCGACTTTACGAAGACCGCAAGAAGCTCGAACCCGTCTCGGGGGATAGTATTGTCTAGTTCCCAAGCCAATTCTTCGCCCGCATTTGCGGCATCCACTTCTCCGCCAGCCCGTCACACCCCTTGGTCCAGCGACTTCGCCGTCTTGGTTTATGTCGCCGCGGCCACGGTCATTGTGCACCTCCTCACTGGCGGACGCTTCGGCTTTCATCGCGACGAGTTGGCTACGCTAGACGATTCGCGCCATCTCGCCTGGGGCTACGTCGCCTATCCACCCGTCACTCCCTTCTTCGGGCGCCTCTCGCTGATCTTTTTCGGGACGTCACTGACCGGCTTCCGCTTCTTCGCCGCAGTGGCAGAAGCGGTCGCCGTGGTTCTTACCGGATGGATGGCCCGTGAACTGGGCGGACGGCGTGGCGCACAACTGGTCGCCGCAGTCGCGGCAATTCCTTTTTGTCTTGCGGGCGGCACACTCATGCAGTACGTCTCGTTCGATTATCTCTTCTGGGTGTTGACCGCCTACTTTGTCCTTCGCCTTTTGAAAAGCGACGACCCGCGCTGGTGGCTCGCCATCGGCAGCGCCATCGGTCTGGGCATGCTGACGAAATACACCATGGGATTCTTCGCCATCGCCGTTGCCGTGGGAGTCGTCCTCACCCCCGCGCGCCGCCACTTGCGAAGCAAGTGGCTCTGGTACGGCGTCGCCATATCGCTGCTGGTCTTCCTGCCCAACGTCCTCTGGCAGGCGCAGCATCATTTCGTCTCTCTCGACTTCCTCAAACACATTCACGAACGCGACATCCGCATCGGTCGGACTAAAGACTTTTTCCCCGACCAGTTGAAGTTCACGCTCCTCGGCTTCCCGCTGTGGCTTGCAGGACTTTACTTCTATCTGGTTTCGCCGAAAGGAAGCCGTTTTTGCATGTTGGGCTGGATGTATCTCATTTCGCTCGTGCTCTTCGTCATCGCCAAGGGCCGCGGCTACTATCTCGCGGCAGCCTATCCCATGCTTTACGCCGCAGGCAGCGTGCTTGGCGAGCAGTGGCTCGCCTCCCTGCGGCGAAACTGGGCCATGGCGTTACGCGCGCTGGCATGGACCGCTCTTCTCGCCGATATCGTTTTCTTTGGCGTCTTTTTGCTGCCCGTCGGCCAGATAAATTCTCGCTGGTGGAACATGGCCAACCAGATCCAGGGCGATTATCGGGAAGAACTCGGCTGGCAGGAGCTGACGCAAACCGTCGCGCAGATCCGCGATTCGTTGCCCGCGGAAGATCGCGCCCATCTGGGCATCCTCGCGGGAAACTATGGCGAAGCCGGCGCCATCAATCTCTATGGCGACCGCTACGGTTTGCCGCGTGCTATCAGCGGCATCAACTCGTTCTGGGCGCGCGGCTACGGCGATCCGCCGCCCCAGACGCTCATCATCATCGGCCTTTCACGCCGCTTCCTGGAAAACAACTTTGCCTCCTGCCAGTTGGCCGGACATACCTGGAACCAGTTCGGCGTGAAAAACGAAGAGACCGAGGACCACCCGGACATTTTTGTCTGCCGCGGCCTTCGCCAGTCCTGGCCCGATTTCTGGAAGGATTTCCAATACTTCGGCTAGCGCGCAGTTCTCACGATGGGCGAGTTGCCTTCACCAAAATAGTTCCCTCGAACTCAGAATCCTCTGTAGGGGCGGGGCTTGCCCCGCCCCTACCAAGCGATTGCCAGTCATTGGCGGAACGCCACACTAGGAGACCGGGAGCAATGCGTCGAGTTCTGTCGCGCGGGGAAGTAGTGCGACCGCGCCCAATTCGCGAAAACGAGCCGCGCGTTCGCGGTAGCGGTGCTCGTCGGGAGCAATGATGGCCAGAAACGGCACGCCCGCCTCCCGCGCGGCCAGTGCGTCGTCGATGTTGTCGCCCAGATACACCGCTGTGGCCGGATCACGCTCGCCGAGAATTTTCTGTAAGCCTTCGGGGTGAGGCTTTTTCTTCGCGTCGTCCATGGTGATGACGGTCCGGAAATGTTTCGTTGCGCGCCATCGTTCAAACGTGAACGAAAACTCCTGCCGCGTGCGCCCGGTAAACAGATTCAGCTCAAAACGGCACGCCCATTTTTCGATTTGTGCGGGCTTTATCAGTATTTTTTCGTTTCGAACGTTCCCCAGCTTTCCGTCGCTGCCCCAATAAAACTTTTCGAACGCCACTCGCGCTTCTTCGTAAGAAATCGGTTTTCCCAGCGTTGTCACCCACGCCGCCACCATGCTCCAATCGTCATTGAACCCCGGCTTGCTCTTCCATCGGTGAAGTTCGGCGTAAGTGACACGCTCGCCGGTGAAATAGCGCACCGTCTCGAGTGCCGAGCGCCAGTACGTGCCGCGCACATCCACGAGCACGCCATCCACGTCAAAAATCAGAATCTGGGGCGGTGTTCGAAGCGTTTTACTTTTTCGCGGCGTCCCCTTCCGCAGCGCGGATGATTTTTTCGGCACGGTTCCTCATTCATTCGAATATCAATTAAAAAGTTTCGCTGTAGAGCGGTGCCGCGTCAAGCGAGCCCCGGTTGCTGCTGAATCCGCCGCGTTGCTACACTTGCAGCACGCGCGTACCGCGAGGAGCACAGCATGGCGAAATTTGCCGGAGTGGACTTCATCGATTTCGATTCGCAATTGAACGACGAGGAAAAACTCGTCCGCCAGACCGCGCGAGAATTCGTCGAAAACGAAGTGATTCCCATCATTGAAAAACACAGCCGAGACGCCGCTTTTCCGATGCATTTGATTTCGCAGCTCGGTGAACTCGGATTTTTCGGCGCCAATCTCCACGGCTACGGCTGCGCGGGAATGTCCAACGTCGCGTACGGCTTGATGACCCAGGAACTCGAGCGCGGCGATTCCGGCTTGCGCAGCTTCGTTTCCGTGCAGGGCGCGTTGGTGATGTATCCGATCCACAGTTACGGCAGCGACGCGCAGAAAAACAAGTGGCTGCCGCTTTTGCAACAGGGAAAAGCGATCGGCTGTTTCGGTTTGACCGAGCCGCAGTTCGGTTCGAATCCCGGCGGAATGCTCGCGCGCGCGGTAAAGAAGGGCGCCAAGTACGTTTTGAACGGCGAAAAGATGTGGATCACCAATGGCTCAA
>WNGG01003802.1_pt1 | contig 21851 bp, 16 predicted proteins | sample 5400661 | NCBI WGS metagenome assembly WNGG01 (sample SAMN13153372, study PRJNA577476) | soil metagenome | isolation source: 100 cm soil or saprolite under Garry oak tree replicate 1 | place: USA:California | collected 2016-06-15
CCACAACCACGTAATGCAGGGGAACTCCTCGGGAATTTCTTTCAAGACACACAATGAGCGGCCGGCCTTTCGAAATGTGCTGCTCGAGGTCGGCCCACTCACCACGGAAAGGAAACACTCGGTAACCGCGCAACTGAAGATACTTTTCCATGTCGCGCGCGAAAATCCCACCGTCCTCTTTTGAGTAGAGCTCGCGCTGAATGTTTTCAACGTTCGGCGTGGCAGCTTGGTTCCAGTACGCCATGACCATCCATATGGAGGCGGAGCCGCAGCCGTTTTTGTCTTGCTGAACGAAGGGGACGTCGATCCAGAGCGCCTGCGCAAACGTCATTAGCAAGGATAGCCAGTGCATGCCTTAATGAACGGCTATCAGAACGATCACGGCGGCACCAATCGCGATAACGATGTAGGTGAGTTGCTCATTCGTCAGGCTACCGGCTGCGAAATCGCGTTGAATTTGGTTGGTCCGAGCAGCCAACCGCGCCAGTTCGTCGGGGCTCAGTGTCGCTACAGCCTTTTGCACGCGCTGGTAGTCGACCTTCCCCGCTTTTAACGCGTTCCTGACGGAGCTGCTGGAGAAGAACGCCTGAACGTCATCATGGTTTTTTTGCCGGTTCTTGGCTGCAGTTGTGATGGCCTGCTGAAGTTCCGAAGGCGATACAACCGCGGCCTGAGCAGCCGCAACTTGTGGAATCCAAAGCGAAAAAATCAGAGTGAATACAAGAAACCGAACACGCATGGATTGTGCCTCCTTCTTGCAACCGAAAGCATAGCAAATCGAGCACCACGATGAGGAGTGTGAAGTACTACTCGATTCGGTTCGAACCCCGTCTAAGACCTAGAGGAAGTTCCTAATGCCCATCGAAATCCGCCGGAAAGACGTGAAAACGCTGGTGGCGCAGGGTCGCGCCCAACTTGTGGAAGTCACTCCGGCATGGCTATACAAAAAAGAACATCTGCCGCAGGCGGTTAACATTCCTCTGGAAAATATGACGGCCGAAAGGACAAGATCGCTGCGAAAGGATCAGGCCGTTATCGTCTATTGCACCGACTTTCAATGCGATCTCAGTGCACGAGCCGCCTGGCGGCTTGAAAGCATGGGTTTCCAGGAAGTCTACCGATACACGCCCGGGAAGGCCGATTGGCTCGCGGCCGGTTGGGAGATCGAAGGAACGCAAGCCAGGAAAACGCGGTTGAAGCAGGTGCTCCAGAGGGACGTTCCGACTTGCTCGCTTCGCGAGCATCTCGAAGATGTGAAAAGCAGGCGCCGGCCAAACCAGGATTTGTGCGTTGTGGTGAACGACAGAAACATTGTGCTTGGTGTGATCCGAGGGGAATGCTGGGACGCAAATCCCCAGGCGCGCGTCGCGGATGTGATGCAGCCTGGGCCGCGAACATTTCGTCCGGATCTTGATCTCAAAGACGCACAAAAGACGCTGCGGAACTCAAACCTGGACATTGCGATCGTGACAACATCGGACGGCGAATTGCTCGGAATCATACGAGCAGTTCAAAAGAAGGCACAGAAGGCGCATAAAGCCGCATAATCTTGGCCAGTTTTTAGGCCAAACAATCACGCAATATTACCGGAGCGTCACTTTCACCAGTTCGACTTCGAAGTCGAGAATTGAGTTTGGTGGAATCAGGCCATTGCCGACATCCTGCGAACCATAGCCCAGATTGGCCGGAATGATCAGTTCGCGTTTGCCTCCGACCTTCATTCCCGCCACTCCTTCGTCCCAACCTGCGATGACTCGCTTCTCACCCAGCGGGAACGAAAATGGCTTACCGCGATCGACGGAACTGTCGAACTTCTTGCCTCGCTTGCCGTCCACGTAGAGCCAGCCCGTGTAGTGCACTTCGACGGTTGCACCTTTCACGGCTTCGTCGCCGGTGCCAACCTTCTGTTCAATATATTTCAGTCCAGATTTGGTAGTCATGACTTTATCCTGGCCGGATACCGTAACTGCTAAAACAAACAACAATAATGTGCTGAGAGTGAGTGTATATTTCATGATCCGAGTCTAGCCGAGCCTGTACCTAACTCGTAACATTTTCTTTCGGAAAAGAATCGAAGTATCAGGGAATTTTCACCCGCCCGCGGTCCCCGTTGTGAAAGCGCTGCAGCAAAAGTCGCCGTCGTGGAGCATGTCGCGGCCGCCAGAACGGTTCCTGTTCGATAAGTTGTCGCCATTGACAGAGCCCAATAACACCCGCACAATCGAAATGACATGTTCAACAAGCGCGAAAGTGGCGGAATTGGCAGACGCGCTAGACTTAGGATCTAGTGGGAAACCCCGTGAGGGTTCGAGTCCCTCCTTTCGCATGCTCTGCGTGGCCGGCCGGTTGACCCGACACTAATCAAATGAAAGCAGAATTAGTCGATATTAGCGAGTGCAAGAAGAATTTTGAGATTGAGGTTCCGCAGGACATCGTGGATGTGGAGATCACGCACATCGCGCAGGAAATCGCCAGACGGGCACGTGTGCCCGGATTTCGGCCGGGTAAAGCCCCGATCGGAATAGTGAAGACGCGGTATCGTGACGAGATTGTTTCCGAGATGATGCAGCATCTATTGCCGAAGTACTTCGGCGAAGCTGTCGAAGAACGGAAGCTCGATATCGTCGAGGCGCCCCACTTCGAAGGTATCGACTACGCCAGCGGACAGCCGTTGCGCTTCAAGGCAGCTTTCGAAGTGTATCCACACCTCAACATTACGAACTACATTGATATTCCTGTCGAAGAAATCTCGTCGAAGGTCGAAGAATCCGAAATCGATGCTTCTTTGAAGAAACTTCAGGAAGAGACGGCCGAACTGTCTCCGGTCGAAGAAGATCGTCCTGTCAAGGAAGGCGACTTCGCTGAAATCTCTTTTACCGGTACGTTACCCGAACCGGGTCAGCCTCCGGTCAGCGCCGAAAAAGCCGTATGCGAAATCGGCGGCCGGACAACCTTGAAAGAGTTCACCGAGAACCTTCTCGGGACAAAAGTGAACGATGAAAAGACGTTCTCGGTCTCTTACCGCGACAACTATCCCGAAAAGAGACTCGCGGGTAAGACGGTCCAGTACACAGTGAAGGTCGAAGTCATCAAGCAAAAGGATATTCCTGAAATCAACGATGAGTTCGCCGAGCGGCTCGGCGATTACAAGACGATCGAAGAGTTGAGAGCGAAGATTCGTCAAGATCTCGAGAAGCACAAAACCGAGCATGCCCAGGAGCAGATGAGGGAAAAGCTTCTGGAATGGCTTGAAGACAACAACGAGTTTGAGCTTCCAGAATCGCTGGTCGAGCGGCAACTGCAGATCCGCGTGCAGCGGCTTCTGCGGGATCTCTCGCGTCAGGGAATCAACCCGCAGCGCCTGGATGTGGATTGGGGCAAGATTCGCGAGGACCAACAGCAGCAGGCGATACGCGATGTGAAGGGTTCTTTGATCCTCGAACACGTCGCTGATCAAGAAAATATCCGAGTAACCGATGAAGAGGTCGATGGTGAGATTGAAAAAATCTCAGCGGAGACGAGGCGGCCCAAGGAAAAGGTCACAGAGGTATTGACGCGGGAAGCCGGCCTCGATAGGCTTAAAACACAGATTCGTAACAAGAAAACATTGGATTTCCTGCAGGAGCGAGCCCGCATCAGGGCCGTGGCCACGTAGCCGAGGGCTACTACCAATTACCCATTGACCCATCTACGCGCTAGTTGAAGAATGGTGAGGTTGAGTGGATTCCGTCTTCAAATGGCAGATGGAAAGACTCCATGAACGAGGAACGAATGACTCTGATCCCGATGGTGGTCGAACAGACCAACCGTGGCGAACGCGCCTACGACATTTATTCTAGACTGCTGCGTGACAGCATCATATTCATAGGAACGCCTATTGATGACAACGTCGCGAACCTGGTCACGGCACAACTGCTCTTTTTAGAAGCCGAGGACCCGGAACGCGACATCTCTTTGTACATCAACAGCCCTGGAGGATCCATTACAGCTGGTTTGGCGGTGTACGACACCATTCAGTTCATCCGGAACGACGTGACGACGATCTGCGTCGGGCAAGCGGCCAGTATGGCGGCTGTCCTGCTCGCTGCCGGTACCTCGAAAAAGCGTTTTGCGCTGCCCAACTCACGCGTTCTCATCCACCAGCCATGGGCTAGTGGCCTGCAGGGACAGGCGACCGATATTGACATTCATGCAAAGGAACTTCTGCGGACCAGAAGCATTTTGAACAAAATTCTGGCTCACCATACGACACAGCCGCTCGAACGCATCGAAAAGGACGTGGAGCGCGACTACATCATGACCTCAGACCAGGCAAAGGAGTATGGTATTATCGACGAGGTTATTTCAAAGCGAGGATAATAAGATCCTTGCTAGCCGTGGGTTTCGGCCTTTGCGCTGGATGCAGCGGTGGGCCTCGAGGGAGCTGCATTGAAGAAAAGTAGTGACGACGTCCTGCGATGTTCATTCTGTAATAAGAGTCAGAATGACGTTCGAAAACTGATCGCGGGGCCCACTGTCTTCATCTGTGACGAGTGTGTGAGCGTGTGTCAGGACATCATCGATGAAGATCAGAACTATGAGCCTTCTCCCCGAAACGTACATCTTCCAAAGCCGCCCGAGATCAAGGGATTCCTTGATCAGTACGTCATCGGACAAGATCGATCGAAGAAGAAACTGGCCGTCGCTGTGTACAACCACTACAAGCGCATCGAGCTGTCACGGAAGAAGTCCGACATCGAGCTTCAAAAATCCAACATCCTGCTGATTGGACCAACCGGCACGGGTAAGACGCTCCTCGCGCAAACCCTCGCGCGGCTGCTCAGCGTTCCGTTTGCGATAGTGGATGCCACGACACTTACTGAGGCCGGTTACGTCGGTGAAGATGTTGAAAACATTATTCTCAGGTTGATTCAGAATGCCGGCGGCGATGTGGAACGCGCTCAGACCGGCATCATTTATATCGATGAGATCGACAAGATCGGCCGGAAAGACGAAAACCCCTCGATTACGCGCGATGTCTCCGGCGAAGGTGTGCAGCAGGCTCTGCTCAAGATGTTGGAGGGCACGGTCGCCAACGTTCCCCCTCAAGGGGGCCGAAAACATCCCCATCAAGAGTTTACGCAGGTCGACACCACGAATATTCTATTTATATGTGGCGGGGCGTTCGTCGGTCTAGACAAGATCACGGAGCGTCGACTGGCCGTTCGCAGCACCATGGGCTTCCATGGCGATGTCAGGGCCAAGAGCGAAAATCCCAGATCTGCTCTACTTGAACTGCTGGAACCGGAAGACCTGATCAAGTTCGGAATGATACCGGAGTTTGTCGGCCGCGTCCCGATCGTCGCAACTCTGCACGACCTGGATCAAAAGGCGTTGGTCGAGATTCTCACGCGGCCCAAGAACGCGCTTGTCAAACAATACCAGCGGCTGTTCGAGTACGAAAATATGAAGTTGAAATTTTCGGATGACGCTCTGGAAGCTGTCGCGCTGGATGCCATCAAACGCAATGTCGGCGCGCGCGGTCTTCGTATCATCCTCGAAGAACTGATGCTGGATTTGATGTACCAACTCCCGCAACAAAAGGACCACCGGGAGCTAACCATTACCAAGGAAATGGTCGAGAAAAAGGAAATCCAGCTGCCATTTGAGAAAGCTGGGTAGAGGGAAATTTCGGATTTCGGATTTCGGATTTGGGGAACCAGCTTGAATCGGCGTGATCTCTAAATCCGAAATCCGAATTCCGAAATCCGAAATCTTGATTATGTCCACGAAGGAAAAATACGAGCAAGCGAAGCTACCGATGGTTCCGATACGGGACGTGGTGATCTTCCCCTTCATGATGGTTCCCTTCGTGATCGGCCGCGAATCCTCGGTGCTGGCGCTGGAAGCGGCTCTTCGAGGAGACAAGCGGATCTTTTTGGCGACCCAACACGACGCGACAGTCGACAATCCCCGGCCCAATGAGATTTATCAGATAGGAACGATTTCAAACATCGTTCAATCGCTGAAGCTGCCCGACGGAAACACGAAAGTTCTAGTCGAAGGTATCGAGCGTGCGCGCATTCTCCAACTTAACGAGGAGGATGGTTATTGGAAATCCAATTTGCGGCTTTCTCCATTCCGCAATCAAAGCTTCACTGGGTACGATACGCTGGCATCGCGTCTGACTCAGCAGTTCGAGCAGTACGTCAAGCTGAGTCAAAACCTGAACTCGGATCAGGTATTGGCCGCCGTCAAGCTGGATGATGTGGGACGCCTCGCCGACACGATCTGCGCGCACATGGTTCTCTCGATCGAGGAAAAGCAAGAGTTAATCGAGATTTTCAATCCGATTGAACGCTGCAAGCGCCTGGCGGACGTTCTCGATATCGAAATCGAAAAACTTCATGTGGACCGCTCCGTGCAAAATCGCGTGAAGCGCCAGATGGAACGCGCGCAGAAAGAGTATTACCTCAACGAAAAGATCAAGGCGATTCAGCGCGAACTGGGCAAGAAGGACGAAAAATCGGAAATAGAGGAACTGCGGCGCAAGATCGAAACTGCCGGTATGCCGAAGGATGCCTATGAGAAGGCAATCCAGGAACTGAAGCGGCTGGAGATGATGCCGCCGATGTCTGCCGAATCAACGGTCTCCCGGAATTATCTGGACTGGCTGCTGGCGATGCCCTGGAAAAGGAAATCGCGCGAGATTCGCGATATCGAAGCGGCCGAGCGGATTCTGAATGAAGACCATTACGGCCTGGAAAAAATCAAGGATCGCATCCTCGAGTTCCTGGCTGTTCGTCAACTCGTTAAGAAACCCAAGGGATCCATTCTCTGCTTCGTTGGACCGCCGGGCGTTGGAAAGACATCGCTAGGTATGTCGATCGCGCGCGCAACTGGACGGAAGTTCGTGCGCCTGGCTCTGGGCGGCGTTCGGGATGAAGCCGAGGTCCGCGGCCATCGCCGGACGTATATCGGCGCCCTGCCCGGGCAGATTATTCAGATGATCAAAAAAGCGGGTACCGTCAATCCAGTCTTCCTGCTCGACGAAGTCGACAAGATGAGCATGGATTTCCGCGGCGATCCTTCGGCAGCACTTCTGGAAGTGCTCGATCCGGAACAGAATTCGACTTTCCAGGACCATTACCTCGATGTGGAGTACGACCTGTCCCAGGTGATGTTCATCGCAACGGCCAACGTTCTGCATACGGTTCCACAGCCGCTACAGGATCGCATGGAAGTGCTGCGGCTGCCCGGGTACACCGAATACGAGAAAGTCGAGATTGCGCGCCGCTTCTTGGTGCGGAAGCAAATGGAGGCCAATGGGCTGAAACCGCAGCAATTGACTTTCACTGACGAAAGTGTCCGGTCCATCATCCGCCACTACACACGGGAAGCCGGCGTGCGTAATCTGGAACGAGAGATTTCCTCGATTTGCAGAAAGGTCACGCGTGCCGTTGTCAAGGATGGACCCAAGCACGCTGTCAAGGTAGATGCGGAGAATATAGTTGACTACGCCGGTATTCCGAAGTACCGTTCCGACCGTCACGAATCGCAAAATGAAGTTGGATTCGTAACCGGTCTTGCATGGACCGAGGTAGGCGGCGAAATACTTGCTACGGAAGCGACCTTGATGGAGGGTAAGGGTAAGTTGACGCTGACCGGCAAACTCGGTGATGTTATGCAAGAATCCGCTCAGGCTGCAATGAGCTACGTGCGGTCTCGGGCTCATCTGTTTGGAATTCCCAAAGATTTTTACCGGCGGCTCGACCTCCATATCCACGTTCCCGAGGGTGCAATTCCGAAAGATGGTCCGTCAGCGGGTATCACTATGGCAACTTCCCTCGTGAGCGCTCTCACGCAGATCCCCGTGAGAGGCGACGTGGCGATGACGGGGGAAATCACCCTTCGCGGCAAGGTTCTGCCGATCGGAGGAGTTAAAGAAAAATTGTTGGCCGCGCATCGCGTCGGAATTCGGACCGTGATTCTTCCAAAGGACAACCAAAAGGATCTCGCCGATGTTCCGGCAAACATTAAGGATGAATTCACACTACATTTCGTCGAAAGCATGGATGAAGTTCTGAAAATTGCATTGACGCAGGCACTGACGCCTTTGCTGGAGGAAACCGCAGAAGCAATTCCTTTCCAGTCCAGGCCCAGCGCAGAGGGGGACCTTCAGCAGGAATCGATCATGCATTAGGAAGTAGGCTGGATCCGGTTCGTCTGTTACAATAATTCCAGAATCTATTTCGAACTACGAATTTCGAATTTATTCGGATCCGGCCTCTCGACTGCCACTGGTGAAAATCAGTTCCGTCCGATTCGTCAAGAGTGCAAAAACACCGGATGACTTTCCCCGTGACGGGCGGCCTGAGATCGCGTTTTGTGGGCGATCGAACATTGGCAAATCCAGTTTGTTGAACACTCTGACCAATTCTCGGGGATTGGCTCGCACGAGTGCATCACCTGGCCGAACGCAGACGATTAACTTCTTTCTCGTTAACGAACAAATGTATTTCGTCGATCTGCCAGGCTACGGCTACGCGAAGGTTTCAAAGACCGTCAGGAAAAGCTTGGGAGAGATGATCGAAGGCTACCTACGTAATCGTGAACCGTTGAAGCTGGCTGTGATGCTCGTGGATTGCCGGATGCCCCCAACGGAATCGGACACAATGATGAAGGCGTGGCTGGATTATCACCGAATTCCAAACGCAGTCGTTCTGACCAAAATCGATAAGCTTTCTCGAAACGATATTAACCGGGCGCTCCGTACAGGCGTCCAAACTCTAAACACAAAGGAGATAATTGCATTCTCAGCAGTTACCGGTTATGGAAAGGATCAAATCCTCGACGAGATCCGTTCGGCAACCGAATAGTTTCGGATTTCGGACAACGGACTTCAGGTTTAGGGAGCAGTCCAGATGAGCTCTAAATCCGAAACTCCTAACCAGAAGCCCGAAATCGAATCTGGATCGCACAGTGAGAAAAACCCACCTATGAGTAAAAAATTTGTTGCCCCAGATCGCCCAGAAGGCGCGCCTACAATGGACATTGCTCAGTTGAAGGAGATGAACATCGCTTCACTGACGCAAGTCGCCAAAGACCTCAACATTCAGGGAGCTTCCGGTATGCGGAAGCAGGAACTGATTTTCAAGATTCTGCAGGCGCAAACCGAAAAGAGTGGATTCATTTTCAGTGAAGGCGTTCTTGAGACGCTGCCGGATGGATTCGGCTTCCTCCGAGCCCCAGACTACAACTACCTCCCTGGCCCCGATGATATCTATGTTTCGCCGTCACAGATTCGCAAGTTCGACCTGCGCACGGGTGACACGGTCTCGGGTCAGGTGCGTCCGCCGAAAGATGGAGAACGCTATTTCGCCCTGATCAAAGTCGAAGCCGTCAACTTCGAGCACCCGGATGAGGCCCGCAATAAGATCTTTTTCGATAACCTCACGCCGTTGTATCCGAACGAGCGGCTGAAACTCGAGACGGCAAAGGAGAATCTCTCGGCTCGAGTGCTGGACCTGCTCACTCCGATCGGCAAAGGACAGCGTGGCCTGATCGTGGCGCCGCCGCGAACAGGAAAGACGATGCTGCTGCAGACCATCGCGAATTCGATCACTGCCAATCATCCTGAAGTGATCCTGATCGTGCTGCTGATCGATGAGCGTCCGGAAGAAGTCACCGACATGCAGCGATCCGTGAACGGCGAGGTCATCAGCTCGACGTTTGACGAACCGGCATCGCGTCACGTCCAGGTTGCCGAAATGGTCATCGAAAAAGCCAAGCGCCTTGTGGAACACAAAAGAGACGTGGTCATCCTGCTCGACTCGATCACTCGCCTTGCGCGGGCCTACAACACGATTGTGCCGCCGTCGGGCAAAGTGCTGTCGGGCGGTGTGGATTCCAACGCGTTGCAGCGTCCGAAACGGTTCTTCGGCGCCGCTCGCAATATCGAAGAGGGCGGCAGCTTGACGATCATCGCGACGGCCCTAATCGATACCGGAAGCCGCATGGATGACGTCATCTTCGAAGAGTTCAAAGGTACGGGCAACATGGAAATCGGCCTCGACCGCAAACTTGTCGATAAGCGCGTGTTCCCAGCAATCGATATCAATCGGTCCGGAACCCGGAAGGAAGAGTTGCTGGTTCCCAGGGATGAACTGAACCGAATCTGGATTTTGAGGAAGGTTCTGAACCCGCTGTCCACCGTGGAAGCTATGGAGCTTCTGCTGGAGAAGATGGGCAAGACCAAGAGCAATGCCGAATTCCTTGCCTCGATGAGCGGCGGCGGTAGGTAGGGCACTGTAAGGGCGGTCTGTGACCGCCCAGAGTCGGCGGTCACAGACCGCCGCTACAGTTATTGAACGAGGCTGCGGTTCATCCGCAGGTCCCTTAGCTTCTTCAACAGATCTCCCGGCTCGTCGATATTCACAACCACGGAAGTTCCGGAGTCCGTCACTTGTACGCCATCCAGCAGATGGAGCAAGAGCATATCTGGCTCTTGCTTTGCGACTTGCAGCTTGGCCACCGCGATTAGTCCGCGTGCCATGTCGGCCAATGTTTTCGCACTGTCCGCGTTCTCGAAATTGCCTGTCGCGCGCGCGTGGACATCTTGATCGACTCGCATCTGATAAGTCCCGCCTCGAAGTGATTTCAGCAATTCCACGGCTGGCGCGGGCCCTGGCAAACCGGCCGGGAGTTCGCCCACTGAAAAATCGCCTACAGCCCAGACCTGACTTCCCGCTTCGATCGTTCGAATCGCGTTTGTCAGATCACTCCCAAGCGGTTGGGATCCCGGCAAGGAGATCTGATCCAGCGCCTTTTTCACCGCCTCGACCTGGCCTGCAATGATTAGATTGTCGAGGAATGTCACAGCTCCGATATCATAAGTTTGTCCCCGCTGTACATCGACAGAAAACATCGTGTGGCCGAGGTATGCTTGAGCCTCCATGCCCTTGTCCTTCAGAAATTGCTCGGCCTTGAAGCGGTCATACCGCGCTTCGATAACCGCCAGCGTCTCGCGGGGAGTAATCCGTCCCACTGTAACCCGGTCCACATCCCGCTGAGGCACGAGACCTGTCGCCACCATGAATTCTGGAAGCTGGCCTTCGATCGTCGGACGATAGAAGTCAAGAATGTCCTTGACCAATGCTGCACTGCGCAACGCCGCTACATCGATGAACGCAATTCCCTGAGTTTCGGCCGGAAATAATTTGAAGATGGCTTGGTCCGGCGTAATCGTCGCTGCCGGAATCGTCGCCGTGGCAGCCGCTCCCACGATCACCGCAATTGCAGAGAAGCCCACTATCCATTTCATGGCTAGTAATCCTTTCTCATAAAGTAAACCATGGTAACGACGTAACAGCCTAGCGCGAATACGAGCGACGTCCCTAAGACCCAGCCGATTTCCAAAGGGCTATCCGTGATGAGACGCCGCATGGCACCGATCGTTTCAGCGGATTTCGGCACGGCCCAGTACAACGAACGGAAAATCCGCCGGTAAAGTTCCGTCGAAAAGGCCGGCGTGATCCGTTCGTGCTGGGCCAAAACCGGGCTAAACATGAGAAGCGCATATGCTGCCAGAAGTCCGGCCGGCGCGTTTTCGGTGATGACCGATACCATCATCACCGCAGAAAACAATACGATGAAGGCAAAAATCGCCAAAGCCGTTGAGAGTGCGAACCCCTGATTCCAAACTCCGGACTTCAATCCCAGGACAAACCAGACTCCCAAGAAGAGATAAGCCGCGTTGAAAGCCATGATGGATGCGCCCCCCAGAAAACGCGCGGTCATGAGGCGCCACCGCGAAAGCGGACGGCAAAGAAGGAGATCGATACTGCCCTTCTGCAAGATCTGAGAAAATAGGGTCGAAGTGGCCAGCAGCGCCAGACATAGCCCGATGGTTCCAATCAACATCGCAAGACCGGACTGTAGTGTCTCGACCCATTGCCTCACCGTGAACGCCCGAACCCGGATTTCGTTGCCAAGAAACGTGACTCCGCGCATCACGCCGTTCACGACATCCAGATTCAGGGCCAGAGCAATGGACCCAATGACTAGTGAAGACGCGACGAAGAAGAACCAGAACATCTTGTTCCGGAAGGATTCTTGAAAAGTGTCGATGAAAATACCGGGTCGCATTGTTTTGCAGTTTCAGCCGCCAATGACGCGAATCACGCCAATGTTCGCGTCAGTGGCGTCATTGGCGGCTGACCCTCTCGATGAACACGGACTCAAGCGTCCGCCGCTTGGCACTCAACGATGCAATCTCAATATCGTTCGCCCGCAAAGCATCGATCAACGCGTTTGCCGAGGCCCGATCGGACAATTGAACATGATAATGCCCGTCGATGGCGGCAAACCTCAGGCTTTTCGCACTCAACCAATTACTCAGTCCATCAGCCACCGGCACCACAAGCTCATAGCCTCCCCTGCTGGCGGTCAACTCCGAAATGGTGCCTTGTTCGATAATCTGCCCGGACTTCATCAGTGCAATCCGGTCACAAATCAGTTCGATCTCAGCAAGGATGTGCGAGTTGATAAAGATCGTCTTGCCCTGATCCGCAAGCTCTCGACAGATGTTTCGGACTTCCATTCGTCCGAGAGGATCCAGGCCATCCGTGGGCTCATCGAGAAAGATGAGGTCGGGATCGTGAACGAGAGCCTGAGCGAACGCGAGCCTTTCATTCATTCCTTTCGAGAATTTCGAAACGCGCACGTTGCCCCATTGCCCAAGGTCGAGGCGCTCGAGCCACCTTGAAGCGTTATTCTCGACCTTTCTCATGTCGGCCCTGCTCATGCTGCCGTAAAGCCGCAAAACCTGCCATGCCGTGAGGTGTGATGGAAATCTGGGGTTCTCGGGCAGATATCCGATCCGGCTAAGAATCGATCGATTCCGAATAGGTTCTCCGAGAAGCCGCACCTCGCCACTATTCGCATGCGCGATGGTCAGAGCGACCTTCACGAGTGTGGTCTTCCCAGCTCCGTTCGGTCCAAGCAACCCAAAGATGGCTCCGGTCTCCACCGTGAAGCTCACATCGTCAAGCGCGCGAACTTCGCGCCCCGACCACCATCGGCTAAATGTCTTCGAAAGGGAAACCGCCTCAAACGCAAAGGGCATACGCCATTATGACACTGGTCGCTTACTTCTTCAGGCGGGAAGCCCAGTTCAGAATGACGGTGATGGGTAGATTGCAAACAGCATAGGATGGCCCGCCCGTGGCCGCGATCCGTCAAATCATGGACCGCCCTGGCGGTGGACGTTGACCGCCAGAAGTCGTTGATTCTAGGAAGAACCACGCGGCAAACCCGTCGAGGACTGCAGTTAGTTGAACCTGCTGCCGATAAGAAATACCGGGAGGAGCTTTGCATTTCATGGTGAGGAACTGCCAACTGGGAGTGAGTTCATGAACTTGACGATTATCATACCGACATACAACCGTCACAGCGGAGTTGTCGAATGCGCGCTTGCTCTGGAACGTAACAGAGCGGAAATCATCATTGTTGACGATGGGTCGGACCAACCAGTCGCCCTTCCTTCAAACGCGGCCCGCGTCCTCCGGCATGAACGACATCGCGGACGCGCCGCCGCAATAAACACAGGGCTCAAAGCGGCCTTGCACGACCTTGTGCTCATCCTCGATGATGACATCTATGCTGCACCCGACATGGTTTTGCAAATGGTTGATGAATTCAAGGCGCACAGGAACCCTAAGCTGGCTCTGACAGGCCGTGTCATCTGGGATCCGGACATACCTCTTACGCTGACGATGCGCTGGCTGGCACAGATCCGGAAATTCCCGGCCCCGACGCTTCTGTGGCGGCCATTCGTCTTTCAACACGGCGGCTACGACGAGAACTTCACCTGTAGTCTGGAACAAGTAGAGCTTCAACTGCGGCTGAAGCAGCAGGGGCTTGAGTTCCGGCTCGTGGAATCGGCGCTTGGTTTTCGAAGTAGAAATATCAAGATAAGAGACCTTGTGGAACGCGAATTCATGGATGGTCTCTCTGCCGTCTACATGCACTCAAAGTTTCCCCACTGTCTGCCTGATGTGGAGGATCTGGATGCGCTCCTTCGAAATGAGAAACAGACGGCCGGAGCGGAAGCGGCGGTTCTGGAGATCGCTCTGCTGGAGCAGTCGGACACGGATACGCTGTCGCCGGGCACATCCGATCTGTTCGGCCACATCTGCCGCCATTCCTTCCTGCACGGGATCTTCGAGGGTTTGCGGGACATGGGTGGCATCAAACAGCGCCGCCACACTTCCGGCACTCTCGCTATTTATAACCATGCTTCTCAGCTTGCCGGGATAGGTGAATCCGATGAGGCCAGACGCCTGTTTCGGCTCGTCCTCCACCGGCCCGACGAAGAGTATTGGGACGGCGCTGAATACCACTTGGGGTGCATTGAGGGCGCTCTCGGCAACGAACGGGCGGCAAACTCTCATTTTATCGAGTGTCTGCGGCTGAACCCGTCCCATAGTGAGGCGAGGCAGGCTCTGAACAAGCCGTCGATTTACCGGGAAGTGAAGCCGAATACTTTCGAACTCATCGAACCCTCCGCAAGAACGAAGGTTCTCTTTGTCCTTTTTGGCGAACTCAGCGATGTGATCAATGCGTTCCCCGTCGTGGCGGCGCTAAGAAAGAAGTTTTCTTCGGAAACCGTATGGCTAACCTCGCCACGATACGCTGCACTGGCCCGAGCGAGTTTCGCGGACACCGTACGTGAAGCCAAACAGCCAGGAATTATGCCGTGGGATTGGATCCATTCTGAGGGCTTCAGTCATGTTTTCTATCCCGAGTGCGGCGCCAATGTTAAGGAGTGGAGCGAAAGCGGTCTCCATCGGATCGATTTCATGGGCACTAAATGCGGGGTTGAACTCGAAACACGTAAAGCATGGCTGGAACCCGGGCCCTATGCGGTTCTTCAAGCGGAACAGTTTCTCAATGAGCAAGGCCTAAAGCGGGGGTGCTTCCTTACAGCCTCGCATATGGGAGCCTCAACCAGGCACTGGCCGCACACAAATTTGATGAGAGTGGCTAAGGAAATCGGGATGCCGGTTGTTGTCCTTGGCGAAAAAACAGATCCGGAGATTCCGGGAACGATCTCGTGCTTCGGAAAGCCATTCCAAACGATAGCAACTTTGATCCGATGGAGTTCTTTCTACATCGGACCGGACTCGGGCATCTCGTGGATCGCAACCACAACGAACACACCGATGGCCGTCCTCATGGATCCGTTGCGGCAGGAGCATCTCAAGGTTGCTTTCCGCGAAGTGCTCCGGCCTGAGAAGGACGATGTCGAAGAATGGGGGATCTATACCAGCCCCGATGTGGTGATCCGGCACATTCGAAATCGGATTGCGGATTTAGGGAGCCCTCCGGAACATGCTGCTGCCAAAATTCCAAATCCGAAATCCGAAATCCGAAATCTTCTGTTGGAAGACGTGCCTCGAGGATAAGAACCTGGTTCGGCCTGAGGAAGCCTCAGGAAGAGGCAAGCTCATCCAATTCATCGAAAATCCTGGTCTTTTCGGAATCGGGCAGGAAAGCCGCCTCGAACGAATTGCGGGCTAGCGTGCACAGTTCGTCTTTTGTAAGGTCAAACGCTTCATGCACGGCCAGGAAGTTTTCATTGATGTATCCGCCGAAGTAAGCCGGGTCATCAGAGTTGATGGTGACGCAAAGACCAGCGCTGAGAAGTTGCCGAAGGTTGTGGTTCTCGATGGCATCGAAAACGCGCAGTTTCACGTTGGAGAGAGGGCAGACCGTCAGAGGCACACGTTCCGCTCTCAGACGATCGACGAGCGCAGGATCTTCAATGCAGCGAACACCGTGATCAATCCTAGAGGCGCGAAGAGCATCCAGAGCTTGCCATACATAGTCCGGCGGCCCTTCCTCACCGGCGTGCGCCACAACGAACAATCCTTCCTCACGAGCCCGTGCGAAGACAGACGTGAATTTTTCGGGCGGATGATCTCTTTCAGACGAATCAAGCCCCACGCCCGCGAAGCGATTGCGGAACGGCAACGCATCTTGGAAAGTCTTCATCGCGTGGTCGCCGCTGAGGTGGCGGAGGAAAGACAGAATCAACTTTGACGAGATACCGAATTGACGTTTGCCGTCTTGAAAAGCCTGGTCGAGACCATCGATGATAGCTCGAATGGGTATGCCGCGTTCGGTATGCGCCTGCGGATCGAAAAATACCTCGGCGTGGCGCACATTCTGTTCGTGCGCCTTTTTCAGATAAGCCCACGCGAGATCGTAAAAATCCCGGTCGTGGAGCAAGACTCGGGTCCCCTGATAGTAAATATCGAGAAAGGACTGTAGGTCCGAAAACTCATATGCCTTCCTGACCTGCTCCGGCGATTGATATGGAAGATGGACTCGATTTCTCGACGCCATCTCAAACATCAACTCCGGCTCCAGCGTTCCCTCGATGTGCAGGTGCAGCTCGGCCTTCGGCAAGCGCGCGATGAAATCCTTCACAGATCCTCCACCAGGTAAGGATACTCCTCCGGCTTGCGTTCTGATGAGATCCAACCGACCTCCTAATCGGTGGCGGACAACCGGCAAAAACTCGTCGCTTTTCTTGACACCTTTCCACTCTATTCGTCGAAAAAATGACATACCTACGATCCTGCATAGCGAATCGCATCCCGAAGCGGCCCGGCAAACGAGTCGAGGTACCCGAACACCCGTATCCCTATGAAACGCTGAGCCCAAGCCCAAAACATATTCTAGCGGGGCGTCTTTTGTTCTGTTTTTGACAGGACTGGAAGGCGAGTCGGGAAATTGGCAGATCAAGTGCAGAGTATGGTCCGATTAAGGAGGACGAAGCACGATGCAGACGGAAACGGCAACCGCCACTCAAACCCGCACCAAAATGTTTTTGGACATCCCGACAGCCGCCGAACTCGCTGGATTCTCGATTAGGCATTTCCGCAGAATCATTGAAGAAGATAACATTCCGATCGTTCAAATCGGCCGCAAGTTTTTCATCCTTGGCCTACAGTCGGCCTCCACGCAGTTTGCGCGAAGGAGGCATATGAGAGAGAAGCTGTATTTCATCCGGCTGCCCCTCTTACTCGTGGTGTTGTTTTTTGTTGGACGTTTGGCACTTGGAGCAGCAGGCGCTTCCTATGAAGTTGGGAATCGCCTGTTCTCCATGGTCATTCTGCAAGCCCATTTGGCGCTCTTATGGGGAGCCTATCGGCCGGCGTTATCGCGGATACCGTGTCGGCGAGTCCATCCAAACTGCAGTGACGATTGTGCTGGTGTCGCAGATCCTGATCTGGACTGCAACTGCAGCTTCCTATCTCGTTGGGATTAATACGTTCTTCAATTATCCTGTAGCGATTACCGGATCCACAGAACCTGTCAGCTTCGGAATCGCAATGGCTGCGCGTGCAGGCGGACTGGTGGCGAACTGCATTGCTGCCGCGATTCTCGGCGCGCTCGGCTGGTCTTTGGGTGGATTAATTCCAGCGGAGCTGAAATACACACAAAAAGGCACCAAATCACAAAACAGCGTTGTGAAGTTTTGTGCCTTTTTGTGGTTTTCCTTACTTCTTCGCTGCTCCGAGAACGGCATCCTTTGCAGCTTTCGCCACGCGGAATTTCAGAACGGTTTTTGCAGGAATTTTGATTTCCTCACCGGTTGCTGGGTTGCGCCCCATGCGGGCTTTTCTTTTTTGTTTTACAAGTTTTCCAAGTCCAGGAAATGCAAACTCACCCTTTTTGGCCTCGCGGTAAGCGAGATCAGTGAGAGTCATCATAAAGTCCTTGACCTGTTTCTTGGTGATACCTGTCTTCGTCGACATTTCCGTTACGAGCTGGGTCTGGGTCATCTTTGCCATCATTCCTCCCTATTCTACTTTGTCTACCGTGAGGGTTTCCCAATCAAACGAGAGCCACCACCTGGATCAGCTTTAGAAAATTAGAGTGTGCGAGAGGTTCTGTCAAGCTAAGCTCTCTTGAACGCCTTCAGAATTTCTCTGAGATCGTACCGAAGGATGATCGGCCGGCCGTGAGGACATACTGTCGGGACGTCCGTCTTCATGAGTTCTCCGACAAGCCATCGCATCTTTGTCTCGTCAAGCGGCGTGTTGATTTTGATTGCGGCGTGACAAGAGACACTCGCAGCGATCTTCTTCTTCAGAGCTTCGATGTTCATGACCTGAGTCTCGCGTTCGAGGCCGTCCAGCAATTCGATCAACAGCTTCTCCACGGCCGCCGGCTTGAGTATCGCTGGAGCGGTTTTGATGGCGATCGTCTTCGGCCCGAATGGCTCGACTTCGAAGCCATTTCGCGCCAGTTCGGGAACGATGCTATCCAGAATGACAAGCTGCCGCGGTGGCAATTGAGTAACGATCGGCATGAGCAGCCGCTGGATATCGAGCTTTCCCGCCAGCTTTTGCCGGAGATAGGCTTCGAATAAAACACGTTCGTGGGCGACATGCTGATCGATGACGATGAGTCCGGACGAATCCGTCGCGACAATGAAACTGTCGCGAAGCTGGCCAAGCGGTTGGACCTCGCTCCTTATGCGATCGAATGCGGGATATGCAGCATTTGGTCCTTCGGATTGGTCACAGCCATCGGCCGGTTGATCCGTTCGGAAGTTCAGGTTTAATGGAACTTCATCGCCTGTGGGCACACGCATTCCAGGCTGCAGCGCAAAGGGTGCGCGAGCAATCGGATCATCGGACGTCCAGGAATCGGGAATTCGAGGCTGAAGGGCCGGCGCCGAAAATGGGGACATCGCGAAGTTTTCGCTTTCCATCGGTACGATGGTTTTGTCTTGAGTGAGACCCGAAAGGATGGAATCGCGAATCGCGTCGTGCACGAACGATTGATGTTTGAAGCGTACCTCCGTCTTTGCCGGATGGACGTTGACGTCCACGTCTTCATAGGGAATGGTCACAAATAAGATCACCACTGGAAACGTTCCCGACGGAAGAATGTTCCGGTACGCTTCGCTGATCGCATGAAGAGTGATCTTGTCGCGAACCAGCCGCCGATTGATGAAGAAAAACATGGAATTCCGATTGTACTTTTGAATGTGTGGCCGCGACGTGAACAGGTGGATTTCCACTCCGGATCGCCCGTAGTGCTTCTGATATTCCACCATCTGATCGAGAAGATCTTTGCCGAAGACCTGAAAGATGCGGTCGCGGAAACCGGCGGCCGGCGGCGTAGCTAGGATTTCGAAGCTGGCGCTCTTGAGGATAAAGTGAATTTCTGGAAAGGCCAGCGCGTAATGCGTGCAGTATGTCGTAATCTGGCTCAGCTCGTAGGATTCCGAACGCAGAAATTTACGTCGTGCCGGCACATTGAAGAAAAGCTCCTCGACCGTGATCTCGGTCCCTCGTGGAAATGCTTGTTCGTGACTGGAAAGAAGCTTGCCGCCGGCAATTTCGACTGCTGTGCCGGTCGAGCCTTCAGCTTGAGTTTCCAGCCGGAGCCGCGAAACTGAAGCAATCGATGGCAGAGCTTCACCGCGAAACCCTAAAGTTTTTATGGAAAATAGATCATCGGGCTCATAGAGCTTGCTGGTTGCATGCCGCCCAAAACAAGCCAGCGCGTCCTCGCGCGACATCCCTTCCCCATCGTCCGTAACACGAATCAGCCTCCTGCCGCCCTCTTCAACGTTGATTGAAATCTTTGACGCCCCCGCATCAAGAGAGTTCTCCATGAGTTCCTTCACGACCGATGCGGGCCGCTCGACGACTTCGCCCGCCGCAATACGGTTCGCGATATCATCGGGCAGGACTCGAATCTTCATGGGCGGCTAAGTTCTCCTGACCTGAATGCCGATCTCTCTGAGTTGTTGGTCAGAGACCGGCGAGGGCGACCCGCTCATCAAGTCTACGGCCCGTGCGGTCTTCGGAAACGCGATCACATCGCGAATGGAGGACTGTCCCGTGAGAATCATGACCAGGCGGTCCAGACCGAGCGCGATGCCACCATGTGGGGGCGTGCCGTATTCCAAGGCTTCAAGAAAGAATCCGAACTTCTCGCGCGCTTCCTGTTCTGAAAACCCGAGCACCTTGAAGATCCGCGCCTGAATGTCACTTCGATGGATTCGGATCGAACCGCCCCCGACCTCAGTCCCATTGAGCACCAGATCGTATGCCTTTGCGCGCACGCGCTCCGGGCCGGTTTCTAGTATCGAGAGGTCCTCGTCGACAGGTGCGGTGAAGGGATGGTGGCGCGACACCCATCGGTTCTCGTTTGTATCAAATTCAAGCAGCGGAAAGTCGACGACCCAGAGCATGTTCCATTTGCCCGCAGGAATCCAATTTTCCTTCCGAGCCAATTCAAGGCGAAGAGCCCCCAGCCAATTGAGAACCGAATCCCTGTTCCCGGCCATCAGAAAAATCGTGTCGCCCTGTTGCGCGCCTGACTTCTGGATCACCGCCTCCACGGCGGCAGCGCCCGCGTTCTTGACCACCGGCGCCGATGTGTTAGCGTCCTCGCCTATGCGGATCCATGCGACGCCGGCGCCACCGAGCTGCTTGATGAAGGTATTGAACTCATCGAGTGACTTGCGGGAATACGAAATGTTCGGTGCGACAAGGCCACGCACCGTCTGACCGGCATCGACCATCTCCCGGAAGCCGCCAGGTTCGGCCTGTTTGAAGATCTCGGTGAAATCCTGAAGGCACACTTCGAAGCGCGTGTCCGGCTTATCGCTGCCGTAGCATTCCATCGCTTCTTGAAAGGTCATTTGCGGCAGAGGAGTTGGAATCTCGATTCCCGTCAGCGCAAACACCGCGGCCATCAAGCCTTCGATCAGCGTGAAGAGTGCCTCACGCGAGGGAAAAGACATCTCAATATCAACCTGCGTAAATTCGGGCTGCCGGTCTGCCCTCAGGTCCTCGTCCCGGAAGCAGCGGACAATCTGAAAGTACTTTTCGAAACCGGAGATCATCAGAATCTGCTTGAACAACTGTGGTGACTGCGGCAGGGCGTAGAAGCTGCCGTGATGAAGCCGGCTCGGCACCAGATAATCGCGAGCGCCCTCGGGAGTGGACTTGGTAAGAATGGGCGTCTCCACTTCCCAAAATCCCTGCCGATCCATGTAAGCGCGAATGGCCATCGTGATGCGATGGCGCATCCGGAAGGTTTCCTGCATTTTGGGACGGCGAAGGTCGAGGTATCGATACTTCAGCCGGAGGTCCTCGGAGATCTGGGTCTCGTCCTCGATTGGAAAGGGAGTCGTCTTCGCCTCACTCAGGACCCACAGCTCGTCAGCCACGATTTCGATTGTCCCGGTCTTCAGGTTTGGATTGGCCAGCCCGTTCTCCCGCCGCCTCACTTTCCCTCGCACCGCGATCACAAATTCCGACCGCAGCACTTTCGCGGCGCGGTGAACTTCCGCATGGACCTCGGCGCTGAAGACCACCTGCGTGACCCCTTCACGGTCACGCAGATCGACGAAGATGAGCTGGCCGTGGTCGCGCCGGCGATCCACCCAGCCCATCAACAATACGTCGTGTCCTTCGTTTGAAGCGGCCAACTCGCCACAGGTGTGACTTCGCTTGAGATCTTCCATAGGCTTACGGCCTTCGCCCGCGCAGGGGGAAGTTTGTATTCACAATAACTCCTCCTCCTTAATATTCCTTTGCTCTTTTGTCGACATATCCCGCAAAACCACCGTGCCGGAGTTCAACTCTTCTTCCCCGATGATGATTACAGATTTCGCCTTCAACTTGCCGGCGAGACGCATCTGGCTCTTCAGGCTGCGGGCGTCGAAGTCCAGGTAAACACGCTGGCCCACGGTTCGAAGCTTCCGCGCCAGCAATGTCGCGTGATCGAACGCGGCGTCGCCAATCGGAGCGATGAAATACTCCGGGCTGTAA
>WNGG01003008.1_pt1 | contig 21837 bp, 15 predicted proteins | sample 5400661 | NCBI WGS metagenome assembly WNGG01 (sample SAMN13153372, study PRJNA577476) | soil metagenome | isolation source: 100 cm soil or saprolite under Garry oak tree replicate 1 | place: USA:California | collected 2016-06-15
AGTCTTCCTCACCGTGGCCGGGAGCCATGTGGACCAGACCGGTCCCGTCGGTCATCGTAACGTATTCCGAGCTCAAGAATACTCTGTGAAGTTTCCCGCCCGTCTTCTGATGGGTCTCCTCTAGTAGGGGCGGGACGTAGGAGACTCCTTCGAGATCCCGTCCTTTCAGTTCCTGCAATGTCTTGTACGATTTTTCTTGGAGTACTGCTGATAGTCTCTCTTTGGCGATTATCAGCTTCTCGCGGTCGACCTCTACGACCGCGTAGGTCATGTCGGGGTGAACCATGACACCCTCGTTTGCTGGTAGGGTCCAGGGCGTAGTGGTCCAGACTAGGAGAAATTCTCCGGGCTTGTCGACGATGGGTAGTTTCACGTAGATGGAGTAGTCTTTGATCATGCGATACTCGTCTGTGACCTCGTATCCTGCTAAGGCTGTCTCGTCGTGGGGGCACCAGTGGACAACTCTCAATCCCTTGTAGAGCAGTTTTTTCTGGTGCGCCTGTTTGACTGTCCACCAGACTGACTCGATGTATCTGTCGTGATAGGTGACGTATGGACGGTCCCAGTCCATCCATATGCCAAGATCTTTGAAGACCCGCGTTTGAGCATCTATATTCACGTCAGAATACTTCTTGCATTCAGCGATGAACCGGTCAATGCCGAATACATTCTCAATATCTTTCTTTGATGTTAGATTGAGGCTCTTCTCAACCATTAGTTCGACAGGTAGTCCGTGGCAGTCATAGCCGGGCTGGTCATGAACATTGTGGCCTTTCATTCGCTGGAACCGTATGACTACGTCTTTCAGAGTCTTGTTCCAGCCCGTCCCTACATGGGGCGGATTAGTAACAAATGGTGGACCGTCTAGAAAGTAGAATTTGGGCTTCTTCAGGAGTTTTCTTTTTGTCTTCTCGTAGGCTCGGCTAGTCTCCCACCAGTGGAGAACCTTTTCTTCGGATTGTGACGGTTTGTACTCGCGGCTGATCTTGCCTACAGTTTTTGCCGTCAATGATTAACAAGCTCCGGGAAGGAGTCTGTGGAATCGAAGATCTCCGGCCTCGCGCTCGGCGGAGGATTCATGTTCCCTAAAAAAGTTGGGGAAAGGAGCTCGATTGAGTTAGGTCAGAATTACGAAACTTATTACAGTCTCAAGAACGGTTGATGTTCACTGACGTTGATTTCGCTAACGCTTCTCAAATCTACTGGCTACGGTGCTCCTGCTCAGACTGTGAGCGTTTTTCCTGATAAGGTTCACGAAGGCGAAATGCTCTGGGTCGACGCTGAGAGTCCAACAGCCCAAGAGCTTGCTGATCTAAAGAGCAGATTTGACCTAGACGAATATGCCATCGAGGACGTTGTTCACAGGAATCAGAGGCCGAAGCTGGAAGAGTATGGGAAAAACGTGTTTGCAGTAATCCACGTGCCTGACGTAAGGAGTCACAAGAGCGGGATTATCGAACTCTTCGTCTTCTTCCAGAAGAACTGGATCATAACCATTCACTCAGATGATTCGGAATTGATCCATTCGATGGATTCTAGGATTAGAGCTAGGGGTCTTGCTCCACTTACAACTGCTCCCTCCCCTGACTTGTTCTTCTATGTCTTCCTTGACTTCGCGGTTGACGCCTATTATCCGATATTGGATGAGGTGGAGGAGCGACTTGAGGATCTTGACAAACAGGCAATTACGACCTTCAAGACACGAGTTAGGAGAATGGAGAACGTAGTCTCCATCGTAACCACGATTGGTGGGGTACGAAGAAAACTGATGAATCTTCGACGATCTCTTACCCCGACAAGAGACATGCTCGGAATGGTCATGCGTGGCGCAGTACCGTTTGTGGCTGATTCAAATCTTAGAAGCTTCAGAGATGTCTATGACCATTCTTTCCAGCTCTTGGAGACGATAGACAACGACAGAGATAGGACAAGTGATGTCCGAGATCTTTACATCAGCCTACATTCCGCTTCAACAGACAACACGATCAAGGTGCTGACACTTGTCGCCACGATATTCCTTCCGCTCACGCTCCTCGCCGGAATCTACGGAATGAATTTCAGTCCAGGTTTCTTTCAGCCTGGAAGCGGTGATCCGCGCGGATTCTATGTCATGATTCTAGCGATGGTCATCATATCATTGGGGCTCGTCTACTGGTCCAAAAGAAGCGGCTGGATCTAGAGCATTCCCAAATTCGATTCTGAGAAGCACGGAGGGGGCATGGTCAAGAGCAGGGCTAGTCATGGGTGATTTTTTTTCCCTCGGGTCTCATCACTTGAGGGTTTGAGTCAGGCAACGACCTGCAATTGGCAGCTATCATCATGATCTGACTAGGGGAAGCGTTGATAACTCAGACTTGAGATAATCATAGCTGTTCGGCGATAGCCGGGGTCTACAGTTGCCTCTCCTCCTCAGCCGCAGAAATAGTTACGTTGTCTTGGCCGCGGTCATTGTTGTAGGCCTCGCGGTGGTGCTTTTCACCGTCCCGAATCTTCTGAACCAGCATAGTGCCGCACCTTCTCCTTTGTCGGCTAGCTTCATAATCGATCCTTACCCCCCTGATGCTGGACAGACGGTGTCATTTGTCGGGGGAGCCTCAGGAGGAACTTTGCCGTACGGTTACTCTTGGAGCTTCGGCGATGGCTCCAGCGGAACAGGCTCGACCGCCGCGCATGCCTACTCCTCGGCTGGGACTTTCACCGCGGTCTTGACTATTAGTGACAATGGCTCGCCTAAGCAGTCAGCTACATCTAGTCAAACTGTTACGGTGGTCGCTGCACCCCCGCCTCCATCGTCCCCTTCTGAGGTGCAAATACTCTACTCTAGTAGCCATAATGATACCCTTGAGCCGTCAGGGGTCCAGCCTGCAAACAGCGGCGACACATTTCTGATAGTTCATCTCACAGTGGAGAATAAGGGATACGCGAATTTCTCGGCCAACCCGTTTTCAGACATGTACATTGTAGTCGGGTTGAATTCCTACAACGTCAGCGCCGCCTATCTCTTCCTGCGCTATCCATTCCCACCAACACTGGGTACCCATTTGAAGCAATACCGAGAATCCGGGAAATTGCCGTAGACTACTTCGGAAGGCTGACCTGCCGAAAAAAATATAAGCGCTTCAGTCGACCGCCCAAGCAGATACACGTTGAGACTACTGCTACCTGCACTCGCCATGCTTGCGGTAATGAGCGTGGCGGCATATGCCCCGGCAGCGCATGCGGCGACCTTCTACAACCTCTCAGTGACGGTAACTGCTGGCACGCAGAGTTCCACGGGAACCTTCCGAATCGTTGATGTCAACAGCGACGGAATAATCACTGTTCCAGTAGGAAGCACATTCCTCTCCCAGATCCAGAGCGCGTTTGGAACCACAACCTTCGCCTTCCCAGGCTCGTACACAGGCACGTTCACCGTAAACGGGTTCACCTTCACAGTGACCGTCAAGAGCTCCGACACGTTCACTCTCGTCTTCACGGCGTAAGAGTTCGCGCGGCGCTTCGAAAACCCCTCTATCTTTTTATTTCTGGTTGACCAGTCTGAGACTAGGCGGGATGAGGTTGGTCCGACGTCGATTGATCGTCATCCTCGCCATCTTGCTGGTTCTCTCGCTGCCCAAACTTGCTCGCTCAGACGTTTGGGCCACTCCGGGCCAGTTGACGAACGGTTCGATCACTCACGTCCAGCCCAAGATCAGCCTTGATGGGACGCGGATCGCCTACATGGCGAACCCGCCGCCATTCCGGACCTGGCAGGTGTTCGTGATCAACTCGAACGGTACGGGGTTGAAGCAGTTGACAAACAACACCGGTTCAAACCTGGTCCCGTCCATCAACGGGAATGGAACCTTAATCGTATTCTACTCTGACGTGGGCGGAAGCTTCCAGGTCTACAAGATCAGGTCAGACGGCACTGGTCTTGCTCCTCTCACATCAACAGCAGCCAATGTTGTGAACAGCTTTCCTGTGATAAGCTCTGATGGTTCAAGGATCGTGTTTCTATCCAATCGAACAGGCGTCATAGAATTCTACTCTATTCTTACGAACGGGTCGGGTCTCACACAACTGACCGCCAACAATGCAATCCACGAACACGCTTCGACAAGTTCCGATGGCAGAAGGGTCGCGTTCGACTCAAATGCGACAACAAACGGCCAGCGAGAGGTCTTCCTCGTAAACTCCGACGGGACAGGCCTGCACCAGCTTACGTTTAACTCCGGTGACAATTTTGCCCCGGTGATGAGTGGTGATGGACGGTTTGTGGTGTTCCAGTCCAACTCGACAGGCCACTACGAGATATGGATGATCGGTACGAATGGTTTAGGCCCTAGACAGCTGACGTTTGACCCTGTCGATGACCAGTCTCCCTCGATAAGCTACGATGGTTCGATGGTCGCCTACCAGACAACCATCAGCGGCCAGAGCCAGATAATGGCCTTCAATACTATTAGCAGTGCCGTCAGCCAACTTACCTCCAACCAGGACAGCAACTTCGCGCCCTCCATCGACGGCTCAGGATCGCACGTCGCATTCCAAGGGAATGTTGCAGGCTTCACACAGATCTTCCTAGTCACAGAAACTGGGACTAGTACGGGGGTCAACTCCGGTGGAGCCGGACGCCCACCAGTAAAACTGTGAGATTCAATAGGGTAAGAGTCTTCTTCGGATCTTCTAGCAGTCGTATCCTGTTCCGGATTGCGGATATGCTGTGGCTGTGTTGCAGCCTGCCACGCTGGCGGGGTTGAGGAATATGCCGCCTGGAAGCACAGGGTCGTCCTCCTAGATAACTACAAAGTAGAATTGTAGATTTGTCCTCGTGTCTAATTGTACTCGCTTATCTTTCTCTGGAAGTATGCCTTCTGAAGAAGCGCTGAGGTCTCTATCCAGCCACGCTTCGGTATCTCGAGTATCGTCGTGGCGTAGTTCAAAGCGGCGTCCATGGAGTCAAATCGTTCGAATCTCGTCTTCAATAAGGCTCGGAGGCTCTCGCGAACGTTCCAGACTCCAACAGGCATGATGTAGCCAGGATGAATCTCTCTCAACATGATCGCCTCAGCCTGTCTTCCTATCGAATCGAGATATTCAGAGACCGCAAGTCGGGCGGAGTAGTAGCAGCCTCCGGGCTTTGCGTATGTCTTTCTTCCTGTGTATCCCTCCGAGTCGCCGAGCATTACGGGCCGGTACCCTCCCGGCGAGGTGTAGTCGATCTTCTCAACATCCGTGGCCATGTTTACGTCTGGGAAGGCGGTTGCGAGGAGTTCTGGTTCGAACCAGGCTTCTATCCATTCGAACCTCCAGCTCTCAGGCGTCAGAATTCCTACGTAGGTGTTGTCTAGGTAGTTGTACTTGTAGACCCGGTACTCGTCGATGAGCGGGTGCTGCCTGATCCGCGCCATTAGTCTGAGGCTGAGATTGCTGTCAACTGCAGTAATGCTCCATCGTGTCGGGACAAGTTTCCGCCGCTTGTTCTCGCCGAACATACCCAGGCTGAACGCTCTCTGAATCCGTGTTACTAGGACACCGTTTCTGTAGAGTTGCAGAAGAGCATCATCCGCAAGAAGGTCGCCATCGTAGAAGGCTTTCTCGATTCTATCATCAACCGAGGAATTGCCCGCTCGAAAAGACTCCAGAGGTGCTATGGGGCCGAAGGGTTGAGAGTCTTCGCGCAGATCTAAGATCTTTCGAGGCGGTCGAGTAAGAACTAGTTCAGTGTCGACCGGCTTTGTCATCATTGCAACCTCTCGCAGCGTCTCGATCAATCTCCCTCCCTTGTGAGCATCAAAGACGTTGGCCTTGCTGTAGCCTCGAAGTAGGCTGTACCGAAAGTCGACAATCTCGTCGAATCCCTTGCCCATCCACCATTCTGGAGTGTCGAGAATCTCAGTATCACCGGAAACCGGTGGGACCATTGGTCCAACGAAGACCTTCGGGTAGCCGAATCTGCCTACGAAGACCCCTGGGGGACTGGACCCGGAGACCTGTTTGGTGTCAAACTCTTTGTGATGGGCCGCAAGCGTCGTGGCCTTGACGTGTATCGCGCATCTCTCTTCACCGGAGAGTCGTTGGACCCTTTTGCACATCGGGCAGAGTTTCTCAGGTATCGAGACGATACGCTCTCGTCGCAACTTCGCCGTGTCCAACGCACTCAACATATTGGTCAATGTGGTGACCGTCGGAGTCTATGATCCCGGATATCGAAGAGCATCCTCATCTTGTCAACTCTTCGACCCACTCTTAATGTTGAGGACCTGTGGTCGAAATGAGCCTAGCTCGGTTCAAGGATGGATGCAACGGTTCAGATACGAAGCCTTTCCAACACTGGGGGCCGGTAAGAGAGAGTTCTGCTCCTGATCTCGGACACTGTCGACTTCGGCGTCCGGATTGGATGATGTGAAAAGATAGATGCTCATTGATATTGGAAGTATCGATCTGTCTTGTGATTCTGAGACTCAAATGACAATTCTCATTTCTCGGATCTACGAATCCTATGAATCAACCATTCACGGAAGACCGAGCCGGCCGCTCCCATCAATAGTCCTACGAAGAATTGGATCGGTGCAAGGAATCCGAAAAAGATTGCTTCGGCATAACCCTGCTCGGAGGAGACCGAGATGGGTACAGCTAGGATACTCGCAACAAGCATGGAATACGCGAACGCCACGAAAGTGGATAACAGAAGGGCCTCGCACATTAGACACAGACTTCTGCCCACCAAAAAGTGGTATCGAGAAAGGGCTTGATCATTTCAAGAGTTATTGTCAAAGCAACAAGCCCGATTCGCGTCTCGAAGAGAGACAGGTCTGGACGGAAGAATGAAACTAGGTCTTAGTGACTGATAGGTTTATGGTGATGGTGTGCATGACGGAGCCGCTGGTTGCCGTCACAGTGATGACATAAGCACCATCGCCCTGGGGCGAGTGGGCTGTCGAAATCTCAAGCATAGAAGTAGCTGTTTCCCCTGAAGTTATCGTGAGACTTGTCGCGCTGAGTGTTAAGCTGGGGCTCTTGGGCGTCATAGGAGCGATTGTAGGCGTGAGGCTGACAATGCCTGAGAAATGATTCATGCTGGTCAGAGTGACCGTTACATTTGTAGAAGTGCCACGGGTGATGGACAAGATGCTTGGGCTCGCAGAAACGGCGAAGTCTGGAGATACGGTAGCGTCAGATATCACCCTCACTGTACTACCTAAATCCGTGACAAATACCTCCCGCACTCCACTGTCATAGGCCACGGCGAGTGGGTGTGCGCCCACTTTGACGATTGCAGCCACAGTATTGGACACGTCAGAAATCACGCTCACCGTACCATTATTGGAATTCGCGACAAAGACATCCTCTATCCCACGATCATACTCTACACCGTAGGGACCTGAACCCACATTGACAGTCGCGACCACAGTGTTGGACGCGTCAGATATCACGCTCACACTGGAGGAAAATTGGTTCGTGACAAATACCTCTCCCATCACGCCATCATACGCAGCGCCGGCAGGGTAAGTGCCCACGGGGATGGTTGCGACCACAGTGTCGGACAAGTCGGAAATCACGCTAACCGTATCATCTTGGGAATTCGTGACAAATACCTCTCGAGTTCCACCGTCATAAGCTACGGCGACTGGGAACGTGCCCACGGGGATGGTTGCCACCACGGTGTTGGACACGTCAGAAATCACCTTGACACTGTCACCAGCAAAGTGTCCAGCGGAGTCTGCGACAAATACCTCCCCCATCCCACTATCATAGGCTTCGGCGAGTGGCCAGAATCCGCCCAGGTTGACGGTTGCAACCACGGTGTTGGACACGTCGGAAATCACGCTAACACTAGAGGAAAATTCGTTCGTGACAAATACCTCTCCCATCCCACTATCATAAGCCAAGCCGTTGGGGTACCCACCCACGAGGATGGTTGCCACCACGATGTTGGACACGTCGGAAATCACGCTCACTGTATTATTTTCAGAATTCGCGACAAATACCTCTCTCATCCCACTATCATAAGCCACTGCGAAGGGCCCTGCGCCCACGGGGATGGTGGTAACCATAGTTTGGCTGGCCTTAGCCATTGATACAAACGAAAAGGAAAACATGAGCAGAGAGAGAATGCTGATGGCGAGAATAACTCTGAATCCGGATGACTTGCTACACGCACGCGTAGTAGAACCGATTCTATTCGAGAATTTTTTGCTCAATCGATTCTTGCTAGTCTGAGCACGGAATTCTCCAGCCATCAATGTTTCGCGTCGGTAGGGTCCTAATTGGGCTATTTACCCCTATACTGAGGATGGCGCCGTGTATTTCCATAGAAATCTATTCATACACGAAGCAAGAAGTCTACACTTCATTCTTATGGCAGCATGATCTATGAAACTTCAGCTCGCGGAGTGCAGCGAATTTTACAAAACTTCTCGAACCATACCGCTTCTACCAAACTGCTCTCAAGATGTTGGCGTAGTTCGTGGACAATATCTAGAACTGCCTCGTCAGGCTTCCTTCATCGCGACCTAGAGAGCCAGGGAAGTTGACGATTCGTTGAGGATCAGCGATTACAACGCTTCACGATTCTGTGAAGGCCAGAAAGCTGAGGACCGAAGCGGGAGCCAGAAACATTCCGGTGAGCTAGCGGGGATGCTTTGCGATTACTCCCTCTTTATGGTTGAAAATCCAGTTTTCCCCGAAAATCGCCACAGATATGGAGGTCTCTGAAAGTAACTTCTGTCTCCAGCTACAATTCGGATACCAAGCGTCGGGTCCCCTAGTCTATCAAGATCTTCAGGCAAAACAGGTTCTTGAGATCGTACAGTCGTTCAATGTTCTGTTTAGCTCGGACAGGTCGAGTGACAGGTTTACGGGCAAACCTGTTACCCAAGCGACAGGTTTGTACTACGACTATGCGCGCTGGTATGATCCGTCTACTGGCGGTTTATCAGTCTGGATCCATCTGCGGGCCAGTTGTCTGATCCTCAGAGCCAGAACGGCTACACTTATGCCCGTGATCTTCCAACGGTTCTAGTGGTCCGCCCTGAGCCGCGTTCCTCAATTGTAACTACTCGCTCTGTGATGGACCAGGCTTCTTCATAAGTAGTGAAGAGGTCAGCCTGCCTTAAAACATGAGCTCTGCCAAGACCTCATCTATGGTAACGCTTGTTACCGAGGTTACACTCATGGAATAGTAAACATAGACAAGAACAGCCCCAATGATCACAGCCGCCAAAAAAATTGCGACGTATATTCTTCTCGTGAGCACTCAACTAGGGGACGCAGTGATTGAAGCAAGATCCATAGTCGATGATGAGGGTTGCGGTTGTCCAGTTCCAAGTGACCGAATTGGTGACCGTTGCAGTCTGGGAGTAGAACCCAGCTGTTAGTTGGCTTGTCATCCCCAGAACAACATTGGCAGCGCTGTAAGAAATGGTTCCAACGTCTCTGCTCTCGTTTACGCTAAATCTAAGGTTGTACGTAAGATAAGACCCAGGTAGAATCGTGGCACTACCGAATGTTTGACTTCCTCGCACGTCTGGCGCTAAGTCTATCAGAAAGACTGGGTGTTCCAGTTTTACGTTTAGAGCCTGGGCATTTGACCATACTTGGACTTCTATGATGAACGTGGCGTTTCGGTTTGGATAGGTGCCGCTTACAAAGTTCCGGTCTGCAAAAACCTGATCGATACTTACGGTTGTTACCGAGGTTACACTCATGGAATAGTAAACATAGACAAGAACAGCCCCAACTATAATTGCCACGAGGAGGATTGTAATAGACAATCTCCGCGTTAGACGAAAAATGCCCGGATTCATCTCGACCTTGGGCTATGGGCAGTTGATCTGAGAATTAAAGCGTTAGCAAGGCATAATGTCGTCACGTAACTCTCGAGCTGAAGAGGCTCCTTTTGGGGGGTTCTGATTATTTTCTACTCATAGTGCGAGCGGGAACATCATGTGCGAGACAATAGCATCATCATATTACTTTTTTCCGCTTATTTGGTAGGCACTTCGTATAAGGCCACAGACGGCCGTCCGGTGCTATGCTCGGTGCGAATGTCTCTCATCGGAAAAGATACCTACGAACATTCTTTCTGATTGTTCTAATGACGGTCTCCCTCGGTACGTTCTTAGCTTTAGATACGAAGCCTGTGCAGGCAACGACAACAATCCCTTCTAACTCTGATGACAACTATTCCGCCGGAAGTTGGCTAGGTCTAAGGCCTCAGGGCCCGAACGAGCTTGTCAACTTCAACCAGACAGTAACAAACAAGGCTGTCTCTTCTGATAATGTTGCGGAGGTCATGCTTTCAACCAAGGTTCATTCGTTGCTGACTGGAACACCAGATGTCGTTCAGTTAAGCTTTATCATTAATGCGAACACCCGGCACGGTATCGCATACACATGGAACGGACCCAGCTCTCTAAGCTTTTACGGGATCAGTACGGCAACCAACACGGGGATTCACTGCAGCGGGTGTGGAGCCTGGATCAGTGTTCCCGAAATGATCTTCTATGGAGCAGCCGGCCTGAGCGGTTACTATAACAAGATCTGGGTCTCATCCGACGGATATCTCTCGGTATTGGGCCCCTCAACAACAGGCTCCATCGGCCCCGGTGTCATCGCCGCGTTCTCCCGGCCACTCTGTCTTTCATGCGGTGGCAATATCTGGGACTGGTGGGACGGCAGTGGCGGCTTCTTCGTGGCATGGGACAATGTATTCAGCGGATGCTGCACGAAAGAGTCGTTTCTCATACACGTGCTATCAGTCACGGACCCAAGTTCTCGGTATGGTGAGAGTGGCATCGAATTCTGGTACAATTCAGTCACTCCCAACGATGGCGTGACTACAGCGGTTGGTATAGCCGACCAGTACGGGACCAGAGTCGTCTCGGTCAATCCAACATCGTTCTTCCAGCTGAACAATCAGAAACTAGTATTCACAGCCACTATCGGGCCCAAATATGTCAACAGTCTCAAGGTAAGCCTGGCAGATACCAGCAATGGTGCCCTCGATTCAAAGGCAGAAGTGGCACTTGACCCCTCGACGAATCCTCCTGGAAACCCCTTTGGATACAATGTCATAGTCAGCCCGTCAGCGCCACCGACAATACCCTTTCCCGACTATGCAAAGACCGCACTCGGAAGTGCCGAAGTAGTGGCTGGTATTGCCGGAGCATCTGGAGCAATCGAAGGTGGACTGCTCTTCGTCGATCCCGCTCTCGGTGCGATCGTGCTCAGTCTTGACACGTACAACGCGCTGGTCCAGAATTATAGGGCCGCTCAGCAATTGTTGTGGTACACTCAATCCACCCCTGGAGACGGCAGCCCGGCATATATCCATGGCTGGGCTGCTCAGGACGGATCTCCCGTGCCGAACTTGACCCCCGCGGACGCTTCTTTAGCGGGAAAAGTGATATGGAGCTTCTCGGACCTGCTTAGAAACCAACCACATCACCTGACGTTAACCGCCACGGTAGGCTACACCGACGCTACGAGCCAAGAGGGAGCTGACACATATACGGTATCGGTTAGCGACCAGTTAGACATCAACCCTGATTACAAAGTACTAACTGAAAATTTCGAGGGTGGAAATGGAGTCTTCAATCCAAATGTTTGGTCCCCCACGGGGACTTGGCAGTTAACCAACTGCCCCATTATCAACGGGCCGAGTTGCATTCAAGGAACCTACATGGCATGGTCGGGGTCTCAGACCAACGAGCTAGCTCCCCTGGTAATGAGGATAGGAAACTACGTCAACTATAACCAGATAGTTGTCTACTTCCACTTTTGGGTCTCAACTAGCGGAACCGTCACGATTTCATACCTAAGTAATGGTGTATGGACACAGTGGACAGGGTACAGCGGACCGATCAGCACCAGCGGGGCACGTGCTAAGACTCTATACACAGAGTGGATAAACGCTAGGATGACGATGCCTCCGACCGCAACTTCCATAGCGTTCACATACCAAACAGGATCTCCCGACCCGGGCCAAGGATTCTACATGGATGACATCTACTTGTTCGGAGATGGCCCCGGCAACTCTGGTGATGTTGTCGTAAATGGTCAGCTTGCAACAAGCACATCACCTGCGCACTCCGTGCCCATCTCGATGGATGGGGGACCTTACTACTACACGACAGACCATTTCTTACAGATAAACGGACCCCATACGGTAACAGCTGAAAGTTTCTTCACTGACAGCACTGGGTCTTATTCGTTCTCCAACTGGTTGAGCGGAGGCACATCGCCATCTATGACGGTAACCGTACCGAGCGCCGGACTCGTAGCAAACTACGCGATAGTACCAGACTTCACCGTCACCTCGAATCCCACTGCAGCGGATATTACTTACGGATCCTCGAAAGGATTCTCTGTCTATGTTACAAGCAGGAACGGATTCACGGGCTCCGTCACCCTTACCGCCTATCCCCCAACGGGCATCAGTGGCATAACAGCGTCACCCAGCCCGACCACGGTCACTCTCTCCCCAAACAGTCAGGTCTCATATGTCTTGACGATATCCGTCGCAAATTCTGTCAACCTCGGAAACTACATCGTGACTCTGACGGGAACCGGGGCCGGACTCTCAAACTCAGTCTTCATCACCGTCAGCGTTACGTGTCCAAATTGCGGAGGAAGCGGTAGCGTAGCGGCAGGCACATTGATAACTCTGGCAAATGGCACACAGATTTCCGTGCAGCATCTCAAAGTAGGCATGCAACTTCTTTCATATGATACTGGCACAAACCGGTTTGTGCACACAACCATTACAAACTTCGCTACTGTAATCACTCACAATAGTGAGATAATCCAGACAACAGTTGGCCAGACGCTCATAGTAGATCAGAATCCGGCCCAGGAACTCTACGTGATGCTGCCCAATGGTACTCTCGCAATGTTATCGGTCACTTCACTAAAGGTGGGCTACTCGCTCTTCAATATCCCCACCATGTCATGGGTCCAGATAACAAGCATAAGCTACCAAACCGGTGGGAATCATACAATGTACGATATCTACAACACCGATCCGGGAAATTACATTGCAAATGGCTACTTAGATCCACAGAAGAAGTGAGGTCTAGACCTTACGAGCTAGTCTTTCTCGGGTATGAAAGTTGCAACAGTGGCCCTAAGAATTTGGATCTATGATGAAGTCGAGCCTTTCTAGAGCCATTAGGCTCGATGATCAGAGCCATTAGAGCTGGACGAGTGCCACGAGGTTCGACTTTGGACCCTGATTCGTCGGGGCTATGACACGGGTTATCCGGCTAGAAACTTATGAGTCTCGTTGTTATACGGACTAGTTGCGGATTTCTTGTTGAAGGCTCGGGTACTTCTTGCCTTCGTTATCGCTCTGCTGGTCTTAGCCTGGGTGATGGGAAGCCTGGCCAGAAGCCAGCCTGGTGGAAGCCTTCTCGTCAACTCCTTCTGGATACTGTACGTTCTGGACGCTCTACCTGTTCTTGGACTCGGAGCCTTCGTCCTCCTGATTATCATAGTTCTTCTGTACATGCGGAGTCTCTCCGACTCGCTAGGTCACGGGATCGCGGGAAGGATGAAGAAACGGAAGAAGCACAGGACTCTTCGGATCATGATAGTCATCTACGCATGGGCCTTCGTCCTAGTCTATCTCATGTTACGCTGTAATGGCCTTGACTGCCATGTATCCAGCAACAGTAGCGTAGAGGGAATCGGAAAGGAAATTGTGGCAGGTAGCCCAAACCCTAGCCTTCCCAGTCTACAGGGAAGTTTTGCTGGTCTGACCAGACTGATTCCTTGGGGATGGTTCCTCCCTGTCTTCATAGCGCTCCTCATAGTCAGCACTATCGTGGTGGGACGGAGCCTCATCGTAGGGTTCCGAGAGTCAAAGGCTCAAACCAATGAAGAGATCCTGGTTGCCCGGAATGATGCTTTGAAAGCGGTCGAGGATGCGATGAGGATGATCGCAGGCTCGGATAACGGCGACCCGAGGACGAGAATAATCAACTGCTATCAACGTCTGATCTTAACAGGTGCCAAACACGGTGCGAGCCTGGCTCCTCAGCAGACAGCCCGCGAACTAGAACAGGAAATGAGACGAACATTTCTCTTGGAAGGGCCAGCGATAGGCAGGCTCACCATCCTCTTCGAGGAGGCAAGATACAGCCAACACCAGCTATCGGACGATGAAGCCTCGAAAGCCCATGAATACCTGGCCGAGATAGCGGAAGAGATCAGCCCTATCCAATCCCTTTCTACGATAACACTCTGAGCGTCAACCGTAGACCGTGCGCCATGTTTCTTCAATCTTTAAGATCGCCGACCGGTACCTCCGTGCGGTGTGCTACGACAACCCGATGATCTGCGGAGACATGCTCAACGACTACGGCTACAATTTCGATTCGGACGTTGTCGTTCCCGAGGACACCGGCGGGCTGCGAGCTTGTGCCGAGACCACAAGCCGTTACGTGAATCCGAGCAACGGTGTACATGCAGTAGATGGACTCCTAACGGGACTCCACGATCCGGTTACGAGTCATCTTGCAATGCTCAGCGCTATCGAAGGGCTAGGTCGGATAAGGTCTGCCTACGCTGATGCGATCGAGCATCGGTATCTCTGGCACGAGTTCGGCGACAGCCATCTCATCTGGCGGCAGTCCCCGAACTGACTGCGAAAGGCGAGTCTTATTTGCCGAAAACATACGCAAGGTATTCGTGGAGCGTCAAGAAAAGACTTGCCGAGAAGTTCTTTGACGCGTGGCAGGATTTTGCAGTTTGGGGGGCTAGACGTTTCACCTAGGAAGCACTGCGGGCACGAATGGTTTGAGAAGCGTATTGAAGCATGAGCAACGCTGACCCAACTATTGCCACAGTAATGGTTGGCTGTCGATCCCAGTTGGGTATGATGATAATCGTCTTTGAAAGATAAGAAGATAAGCCTCTCCGCATCAAGAATAACTGAGAACTAGGCACGGTTGAGAACTTGCCCTAATTGCGGAAGTCTGATCTCAGATGATGAGCACCCGTGCGGCGTCTGCGGATCCGACATCTCAGAGACAGCTTCGCTCGGCCTTGATCAGTCGACACAGTTCAAGGATCATGCGGCTCGGATGAAAGGAGAAGCTAGCAAGTCGGGGATCGCTGGATTACTGATTGGATTAGGACTGATAGTGTCAGGATCGGCTAGCCTGTTCTTCATAGGACTTCTAGGATTTGCAATACTGATAGTTGGCGTAGTCCTTGTCATGTCCGGAATTGATACTATTACCGGCAAACCGTACAGGCCCTTTAGTGGAAGAGCTTCTTGGGCTCTGAATGAAGAAGCTGACAGAGAAGAGGCTGAGGAGAGAGATAGAGAATCAGGCGCTGCGGATTGAGCGGTGTCACGACACCACTTTGGACAATGCTCGTTGAAACTTACGAATTGCAACGGTGATCATGTACGAAACCATTTTGTGATAGCTTTGCAGCGAATATTGGAAGTAGTCATGAGAGAATTTGACCTTTTGCAGGCTCAGGCTGATCTCACAAAGGCGAACGCGATGGAGTTCAGTGTCCGGGACGAGCCGTGGATAAAGTATAGGCTGGAAGGTGGGACGCTGCTGTTCGGTCGTCTCGCTTATTTCGATATCCACGCCTTCAGAAATGGTTTGCCGCAATGAACCCTTATGCCATTCCGGTGGTCTACCCGCAACTTTCAGTTGTTGGTCGCTGAGATTGCACGTGCTCCCGAGCGCAGCCGATAAAGCCTAATCCTGATGTGTGCAGAGACCTTTCCTAGGAATGCTTGAGTAACTCTTCCATATTCAAGATCCTCACCATCTTCGCCTTCCTTCTCTCTCTGCCAAGCATCTCTGCTAATCGGTCGAGTCAGAAGATTCGGCTACTTCTGCTCCTCACGCTGATCCTCACCGAAACAGTCGTTGCGGGCATTTCTCTCAGTCCCAGAATCTCTTCTTCCGCAGCGACCGCGCCCGACTCGGGCAGCTCAGGTAAAAGCCAGAGGGACTTTCCAGCTCAATTCCCGGACCCTGTCATCGGAACCTTGAGTCTCCAGAGAACTGTGGACGCGAGGTCTCTCCCTCCCCTTGCACCTTCGTATGCTTCATTTCCATTCCCTGACCTCCACTGGTCTGGCTCGACGTCTTCTCCTGAGACCATCAATCCCGCGGCGCTCGGCGGTACCCTCCTCGGCTCTATGAGCCCATCTAGAGTTAGCGTGCTCAACGGCTTCGATGGAATCAACCGAGGCCAGGGCGGTAGCTTTCCACCTGATCCGCAGGTTGCCGCAGGACCGGACGATGTGATGGAGATGGCGAACGATGCCGTCCAAGTATTTTCGAAACAGGGTTCTCCGATTCAGGGCTTCACATTCTCCCAATTTTTCCTCGGCCGAAGCAACTCATTCTTGTTTGACCCTCAGGTTCTGTTTGATTCGTCGAGTGGAAGGTGGTTTGCATCTGTCGGCGATGCTTCGGGCTCCAACGTGATGATCGCCGTCTCTCTTACGACGGATCCGACGGGATCCTGGAAAGTGTATGGACTGAGCACTGATGGTCAGTTTCCGGACAACCCGATAATTGGATTAAGCGACGACAAGTTTGTCATCACCGCCAACATCTACCATGACATTACCGGAGCGCTATTCCTTGGCGCCCGAGTCTGGGTCATCAGCAAAGCTGAGCTGGTTGCGGGTGTCGTAAATCTTGACGTTTCCTCCTTTGGACCTGTCAGCAATCTGGAATCGGTGCACCCTGTACAATCGCTCAGTCCGACCACGACCATGTACATGGTCACGACGGGGGGCGCGGACTTGAAGGGCGTCGGATTCCACATGTTCTCTGCCTCTGGCACCCCCCCAGGAACAGTGACGATTCAGACCATCCCAATCTCCATCTCCCCAATTACTCCATCCGTCACCGCCCCTCAACTTGGAACTGTATTTACTCTCGATACGGGTCAGGTTGCCGCCGGCGCGGGCGATGCTCGGATTGAGAGCGCTGCCTGGTTCCAAGGCAAACTCTGGTTAACTTTCGGAGACGGCTGCATACCAGCTGGAGATAATGAGACCCGCGCATGTTTCAGGCTAACACAGATCAATACAAGCCGATCACCAATTGCCGTCACTCAAGACTTCGATGTCGGAGAAAAGGGGCTCTACTACTTCTACCCGGCTCTACGCATCGACAACACCGGCAATCTGGCGGTCGTGTTCGGATACTCGTCCGCGACCAACTCCACATGTTGCTACCCTAGCATAGGGGTCACGGGACAAGCATACTACGACCCCGCCAACAGTGTAATGAAGCCTAGGACTCTGAAGCTTGGAAATGCGAGTGATACAAAGGACAGCCAGTTTCTTGAAAACGTTAGGTACGGGGATTATTTCGGGGCAAGCGTGGACCCTTCCAGTCCCACTACTATCTGGGTCACCGGAGAATACTACAGCCGGACGCTGTCCTGTGGGCTATGCTGGTCGACGTACATCAGCAGCATAAATGCAATTAGCTTCGGGTTCAGTGTCTCAACCAGCCCTACGTACACAAGTGTCGCCGTTGGCTCGTCCGCTAACTCCACGATCACGCTGACCAGTCTCCAGGATTTCCCAGAGCCGGTCACGCTCTCGGCCCGTGTCTCCCCTTCAGGACCGACAATATCCCTCACCCAGACATATGTCGCTTTGAACGGCGCGGGATCGACGAACGTCACTCTGACACTTTCTACGACAGCCTTCACGGCTGCGGGGACCTACGCTGTGACCGTTACAGGTACAAGTGGTTCAATTAGCATTCCGGCCACGATCATCGTTCTCGGTGAAGGTTTCACCGTCTCAGCGAGTCCAGGAAGGCTCAGCCTATCGACCGAATCTTCAGTCACCTGCAACATTACCGTGTCGAGCATCAACAACTTCTCAAGTAACATTAGCCTTGATGCATCTATTTCACCCAGACTGGCCGACGGCCCAAGCTTGAATCTCGTCTCGACGAGTCTTTCGCTTTCACCCGGCGGAGAGACTGCAGTACTGTTGAATGTCTCCACAATATCCTCGACTCCTGCCGGGGTCTACACGGTGACGGTGACCGGAAACTCCGGTTTACAATCACATAGCGATTTCATCGCTCTGGCGGTTACACCCATCAGCATCCCGGTGAACGGTCTCAACCTCTTCACAGGGGTCTCTGTCAACACAACTGGAACCCTCACAGTCGGCACCTCTCCAACATCGTTGACGTTGTCTGGAACAGTCTCCGTTCTCGCCACCAGCTCCGCCACAGGAGTGATAATATTCTCCCAGACGTACGCGGTGTCTCAAACATCGGTGGACATGGTTCTGCCGAGTCTCTACCGCGGCTTCATTCTCCTCGACCTGGCGGTCAGCCCCTTCCAGCTATCGTCAAACGTCAACATAACTCTCTCCGGCTCAAGTTTTACCTCGTCGGTTAGAGTGTTCCGAAATGTCGACGTCGATTTGGACGGGACTGTCGATACGTCGGGAGATGCTAGTGTTTTGATGAGCGCGTTTCTATGCAGTCAGGACCAGTCGTGTTTCGACCCAGCGGCTGACCTCAATGCCGATGGAGTGGTCGATTCAGTGGACGTCAGCTTGCTTGCTGTCTATGAAGGCGCTCCGGACTTCCTCCCGGAGTTTACCATCTCTCCGGGCCCAAGGACCCTGAGCATGACGGCGAAGTCCACCATCACTTCTATGCTGACCCTGTCCAGCGTGAACGGGTTCGCTGGAGGAGTGAGCCTCACACTTTCGGTGTCGCCAATAGACTTCACAACATCCACCGAGAGTCTTACCACAACATTGAGTTCCACAAACCTTGCGGTGCCGGGTGCAGGATCAGCAGCCTCGAACCTCACGGTGACGTCGCCGACCTTCGGCGACTTTTCTATCAACATAACCGGAACGAGCGGCAGGCTCTCACGGTCGGTCGTCGTGACCGTCTATGCAGTAGACTTTCGAATTTTTTCGAAGGCGACTCACTTCAGCGTCATGACAGGTGGTGCCGTGCTGATCCCATTCACAATAGTCAGTCTGAACAGTTTTGCCGGCACAGTAGTATTCGCGCAGGACGTGACGCCAGTTCTGGCCGATGGTCCGGTGCTCTCGCCGTTCAGCCCTGCCAACGTTACGCTCTCGTCCGGAGGCGTAGGCAGGACCTCATTGCGCGTTTCGACAACCAATGCGCCCCAGACGGACTATGTGATTACGATGATTGCTAGCAGCGGTTCGGTGTCTCATTCGATCAACGTCACGCTCGGGGTGTTTGATTTCTACATCACAGCTTCGCCGGCATCGGTGAACGTTGCGGATGGAGGGTTCACTTCGATGACTGTCCAAGGTACTCCGATAAACGGCTATGCCAACAGCGTTAGTGTCCGAATCTACGGGCTTCCGTTATGCCTGGTCTCGTTTAACGCCAACAAGACGATACTGCACGTCAACCAGCCTTCCCTCCCTTCGTTCTCAGTTATAACCATAAAGGCCGGCCCCGGCTGCTCGACATCGACTACTCTCATCGTCGTGAGAGCCTTCGATTCCTCTTACGGCGTTATGCGAATTGCCTACTTCGTTCTGACGGTTTCCGAGTTCAGGCTCTCAGCCACCTCGACGACTCTCGGAGTCAAGTCAGATTTCTCAGGAAGCGTAAACGTCACGGCCAGGAGCATAAACAACTACCCGTCAACCTCGATAATGCTCTCAGTATCAGGTCTCCCATCATGCGCCACCTATAGCTTCAGCCCGCCGAGTCCTCTGAAGCTCGTGCAGGGACTGTCCAACACTACTGTCCTAACGCTATTCGTCGAAGCGGCATGCCCCTCAGAGGCGTTCAACATCACCATCCAGGGAAGTGACGTCTCGATAGCCCGGAGCGTCACTCTAACCCTGATACACGGAAGCCTGACCGTATCCGTATTCCCCAATCCAGCGCATGCTGCAAGGGGGTCCACAACTTCTGCTGCTGTCGTAGTCGCGTCCTTCATGGGACTCTCAGATGTGTTGACCTTCCATGTTTCTGGGATGCCCGGGTGCGTGCTCGCCAGTTTCGAGCCGGCAAACATGACTCTACCCTCAGGAGGAGCCTCGAACTTGACACTGGGTATCAGCTCCAAGTGTTCTCCCGGAAGATTCATCCTTAACGTCACGGTCTCAGGCGCGAACCTCTCTCAGACAACGGCGCTAGCGCTCATAATCGGGGGTGCTCGACCCCGAGCCCCGAAATTCTCTCACTGCGGACAAGACTGGTTATCGTCAGCTAACGAGTATCAACCCACCAGTGATCAGGCCTTTGACCAGAGCCGTGCAGTCGTCACAAGCAAACCTGCAACAATGGACCCACCACCTTCTCAATGCATCTATCGAAGGTAGGACACACGTGTCCAAGATTGTAGCAGACGTTTTCTTTCCAACCAAGACGCGGCATTGAATTAGGATAGAAATAAGAAGGTTAGACACCAATACAGAGGGGATCTGCGATGATTGCCTGCCCATGGTGTGGATCGATTGGACAGGGGAGTAGGGTCTGTGGAATATGCGGCAGAAGCCTGGGGACAGTATCAGGAGGTCCCTACCGGGCGTCGGGCGGTGCCTCGGTGTGCGGCAAGGAAGCCTTGAATCGTCGAGAGTCTAAGCGGTTCTGGACAACGACAAGAATCCTTGTCTCTACAATCGTGGTCTTAGTCGCGATTTCCGGCATCGCGGCTGGAGCCTATTACAACCCTGCTCAGACGTCAACGCCAACCTGCGCCAATGGCGCTGTGAACTACCCCTCATGCGATAGTTGCGGTTCGCTTGCAACGTACAATACTTCAAGACAGGCATGCTTCTGCACAAACCGCGGTACTAATCCACCCTCCTGTAACCATTTCTGTGCTAACAACGCCATAAATCCGCCAAGCTGCGACTTGTGTCCCGATAATCGAACAGATGTCTTCTGTCCCGGACAAGCTCCCGAGGTTATCTATGCCAAAACACCCGCCAGCAGTTGGATGCCTAGACTCTCCACCTAGCAAGCACTGTGGACATCAATGGCAAGAGAAGTGAGAGAGCGAGGAAGCACTCACAGGTTTCCAGAAAGAGCAGAGTTTTCGCCATCGGATCCGTATTCTGACAGCGTTATCAGATGATCTTCGCTTCTGACCTTCATGGTTGGAAAAGGGAAGCCTAGCGATCTGGTTAGAGGATCTTTGTGAGGGCGAAGGCAAGAAGGAAGCCTGCTATTGGGGAGATTATCCAGCTGGATATTATGAGGAAGACGTTTCTAGCATTCATAATTCTCATCCGTCGCGCGAGCCCGGACCCGATGATTCCAGAGGACACGGTCTCAGTGATCGACAAGGGCACTCCGAGCTGGTTCGCCAGCTCGACCGTTGCTGATCCTATCATCTGAGAGAAGAACGCGTTCGGATAGCGGAGGCTGAAGATACCTTCTGTCAGTCTACGCAGAGCACCCCGTCCCAGGACGAAAGTGCCGAGCATAGCGCCCAGCCCCACTGCGATTGTTGCGTATAGAGTCTGGTTGTAGACAACTCCCGCAATGAGTCCGAGAGTATTGCTGCCCAGGACGTAGGCTGAGAGGAAAGAGACGAGTAGCAAGCCGGTCTTGAGTAGTGATAGTTTCAGCCAGAGGTTTCTGGGGCTAAGCCGGTCGTCCAGTCCTATCAGAAGTATCCCTAGCGCGGTTGCGATGAGTGGGACGAGAAACCAGAAGGCTAGGATCAGGATGAGATATCCCGAGCTATTGAAGGTGCCGAGGGCTATGCTTACTCCGAGGATAGCTCCTGTGAGCGCTTTAGAGAGAGACAGTGGGATCTGGGAGAGTTCGCCTCCTAGGAAGACTATGAGTGAAGCTAGTAGGATCGAGAATG
>WNGG01002257.1_pt1 | contig 21831 bp, 14 predicted proteins | sample 5400661 | NCBI WGS metagenome assembly WNGG01 (sample SAMN13153372, study PRJNA577476) | soil metagenome | isolation source: 100 cm soil or saprolite under Garry oak tree replicate 1 | place: USA:California | collected 2016-06-15
CGTGGGTTATCGCATGGCACAGCCGCTGCATCTGGGCATCTGCGGCGTACCCCGCCTTCAAGTCGGCGAACGCTGCGGCCACGCCTTGCCGGTCGACGATCGCGCGGTAATGCTGCTCGTAGCACCCCAGTGCGACCCCCGGGTCCTGGGGACAACGGAGTCCCGCGGATGCTCTCGCTGTCCGGAACACGTGAGAGCCCAGCAGGCCCGCCGCGGCAACCACGACGAGCAAGCAGATGGCCAGGGCCCCCGTCCGCCCCGTCAGTTTCATGCGTCGCACCATAACACGGGCGGTAGATCAGGGGGAAGCTTGCGCGGTGTGTACTGTGTACTATATACTACACACATGGCCGGCTTCGGCTCCTACGTCCGCGCCCGCCGCGAGGCCAAGCGCCGCACCGACGAGCGGTTCTCCGTGCGCCAGGTCGCCGAGCGCATCGGCGTCGAGCCCAGCTTCCTGAGCAAGGTCGAGCGCGGCGAGGCCCCCCCGCCCTCCGAGGAAAAAATCCTGGCGCTGGCTCGCGAGCTGGAAGAAGACCCCGACGTCCTCCTCGGGATGGCGGGCAAGGTGTCGAGCGATCTCCAACGCGCGATCCGCAAGCGGCCAGAGCTGTTCGCCGCATTGATCCGCGAGCTGAAAGACATGCCGGACCACGCGGTCCTCCGGCTCGTCCGCGAGGTACGGGACGGGAACTGGTGACCAGCCCCGAAAGGGAGGGGCCTATGATCGAACTGAACCACGACGAGCTGGTAATCCACTTCCCCGAGGTGCACGAGGAAGCCAGAGTCGAGATCCACTTCCAACGCACGCTGCGGATCCCGGACGACGGGCGCACCTATCCGCTGCCCGCCGGACTGGGGCGGTTTCCCCTGCGCCACGTGGACGACCACGCCCGCACGGTGCCCGTGCCGTGGATCGAGCACGGCGGCGTGATGCTCCCGATGTACCAGGCGGAGGCGCTGTGGCTGTGCTTCCAAGGGTACTACCCGTTCGCGATCAAGGTCGCGGCCGGGAAGATCAACGCCGTGACCGGTGAGGAGTGGCGGGACGGTCTGCACCGCGATCCTCAGGATTACCTGGTCACGCCGAACCAGCCGTGGCTCGACGGCTACTGCGTGGAACGGGGCGTGATCCGCCAGTTCGTCGCGACGCCGCTGGGCGAAGGCTACACCGCCGAGGAGCAGATCACCGGTCGCGGCGTGGTAGGGGGGCTCCAGATCGTTGCCTACCCGATGAAGCGGGAGGCTTTCGAGCGGTACGGCAGGGCGGCGCGCCGGGCAGCTGTTTACCTCGGTGCCGCCCGAGTCACCGGGAGCGCCGAAATGGGCCTAGCCCCCGGCGGCCGGATGCACCAGGAGATCTATCAAGACCACCATGCGCTCGAAGACTGGGACCAGCGACACCGCGCCCGCTGCTTCGTGCACATCGCCAACGCACGGCAGTGGCGCGCGATCACCGGCGACGCTCCGCCCACCGAGCCGATCACCGCGGCGCATTACCGGGAAGCGGGGATCCCTTGGTTCGACTACTACGCGGCGGATCTGCACGCAGTAGCAGGGGCCGGCATCCTGCAACGGCTCAAGAGTGTGGTGGAGACGGGAAAGGCCAAGCGCCAGGACCCATTACCGGAGAACGATCCGATCGTGATCGACCGCGTGGTCCAGCTACGGCGCGGGCTCAAGCGGTCCGAGGTGCGCGAGGGGGTGTTCTGACTTGCGACCAATTCCCCCAGCTTGGCCGCTGCTGTGCTACGCCGCGGCGGCGGCCGGTGAGGGGCCCGCGTCCACCAATCGCTTGGTGACCGGCTCGATCCGGAAGTTGAGTCCCTCCAGGGTGCGCGAGCCCAACAACACGAGGTCGCCGGGCTCTCCGAACACGACATCGTCGCTAGTTCGCTTGCCGGCCACATGGATGAACACAGCGCCCGTTCGGCGCTCTAGGATGGTCCCGTCGGGCTGCCGGAAGTGCCAGGTGGCGTATCGCTCGATGCCCAGGCCCTCAAGCACCGCGGCTGGGAACCAAGACAATTCCGCACCGGTGTCCACCAGCACGGACTTGAGCGTTCGTCTCTGGCCCGGGTTGGCGGGGTTCTCGATCTCGACGTCTACGCGGAGCCGCCTGGCGTGCGCGCTCAAGGAGCCCTTACCGGTTGGCCGTATTATCCAGGATAGGCCGGTTGGTCGCCGTCGTGGACGTGACCGTGATGTCGCCCCGCGCGGCGACGGTATAGACCTGTCCCCCCGAGAACGACTGGGCGGTTCTGGTGATGACGGGCGTCGCCGAGCCGGTGTAGCGCGTGGCCAGGTCGTACGCGCCGCCCGGCAGCGTCGTGAAGGCGCCCACCCCCTTGTACGCCACTTCGACACCGACGGCCGCCCAGTGGGCCGTCACCGTGTCTCCGGTGAGCCTCGCATATAACGTCATCGGATTCGCGTTGCTGATCGCGTGGACGAAGCGGACGGAGGCGACCGTGTAATCAGTCGGGACGGTGAACGGATCTTCCACCACAAACGCGTCCACGGTCTTCGCCGTCGTATTGTAGATGCCGCTCAAGTAAAACGAGTAGGCCTTCCCGTCCTCGATGGTCGTGGTGACGCTGGCGATGGGCAGGTCCTTGTCGACCGTCGCGGCGATCCTGCCCGTGAAAATGTGCTGGCCGGGCGCGATGGTCGTGTAGACTCCCCCGGCCCCCGCCCCGCCATACGTCACGCCGTTGGTGGACTCGACCCCCGTGCCCGACTGGATCGCCGTCATCTTCGTCGCGTCGGCGTAGAAGTTCACCCCGGGGGCGTTCACGCCGAAGTTAAAGAACTTGATCTGCGCGCCCGCAAGCGGCGCCGTGGGAAGCACCTGGACCGTATTCTTCTCACACGCCGAGAGCAGGCCCGCGCACAGCAGCGCGGCCAGAGAGCCGTATCTGTTCATGATCCGGGTCACCGTTGAGTGATCCATAGCGGCGTGGTGTGGTAATCCGTAGCATCCGCCCCGATGGCCTTCAGCGCGTCCAGGTTCCAGACGTACTCCGAGTTGAATCTCGGCCTGATCCGCTGTACCACCTTGCCGCTGTTGAGGGAATAGAGCGTCGTGGGCGGCGCGAACCCACGGAACACTTCCACACTGCTCACGGTATCGGGATCGGTGTAGTGATAGCGGCGCATGTCGAGCCACAGCTCGTTGTGTCCCCACCCCCACAGCGCGATGAACTTCTGGGACATGATGTGCGACAGGGTCAGGCTTCCCGCCGCAGGGACGATGTTCGTGTCGGCGAGAAACGCCGTTTTCTCGGCCGTCGAGATTTGCGACGGCGACTGGTTGTCGTCCCGGTTGCGCGCGTTCACGAAGTCGATGTGCGCCGAGATGCCGTTACTGTACGCGGCGAGGGCCGTCGCGCGATCGCCCATCTTCAAGGCGGCCTCCGCCTTGATGAACTGCAGCTCCGCGTAGGTCATCGCGGGAATCTTGGCGCGGTCGGCGAACAGATAGCGGCCCGGCAGCCCCAGCCCCCCCGTCCCAGGATAGCCGAAGAAGTTGTTGGGCTTCTGCGAATCGGGGAGCGCGCCAAAGCCGAGTATGTTGGGATCGAGACCGCGGTACTGCCCGTTGGGTGACGGCGAGAGCATGCGCGTCAGGCGGGGGTCGACCACACCGCCGAACTGCGTGCCGTTCATCAGGTTGAGGACGAATTGGGTCTGCCGGTAGAGCGTCGCGTTGTTGCGCGTGCGCCCCCAGAAGTTGTAGTCCGCGAAGTCGGTGCTGGTGGCCGGATACGTGAGCAGCGCATCGTCGGCCTCGCTCGTGAGCGACTGGTCCACCTGGGCGATCACCTGCGCCGGATCGTACGTCGCCTTGTTGGCAAAGTGATGGTAGTACCGAGCCAGCATCCCGTGCGCAAATTTCAACCACTTGGTGCGATCGCCGCCGTAGAGGTGGTCCCCCACGGCCAGATAGGCCTGGTCCACGGCGCCGTCGCTGTGCCCGAGCAGCACGACCGCGCTGTCGAGCAGTCGCTTGACCTCCTGATAGGCATAATCCTGCGTATCGTAATCGAAGCTGGTCCGCGTCGCGTCGAAGGCTTCCTTGATGATGATCTCGCCGTGGAGATCGGTGAGCACCTGCCAGCCCCACGCCTTGAGAATCATCCCGACACCCAGCAGGTCCCAGCGCTGCTCGGCCTGGGCTTTGGTGTTCATGTCGATCAGGTTCTGGCCGAGCGACCAGTAGACGTCGCGCCACTGCTGGGCTCCGTTATCGCTGCCCGGCTGGAACCCCATCCGGCCCCAGCTCTGTGCCGGATCGAAGGCGGTGGACGTCGAGATCCACTCCTGCGTATAGTGGCCGACAAAGCGGCCGTCGAACTGTGGGGACGTCACCAGCCAGTGCAGCATCGGCGGCAGGTACAGGTTCGCCGTCACCGACTGGGGGCCGTTGGGATTGGTGTTGACGTCGAGGAAGTCGGTACAACCGCCCGACAGGATCAGGACGCCCGCGAGGAGCCCGCGCAATCGCCTGTTCATGGTCAGAACCCCACCCGGAGCCCGAAATTGACGCCGCGCGGCATGGGGAAATTCCCGAAGTCGATCCCCACGGCGCCCGATCCTCCCACCGCGGCGCTGTTGCCGTTCACGATCGGGTCGAGCCCGGTGTAGTTGGTGATGAGGAACAGGTCCGTGCCCGTGACGTACACGCTCGCGGCGCGGGCGCCCAGGAAGTGCCCGGGCAGGGCGTAGGTCAGCGTCACGTCGCGGAGCCGTAGCCAGTTGATGTCCTTTTCGATGAACAGCTCCTCGCTCATGTTCGTGTAGTATGCCGGCTGCGCGCTCGGGATGATGACGATGTTGTTCACCGTTGGATTGGCGCTGTTCTCCTTCCCGTCCCACAGCACCCCCTCGATGATCCGCGGCTGGTCGCGATCGAGCGTTTGCATGCTGAGCCCGTGCGTCGTGAGGTAATGATCGGTCGCATCGAAGACGTCGCCCCCCTTGCGAATATCGAGCAGGAAATCAAGGGTGAGGCGCTTGTACCTGAAGCTGTTCGTGAGGCCGATCGTGAAATCGGGCTGGCGATCGTACCCGCCGTCGATGAAGTTGGCCGATACGGCGTTCGATCGGACGGGAAGGCCCGTGGCGGGATCGATGAGCAGGTCGCCTCGGTTGTTCCTGAGATAGAAGAAGCCGGTGAGCGACATGGTGGACAAACCTGGCTTGGTCCCGTTGCGCACGTTCCCATACAGCCAGGTGTCCGAGACGTAGGATTCCGGAATGCCATTCGGCAGGGACGTCACGATGCTGCCCGAGCTGTTCCAGTTGGCCGCGACATCCCAGGAGAAGGCAGGGGTGAGAATCGGCGTGCTCCGCAGCGTCAGCTCGAGGCCCCGGCTGCGCGTCGCGGCGCCGTTCAGGTTGAAGAGGATGAACCCCGTCCCGTAGCTGCCGCGGATGTCGTTGACGATCTGGTCCTTGGTCACCGCCCGGTACACGGTTGCGTCGAGCCCGAGCCGGTTGTCGAGGAAGCTCAGCTCGGTGCCGACCTCGAACGACTTCTTGAACTCGGGCCTCAGCCGAAGATTCGGGCCCCAGAAGCCGTACCCGTATCCCCCGAACGCCGTCGTCTTAAACTCGAGCGCCGGCCGATAGGCGTAGGGCCGCGCGTCCTTGCCGACCTCGGCATACCCGGCCCGCAGCTTTCCGGTCATGAATCGGCCGAGCGCCGGAAACGCGTCGGAGAAGATGAAGCTCGTCGACACGGATGGATAGAAGAACGAGTTCTGGCCGGGCGGGATGGTCGACGTCCAGTCGTTGCGGCCCGTTACAGTGAGGTACAGGTAGTTCTTGTAATCCAGCACCGCCTGCCCGAACAGACTCACCAGCCGGCGCTGCTCGATGGTCGTCTTGGGCGTCCGCGTGGTGGTGTTGTTCATGGAGATGAAGTTCGGATCGAGAAAGCCGATACCGGTCGCCGCGTCCGTCGTCGACTTGAAATCGGCCACCTCGTTCCCCAGGAGGCCGCTGATCGAGATGCTGGGCGTGAGCGCGTGGCTATAAACATTGAGCAGCGTCTGGGCCGTGAGGTTGCGGGTGATGGCGTCCGCCTGGTCGAGCAGCCCGTTGAACGTGTAGCCGATCTCGCTCTCCGGATGCCGCAGGAGGAGGTTCTGGTTGGTGTAGGTGTCCACGCCGAGGTTGGACTTGACGTTCCCCCACGAGAACGGCGTGATCACGAAGCCGACGTTCGCCATGAGGCGGTTCGTCTTGGAATTGATCTTGTTCTTGTTGACGTTGAAATACGGGTTGTCGGCTTCCGCGGCCGCGGAGGCGCTGGTCAGCCGGCGCCGGGTGCCCGCGGGCGTCAAGTAGTCCTTCGCCTCGTCGGTCTGCGGCCAGACCATCAGGCCGATCAGCGGGCCAATGCTGTCCTTGTACACCTGGTCGTTGTTCGCATAGGTGTACGTCATCGAAACGTCGGTGGAGAGCCAGGGGTTGATCCGCGCCTGGGACGCTCCCGTCACGCTGATGCGATCGTAGCCTGAATTCGGTACGACTCCGTTCTCCTTGTCGAGGGACGTGCCCAGGCGGTAATTGACGGTGTTGTCCGCCGTCGCCCCGCTGAAGGACAGGTTGTGTTTCTCGGTCAGGGCCGACCGCAGGAAGCCGTCGATGTTGTCGTAGAACCGCGTCCCGGCAGGATACGGGGCGCCGAAGTACCTGAGCGAGCCGAGCGTGCCGTCCGACAGCGTGGTCGGCCCGTAGACGCGCTGCAGCTCAGGCGTGGCCCCGGTCATCTCGATCCGGAAGCTGTTCGAGTACTCGAACCCGCCGCCCGCCTTTCCTCGCTTGGTCCTGATGACGATCGCCCCGTTTGCCGCGTCGATACCGTACAGGGCCGCGGCTTCGGGCCCCTTCAGCACGGTGAGGGTCTCGATGTCCTCCGGATTGAGATCCGCGGCGCGGTTGGTGAAATCGACACCACGGTTCGAGAACGCCGTCGTCGAGCTCGCATCGGACGCCAGCACCCCCGTGTTGAGGGTGCGGTTGTCCATCGGCAGGCCGTCCACGATGATCAGCGGCTGGTTGCTCGAGCTGATGGAGCTCACGCCCCGGATCGTGATCGACGTGGACGCGCCCGGGACGCCCGACGTGCTCGTCACGTCGACGCCCGCGATGCGCCCCGCCAGGGCGTTGACGAAGTTCTCGCGCTGCGTTTGCGCGATCTCGACCCCCCGGATGGTCTGCTGCGCCGTTCCCAGGGCCCGTTGCGCCGTGGTCTGCCCCAACGCCGTCACCACCAGGGCATCGAGATCCAGCGCGACCCGGCGCAGGGCGACGTTGATGACATCGTCGGCGCCAACGGTACGTTCTACCAGAGCCGTCCCGATGAACCGGAACTGCAGCACCTGGCCAACCTCGGCGCGAATGGAATAGTTTCCTTCGCTGTTGCTCGAGGTGCCTGTATTTGTCCCTTTGATGACGATCGATACACCGGCCAAGGGAGCGCCCTGCTCACTCGTGACTCTACCGGTAACGGTCTTTTGTTGGGCAGACGCGCGAGGAGCAACCAGGAATACTCCCACCAACACCAGGACTACGCTTGTTTTCATAATGAAGTGCACCGACTCTTGGTGGACAGTGAGTGGAGCGGCGGAGGCCCGCTCGAGCACCACGAGGCCGACGTTACCGCGGGGTCGTGAAAACCGCAACTCGCTTGCTTTGACGCGCGAACGGGCCGGGAGTAGAATTCAGCCGCGTAGCCTCAACGGAGTCGCCGCGCGACAAGCAAGGGGCCGTTATGGATTCGTTGACCCATGTGTATTTCGCCTGGCGCCTGGCCGAAATCTCCGGCACGGACCCGGCGTCGGCCTACGCGGCGCTGTTTCCGCAGATCGATCGCAATCCACCCTATTTCCACCGCCTCTACGCGCACAACTTCGCCCTGGCCCGGGACTTGAGTAAGATCGGACAGGAGGTCATGGCCACGGGCAAGGTTCCGGCGAAGTTCAAGGACAACTACGCCTGGAAGCGCTTCCTCCAGGAACGCCCGCGCATCGTGGCCTACCGCGAGAAGTTCTCGGCAGCGGCAGGCGTCACCCTCCCGGCTCCGGGGACGGACGCGTTGTCCGGCGCCATCGCCTACCTGTCGCACATCTACTTCGACACCTACAACAATCCCGTGCAGGCCTTCCTGCCCGAGATCGTGCACTCCTGCGCCCAGGTGGGGCTCTGGAAGGCCCTCAACCCGGTGGCCTTCCGGCTGTCCCTGTACGAGCGCAACAACATCGAGGCCTTCCGCAAGCGGTTGTATTTCTCGAGCCTGTGGGAGACGCGCCTAGAGCCGCACGCCCTCGCCTACGCCCTCATCGCGCAAACGGCCGCCACCTGTTTCGTCGACGTCTCCGCGCGCCTGGTGAAGAAAACGTACCAGGCACTTGGCATCGGCGAGCCGCCGGATGGGAAGGATCTGCGCGATGCACGGGAGTTCATGCGCGAGAAGGAGCAGCTCACCATCAAGCTCACGCTCGAATACGGACGGAAGCAGCCGCACCTCAAGCGTTTCGACCGACCTCCCTTGCCGGTATAAACCGTGGGGCACGACCTCCTGCCGGTGTTGCTCCGCCGCTTCGGCGCCCGCCAGCGGCGGGTCCTGCGTGACTGGTGGCGCAGCCGACTCGGACCGTGGGCGACCATCGCGCCTGGCCGCGATCCGGCGCGGAAGCAGATCGCCGGCTACAGCTGTCCGATCCTCAACCCGGCGTTTCAGCGTCACGTCTACGACAACAAGATGCACAATCTCGCCCTGGTGCAATCGCGGCTCGACGGCGTCACGTTAGGCCCGGGCGAGCTGTTCTCGTTTTGGCGTCTGGTTGGTCGGCCCGACGAGGTGCACGGCTTCAGGGTGGCCTCAAATTTTATCGCCGGCAAAGTCGGCTTCGCCGAGGGCGGCGGCATCTGCCAGCTGACGAGCGCGCTCTACAACGCCGCCCTCCTCGCCGGCCTGGACATGCTCGAACGCCACGCCCACAGCATCGACGCGTACGGCCCGAGTCGGTACGTGCCGCTGGGCCGTGACGCGACCGTCGTCTACGGCTATAAGGACTTGCAGTTCCGAAACGCGACCGCCGTGCCGATGACGCTGCGAATCCGGATCAGCCCCGACCAGGTCGAGGTGGCGTTCTACGCGCCCGAGCTTCCATTCGTCGATGTCCGTCTCGACGTCGAAACCCTTGCGTCTGATGGGCTCCACACCCGCACGCGGCGCCGGCGCAACGGATCCTGGGAGCTTGTTTCTGAGGATCGGTATGCACTCCCTGCAAGCTAGACGTTGGGTCCCGCTCATCGTTGGCACTGTGGCTGCCGCCGGAGCCTGCACCCGCGAGGGATCAAAGCGGGAGGGGGAGGCCAAGGGAGGCGCAGTCGTTCCAATCCGCTTTACCCAACTCACGGTGGTTCAAGATCGTCTCTGGGCAACGACCGATGCGGGTATCGTCGTGATCGATCCCGTCGCGGAACGCTGGACGAAGCTCGATTTAGGCGTGGAGCGCGTCGTGCCCACGAGCGTGATAGCGTGTGGATCGGACGTCTGGCTGCGGTTGGAGGATAGCCTCGCCCTCCTCGATCTCAAGACGCGGAGCCTCCGGATTAGCGCCACCACCGGAACGCGCCAGCCAGGAGGTCCCCAGGAGCCGCTGACAACGCGTCTCAGCTCAGTTGCCCGAGAGATATGCGGACAAGGTGCTCTGTGGATCTACGACGCGGGGATCCTGTTCAAGCCTCCCTTTGTCGGGGGCGTCTACGAACGACAGGTGCTTCCACGGATCGGCGACAACACGCCTCCGTTCTCCCACGCCGAGTTCCTGGGGGGTGCCGTGTATTTCCTGGTGCCCTACTATGCCGGGGGTCCGGACAGCACTCGTGGCTTGTTTCGCTTCGATCTGAGCGCCTCGACGATCAACCGCGTCGGGTTACCCGAAAATGCGTTCCCGTTGACTCTCGGGCGTGTGGATGATGGTCTTCTCGTTAGGGCCAGCGGGTCGAGGGCCTTTCTCCTGACGGCGGACGGCCAGCCGTGGGTGGAAGCCCCGCAGATCTACGGTGACTCGCTATTGGCCCGGGGCGACAGCGTGGTGTGGGTCGGAGCGTCGTACGACGTGTCACCCGCCAGCTATTTCGTGGTCCGCTACATACACGACGCCCGCGAACCGAAGGATCTCCTCGTTCTGCCTCGCTTTGGGCCCGGTCCCGGTCCCAGGAGCGCCCTCAGCTTCCTGGGAATGTTGTGGGCGGTCTCGGCTAACAAGGTGCTGAGGATCGATCCCACCGCGGAGGAGCTCGTGACCTATCAGGTCAAGGATACGTCCGGGCAGTTCGTGCGAAGGTCATTCCACCTGAAGACCGAGGGGGCCGGACTCCGGTACTTGGAGGGGGACACCCTGCGCCAGGTTCCGTAATGAAGCGGAACCGCGTGTCAGCGCCGCCTGCGGATCTCCGCGAGAAAACGGAAGGCAAGTTCTTTCTGGATTCTGATTTTCTTCCGGTCGAGCTTCAGATTTTCCCGTGAGTCCGGCAGGCCCAGCACACGCACGAACTCCCGCTCAGCCTGGCGGTAGTCGCCTTGCGCCCGGAAGATTTGGCCGAGCGCGAACGAGGGAGTCACGTGTTGGGGAAAGGCATCGCGAACGAACTCAAAGCGACTAATGGCGCTGCCGTAGTCCTTCCGGCGAGCCAGGATCTCCGCTTCCAGATAGAGGATGCCCACGTCGCCGAACCGCTCCCGCGCCGCCCGCAGGCTGCGCAGCGCCGCGCCGTAGTCTCCCTCGAAATACTGGGCGAGCGCGAGCTTCTCCCACGCGTAGCCATTCTGAGGAGCCAACCGCAGCGCGGCCGCGAACGTCTCCACGGCTTCGGGAAACGGCCCCTGCTCCAGCAGCGCATCGCCCCGCTGCTCCAGCACCCCCGAGCGGAGCTTGGTCCAGAAGAGGACGGCTGACGCGCACAGCAGCACGACGGACGCCAGCGCGAGGCCAACGGCGGGGCGCCCGACCGCCGGCGCGACCTCGCTCGGCTCGGATGCAGGGGCCAGGATGCCGGCGGTAGTCCAAAAGAGGATGCAGACAGGAGCATAGAAGAGCGGCGCGTTCCAGAGAAACAGCACGAGCTGCCCGAACCAGGCGACGGCCAGGCCCCGATACAGGGGATCGTGCCCCATGCGTCGTCTGGCGCCACGTATGATCAGGGAAACGAGGAACAAGAACACGGAGAATCCGAGCAGGCCTTGCTCCGCGAGGATCTGAAGGAACTGGTTGTGGGCGTCCAGCACGAACGCGGCGTTCTGGTGAAAGTTTCGGGTCCAGTCTCCCAGGACGAAGAAGCGATGCTGAGCTTCCAGCTGGTGCAGGTTGTACTGGCCGAGTCCGACCCCCAGCCAGGGATGCCGCATCCAGATCAGGAGCGTCTCCACCCAGATCATGATCCGCCCGCGGCCCGTGTGGGTGGACCAGCCGAGATACGCCGCCACAACGAGAATCAGGAGCGCCACGCCCGCGAGGACCCACCGAACGCTCGCGGCCGGACGGCGGAACAGGAGACCGAACAACGCAACCGCGGCCAGCGCGAGGAGGCCGGACGCTGACCGGGTCATGAGCAGGCAAGTCACGGCGGCAAGCGCCCCCAGGGCCGTCCGGAGCCGAGCGCGCGTGCTGGGCTGCCTCAGCGCGAGGGCTGGATACAAAGGAATAGAGAAGACCAGCCACGCGGCTACGAACTGCGGGTTTCCGAGCGTGGAGAAGGCAGTCATCTTGCCCAGCGCCTGCAGCCCGAAATCCAGCTGCCCAGGGAGGAGCGCCTGAGCGATTCCGAGCAGCGAGATCGGGAGCGACGTCCAGCACACGACTTGCGCGAACCGCTCGGGAAAATCGGGCGACCACAGCCGCAGCTGGCCGAACGAGAACAGCAGCAACCCCAGCACGAGCAGGCTGTAGCTGAGCCACGCTTCCGGAGGGTTCCGCGCCGCGAGATTGGAGGCCGCCGCGAACGCGGCGAAGAGAATTACCGCTCGAGCGGAGAGCGATGGGGCGAAGCCCTTCACGGTGGCGACCCCGCCCCTGTACAGCCAGTAGAGTAGCGCCGCACTGAAGAGGAGCGGTGCGAAGTCCTGCTTGAGCGCGAAGGGATTGGAAACCCAGGGGAAGAAGACCAAGGCGACGGCGGGGATCAATACCAGAAAACCCCCTTCCTTGATGCGATCTCTCCCGGTACGCTTGGGAATCATGGCGACCCAAAACCTATGAACGCGTCTCATTTTCCGCTTGCCACGGTGCTCGCCGCCGGCCTCGTGGCCGGCTGCGCCACCAACCCCGCTACCGGGGCGCGGCAGCTCATGCTCGTCAGCGAGTCGCAGGAGATCGCGATGGGGCGCGACTACGACAAGCAGGTCGTCGCCTCCATCGGGCTCTATCCGGACTCGGGCCTACAGCGCTACATCCAGCAGTTCGGCACGCGGCTCGCCGCGACCTCGGAGCGCCCTAACCTGCCCTGGACCTTCCGCGTCGTGGACGACCCGGTGGTCAACGCGTTCGCGCTGCCCGGAGGCTTCATCTACGTCACGCGCGGGATCTTCGCGCACTTGAATTCCGAGGCGGAGCTCGCCGGCGTGGTGGGGCACGAGATCGGTCACGTCACCGCCCGGCACTCCGTCAGCCAGCTCAGCAAGCAACAGCTCGCGCAGCTCGGCCTCGCCGTCGGCACGATCGCGAGCCCCGCGTTCGAGCGCTACGCCGGGATCGCGAGCCAGGCGCTCGGCGTCTTGTTCCTCAAGTACTCGCGCGACGCCGAGAGCCAGGCGGACGACCTGGGCCTGCGCTACCTGCGACGCGGGCATTACGATCCCCGCGAGATGCCGCACGTGTTCGAGATGCTCGATCGCGTGAGCCAGGCGCAGGGCGGCGGCCGCGTGCCGCAGTGGCTCGCGACGCACCCCAACCCGGAGAACCGCCGCGGGCGGATCGAGCAGGAGATCGCGGCCGGGCCGCAGAGCTTCGCGGGCACGGCCGTCAATCGCGACCCCTACCTGCAGCGCCTCGACGGCCTGGTGTTCGGCTCGAATCCGCGCGAGGGCTATTTCAAGGGCAGCGAGTTCTTCCATCCCGAGCTGCGCTTCCGCATGACGTTCCCCGCCGGCTGGACGACGAGCAACGGCAAGGAGGCGGTGGTCGGGGTGAGCCCGCAGCAGGACGCGATGGTGGAGCTCGCACCCGCGCAGCAACCGAGCGCGGATGCGGCGGCGCGTGCGTTTGTGTCGCAGCAAGGCGTCACGGCGGGCTACCCCTCGCGCAGCAGCGTCGGCGGGCTCCCGGCCGTGAGCGCGGAGTTCCGAGCGGCCACCGATAACGGCACGCTGCGCGGCACAGCGGTGTTCGTCGAGCACGGTGGCGCGGTGTACCGCCTCGTCGGCTATTCGGTGGACGCGGGTTGGTCCGACTACGAGGGAGTGGCGGAGCGCTCCCTGCAGAGCTTCGGGCGCCTCACCGACCCGGCAGTGCTGGGCGTGCAGCCGCAGCGCCTGAGCATCGTGCGGCTCGACCGCCGCACCACGATCCAGGAGCTGGCGCGTCAGCGGCCGTCGCCGGTCTCTCCCGTCACGCTCGCCCTCGTCAATCAGGTCGAGCCCACGACCCGCCTCGAGCCGGGCCAGCTGGTGAAGTGGATCGTCGGCCAGCCGCTCCCCTAGCGGGTTGATGAAAAACACTATGGAGAGTCGCGCCGGGATGTTCCCACGCTGAAGCGTGGGCTCGGCGATGCACTGTGCTGAAGCACACCACGCTTCAGCGTTGTGCCCGGGCCGAGCCCATCCTTCAGGATGGGAAGGGCGCCTGGCGCACCCCGCCCTCCGGGTCTACTGTATCGCATGGCTTTCCTCGACTCGAAACAGCAGGGCGCCGCCGCGCTCGTCCTGGTGCTCGGCGTCGCCCTCATCATCGCCCTCACCCCCTACGCCACCGGGCTGGTGGGGATCCCCGTGTTGTACGCCGTCTTCGCCCCGGTGCACGACTGGCTGGCGCTGCGCACGCGCGAAAAAGTCGCAGCCAGCGCCGTCGTCCTGCTCGCCCTCTTCCTCATCGTGGTGCCCGGCCTCTCGTTCGCGGGGCTGATCGTGAACGAGGCCCAGGAGATCGCGGGCAACGTGGTCCGCAGCCCGCTGTTGCGGCGGCTCGCCGAGCTGAGGCCCGGCGGCGTGGACCTGGGTCCCCGGCTCGCCGATTTGGGCGCCAAGCTCGTCTCGTGGATCGGTTCCTCCGCCTTCGGCTTGATCGGCACGGCCACGCGGCTCGCGTTGAACCTCGTGATCTCGCTATTCGGGCTGTTCTATCTGCTGCTCCGGCCGCAGGCGACGTGGGACGCGGTCCGACCGTACATCCCGTTCTCGGCCCGGAACACCGAGAAGTTGCGCCAGCGGTTCCGCGACGTCACGACCTCCACGCTCATCGGCACGGGCCTCACCGCCGCGATCCAGGGGACGCTCGTCGGTCTCGGGTTCTGGCTGGTCGGGCTCCCGAACGCCGTCTTCTGGGGCGTCGTCACGATGGTGTTCGCCATCCTGCCCGTGGTCGGGAGCGGACTGGTGTGGGGCCCGGGCGCGATCGCGCTGCTGCTCGACCATCGCCCGCTGCAAGCCTTCCTGCTCGCGCTCGGCGGCCTGGTCATCGTGGGCAACGTGGACTACATCATCCGCCCGATGGTGTTCCGGCGCTGGGCGGACATCCATCCGCTGGTAACGCTCGTCGGAGCGCTGGCGGGAGTGCCGTTCTTCGGGATCCTGGGACTGCTCATCGGGCCGCTCGCGCTGTCGTACTTCTTCGAGTTGATAAAGATGTACAGGGAGGAGTATCTCAGTTAGCAGAACAATCCACGACTAGACGCACAGACGCACAGACGCACAGCGGTGAACAGCAGACGCACAGCGGAGAACAGCAGACGCACAGCGGAGAACAGATGGGAGAAAGCAGGACTACCTGTTTCCTACCCCTTGTTATCCGCTGTGCGTCTGTGCGTCTAGCTGTTGCAGTTCCTGCTTGCTCAACCTCTGCAACCTGTCAATCAGTTGGAAAGCGCTGCGAGCACATATGCCAGATTCGCCGTACCGTCCATGATCGGCTCGTTGGTCGAGTAGTCCCCCACATCGTCGTGGTACACGATGAAGCCGGTGTTGAACGGGGCGTATGCGTCGGCCGCGAGCAGCCGAATCCCCTGTAAGTGCTCGAAGATCGACCGGTACACGGGACCGTCGACCAGCCCTCCGGAGAGCTGCAACCCCAACTGCTGCGCCACGACCGAGTGCGGTGTCCGCGGGTACGTCGTCCCCAGCCCGATGACCATCGACACGCCCCACGGGTTCGTGCCGAACAGCCAGTCGAGCGCCGCCGTCTCGTACTCTAGGTAGCTCGAGTCACCGGTCATGCGCCGGTAGAAGCGGGCCTGGGTGGCAAACGAGGCAAGCAGGTTGTTCGAGCACCAGATAAAAGGAATGCCGACCCGGAACCCGTTGCCCGCGCGGCGCGCCACCGCCGCGAGGCCTCGGCCGTAGTACTCGGCCACGACGCGCCCCGCGCTGTCCGACCCCTCGCGCCAGATCTCGTAATGGCCGTTGTTGTGCCACGGATACCACTGATAGTGCCGCGCGGTGTCCTGGCCCATCCAGGGCGTCACGGGCTCGAGCGCCGCGTACTGGAGCGCCGCCGTGAGATAGGGCGGCTCGTGCGTCAACGCGTACAGTGCCGCGGCTCCGAGCTCCATATCGTCGGCCCAGTCGGCCTCTTCGTAGAAGTACGGCGACCGGGCGGGCGCCGTCTGACACACGCCGGGATGCGCGGCGCCGAGCGCGTACACGGCTCGCGCCTTGGCAGCAAGCCGGCGGGCGAACGCGCTGTCGCGCTCGTGGAACGCCCCAGCGCCCAGGGCGAAGGCGGCCGCGTACTTCCCCGCCGTCGACGCCAGGCCGGTGGAGCGGTTCTTATAGTTGAATAGCCCCTGCGGCTTGCCGGTGCAGGGGTACACGGGCCGCCGCCCTCCCCGTCCCCAGCCGTAGTCGGCCGAATCGTGGACCGGCACGTCCCAAAACGCGTGGTCCCGGTCGTCGCCCAGCTGGTTCAGGAGCAGGTCGTCCTGGGGGTACATCTCGAGCAGCCATTCGAGCCCCCAGCGGGCTTCGTCGAGCACATCGGCGATCCCGTTCGCTCCCGGGAGGCCGTTCGCCTGGTAGCGGTCGGAGAAGGCACCAGGGTGGTCCCGGTACGCCAGCAGCAGCATGGTCGTTGCGTGGGCCGTCGTGGCGCCGTACTGGAGGTAATCCGACGCGTCGGCCCAGCCCCCGCTCACGGGAATGAATTCACCGCTCCGCGTCGGATGATCGACCAAGATCGCGTCGGTGCGCTGGTGCACGGAATCGCGAAACACCGGGTTGTAGCCGGAGCGCTGCTCCCGCATATAGGCGAGCAGCGAGTCCGCGGCGCCGTGGTACACGTCGCGCCCGATCCGTACCGGGAGCGAGCTGGCGTCGCCCGCGACGACGCGATACACACCCGCCTGGCGCACGCCCGAGAAGTCGAGCCGATAGGTGGCGACGCACGGCCCGAATGGTCCCGTGGCGCGCGTGGCGGCCGGCCCGAAGACGGTCCGGTTGCGCGTGTCGACGACGCGGAAGCTCGTGATCTCGCGCGACTCGAGCGCGCACACGACGGCGACCTTAGACGCGTCGAGCGGATAGCCGACCTGATTGACGCGGATCACGACCGGGGCACCTTGCTGCGGGGCAGGAGTGGGAGGCCCGTGACAGTTGACGCTAGCGACGATGAGGAAGACGAGTCCCCAGCGGTCTTGAACGGTCATCCACACGTCCCATCGAGGAGTTCCCATCCTGAAGGATGGGCTCGGCACCGCACAACGCTAAAGCGTAGTGTGCTTCAGCACAGTGCTTCGCCGAGCCCACGCTTCAGCGTGGGACACGCAGTGCGCTACCGGCGCGACAGCGCCGCACGCGCCACCGCGAGCTCGGCCCGGGTGCCGTCGCCCTTCTGCATTTGCGTCAGGTAGTCCTGATACCGCGCTCGCGCCGTGACGGCGTCCCCGCCCAGCTGCGCGGCTTGTGCGGCGCCGAGCAAGCTGCGGGCCCGGCTGGGCTGCTGCGCGAGCGACGCCGCGTACGCCTGCGCCGCCTCCGCGGGGCGGCCCAGCTCGAGCAGCAAGTCGCCTAGCAGCTCGCGCGCGGGCAGCACCGCGCCGGGCGTTACGGGATGCTTCTGAGTCCCATCCTCGAGGTCGGCGGACGCACGCGCCTGACGCACCGCGTCGGCGCCGTCGCCTGCTGCGCGAGCGAGCCACGCCCCCACGGCGAGCCGCTGGATCCTCACCTGGCCCGACCAGTACGTGTGCAACCCGCCCGCCGCGGCTTCCGCGCTGTCGATCTCGGCGAGCGCGCGGATCTCGACGCGTGCGAGGGTCGTATCGCCGGTCCGCACCGCGCCGATGGCGCGCGCGAATCGGGTGATCGCTTCCGCCGCGCGCCATTCCGGCGCAGGACGCACGACGAGCTGTGTGGCCTCGGCCCACGCCCCGCGCTCCAACGCGTAGCGCGCCGGGATGGCGGCGAGCGCATAGGCGTTCGTCAACGATCCTACGGGATAGCCGGCGGTGACGCTCGCCGCCTCGTCGACCACACGCTTGGCCTCGCCGTCCCGACCCTGTTGCAAGTAGGCGTAGACCAGGTAGTCCCACGCGTGGCCCCGCTGGTCCCACAGGGCGTTGAGATGCCGCTCCTCCTCGAACTGCCGCGCGGCCGCCACCGAGCGGTGGTTCGACGCGATGGCGTCGTCCCACAGACCGAGCCGAGTGAAGATGTGCGACGGCATGTGCTGCGCGTGCGGGACGTCGGGGGCGATCTCGGCGTACCGGCGCGCCGCGTACAGCCCGAGCGGGGCAAGCTGTGGGACGTCGTTCGTGTGGATCAGATAGTGCGCCAGCCCCGGATGCCGCGGCTCGCGCCGGAACAGCGGCTCGAGGATCGAGTCGGCCCGCCTCTGGTATGTGAACGTGGTGTCGGTCGGGTTCGCCTGGCCCAGCGCGATGAGCGACAGGGCGTAAAAGATGCTGGCTTCGCGGTCGCGCGGATGCTGGCGCTCCACCTCCTCCATCGCCTGCGCATAGGCGACCAGTCGCGCCTTGAGATCGACCGTCGTGTAGGCCTCGTAGTAGGCGCGCACCGCCGCAAGGTAGGCCCGCTCGCGAGGCGTGCTCGCAACGGCGTACCCGCGCACCGCCGCACCCAGCCCGGCCCGGAGCTCGTCCGAGGAAGGCGGCGTCCAGAGCGGATGAAACAGGCTCATCGCCTGGCCCCAGTAGCCCATGGCGCACGTCGAGTCGGCGGCGACCGCGTCCTTGAACGCCTCGCTCGCGCGCTCATACCAGAAGGAATGCAGCAGGGCGACGCCGCGCTCGAAGCGGCGCTGTGCTTCGGCTCGGCAGGATGTCGGGAACGTGACGCGCCCGAGCGCCTCTGCGTGTCCCCGGTGTTCGTGGCCTGCCTGTGCCGAGAGCCCGGCGGCGGCGAGTGTCAGAGCCGCGTGCGCGGCGAGCGGGATACGGGCGGACATGGGCGCACTCCTCCAGGGCGAGGGCTCTGCTATGCCCATCAAGATGCTCAGCGGATCCCGAAGGTCAACGGGGCGTCGAAATCGAGATGGACGAGACTGAGCGGATCGACCGTGAGGCCGCCGTACGCGGCGAGCCAGTGGAGGTGCGGGCCGGTCACGCGCCCCGACGCGCCGACGTGGCCGATCAGCTGATCGCGGGCGACGCTGTCTCCCACCGAGACGAGGGCGCGACTGAGATGGAAGTATCCGGTGACGAGGCCCGCCCCGTGGTCGATGAGAATCGTCGTGCCGCTCAAATACAAGTCGGCGACGAGGGCGACGACGCCGCGGTTCGCCGCCCGCACGGCCGCGCCCCGCCGCCCGGCGAAATCGACGCCCATGTGACGGCTCCGCAACACGCCGTTGAAGACCCGCGCCACGCCGAAGCGACCCGTCACGGCCCCCGGGCGCGGGCGCGTGAACGGCTCGCGCCACAGGCGTGGCGTGTCGTGCGCGCGTCGCCGGACGTCCTGCACCCGCTCGCGCTCCGCCCCGATCCGCTCGCCGAGCGACTCCGGCGGCTGCACCAGATCGGGGGCTACGTGGAGCCGTTCGCGCGGCGCCCGGCGCCGCCCCACGGGCAGGGACGCTACGACCGTGTCGCTGGCGCCGTCGGCGCGCACGATCGTCACGCGAGCCGCGACGCCGGTCGCCGCTCCGAGTGGTATGGCAGCGATGGCGTGAAACTCGTCCGCCACGCGCTCGAAGTGGAGCGCCTCGCCTGCGAGCTCACCCTGCACCGCCACGACGCTGTCCCCGGAGTCATGAGGTAGCCGCAGCCCGAGCAGGATCACGGAGCCCTCGAGCGGCACGCGGGGGCGCCAGGCGATCTGTGGCGGCTCGGCGACAGCCTGCCCTCGCGCCACGGCTGGAGCCAGGCAAACCACGAGCGCGTTGAGCGACCGCCACAGCGTCGGCATGCCGCGGGATACCCGAGGCATGCATGCGACGTTCCGTCCGCTGAAACCCTTGCGCCGCACGCGGGGTAGGCACGAGAGTTCTTCGTACTAAAGAAAGTCTTCCTACTAAAGGAGGAACCGCATGACGGCCACGCACGCGTTGGGCTGGGCCCTCGTGCACTCGCTGTGGCAGTGCGCATTGGCCGCGGTGGCGCTCGCCTTGCTGCTCGCCATCGTTCCCGCGCCGTGGGCGCGCCTCCGTTACGCGCTCGCCACCGCGACTCTGGTCTTGACACTGGCGTTGCCCATCACGACTGCGGTCCGGGTAGGTGAGGCGTCGCCCGCGACGCCGGGCAACGGCTTGGCCACGTCGGCCGTCGCCTCCCCCCCAGCCTCCGACGCGAGGCCGGCCGCGCGGACGGCGTCACCGGAAGGCGCGACGGTAGAGCAGGAAACGCCGCAGGGATACACGCCGACGTCGCCTGCGATCGCGGCGCTGCGGCTCGCGTCTCGGATCCGCACGGCGCTGGAGCCCGTGCTGCCTTGGATCGTGGCGCTGTGGCTCGCCGGCGTGCTGGTGTTGTCAGCGCGGCTGGCGTGGGGATGGATCGCGACGCGACGCCTCGGGGCGATGGGCACGCGGCCGGCGCCGGTCGCTTGCATGGAGGCGCTGGAACGCCTCGCGGCGCGCCTGCGGGTCAGCCGGCCGGTGCGCGTCCTCGAGTCGGCCATCGTGCAGGTGCCGGCGGTCCTCGGCTGGGTGCGCCCGGTCATCCTGCTCCCCGCGAGCGCCCTGACGGGGCTCACGCCGCTGCAGCTCGACGCGCTGCTCGCCCACGAGCTGGCCCACGTGCGGCGCTACGACTACCTCGTGAACCTCATCCAGTCGGTGATCGAAACGCTGTTGTTCTACCACCCGGCGGTGTGGTGGATCTCAGGGCGCATGCGTCAGGAACGCGAGCATTGCTGCGACGACCTGGCGGTGGCCGCATGCGGCGACGCGCACTTCTATGCGGCGGCCCTGCTCGGCATGGAGCGCCTCCGCGTCACGGCGCCGACGCTCGCGCTCACGGCGGCCGGTGGCTCCCTCATGGACCGCGTCCGGCGACTCGTGACGCCCGCGCCCGCGGAGATCTTGCCACGCTGGACCGCCGGTGTGATCGCCGTGACGCTCGTGGTGGCGATCGGCGGCGGCTCCCGTCTGGTCCGCGCGAGCGGAGAGTCCGCAGGCGCTGACCGCCCGTCGGCGTTCGTCGCACCGGACGGCGCGCGCACCGCGCCGGATACCGTGCTCCGCCATCCCGCGCCGGCGCGCCCGCTCGCGGAGCGGTGGGATTGGGCGCGCCACCAGGCGCAGCAGCTCGGCGGCCGCAGCTTCTGGGTCGGCTACAGCGTGCACCCGCCCGCGGGCGGCGCGGGCGGTGGCGGTGACAGCGCGGGCGCCGATGACATCGCGCTGTTGTTCCACTTCAGGGAAAGCGAGGGCAGGCCGCCCGTCCTCCAGCACGTGCAGCCGACCAGCTTCCTCTTGCCGGTAGACTTTGGCGGAGCGCCGCTGCTCTGGCTTGGGCCGGCGGACGACCGCGCCAGCCTGGCCCAGCTGCAAGCCCTGTTCGCGGCAGCGCCGACCACCGACGTCAAGGAAGACTTGATCGCCGGCGTCGGGCTGCACGGCAGCAGCGACGCAGTGGTGTCCCTCCTCGGGCGCTGGCTGGCGGGCGACGCGCGTGCGTCAGTGCGCGCCCAGGCCGCTGAGTGGTTGGGCCACCGTCCGACCCCGGCGGCGGTCCACGAACTCGCTCGAGCGGCGCGGGCTGACCCTGACGAGGACGTGCGGGAGGAGGCCGCCGAGGCGCTGCGTCATAATGCGCTTCCGGCCGCCACCGACTCGCTGATCGCCCTCGCCCGGGCGGTCGACGATCCCGAGACGCGGCGCGAGGCCGTGGAGGAGCTCGACCACAAGGGCGATCCGAGGGCGACGCCGGCGCTGATCGCGATCGCGCGCGACGACCGCGACCCGGACGTGCAGCACGAGGCGGTCGAGGCCCTGGGAGCGATCAGAGACGGCTCCGGAGTACGCGCGGTCATCAATTTCGCCCGCAGCCATCCGAACCCCGACGTGCGCAGCAGCGCCGTCGGGACGCTCGCCGAAGCGGCGGCTCCCGACGTCGCCCTTGCGGTGCTGAAGGACGTCGCGTACCACGACCGCGACCGCCACGTTCAACGTAAGGCGGTCGAGGAGCTGAAGCGGGTCGACGACG
>WNGG01002374.1_pt1 | contig 21830 bp, 18 predicted proteins | sample 5400661 | NCBI WGS metagenome assembly WNGG01 (sample SAMN13153372, study PRJNA577476) | soil metagenome | isolation source: 100 cm soil or saprolite under Garry oak tree replicate 1 | place: USA:California | collected 2016-06-15
TGCAAGGATGCGCGCCGTCATCTGCGGCCGGCGCTGTAGGAGCTTCATGCCACAACCGGCGAGCACCTCTGCCCAGGCGTCGGCGTGGCGCTTCTCCGTTGCGGCCAGCCCATTCAGCCGCCGACGCAGACGCTCGTCAGACGTCACGCCCGCAAGGGCCTCGTAGACGCCCGCCATGCGCGTCTCGCTGGCCCAGTTGGAGCGCAGCGAGCGCGTGTCGGGAGCCGACAGTTCCCGCACGGGTGCAGCGGGGGCCACGCGCCTATGGTAGGCACCGCCGCGCCTTCCCTTAACGTAGGCTGCCGGAGTGACTGCGAGCGCAAGCGAACACCCGCGCCGGATCCTGATCACCGGCGGCGCAGGGTTCCTCGGCGTCAACGCCGCAGCTCACTTGATCGATCGTGGCTGGCACGCCACCGTGCTCGACAACCTGAGCCGGCGCGGCACGGAGCGAAACCTCAGGTGGCTCGTCACCAAGCACCCGACGCAGATGACCTTCATCAAGGAGGACATCAGGAACGCGGGCGCGCTGGCCGAGCACGTGAAGGACCAAGACGCGATCCTGCACCTGGCGGCGCAGGTGGCCGTGACCACTTCGCTCGTGGATCCAGACACGGACTTCGACGTCAACGCAAAGGGCACGCTCAACATGCTCGAAGCGACGCGCAAGCACAACCACGACGCTCCGTTCATCTTCGCCTCGACGAACAAGGTCTACGGGAAGCTCGACCACAAGAGCGGACCGTGCAAGGAGACGCAGCCGCTCGACTTCCACAGCCCCTACGGCTGCAGCAAAGGCACGGCCGACCAGTACGTGCGGGACTACGCCAGGTGCTTCCATATGAACACCGTCGTGCTGCGCCAGAGCTGCATCTACGGCGCCCACCAGTACGGCACCGAAGACCAGGGGTGGGTCGCCCACTTCGTGCACTCGATCCTCGCCGAACGGCCGCTGACGATCTACGGCGACGGCACGCAGGTGCGGGACCTTCTCGACGCACGAGACCTCAGCGCGCTCTACGAGACCGTGATCGAGAAGATCGCAGTGACTCGCGGCGAGGTCTATAACGTGGGCGGCGGCGAGCCCAACCAGCGCAACCTCCTGGAGGTCATCGAGCACATCGGCGAGCTGACCAATCGGAAGCCGTCCTTCACGTTCGCAGACTGGCGCGAAGGCGACCAGGCGTACTACGTGAGCGACATCACCAGAGCCAAGCGAGAGCTGGGCTGGGAACCGCGGATCCAGTTCGACCACGGGCTGAAGGACCTCGTGGCGTGGGCGGCCTCGGTCAGTGACTGAGCGGTGATCTTCGGGACGTGAAGTGACCGCACCCTCCTGGTAGGGCGCGCAGCAATCGCGCTTCGGTCCAGGCCAGCGAAGCGACCGCCATCGTCACCCAGCGCAAGAGCGCACCAGCGACGCCGCGCCGCGAAGAAGCCATGTCTTCGACCGAACCGCCGACCGGCCCCCGCCAGTCCAGCCACGTGAAATAGACGACGTCGAGCACCTGGAGCAGCAAGTGGTAGCTCCATCGCGCGGAAACCACCGGCAGTCCGGCATTCGAGGCGATTGCGCGGTACCGCTCGGCGGTGAAGATCTGAATGTGGCCTCCATGCCGGACCTTGGCGGTCCACCGCGTGCCGCAGCCAACCAACCGATACAGGAAACCGTCACCCTCCAGCGGCAGCACGATGTGAAAGCCACCGGACGGTTTCAGCACCCGCGAAACCTCGCGCAGAACCTGCTCAGGGTTCTCGACGTGCTCGAGGACGTCGAAGATCCACACGAAGTCGAGCTCGCCGTCGCCGAATGGGAGCCTTTCGGCCTGTGCCGAGCGAAAGTCGACCCCGTCTGGCGACTCGTTCGCGACCGCGAGCGCAGAGGCGCTCACATCGCAGCCGAAGACCGTAAGGTCTGGCCGCTCGCGCCTGACCGCTTTGGCCACAGAACCCGCGCCACACCCAACGTCGAGGACGCGACCATGAATTCCATGCATGTCCGCCAGCAGGTAGCGCAGCTTGAGCCCGTTCATGTACCAGGGCCGCGGGCGCAAGGGCACAGAGCCCCACCGCTTGGCCTCGTAGTCGAACGCCGCCTGCGCCTTCACATCAGTGCGGAGCGCTGCGCGTCGCCGCTGCACACTCGCTCTGGCTAAGCGCAGGCACCCGCACCGCGATCATCTTCCATCCGTTGTCGAGATGGACCCCGGTGTCGCCGAACCAATCGGGATGGTCAGCGATGAATGCCTCGTACTCGGGCACAGAATGATTGAACGAGCTGTAAGGCGCGATCACCATCAGCCGGGTGTCCGTGCCCGCCAGCCAGCACTGAAGGAGCGGACCGACAACTCCTTTGTGGTCGGCGTAGTGGTAGTGCCCCGGCAGGTAGTAGAAGGGGTCGTAGAACTGGCTCGTGATGTGGGCGCCCGGGACTCTCCCATAACGAACCATCGTGTAGGTCAGAGTCGGCGCATCGCCGGGGAGGCTCAGCCGCCCATCCCTGAACTCGGGTCGGTTGTAGACGGAACCGATCGTCTGACCGAACCGGACCTGCTCGCGGTACCCGGCCTCGGTGATCGAATATGCGCCCTGGATCGGGATCCAGAAAACCTGCATCGCGAGCAGTCCGGCAGCAGCCGCGGCCACAGGGAGCGCACGCATGCGCGGTCGGTGCTGAGGCAGCACCCTGAACAGAAAGACCGCGACCAGGATTGCGGCGAAGTCGAGCGGAAATTCGAACCGACGCTCTCTCCAGTCGTCAACTTTCAGAAAAGTCGCGAAGGCGTACGCCGACGCGCCGAATCCATACACGAGCAGGAGGTAGGAGGGCGGGCGCTTCCACAGCGACCAGGCCAGTCCGGCAAACGACGCGACGGTCGCTGCCGCCAGCGGGATGCGGAGGAACTCCAGGCCGGAAATGGCAAGCGGGCCGGACTCAAACGTGCCAAAGGCCACGAACAGAAAGCTCCAGTAGAAGGGATAGATCGGGTTGCCCGTCTGATCGAACAGGAATTTGGCGTAGAAGGCCATGACCAGTGCCCAGCCGACGACCACCGCCAACCACGCTTGCCCATGGCGCCGCCTCCACACCCAGGCGACAACGAGGCCGGCGGCGAACAACCAGGCCTCAACCCGAGCCATCGCCGCCAGCCCCCACGACACGCCGCCCCAGAATCCGTGTCGCGAACTCAGCCAGATGCCCAACAAGACCAGGGCGATCGCAACCGGCTCGGCCATGCCCGCGTCGTCGTTGAAAACGCCCGCCGGTTGCAATGCCGCGAACAACGCTGATGCGACCGCGACCCGCGTTCCCCAATATCGGTGACAGAGCAGAAAGATCAGCGCCACGGCCAGCGAGCCGAACACGAGGCTGAGGAGGCGCGCCACGACGATGTCGTCCGATCCGCTGGCGAAGAACAGCAGGTTCAGCAGCGCCGGGTGCAGCAGGCCCCAGTAGTACTCCCAGCCACGCATGTCCCACAGGCGGGGGCCGTGCGAAAGGCCGATCTCTTTGGTGAGGTAGGCGATCTGCCAGTGGTGGTAAGCGTCCGTGAACCCGTGGCCGGCGTTCTCGGGATCGCTGAAGACAAACAGATAAAGAAGACGCGGGATGGCGGCGAGCGCCGCGACGGCAGCCGGCCAGCGCCAGTTCGGGGTTGATCTCTGCGGGTCTGCTGCCGGCTCGGGCTGGTCGCGGGGCTCTTCAGCGTCAAGCCGCCTATCCTCCTCGTCTTCGTCCGGGAGGATCCTCGGCAGGAGCTTCAAGCGGTCGCGGCCTCGGCTGCCACCTGTTCGTGCGAGCGTGCCACCTGGAGGATCGACCGCTCCAGCACGTCGATATGCCGCTCCCAGTCGAAGCGGCGCGCCCATTCGAAAGCGCGCTCGCCGGTCGATTGGTTGGCGGCAGGATCGCTCAGAAGCGCGATGATGCCCTGTGCATAGTCGTCCACCTCGAGCGGTTCGGCGAGGTGCCCGGTGCCAGGTCCCACTGTCACCGTCGGCCCGGCCTGGTTCCAGGCGACCACCGGCACGCCTTTCGACATCGACTCGATGACCCCCATCCCGAAGTCTTCCTCCGGTGCTGGGTACACGTACGCGGCGGCGCCTTCGTAGAGGCGCTGCAGCTCTTCCTCGGTGATGGCGCCGAGGAAGAGGACTGCGTCGTTGAGGTTCAGCTCGCTAGTCAGCTTCTGCAGCGAAGACGTGTGTGACGTAGCGGGGCCCGGGATCACAAGCTGGACTTTGGGAAGGCGGTCGCGCACGGCTTCCATCGCACGGATCGCGAGATCGAACCGCTTCTGAGGGTAGTGACGGTTCGTAAGGAGCACGTAGGGCCGCCGGATCGGATAGCCGTTGATCGTCAAACCGCCCGAGAAGCGCGCGGCGAGGGGAAGCGGAAAGCCGGACGAGGCGACGTGGCAGCCGGCAGGACAATCGACGGCCTCGCGCCGGTAGATGCCGCGGATGATGTCGCCGATGTAGTCCCCGTTGACCAGAAGCTGGTCCGCTTCCTGCACCGAGCGGCGGTCAGCCCAGGCGACGAACTTCGTGGCTCGAAGGACGACGGATGCGAGCAGCCTGTAGTCGGCGTTGGCGACCCAACCGGTCTGGCGATCGATGGCGCGGGGGTAAACGAGGCGGTTGGGTTGATTCAGGTACACGATGTACGGAACGTCGATCAGGCGAGCCGCCCACCACGCTATCCATGCGCTCGGCTGGTTGCAGCCGACGATGACGTCCACTCCGCGGAAGCGCCACGCGTACAGCGGCATCAGCAGGGACGTCGCGGCCATCTGCACGGCCTCGCGGAACGGAAACCAGCGTGGAAGCTGGGGCAGGAACGTTCGGACCCGGACCTCACCGATCAGGTCGGGATAGCAGCGCGAGGCGTCGACGGTCGGCGCGTAGCACTCCACCTGAAAGCCGCGGCGGCGAAGACCGAGCACCTCCTCGATGACGATCCGCTCGCCCCCGCCCGAATAGGTGAACCCGCAGTGGAAGACCGCGATGCGGCGAGGCCCGGCCACCCGTACACGCCGCTTTCCACCGACGAGGATGAAGCCGAGAAACCCGAGCACCAGGGCGTAGCCTGCGGTGATCGCGTGGTACAGGACGATGGCGCCCGCGGCGACGGCCGGGGCGAGGCCCAGGCCTCCGCCAAGCACAAGGGATCCAGCGACCTCGAGGTTGCCGAGGTAGCCAGGTCCCGCCGGCACCGCGAAGCTCAGCAGCAGCGCCGGATATGCGGCCATCGCCTTCAGCTCTGGCACGGGAACGCCGAGCGCCCAGAAAAGGAGGCTGAAGTTGAACGCGTCGATGACCAGCGCGACGGCCGTGAGCGCCGCCAGCCTGCCGGCCAGCCCAGGCGTCCACAACCCCCTGGCGCCGGCCCGGAAAGCGAAGGCCTGGCCCGCCAGCCCGGCCGCGAAGCGCTCTGGGAGGAGCCGCCGCGCCAGCTTCGAGCGCGCGATTCTCGGCCCGAGCAGGGCCGTGCCCAGGACGGCGGCCAGCAGCGCCACCGCCAGCGCGGCAGCACCAAGGAGGCCTCTGGGTGCGCTCATGAAGCCGGTCACCGCGACCAGAGACAGGCTGGCGAGCACAACGGCCACGCCAGCCAGATCACAGGCCTTGTCGATGACGATGGTCGCGAGCGCCGAACCGGCCGGCACGCGGTGACGCCGCCACAGCCACCACGCACGGGCTGCATCTCCGGATCGGATTGGAAGCACGTAATTCAAGAGCCCACCGGCTGCGTTCATCGCGAAGGCGCGGATCATTCCGACAGGCGCCACCTGACGCAGGAGGTACAGCCAGCGTCGGGCCCGGATCACGCTGGTGACCAGGGACAGCAAGATCATCAGCGCGATCGGCACCCAGCTGTGGACGCGGGCGTGGCCCAGCACTTCGGGGAGCGACACGGTGCGCAGCCACAGCCAGAGCAGGGCAAGCCCGAATGCGGTCTGCAGCGCCAGACGCACCCAGCGGTTCATGCAGGAGCAGTCTCTGCCTCGCCAGGCGCGGGCGCAATCAATATCCAGCGCTGCACGGCGAACCAGAACGCGAACAGCCAGACGATCACGATGATCGTGCCCGCGTAGTCGTGGAACAGCAGCGCAGGCAGGTGCCCCCAGGTCGCCTCCAGAGCCGCAACCAACGCGACCCGCGCCAGGTTGAGGAGCATGGTCCCTGCGACGCCGATGACAACGACCTGGAGCCTCGACTCCAGCGACTGCCGGCCACGGAGTCCCGAGAAAAAGCTCACGCCCAGCAGGAGCACGCTCTGCCAGCCGATGCAGTTCCAGGAGATGAACAGCGTGTGCATCGAACCCGCGCCGTCCCACACCACGATGTGGCTCCCGGAGGCAGCGGCCTTGATGCCCACCAGGCTCAGCATGCTCACCACCATTCCCGCCTCGACCGGGACGATGGACTGCAGCGGATTGTTCGCGCCCAGCCGCAGTGCCCACGCGGTGAGGAGGTCGTCGAACGTGGTCACGAGCGGGAGCAGCATCAGCAGCGCGCAGGTGATGGCGATCAGGGTCATGTTCAGCGCTTCCTTTTCCTGACGCCTCATCGGGCGCGCACCTTCACCAGCGACAGCAGACGGCGGCGTGAGGCGAAAAGTGGAATCGCGAGCGCCAAGCCGATGAATCCCAGAAGCGATTCGGGGACTACGGTCGTTGGCGGACTCAAGCGCGTATCAGCGGTGCCGGCCACCCCGTCGTAAACCAGCGTCGGTTTGCCGCCCGTGTTGTGGGTCAGCACGACCGTGAGGCAGAGAGATCCACCCGGCGGGATGAGCAGCGGGAGCTGGCTTGCGCTGGTGCTGACGGTGAGCGGACTGGTGGGGTTGGCGCCGGCAGAGCCGAAAGTCGTGGTCCAGGTCGACGGCGCGTTGGGGATCACGGCCACAAATCCGGCGCAGCTGGCGGTGGCCGAGATGCCCGCGCTGACAGTCACGTTGTCGTTGGTCGAGCCGGTGCCGCCGGTCCAGTACATCGTGAACGACCACACCCCGGCGGTGACGGTTTGCGCAGGCAGGTTGGTGAAAGACCATGTCGACGACACTCCACCCGCCTGTGACTGGATGCCGCAAGCGGTGGCCCTCGTGCCGATCGACGGGTCCATCGCCGCCGGCGTGCACCCGGGAGCGGTCCCCGTCCCGTGCAGGTACAGGGGGCTGCCTGCGGCGTGAACAATCGGCACTTTCGTCGAACCCCACGCCAGGGCGCCAAATGCGAGCAGCAGCGCGGTCGCCACCACCCAACCCAGCCATCGGTGATGGCGAGTCGCACGCGCGTGCGCGACCGGGGCTCCAGACGGCCTGACCGGCAGCGGGCTCCGTGCATAGCCGCCGGCACGTGGACCGAGCAGCCAGCGCCGCAGCAGGTGGAGCCGGCGCAGGTGCTTCACATCGTCCGTGATCCGCCCCGTCTTTGGGGTCCGGAACCACGGCCCCTCATCTTTCTCGAGGAGACCCTTGAGAGCTGCCCAGCCCTGGAAGGGCACCAGCGCAAACGACAGCACCAGCGCGCCGAGCACTCCCTGCAGGTCGCGGCCCGGCGCATCTTCGAGGATGAGCCCGCCCAGGTTCATGAGCGGCAGCGCGAAGACGTTGGAGAAGATGAGCGACCAGCCCAGAGCCGCGGTCCACCCAGGGATGTGCGCCTGGAAGACGAGCTCCGACAGCAGCCAGCTCACCGTGCCGACAGCGAAGAACGCCGCCTGCAGGTAGTACGTGGCGTCGTACAAGAACTCGAGCTTCTCGAGCGGCGAGATGCTCGGCGACAGCATGATGGGCAGGAACCACTTCCGCACGTTGTAGGTGTGGCCTTCGGCCCAACGCATGCGCTGCCGCGCGAGCCTGGCGAAGGTGCTCACGCATTCCGCAGGCGTTTCCGCCCAGGGCGTGTACACGACCTTGTAGCCGCGCGTGTAGAGCTTGAGGGTGAGCTCCCAGTCCTCGGTCAGGCTCGTGCCCCAGCCGACATCGCGCAGGATGTCCGCCCTGATCATGTAGGCGGTGCCCGCGATCATCTTCAGTGCGCCGACCGCGTCCTGGAACGGCCGCTCGACCATGTAGCTGCCGGCATACTCGGCGCGCACCGCCTCGGTCAGCCAGCTCTCCGACTTGTTGAGGACATGCCACTGGTAGCTCTGCACGGCAGCCACGTCCTCCCGACGCTTGACCTCTTTCCTGTCAGGACCGTTGAGCTGATAGAAGTAAGGGAGGAAGCGCTCGATCGAATCGGGGAACGGCATCGAGTCGGCGTCGAAGATGACGACGTACTCGGTCCTTGGGTCCATCACCTTGAGGGCCTCGCGCAGTGCACCGCCCTTGAAGCCCAGCCGGCTGGTGCGGTGCCCGATCTTGAACCGAGGCTGGCCTTTCCAGCGCTCGAGGATCTGCACCGACTCGTCTGTGGAGTCGTCGACCAGCACGACCTCGTACTCCGGATAGTCAAGCTGTGCGAGGCAGGTCAGAAGTCGCTCGATGACGCGCTTTTCGTTGTAGGCCGCGACATGGATCGACACGAACGGGTGATAGCCGAGGTCGATGTGGTAGCCGTTTCCGTTTCCATTGCCGTTCCCGTTGCCGCTGCGCGCGATCCGCGTGAGGCCCGCGGCATGGCGGCTGTCGCCGTGACCGTGCCCGTTCCCGCTGCGGCTGCCGTTCGACACCAGCGTCGTGAGCAGCACGATCGCGGTGCCGAGGTAGTACTTGACTGCATACGTGAAGAACACCGCGCCAAGGAACAGGCCGGTGAAGGCGAACGCGTACGCGAGGACGTCCGACCCGCTGCTCATCTGAGAGCGCGAGACAAGCTCGATGAAACCGCGTATGAGGGCAGCGATCGGGATGATCGAGATCACGACTGCGATCACGACGATCGCGTTGAGCAGCACCGGCCACAGCAGCGGGCCGCGTTCTTTGCGCATCAGCCTTCTGTCCCGTTGCGGTCGTAGGACACACGTGTCTGGCTCGATACGCGCTGCCAGCCGATGATCCGCTCGGGCAGGAAACGATAGTGCCCGCCCCGCGTCACATCATCCGGTTCGAGCCGGCCGTGATGCACGGCCCTGATCACGGTGTGCTGGCTGATCCCGAGCAGGCGAGCTGCGTCGCCTGTGCTGATCAGCCCGCTGCCGCCGTGGCGCCCGGCAGCGCGCCGCCACGTGAGCGCGTCGATGTCCTCCGGCCGGAAGCGGCGGTGACCGCCGGGCGTGGTCGCGGCCGGTTGCAGGATGCCTTTGGCCACGGCGCGGATAACCGTTGCCTGGCTGACGCCCAGGCGCTCGGCCACATCCTTCGAACTGAGCAATCCATGCGGGATCGAACGCTGCAAACTGTGCAAAATCTCCGAAGCGACAAACGCATCAATAACACAGCGGGATCACATTCGACAACGAAAGGCCTTGGTAATTCCAGCGTGAAGCAGTCGCTTTGTCGTCGAAATCGTGCATCGATTCACCGCCACGCTCACGAATTCCCTGCCAAACTCTCGCCCTAAGAGGCCCTCGTACGCCAGGACCCTCAGAAAGGATGGAGCTAGGGGCACTCCGAACTACATAGAACCTCACCCCCCGCAGCCAAGCTCGGTGCCGGTGTCGAGAAATCGCCCGGCCCGAGCCTTTTTATGGGTTTTGTGGTCCGATCGCCGCCCGTTGCGAAGCCCACTCCTGCAGCGCGTCGCGCCACGGGCGGAGCGCTGGCGCGCGCGTCGACTCCATGCAGCCGTTGGCAGGCCGGCCGGCGGGCGCGGCGAGCTCGCTCGAGGTGATCCCCTCGACCAGAGCTTCGACGCCTCTGGCGGCAAGCACAGCGCGGGCAAGCTCGTCCCAGGCGCAGCAGCCGGCGGCCACCGCGTGCACCACTCCGGTCAGATTCCCCGCCGCCAGGGCGATCGCCGCGGCCGCCAGGTCCGGCCGGTAGGTGGGGTTTACGGTCTGGTCTGAGACCACCCTGATCCTCTCGCCGCGCCTGGCCTGTTCGAGGATGCGCTCCGGGAAGCTCCACCGAGCAGTGCCGGCCCGACCTCCAAAAAGCGCAGACGTACGGATGACCAGCGCACCCGGCATGGTCATCGAAACAAGCCTTTCGCCCTCCAGCTTCGACTTCCCGTACACGCTGAGCGGAACCGCATCATCCGACTCGATGTACGGACGCGTGAGCTTGCCGTCGAAGACGTAATTCGTCGAGAAGTGAACAAGGCGCGCGCCGCGCCGGGCGGTGGCGATCGCGACGTTGAAAGCTCCTTGCGCGTTGACCTGGTAGGCGGCATCCTGTTGCGACTCGGCGCCGTCCACCGCGTCGAAAGCCGCGCAGTTGAAGACGGCGTCCGCATGCTGTTCCTGCAGCGCGCGGTCGAGCCCGGCAAGGTCGATCACCGAGAGCTGCTCACGCGTCAGACCCACGGCATCCGGCAGCTGGGCAAGCAGCTCCACGCCAAGCCTGCTCGCCGCTCCGAGAACGAGTGACCTCACGCCTGCGGAAGCTTCCTGAACTAGAACGAATCTAAGCCGGCGTCTGGGGCTGCGCGACGGCCTCCGGAGCGGTGCCCTTCAAGCCGGGATTCGTCATCAAGAGCGCGGTCATTTCCGGCTCGGCGAGAGGCTTGCCGATGAGAAATCCCTGAGCCGCATCGCAGCCTGCTTCCACAAGCACGGCCTCGGCCATGTGGTCCTGCAGGCCTTCGGCCACGACGCGGAGTCCCAGGTTGTGGCCGAGTCCCACCGCGGAGCGAACGATCGCGCCCGAGTCCGGATCGGATGCAAGTCCCGCCACGAACGACCGATCGATCTTGATCTCGTGCACCGGCAGCCGCATCAGGTACAGGAGCGACGAGTAGCCGGTACCGAAATCATCCAGTGAGAGCCGGACGCCCATCTCGTTCAGGGTGTGCAGCGCCTTCGCCGCAGCGGCTGCCATGGCCACGCCCTCGGTTATCTCCAGCGTGAGCCGGCGAGGCTCGATCTTCGAGGTCGCAAGCGCGTTTGCGACCATCTCCTCCAGCGAGTGGTCTTCGATGATGCGGGGCGACACGTTGAGCGCCACCGATACGTCGAGTCCCGCATCCAGCCACGTGCACAGCTGGCTGAGGGCCGAATCGAGCACCCACGCGGTCAGCGGATGGATCACACCGGTCTCCTCGGTCATCGGGATGAACCGGTCAGGCGGCATCAAGCCTTCGCGCGGATGATTCCATCGCACCAGGGCCTCCACCGAGTAGATCACCCCTGTGGCGAGAAGAACCTGCGGCTGGTAGTGCAGCGTCATCTCGCCCTGCGGGATCGACCTGCGCAGCTCGCCCGCAAGCCCCGAGCGGCGCAGGCTCTGCGCTTCCTGCTCGGGCGCGTAGACGGAGTACCCGCCACCCGATCGCTTGGCGACGTACATCGCCACGTCCGCACGCCGAAGCAGCGTGCCGGGATCGTCGCCGTGAACCGGATAGAGGGCGATGCCGATCGATGCGCCGGTCTCGACCATCTGATCACCGATCGGAAACGGTCCCTCCAGCGACGCGAGGATCTTCCGCGCGCTCGCCACCACGTCATCTGGATGCTTGGCATCGGTGGTCAGAACCGCAAACTCGTCGCCACCAAGCCGCGCGATGGTGTCCGTGGCGCGCAGGACGCCGCGGAGCCGCGCCGTCACCTCCTGCAGAAGGCTGTCGCCGCGATCGTGGCCGAGGGCGTCGTTGATGTCTTTGAAACGATCAAGGTCGAGCAGCAGCACGCCGAACATCTTCTGGTTGCGCCGTGCAGACAGCATTGCCTGGCGCAGACGGTCGCCGAACAGGCTTCGGTTGGGCAGGCCGGTGAGGGCATCGTGCAGGGCCTGGTACTCCAGCGCGTCTGTGTGCGCCTTGCGTTCGGAGATGTCCCGCATGGTGGCGATGAAAAGATGACGCGACCCCACGTGCATCGAGCTGACGACGAACTCGAGCGGGAACAGGCTGCCGTTCTTGCGCTTGCCCATCGTGTCGTGAGCACCGCTTGAGGGCAGGTCGAGCTTGAGTCGCCGCTGCAGGTAGTTGACGAATGCGCTGCGGTGCGTGGTGGCGATGAGGATGTCAACCGGCTGACCGACGAGCTCCGACTCCGGGTAGCCGAACAGCTTGATCACCGCAGGGTTCGTTGACTCGATGACGCTCGTGCTGTCGAGCGTCGCCAGCCCGTCGGACACGTTGTCCAGGACCGACCGCATTCGCTTCTCGCTTTCCTGGAGCGCGAGCTCGGCGCGCTTGCGCTCCACGAACTCCCCGATCTGCGAACCGATGTCGTTCATGACCGCCGCCAGGCCCTCGTCCAGGGGCCGCGGCGTCACGGTGTGGAGCGAGATCATGCCCACGACTCGCCGGCCGCTGCGAACAGGAAAGCCGACGATTCCCTTCAGGCCGGCGGCGGCGGCGGTGGCGGATCGGGCCGAGGCGTCCGCCCCAAGGTCGGTGACCGCGATCGGCGCGCCCGATTCCCACACCTGTCCCGCGAGGCCTTCACCGCGCGGGTAGCTCGTCTCCACAGCCGTAGCCTCATAGGCCGTGGTGTCGCGGCCCGGCCGTTTCCACGAGGTGACGAAATGCATCGCCTCGCGCTGGATGTCGACCTCCCAGTATTCGGCGAGCTCCGAGTCCAGCGTCCGACACAGCCCTTCGAGCACATGCGGTACTGCCTTGTCCCAACCGGGGGAGGTGACCAGCGCCTGAGTGACTGCGTATCGCGCCGCCTGCAGCACCTCATTGCGCTTGCGGTCGCCGATGTGGACGATCACGGTCTGGAAGTAGAGCGGCTTGCCCTCCACGTCGCGGACCAATCGCGCTGCCACGTCGGTCCAGACCAGTTTGCCGTCCTTCCTGACGAAGCGCTTCTCGAACCTGACGTCAGAGGCCTCTCCCGCCATCATCTTGCGCTGCGCTTCCCGAGTCGCATCGACGTCGTCAGGGTGGGTGACGTCAAAGATCGAACGCCCGCGCATCTCATCGGCGGTGTAGCCCAGCAGCTCGCAGTAGGCAGGATTGACGGACACGATCGCGCCGTCGAGGCCTGCGAATGACATCCCAGCCTGGGCCTGCTCAAAGAGGGTGCGAAAGCGGATCTCGCTCTCGCGCTCAGCAAGCTCGGCTCGCTTTCGCTCGCTGATGTCTCGGACCAGAACGAGCATCCGGTGTCGGCCTTCGGTGCTCAGGTTGTGAATCGCAACCTCGACCTCGACGCGGTGGCCGTCCTTGGCGATCAAGGTGGTCTGGTAGTGAACCGGCGCGTCAGCGCCCGCCAGCCGGGCCGCGTACTTCGCGGTCAGTGCTGCTCGATCTGCCTCCGGCGCCAGCTCGAGGAGAGAGGACATGGCAGCCAGCTCCTCATGCGAGTACCCCGTGAGCTGCAGATAGGCTTCGTTGCTGGTGACGAACCGGCCGTCCTCGGTGATGACCAGCCCCTCACCCAGGTCGCTGATGGACCGCAGCAGGGACGCCTGGCGGTCGATGTGCACGGTGAGGTCGCGATCGACCGCGCGGCGGGTGAGATAGGCGAGCATGCCGAGGCCGACCAGGACCAGGGTCCAGATGAGGATCGCGCCCGCGGACACCATGAGCGCCGTGAGCGCGTAGACCCAAAGCGCCCCGAGCCCGACCACCGCGATCACGAAGATGTAGCGGAAGTGCCGGGCGTGGAGCCCTAGCTCGAAGTGCAGAAGGATGGTGGCAAAGCTCGCCGCCGCCAGCGGCGGGAGGTCGTTCTTCAACCACGGGCCGGCGACGCCGAGAACGAGCACGGTGAGAATGGCGCTGACAGACATCAGCACCAGCTGAACGGTCAGGTTGGTCGACAGCCGCGAAGAACGGACATAGATTGCGACGCCGGCGTAGACAACCCCCACAGCGATCAAGGCCAGCTCCACGCGCAGGATGCCCGGTGGGAGGTTGGCCTCCCACAGGCGGAAGCCGACCGCTCCGATGATGGCGGCCGCCGCGATGGCGTTGATGAGGGGAAGGCCCCAGGCGCTGCTCGCCTCCGCATCGGCCGCGGACGCCCAGACGTCCGGCGACGGGCGGAGGGTATTGTCCGCGGGTCGGCCCGCGGGTGCGGGGCTCAGCTCAGCAGTCACACACCGGCATGCCGGCCCGCTGCAGGCCGAAAGCCATATTCACCACTGCGAACGATAACGTTCGGGCACCGCATCCGGTTGCGCAGGCCGCACGGCCCCGGCGAGCCGGAGGCCGCCGGTTACTTGGCGGACTTGGCCTTCGGGCGCTGGGGGATGGATCGCTTGAGCGGCGGGCGCCGGGTCGCGTGAAGGGGAACCGGCTTCTTGGCCGCGGCGTCGCCATCGGAAGCCCCACGGTTGGGGCGGTTCGCGGCGGCGTGGAGGGTGCGGAGCTTGGCCAGGCGCTCCTTCTTGGCCGCCAGGGCGGCCTTGAGGGCGTCGGAAAGCTGGGTGTCGTTCATGGGGACCACCCGCAGGCGGGCCTCCAGCTCGATCACCTCCACCTCAGCTCGGGTCAATTCGAGATCGATCGTCTTTGCCAACTTCTTCCTCTAATACGTTACGAAGCTACAGCTCCAGACTAAATAACTACCCCGCTAGCCGCCAGGTTATGCCTCGAACCTTGGAGTTCGCTGGGAAGGTTTGGCCGCCAACCGGCTAGATCAGTCGATTCCTATCCGTCTAAGGAGATCGCGTCGCGCAATTTTTCGAAGAAGCCCTTGGACACCTTCTCGGGCTTGCCGGTCAGCCCGCCAACCTTGCGCAGCAGCGACTTCTGATCCGCTGTGAGGTCTTTCGGGACGATCACCTGCACGATGACGTACTGATCGCCACGACGGCCTCCGCGCACGTCAGGCATGCCCTTGCCGGCCAGGCGGAACGACTGGCCGTGCTGCGTGCCCGCTGGGATGGCAATCTCGACCGGCCCATCCAGGGTCGGGATCTCGATGCGATCGCCGAGCGCCGCCTGGACCATGTTGACGCGCAGCTCGTAGATGACGCTCTGGTCACGCCGAGCCAGCTGCGGATGGGTCTTGACCCGGAGCACCACGTAGAGGTCGCCTGGCTGGCCGCCGCGGACGCCGGCTCCCCCCTCCCCGCTGAGGCGTATCTGCGACCCGGTGTCCACGCCCGCCGGGATCCTGACCGCCAGCCGCCGCGTGGCGGTGATGCGGCCCTGGCCGCGGCACTGCTGGCATGGATTCTTGAGCAGGCGGCCCGCGCCGCCGCACGTCGGGCAGGTCGTCGTCGTGACCACAGATCCGAAGATCGATTGCGCGGAGCGCCGGATCTGGCCGGATCCGCCACACCCGGGGCACGTCTCTTCGCCGGTGCCTGGCTCAGCGCCGCTTCCTGAGCACCGGATGCAGATCGACAGGCGAGGCACGTCGATCTGCTTCTCGACCCCGGTGAAGGCTTCCTCGAACGTGATCGTCAGGTCGTAGCGGAGGTCGTCGCCGCGGTTGGAGCGCTGGCGACGCGTACGCGCTCCTCCGCCGCCGAAGAATGTGTCGAAGATGTCCGCGAAAGGCATGTCGGAGAAGTCGACCGCCGGCCCGCCGCCTGCATCGACAGCCGCGTGACCGAACATGTCGTAGCTGCGCCGGCGCCCCGGATCAGAGAGGACCGCGTATGCCTCGCTGGCTTGTTTGAAGCGAGCCGCCGCGGCCGCGTCGTCGGGATTGCGGTCCGGATGCGAGTCCATCGCGATCTTCCTGAAAGCCCGCTTGAGCTCGTCGGGCGAGGCCTGACGGGCTACGCCGAGAATCTCGTAGTAGTCGCGCTTGACCGCCAAGTTCTAGCTCAGTTCGCTTCGGGTTTGTCTCTGCCCATGGAGGGCAGCTCGGGGGCACGCGCCACCTTGACCAGCGCGGGCCGCACCACTCGGTCGCGAATGCGATAGCCGCGGCGGAGCTCTGTGACCACTGTGTCCTCGGGATGCTCGGCCGACTCCTGGTGACCGATCGCCTCGTGGAGCTTGGGGTCGAACGCCGCGCCGACAGCCTTGATCGGCTCCAGGCCGTGGGCGCGAAGCGCATCCTCCAGCTTTCGGACGCTGAGCTCAACGCCTCTCAGCCACGCCTCGTCGATGCCTTCCGGCCGGTGCTCCAGCGCCTTCTGCAGGTCGTCCAGGCCCGGTAGCAGCCGGCTGATCAACTCGGCCGACGCATGCTGGATGGTCTCGAGCTGCTCCTGGCGGGATCGCTTCTTGAGGTTGTCGAAGTCCGCCGCCAGGCGCAGCTGCCGATCCCTGGCCTCGGCAAGTGCCGCCTCGAGCTCGGCGATCTTGGCCTCGAGCATCGCGTTCTGCCTCGGCGAAACCAGCTCGGTCTCGGCCGTATCGCCCTCGGGCGGCTCGTGCGGATGCTTGCGCGTGGTCATGACCTAAAACCTAAATACCAGGGAGGGCCAGCCGATCAAACACCGAGCTCAGCCATCCGCTCGCTCGCGCGGTTGGCGACCAGCCGCAGGCGGGCCACGGTCTGGCTGTACGCCATCCTGGTCGGGCCGATCACGCCGACGACGCCCTTCAGCCGGTTCGACGGCCCATAGGTGGTCAGCACGACGGTGCACCCCTGGAGATGGCTGGATGCGTTCTCAGACCCTATGACGATCTGCATGTCCGAGTCGCCGATCAGCTCGCGGAGCAGGACGGCCAGATAGCGTGTCTCCTCCAGCACCTCGAGGACCTGCTGCAGGCGTGAGGACTCCGCGAACTCGGGATGGCGCAGCAGGTTGCGAACGCCATCATGCACAACGAGGTTCTCGGCGCCTTTCTCGTACTGGTCGAGGGCGTCCACGATGCGGCCCAGCAGCTCCTTCTCGAGTCCGAGCACGGCGCTTTCGTAGCCGCGCCTCACCTCATCGCTGGCCTTGCCGCCAAGCGCGGTGTTGAGAGTCGAGGCCAGCTGTGACAGCTCGGCCTGCCTAGCGCCTTCGGTGACCTGGACCACCTGCTGCCGCAGCAGGTTGCCTTCGAGAAGAAGGATGAGCAGCACCTCTTTGGGCTCGAGAGAGACCAGGTCGACGTGTTTCACCCGCGCCATCGAGCCGTGAGGAGCGCTCGCCACCGAGGCGTTCTGGGTCACCGCCGCGGTGGTCATGGCCACGCGCTCGACGAGGCCTTGCACGTCAGCCGGGGCCTGCCGGACCTCCTCGTCGATGAAGGCACCGACCCGCTCGGGCACCGCTTCCAGGGCCATCAGGAAGTCGACGAAGTAGCGGTAGCCGGAGTCGGTGGGGATGCGACCCGCCGACGTGTGCGGCTGGATCAGGTAGCCGAGGTCGGCGAGCTCGGCCAGCTCGCTGCGGATTGTGGCCGACGACAGATTCAGGAAGTAGCGGCTCTGCAACGCCTGCGAGCCCACCGGCACGGCGCTGGTGGTGAACTCGTGCACCACCGCCCTGAGGATCGCCTGCTTTCTGTTCTCCATATTTGGCACTCGGGGCCCCCGAGTGCTGAATATAGTGTCACGGCCCGGAGCTCCGACGCGGATTCGCGGCATCGGCGGCCGGAGCCCAGGAAAGGGTGGCGCTAGGAGGAGCGCATCGCGTAGATGCGTGACTCCGCGGCGCCGGGCCCCTTGACGCAGGCTTCAGCGCTGTAAGCGCCCGGCGGCCCAGGTCGCGAAGATGCGAGGAACTTCCGGGGCCGGGGCACTAAAGTACCGCGAGGGCGATCTGGTTGTGGAGGTCCATGCCGCGCCTGGTCGGCACGACCCTGCCGTTGACAGCTTCGATCAGGCCCGCGCCGGCAAGCAGGTCGAGCTCGCCCTGGAACCCATCGGGCGGCGCCGTCCCGTCTGCCGTCCGCAGCCCGAGCATAAGAGCCTCTGCACGCGCCTTGCGCTCGAGCAGCTCCTCCCCGCCCGCGGCGGGCGCCGCAGCGGCGGCGATGTATTCACGCGGGCGGGCGACGTTCCACCACCGCCACGCGCAAGCGCCGTCCGTGGCATATGAGTGAGCACCCGCCCCGGCCCCGTAGACCGGCCGGCACCGCCAGTACGCGAGGTTGTGCCTCGACTCGAATCCCGGCCGCGCCCAGTTGGAGACTTCGTAGCGCCGGTAGCCGGCTGCCTCGAGCTCAGCGCAGGCCGCGTCCAGCTGATCCCACTGGAGGTCTGGATCGAGCTCAGGCAGCCGCCCCTCGGCGCGGCGGCGCCACAGGAGAGTTCCCTCTTCGAACGTGAGGCAGTAGGTCGACACATGGTCTGGGCCCAGCGCCAGGCCTCGCCGCAGCGTCTCCAGCCACGAGTCGCGGGTCTGGTGCGGGACTGCGTAGATCAGATCGATGCTGATGTTGGCTACCCCCATCTCACGCGCCAGCTGGAACGCCCGGGTGGCCTGGGCGGCGTCTGTCTTTCGCTCCAGCACCGCCAGAGCGCGCGGATCGAATCCCTGCACCCCCAGGCTCAAGCGGTTCACCCCCGCCTCGAGCCAGGCGGCCATGCGCGCCTCATCGGTGCTGCCGGGATTTGCCTCCAGGGTCACCTCCGCATCGGACGCGACGTCGAATGCGGTGCGTATGAATCCGAGCAGACGCGACATCAGCTCCGGCGGGAGCAGGCTTGGCGTGCCGCCCCCGAGGTAGACCGTTTCGAGCCGCGTGAAGTCGTGGCGCGCGCGGGCTTCATCGAGCTCGCGCTTCAGCGCTTCGACGTAGTCGGGCACAAGCCTGTCCATCCCGGCATACGCGTTGAAGTCGCAGTAACCGCACTTGTGCTTGCAGAACGGAATGTGGACGTAGAGATGCGTGAACGGCAGGCGGGGGGTCATACGCCCTTGATGGTGTAGCGCTGGCCGCGCGCCGCCTCGAGCTCCTTGCGCAGGTACTCGGTGGCCTGCCGCTCGTTGGAGACCAGCTCCTTGATCCGCTGCCCCATGCGATCTTCGACCCTTGCGATCTGGCGACCTATCTGCTCGACGTTGGCATTCTGGCTGCGATATCGCTCGCGCTTCCGCCACAGCCGTGCATGCTCGCCTCGCAGATCCGCCACGGACCGGCGTACCTGGCAGTCCAGGCACAGCCCGTCGCGCGCCTGCGAGCTCGGGACCTGCTTGCCGCAGGCGCGGCAGAAGATGAGGATGGCGCTCATGCCCTGATGTCCGCGACGATCGCCCCGCTGAGCTCGCGGAGCCGCGCTGAGGCAATCTCGAATACCGCGTCTGGCCGCCCGGCAGCGGCCCACACAACGGCGTGCCCGAGCAGATCCCGATCCATGTAAACCGGCACCTCGGTGACATGACCGAAGGGCGGCACACCGCCAATCGAGTAACCGGTCGAGGAGCGGGCGACCTCGGCGTCGGCTTTCGAAACCGGTCCGCCCGCCACGTCCGCCAGCAGTCCCTCGTCGACCCTGTTGGCGCCGCTGACCAACGCCACGACCGGGCGACCCGCCGCGACGAACACGAGCGATTTGACGATCTGGCCGACCTCGCACCCGACAGCTTTGGCGGCGTCAACGGCGGTCCTCGTGCCAGCCGGGAAGTGCTTCACGGCAACACCGACTCCGGCGCCGGCGAGCCAGATCTCAAACCTGTCCACATTGAAAAAGGATAGGGAGCGCTTGCAAATCTCATGCGGCGGCGCGAATGATGACCGCCTATGGGAAGAGTCGTCGTCACCGGTGCGGCCGGCTTCATCGGGTCGCACCTGAGCGAACGGCTCCTTGCCGACGGCCACGAGGTGGTGGGCGTCGACTGCTTCACCGACTACTACCGGCGCGCGCGCAAGGAGCAGAACCTCGAGGCCGCAAAGAGTCACCGAAACTTCTCATTCGAAGAGCTCGACCTGGTGGTGGCCGACCTGACGGCGGTGCTCGAGGGCGCGGACGTCGTGTACCACCTGGCCGGCCAGCCCGGCGTGCGGCCGAGCTGGGGCCATCAGTTCGATCGCTACGCGCGGGACAACGTCATCGCCACGCAGCGGCTGCTCGAGCACCTGAAGGGGAGCCGGCTCAAGCGCCTGGTGTTCGCCGGCAGCTCGTCGGTGTACGGAGACGCGGAGGCGTTCCCGACCCGCGAGTCGGCCCTTCCCCACCCGGTCTCCCCTTATGGCGTGACCAAGCTCGCGGCCGAGCATCTCGCTCACCTGTACACACGCAATTTCGGGATCCCAGCGGTCTCGGTTCGCTACTTCACCGTATATGGGCCGCGACAGCGACCCGACATGGCGTTTGCGCGTTTCATGTCGGCGCTTGCGGACAGTGAGCCGATCGAGGTGTTCGGAGACGGCGAGCAGACTCGCGAGTTCACCTACGTGTCAGACGCCGTCGAAGGCACCGTCAAGGCTGCGACCGCGGACGTGGTCGGCGAGGTCTTCAATCTCGGCGGCGGAAGCCGCGTCACAGTCAACAAGGTGCTCGCCACGCTCGAGGACATCAGCCACCTCAAGGTGCGCCGGCAGAACCTGCCGGCCGCTCCCGGCGATCCTCGCCACACCGGCGCGTCGATCAACCTCGCCAGAGAGCGGCTCGCGTGGGAGCCGAGGGTTTCGCTCCGCGATGGGCTGACCAAGCAGTGGGAGTGGTTCCAGGAAACTCGCGGCAAGGGCGCCGCGCCCGCAGCCGAGGGTTAGCTCTCCAGGCTCAGCTTCCAGGTCACGGCCTGTCTGGCCAGCGGCGCTTCGCATGCTCGCGACGCGGCTTCGCTGGGGGAGGTCGAAAGGCAGTTCAGGAGGGCCGCCTTTGTGCCTGAGCTGAAGGCGAAGTAGTACTGGCCGGAGACGTCGTAGTAGGTGCTGAAGATCCCTTCCGCGTCGAGCTGGCTGCTGCCGCGAATCGCATCGATCCAGCTGGTGGCCGCCGCCTGCGAGGAGAACTCGAAAAGCAAGGCCCGGACCTCCATGTGCGTGTCCGTGTCGAGGGCGTAGTCGCCGTACACGAAGTCATCGACTCCGGAGTCGTGAAAGATCTTGGCGACCGCCTCCGGAGAGGCGAAGCCCAGCATCAGCACCGCGGCTTCGATGGGTATGCGAGCTGTGCCGAGCAGCGTGATGTCCATCCCGGCCGGTGGCAGGAGCGCGACATCGGAGGTCGGCGCCGGGGTGCTGCGGATCTTTCCGGCGAGCAGGTCCTTGAGCCTCGACGTAAATTTGGCCGCCAACTTGCCAAGCTGATTCACGGTCGGGTAGCCGTCCTTCCGAGCCCAGAGGACGACGGCCATGGCCTGTCCTACCCGGACGTAGCTCGTCGTCTCGTAGGGCGCCGCACCCGAGATCTGCGAGCCGTAATACAGAACCTGGTCGCCGACCTTGGGACCGGTGGCAGAAGTCCCCAGAGCCGACTGGATGTTGTTCATGCGGGTTGTGGCCGATATGGAGGTAGCGAAGGGTGAAGGAGAACCTTTCGTCCGGCGGGGTCGAGTCGGCATTTAGCGGGCGGACCCCGAAAGACGGCGGCGCGGGCCACCAGTTGTCGTCGCCCATGAGCTTGCGAACGTCCTCGAGCTTCGGCGCTGCAGCATAGAAGTCGGACGGCTTTGCGTTCGAGGAGCCGGACGACCTGGTGCAGGCAGGCACGGCGATCGCCGCCATCGCGACCATCGCCAGCAGGCGCAGCGAGAGGCTTCTAGTCAAGCTTGAGCACCGCCATGAACGCCTCTTGGGGAATCTCGACCGAGCCCACCCGCTTCATCCGCCGCTTCCCTTCCTTCTGCTTCTCGAGGAGCTTGCGCTTGCGGGTGACGTCGCCCCCGTAGCACTTGGCGAGCACGTCCTTGCGCATCGCGGAGACGGTCTCGCGCGCGATCACCTTGCCGCCGATGGCGGCCTGGATGGGCACCTCGTAGAGCTGGCGGGGGATGATCGACTTCAACTTCTCGACAAGTTTGCGGCCCTGAGCCTGCG
>WNGG01002872.1_pt1 | contig 21830 bp, 25 predicted proteins | sample 5400661 | NCBI WGS metagenome assembly WNGG01 (sample SAMN13153372, study PRJNA577476) | soil metagenome | isolation source: 100 cm soil or saprolite under Garry oak tree replicate 1 | place: USA:California | collected 2016-06-15
GTGCAGGAAGCCGGGGACGCGTCGCGCTGGCAACACGAAGGCGACAACGAACCGACTGGCGAAAAGATGTCTGAATCAGGCGGCTACGTTGAAGTGGAGAGCGGTATTCTCTATGAAACTGTGCGCGAACTGCGCAAACGCGGGCACGACGTCCGCTTCGATGTTGGTGGCTACGGCGGTTATCAAGCCATCAAAGTCGAAATGCACGACGGCCAACGTGTTTATGTCGGCGCCAGCGAATCACGCAAGGACGGCCAGGCGGCGGGATATTAAGTAGGAATTTCGGCTGGATCGGCGCGCCCGGTGGTTGCGCTCTACGGAATTTAATTTTTCGGCGCTTTCAGTTCGGCGAGTTTTTCTTGAGCGCGATTGACATCGGATTTATCCGCGCTGCCGAGCGCAAGCAGTTTCTGTTGTCGACGAACGTTGGCTTCGGCAGCTTCGAGTTCCGCCCGCTCACGCTTCGCCGCGGCCATTTGCGCGGCTTCCGTTAGTTGCGCAAGCGCTACTTTCGCTGCTTCCAGTTCGTTCTCGGTGCTTTCTCCGGCCGCGACTTGAGATTCTTGCGCGGCAACTTCTTCTTTCGCGCGGGCGAGCTGCGCATTCGCGAGGTTGGACTCACACCGGACAACCTTTAACAAGCGTTGCTCCACTTCCACTTTTGCAAGCACGCCAATCTTGTAAAGACGTTCCGCTCCTGCGGCACTTCTCTTCGCTCGCTCCAATTGTTTTTCCAGACGCGCAACATCGCCATCCGGCGCTGGCATCGCGGATGACGGCTCGTTCGAGAGGTTTTGCTTTAACAACGGCGGCTCGATGTCGAACGAATCAGGTTCTTCGGATTCGTTTTGGGGTAATTGATCCGCGGCCAGCGCCATGATCGCTGTTGCGACGACGACCGTGGCCGACAGCGTCAACATGCGCCTCATTTCAAAAGATTATCATGAAACTCGCTGCATCGACAGATCATCCTGCATTGGTCGGCGCGCCCCGCGGTCGCGCCCTGCCAGTCTGCTGCGCGTTCAGCTTCTAAAAAGCAGAGTCTCGTAATTTTGTTCTTTTCATCTGCAGATGTTTTGGCATACGACAGAGTCCCGGAGGAATTCATCTATCCGGTCACTCGTAAAATTCTGATCGCCACAGCTGTTTTCGCGCTGATTGTTCCATCGACAATCGCCGATAACTTTCCGGCGTCAGGCCCGGTTGCGTCATGCAAGTGGCGCGTCTCCATTCCGGTCAAGCGGCCGCGCCGAAGAAGGCACCGTTGTCGGTCAAACGAGCGATCTGGGCTGCAAATCAACTTCGCTCGAAGCCCTATCGTTATGGTGGCGGTCACAAGTCGTTTGATGATCGCGGCTACGATTGTTCCGGGACCATTTCCTATGTGCTAGGCGCAGCGGGTTTGATCAGTTCGCCGATGAGCTCAACCGAGTTCCGCCGCTACGGCCAGCGCGGTCGTGGCAAATGGATAACTGTCTATGCGTGTGAAGGACACACCTTTGCGGTTATTGCCGGCCTGCGACTCGATACCACGCCATGGGACAACTCGAGCAACCGGTGGGCACCGCGCTGGCAAACCACCGAGCGTTTGCCGCGCGGTTTCGAAGCGAGGCATCCAATCGGTTTGTAAATCGCGCCCTGATAATTTCTCTGTCGGAACAAGGGCCAATTGAGGTACTAAGAGACATGAAGCTCGTCCGCCGGCTTGGCTCCGTTAGTTTGTTGATCCCGAAACTGAAACTGATTTCCTTCTTGATCATGTTGTTCCTCAGGAACGCGAACGCGCCGAAGCTGACGAACAATGTTGTTTTTGTTTCGCGTTGACCACGCGAAATTGCTTCTTAAGCAATGTTGCCCGCTTTGTGCCAGCCACAAGGAAGATCCTATATGCAAATCATTCGTTCGGCTGTTCTGGTTAAAACATTATCGCTGATTGCGCTGGCGCCGTTTTGCGTAACCGCGCAGGAAAAATCTCATGTCACTTCCGCGCAAGTGGACAACGCTATTCGAGAAGTCGAAAAACTCGCGCAAAAGCAAATTCAAGAAAATGCGCTGCCGGGGCTAGCCATCGCGGTCGTGTTTCAAGACAAGGCGGTGTACGCAAAAGGATTCGGCGTCCGCGATGTCAATACCAAGGCGCCCGTGGACGCGGACGCTGTCTTTCAACTCGCGTCGCTTTCCAAATCGATTAGCTCGACGGTGGTTGCCGAGCTCGTCGGTGAAGGGAAAATCACGTGGGACTCAAAACTCAGTATCCTGGATCCCACTTTCGAGATGTTCGATCCGTGGGTAACGCGCGAAATCACAATCCGCGACATGTACGCGCATCGCAGTGGCTTGCCCGAGCACGCAGGCGACCTGCTCGAAGACTTGGGATTTTCGCGTGCGGAGATTTTACATCGCCTTCGCTATCAACATCCCGAGAGCAGTTTTCGTTCGCATTACGCCTACACGAATTTTGGCCTGACCGAAGCCGCCGCGGGGGCGGCGAAAGCGTACGGGCTGGACTGGGAAGATGCGTCCAAGCAAAAATTGTACACGCCGCTCGGCATGGCTTCGACGAGTTCGCGTTATGCGGATTTTGTCGCACGCCCGAACAAAGCGTTGGAGCATGTGCTGGTGGATGGGAAATGGGTGCAAAAGTTCAAACGCGATCCGGACGCGCAATCGCCCGCGGGCGGCGTGAGTTCTTCTGTAAATGATTTGGCGAAATGGATGCGTCTGCAGCTCGCGAACGGCAAATTTGACGGCAAACAAATCGTTGACGAAAAGGCGCTGGCCGAAACGCATCATCCGCACATGCTGACCGGTTTCAATCCCTTCACTGGGCTGCCGGGTTTTTACGGGTTGGGGTGGAACGTCAGCTACGATCAAGAGGGTCGCTTGCACTTGAATCATTCCGGCGCGTTTGCAGTTGGCGCGGCGACTCACGTGAATCTCGTGCCAGGTGAGCAATTGGGCATTGTCGTTCTTACCAATGCATATCCCATCGGCATAGCGGAAGCACTGGGGACGACGTTTTTGGACATCGCGTTGTATGGAAAGCCGACGCAGGACTGGCTGGTCCTCTTTAAACAAGGATTTTCTAATCCGGCGGCGATCGGGACGGTGCTCGGCTTCGATTATTCCAAACCGCCTGGATCGCCCTCGCCTGCATCGAAAAATAGCGCCTACCTTGGAAGGTACGCGAACGATTTCTTTGGTGACATCTCTATCATCGAGAAGGACGCTGGTCTCGCGATTGTGCAGGGCCCGAAAAACAAGACCTTCCCAATGAAACACTATGATCGCGACACGTTCACCTATGAGACGGAGGACGAAAACGCTGTTGGCAGAAGCGGCATCACTTTTACCATCGGCCCCGATGGCAAAGCGACACAGGTTGTCATGGAAAATCTCAATGTGCGCAGCGAAGGAGCTTTCAAGCGCGTTTCAGATCAGAAGTAGCAGGACAGAGCGTTCGCCTTGCTGACGAACGGTGCTATTTCTCTTTCGCGTCGGCCACGCGAAATCCCATGACGACCCGATTCAAAACATTTGCGCGCCGCAAATCAAAATCGAGAGGCGATGCGCCGAGTTTCGGTTTCACCTCATCGGACCTGCGCACGCTGCGGGCGCTGAAGTCACCGGCGGGCATTCAGCGGTTCCTCGATGAGTTACCTTACAATCTCAGCTTCACTGCACGATCACCGCAAAAGGTTTTGCGCGACCGAATTGCGTCTTGCCTCGAGGGAGGAATTTTTGCCGCCGCCGCGCTCCGCATCATCGGATTTCCAGCACTGATTGTCGATTTGGAAGCCGAACAGGACACCGATCATGTCGTCGCCGTTTTCAAGGTCCGTGAGCATTGGGGCGCAGTGGCGAAATCGAATTTCACCGGCTGCCGTTATCGGGAGCCGGTTTACCGCAGCCTGCGCGAACTGGCCATGAGCTATTTCAATATTTATTTCAATCTGCGCGGCGAGCGCACCCTGCGGCGATATTCGCGTCCGGTGAATCTCGCCCGATTCGACGCTCTCGACTGGATGACAACGGAAAAACCGATCTGGTTCATCGCCGAACATCTCTGTGAAATCCCACACATCCCGCTGCTCACGCCACCGATGGAGAAGCGGCTCACGCGAGTCGATCGACGCACATTCCGGGGCGAAATGGTCGGCCATAGAAAAAGCAGAATCTAATCGCCAAGGCGAGAACGATCATTTCGATCTTGGACGGCGCAAAAAACGTGGCGCGCGCGATCTTTCAAGTAAACTAGCTATATGAGCGTTCAAGTTTACGGATGTAATCATGTCGCGATCGAAGTGGACGACATCAAGAAGGCGGTCGCGTTTTATAAAGACGTTTTCAATCTCGAGAAATTGGATAGCGGCGAGGGCGATGCTTTTTTCAAACTCGGTGAACACCAATTCCTCGCCATCTTCGAAGTGAAAAAACTGCAACTCGGAGGCATGCGTCATTTCGGGATCATGGTGCGCGACGAAGCGCAGCTGGCTGAAGTGCGCAAGAAAATCACCGGCAAGTACAAGTTAACGCTTGAGCCACCGTTCCGCTGCGATTTCCACGACCCTTGGGGCAACCGCATACAGGTTGTCGATCTTCATGACGAATCGCTGATCTGGCTCTTGCCTTATCGCGAAGTACAAAAGGCCGGGATTAAATTTAAGGAACACTAAGTCATGCAGCTCGTTCTCGAGCGATGCACGATTCGCGCGTGGCGTCCCGATGATGCGGCCTCGCTCGCAAAGCACGCAAACAACCGCCGCGTCTGGCTTGGGCTGCGCGATTTATTTCCGCATCCGTATACGATCGACGACGCAAATGAGTTCTTGCGCCGCGCAACAACGGAGCAACCAATGACAAATTTTTGCATCGACGTCGGTCAGTCGGCAGTTGGCGGGATCGGTATTCGCATTGGTCAGGACGTCCATCGACATGTTGCCGAACTCGGCTTTTGGCTGGGTCAGGAATTTTGGGGACACGGGATAATGACGGAAGTGGTCCCAGCGTTCGTAGACTATTGCTTCGAGAAATTTCCGCTCCATCGGATCTATGCCGAGCCTTACGCGAACAATCCAGCTTCCGCGCGCGTTCTGGAAAAGAGCGGCTTTGTGTTGGAGGGGCGACTTAAGAACAATGCGTTCAAGGACGGAAAACTTTTGGATTCACTTCTCTATGCCAAAACAAGAGACCGCATCCCTTTCACTAAGCATTAGCATCGTGTACCGTCGCGACGATGAGCAAGCTTGATGGTAAGGACATTTTGATTACCGGCGCATCCCAGGGCCTGGGACGCGAAATGGCGTTACGTTTCGCGCGCGAAGGCGCGAGAGCTTTATCGCTCGTGGCACGCCACGCTGGTAAATTGAACGCTGTTCGCGATGAAGTTCTCAAAATCGCGCCGAAGGTCGACATCGTTACCATCGAGGCCGACGTGAGCAAATCGCGCGATATCGAGCGAATCGTCGCGACGACCCTCGCGCAGTTCAAAGGCGCGCTCGACGTGCTGGTGAATAATGCATCGACCATTGGGCCGTCGCCGATGCCCTACCTGCTCGATTACCCGGTGGAAAATTTTCGCGAGGTGCTCGACACGAATTTGATCGGCCCGTTTTTACTGATCAAAAACGCGTTGCCCGCGATGATCGAGCGCGGCGGTTCAATTATTAACGTCACGAGCGATGCAGGCCAGGTCGGTTATCCGGGTTGGGGCGCATACGGCATTTCCAAATTTGGCCTTGAAGGCATGTCGCAAACGTGGGCGTCGGAATTGGAAGAAAGCGGCGTGCGCGTCAACTGGGTCGATCCCGGAAATATGAACACCGCGATGCATCGCGCCGCCGAGCCAGAGGAAGATCCGTCGGAATGGGCGAATCCCGCCGACGTAACCGACGTTTTTATTTTCCTGGCGTCCGATGAATCAAAAGGCGTGACCGGAAAACGTTTCCAAGCGCAGGAAGATTGGCGGAGCGAATTAAACCACGAAGGACACGAAGAACACGAAGCAAAGAAAATTTGAGGCTAATCTTCGTGAACTTCGTGGTGCAATAATCCGATATGGCGTTCACGTTTGTTTTACCGCCAGAACTGAGCGCGAAGGAGCCACCGGAACGTCGTGGGATCCGGCGTGACCAGGTGCGACTGCTGGTAATTGATCGCGCGACCGGCCACATCGAACACACCCGCTTCGATAAGATCGACAAATACGTTCGCCCGGGCGACCTGCTCGTTTTCAATTCCAGTCGCACGCTGCCCGCATCGCTGCGCGGGTGCGAATGCAGCGCGGCGCATGGCCCGTGCATGGAAGTTCGTCTGGCGGAACGTTTGCCCGACGGGTCATGGCTCGCGCTTCTTCTTTGCGAGCAGGGCGATCCTTTCGGCTGCGGTTTGCGCGCCGGAATCCAGATTGAATTTGCGGAAGGGCTGGCTGCGACGGTCCTGGAGCGCGACGCAAACATTCCGCGGCTCTGGCAATTGCGCTTCTCGATTTCCGGCACGGAACTTGTCGATCTGATCTACCGGCTGGGGAAGCCGATCCGTTACGAGTACGTCTCGGCGCCGTGGGACCTCGATTACTACCAAACTGTTTACGCGACCGAGCCCGGGTCGGCCGAAATGCCGTCGGCCGGTCGCGCATTTACCTGGAAATTGCTGCTCGATCTCAAACGTCGGGGCATCGACAGCGCTTACGTTGTCCTGCATGCTGGTCTTTCAAGTTACATGGACGATGAACTCGATCGTCAACATCCCGCGTCGGAGGAGGAATATTTTGTAAGTCGAACCACCGCGGGGAAAATCAATCAGGCGCGGGAAAACGGCGGTCGCATCATTGCCGTGGGCACAACCGTCGTGCGCGCGCTGGAATCAGCTGCGAGTGAAAACGGGAGCGTAACTGAGGCGCACGGTTACACCCGTTTAAAGATCGACCATCAACATCGGTTGCGATCTGTGAACGGCTTGCTCACCGGTTTGCATGAGCCGGAAGCCAGCCATCTGGATTTACTCAGCGCGTTCGTGCCAGCAGAACAAATTCACGCCGCGTATCGAGAAGCGATCGCGCACCGTTATCTTTGGCACGAATTCGGTGATTTGAATCTGATTTTGTAACGGGCGATTCAGCGTCCGCGCCCGAGCTCAAGGAGCGGAGGTCTCCAGTCCGCCGAAAAGGGCGGTTTGGAAGACGCCCTCCTTGCTATCTGGCACTGGCGCCGTACATCACACCGACTTCCCCGTGAACTTCGTGCGAATTTTCCGGCTCTCGAATGACCGATGAGGAATCGGACTGCTGAACCTGTTTTTGATTTGCGCAACCCGCGAGAAGCGCGGCGGACAACAACGCCATAAGAGGCACAAAGACCCGCGCTAGCATTTCGCTGTGTCGATCTTTCACGGCGGAAGTCAAGCAACGCATTGAATTTCCGCTTGTAGGACTCTGTGTCAGACGCCAATTAATCCGTTCGGCGTTTCACGGAAACGCCCTACAATTGCTTGTATGATCAAGACGTATGGCGTCACCCACATCGCCCTGGCGGTGAAGAGCGCGAAACGATCGTTCGAGTTTTACCGGAAAATCTTCGGTGTGATCAAAGTGTACGATCAGAACGGATGGATCCAGGCGCAAACGCCCGGCGCGCGCGACATCATTGTATTCGATGAAAGCGCGCCGCGGATCGGGAAACCGGGCGGCATTGCGCATTTCGGTTTTCGTCTGGTCAATCCCAAAGAAATCGATGCTACGGTAAGAGCTGTGAAGGAAGCGGGCGGAAAAATCTTGGACAAGGGTGAGTTTTGTCCCGGCGAACCTTATTTGTTTTTCAAGGATCCAGACGGTTACGAAGTTGAGATCGCATTCGAGTCGCCGACACCGGTGGATCCCAAGCCGAAGAAGAAATGATTTCCTTTATCGTTCCCGCCTACAATGAAGAGCTGGAGCTTTCATCGACAATCGAGGCGATTCGGACGGCGGCATCCGGCGCGACTCAGCCGTATGAAATCATCGTGGTTGATGATGCATCGGCGGATGCGACCGCCCAAATTGCTGCGATGGCAGGTGCCCGCATCATATCGATCAATCGACGCCAAATCGCGGCGTCACGTAACGCCGGGGCACGCGCTGCGCGGGGTGACTACTTGTTTTTCGTCGATGCCGATACGCGGATTAACCGGACGCATATTGTCGAAGGCATCACTGCTCTCGAAGCTGGTTACGCGGGCGGCAGTGCGCGAGTCGTGACGGATGGATTCATTCCGCTATGGGGCCGTATCTTCGTGCGCGTTTTTTGCACCGTTTATTTCGGGCTTAATCTGGGCGCGGGCGCATTTCTTTTCACAACACGACGCAATTTCGATGCGATTGGCGGCTTTGATGAGCAGTATTTTATCGGCGAAGAAGTTTATTTTAGTCTCGCCCTGAGAAAACTTGGGCGCTTCAAAGTACTGCGCGAACCGATCCTGACATCTGGGCGAAAATTGCGCATGTATTCGGCGCGGCAAGTTCTCGTCCGGTCATTCTGGATCGTTATTGGCGGGCCGACCGCCGCCCGCTCGCGTGACAAACTCGATGTCTGGTACGATGGCAAACGCGAAAAGCGTGCCGCGTGACGTGTCGAGGCGCGCCTTCCCACGCGCGGATCTAAGTAATCGCGGTTGAGGACAGCCGCCACTACACCAGAATGCCGTTGGCTGGAGAAGCGGGAGCAGAGGGAACCGTCGTTCCTGTCGAAATCGAATCTTCTTATATGAAAAGATTAAGCTTAATCATTGCGGCATTCTTCTTGGTGATCGGCGCCGCTGTTTCGCGCACGGACATGACCGCGGAGCTCAAGAGAACGACCGTCGATATCAACACTCAGGCACAAACAAAGGATGGACGCACCCGCGTCTTGATGGCGATTTCCAGCGAGACCGGCGTTCCGGTGACTACGCTCCAAACGGAGCAGTCAGCAAACGGGCTCGGCTATGGAGACCTGCTGATTGCAAACTTGGTGGCATCCGAATCTGGCAAAAACGTTAGCGAAGTCGTGGCAATGTTCAAAGCTGGTCAAGGCGGCTGGGGCAAAATTACGAACGATCTCGGCCTGAACCTTGGCCAAATCGTAAGCAAGGCGCGCCAGGCAGAACAGGCAGCGCTGAATATTCAAAGCAAGAACGCTACCGCTTCTGACAAGAGCCAGGAAGGCCCAGCGATGGGTCGTGGACGGGGCACTGGTTTCGAAGAACAACGAAATTCTCGGGCCACGAGCCAGGGCCGTAGCCGTCCGTAAGCCGCCAAGGCTCAAATCGGCAACATCCATCGGTTTAAGATCGGCACGGCGCCGCGTTAGCGGCGCCGCGTGGCTTGTTGCCTGTTGCCCGTAACAGAGCCATTCCCGATATCGGTCGTGCCAGCGCCGAACGGAGCCAATGGTAGTTGCTAAAGCGCGTTCTTCATTTAGAGTAGGCACTTCGTAATGGCAGAGAGCACGCAAACGTTGAGCTTCAAGGAGTTCCAACTGCATGAAAAAGATACGGGCAGCGCGGATGTGCAGGTCGCACTTCTCACGCGCCGGATCGAGCATTTGACCGAACACCTCAAGAGCAACGCCAAAGATCATTCCTCGCGCCGCGGCCTTCTCAAGATGGTCGCGCAGCGCCGGAGTTTACTTGATTATTTGAACAGGTCGCAAGCCGATCGCTATAAAAAGTTGATCGAGAAGCTGAACCTGCGCAAATAACCGCGTCGATCTTTGAGGGAGTCCGCGTTCAATTGTTTGCCCGCTCGAAGTCAGAGTTAAATTAGAAACACAACAGAATCAGCAGTCCAGGTCGAGCGAACCACCTTGGATTTTAGGTTTTAGTCCCGAAAGCTTTCGGGGTTAAAACCTACAGTCAGGGTGACCGGTCTGGAACTCGCACATCCAGGAAAGTAAAATGCAACAAAAGGTCACGGCCCAAATTGGGGCTACTCAAATCTCTATCGAAACCGGCAAAATCGCCAGGCTCGCTGATGGCGCGGTCGTCGTCTCATGCGGCGACACCATGGTAATGGCTAGCGCCGTCTCAGCCACCATTATCAAGGAAGGTCAGGATTATTTCCCGCTCACGGTCGATTATCGTGAAAAAGCGGCCGCGGCGGGGAAATTTCCGGGCGGCTATTTCAAGCGCGAAGGACGGCCGACGGAAAAGGAAACGCTCACTTCGCGAATGATCGATCGGCCGCTCCGGCCACTTTTTCCGCATGGTTATTTTTACGACACGCAGGTGATCAGCTTGCTCCTTAGCGCGGACGGCGAAAACGATCCCGACATTTTGGCGCTCAACGGGGCGTCGGCGGCGCTTTGCGTTTCCGATATTCCATTCGCCGGACCAATCGGCGCGGTTCGGGTCGGTCGGGTCAAGGGGCAGTTCGTCGCCAACCCGACGCATGCCGAGCGCGAACAGAGCGATCTCGATCTGATTTATGTAGGCACGGAAAACGACGTCATCATGATCGAAGGTGCGGCCAAGGAAGTTCCCGAAGCTGATTTCGTCAAGGCGCTTGAGTTTGCGCATGGACCTGCGCGAGAAATGATCCGGATTCAAAAAGAGCTTGCCGCAAGAGTGGGCAAGCCGAAGCGTGAAATGCCATTACTCCAGGTGAATCAGGACCTGCTTGAGATCGCTTATCGAGTCGCGGGCGATCGGATTGAAGCTGCGCTTTACACCGAAGGCAAGGTCGGGCGCGCAAAAGCAATCGATGCGCTACGCGAAGAAGTGAAGGCGTCGATCTCGGAAAAGCATCCCGAAGCCGACAAGTTCGCCATGGCGCAGGCGTTCGATTACGTGCAGAAGAAAGCGTTTCGTAAAAGTATTCTCGAAAAACAGAAGCGCATGGACGGTCGCAGCTATCAAGATCTTCGTCCGATTACATGCGAGGTCGGCGTCCTGCCGCGTGCACACGGTTCGGCGATTTTCCAGCGCGGCGAGACACAGGCGCTTGCCCTCGCCACGCTCGCACCGATCGAAGAAGCGCAAATGATCGATGCGTACGGCGGGGGCGAACAATCGAAGCGGTTCATTTTGCATTACAACTTTCCGCCGTTCAGCGTCGGAGAAACGGGCCGCACCGGCGGGGCGAGCCGGCGCGAGATCGGTCACGGCGCGCTGGCCGAACGCTCGCTCGAGCCGATTGTGCCCAGTGAAAACGATTTTCGTTACGCCATTCGCATCTCCAGCGAGATTATGGAATCCAATGGTTCGACATCAATGGCCAGCGTGTGTGGTGGAATGCTTTCGCTCATGGACGCTGGCGTTCCGATTAAGGGCATGGTCGCGGGAATTTCTGTCGGGCTCGTCACCGAACATGGTGAAGACCGACAATTGAAACGTTACGAGCTCCTTACCGATATTATCGGCTCCGAAGACCATTTCGGGGACATGGATTTCAAGCTGTGCGGCACCGATAACGGCGTCACCGGTTTCCAGCTCGACCTCAAACTTCCCGGTGTCAGCCACAAGATCATGGCTGAAGCGATTCAGCGCGCGAAAGAAGCCCGCACGAAAATTCTCGAACTAATGCGCAGCTCCCTCGACAAGCCCCGGTCAGAACTATCGAAGTACGCGCCGCGCATTGAAACGATCAAAATCAATCCAGAGAAAATTGGCGCGCTCATCGGGCCCGGCGGCAAGACCATCAAGGGCATCGTCGCGGAGACTGGCGCCGAAATTAACATCGAGGACGATGGCTCGGTACACATCTACGCGACCAGCGGCGAGAGTATGGCGCGGGCTAAAGAAATCATCGGCGGCATGACGCGGGAAATCGAGATTGGCCAGACTTACCAGGGCCGTGTCGTTTCGGTGAAAGAATTTGGCGCATTTGTGGAGGTTTTTCCTGGCAGAGACGGGCTCGTGCATATTTCGGAACTCGCGGATTTCCGGGTGAAACGAACGGAGGACATCGCCAAAGTTGGCGACATGATTTGGGTCAAGTGCATCGGGATCGATGACAAGGGTCGCGTAAAGCTTTCGCGTAAAGCGGCGCTCAAAGAACGCGCCGAGGCCGAGACTGGTCAGCCGACGCCGGAGCCGGCCGAAACACACTGATTCTTCTATTTGTCATTCGCAGTGAAGTGAAGAATTTCACTTTGTCGCGAAAGCTGCGGTTCGACAGCTGAAGCACACGGAATGATTACGCCCACTCGACTTTCCTACGGCGTGCTCGCCCTCACAATCGTACTCGCCGGATTGTTGCACCTTGGAACACCGCTGCTGGTCGTCTTGTTCTCCTACTTCGCATTGCGTCAACTGTTCTATCTCACCAAAAGAAGGTGGCTCGCGCTGATTTTGTTCATTGTTGTTGTCGCAGGGATCGCCGCCGCCGCGGTGTATTTTACGCGTGCCGTCCTGGTCGCGTTGCCCGACGTGGCTGACACTTCAATTCCCTCCGCTAGTGCCTGGGCGCAGCGGCGTCAGATTGAATTGCCTTTTACCGATTTCGAGAGCCTGCGAGCGTTAGTGATCGACACGCTCAAGCAAGAAGCCCACTACCTGCGAAACGTCGCGCATTTTGCCAGGAGCACTACGACCCTGTTGGTTTTTAGTGTCATCGGAATTGTCGCAGCGGTGAGTTTGTTTTTTAAAAGTGGTCTGGATCCTTATCGGAATACGCACTCGGTGAAGAACAATCTCTATTCCATTTGCTCCAATGAGGTCTCGACGCGCTTCCGCGATTTCTATCGCAGTTTCGCCACCGTCATAGGCGCGCAGATCACGATTTCGCTGATCAATACAATGTTAACGGCGATATTCGTTCTCGCCGTTCGTCTGCCGTACGGGCCCCTCGTTGTCGCGGTCACATTTCTCTGCGGGCTCGTCCCCATCGTCGGCAACCTGGTGAGTAATACCGTCATTGTTTTCATTGCGTTGACTGTTTCCTTGAAGCTGGCGATCGGTGCTCTCGTGTTTCTGGTTGTAATCCATAAACTCGAATATTTTTTAAACAGCAAAATCATCGGCGACCGGATTCGGAACCCGGTTTGGCTGACGTTGATCGCGCTCATCATTGGCGAAAGACTCATGGGTATACCCGGACTGATCCTCGCGCCGGTCGTACTAAACTACGTCCGAGTTGATATGTTGAAGATTGAAGTCCCGTTGCCGAAAAGCTCGGAATAACAGTTGCAGTTGCATTTGGTGGAGCGCGCATGTCCCGCGTGCTGGTGGCGGTGTCTCACCGCAACCATCTTGTCCTGGCGGTGTTACTTGCATCGCCACGATCGCAAGCTCACACTTCACTGCAGTGCGTCTAACTCATGAAGTTCGCGATGACGTGAGGTCGTCGCCAGCACGCGAGACGCGTGCGCTGCCCACATCATGAAGGCTGGTTTCTTGGAGAAATTAATCGAGCGGCTCGGCCGTATCGGGCCGGAAGAGGTGCAGAATTATTTTTTGCGCCTGGCGCAGGAGAAAGGCTTTCTGGAAACGGTTTTCAACGCCATCCAGGAAGGAATCATCGTGACCGATTCGAAAGGGCGCATCACCTACCTCAACGATGCCGCCTGCGAATTGTTTGGGCTCGAAGCCGACGATGCTATCGGCAAACGGCTCGACGAACGCGTGCGCGGTCTCGATTGGGATTCACTAACGCAAAGCGGGGGACCGACCACTCGCGACATGGAAATCTTTTATCCAGCGAATCGCTTCATCAATTTTTACATCGTGCCGTTGATGATCGAACACCGCGAGACCGGTGCTCTAGCCGGAGTCGCTGACTCCGGACATCGAAGCCAAGCGAGAGTTAACGGAACAACGGCCGGGGTCACCGACCCCAGCTACAGCGAGCAGGTTGGTCATGCCATGATCCTGCGCGACATCACTGAGAGCCGGCGCTCAGCGCAGCAAACGATCGAATCCGAGCGATTAAATGCGCTAACACTGCTAGCGGCCGGCGTGGCGCACGAGATTGGCAATCCGCTCAACTCGCTTCATATCCATTTGCAATTGATGGAGCGCAAAGTTCGCGAGCTCAATGACAATGCGAAGGAAGAACTTCAAGAATCGATCGACATTTCGCGCTCCGAGATCAATCGGCTCGATTCGATCGTCACGCAATTCCTGCGCGCAATCCGGCCCTCGAGGCCGGAGCTGCATCCGGAAAACGTAAATGCGATTGTCGAGGAGGCGGTCCGTTTTTTCACGCCCGAAATTCGGGACCGCGACGTTGTGGTCGAACAAGAACTCCGCTCCGACCTGCCGTTGCTCCAAATTGATCGCGGTCAGATGAAGCAGGCTTTTTACAACGTGATTAAGAACAGTCTCGAAGCCATGAAGCGCCGCGGCATTCTGCGCATTCGCAGCGACATGGACGATACGCATATCCTCATCCGTTTCATCGACACCGGTGGCGGCATGTCAGCCGCAAATTTGAGCCGTGTTTTCGAACCTTACTTCACAACCAAGCCATCTGGCACAGGTCTTGGGCTGTTGATTGTTCGCCGCATTGTGCGCGAACACGGTGGCGAACTTTCCATCGAAAGCAGCGAAGGCAAAGGCCTTACGCTAACGATCCGATTGCCTTACATCGACAAGCGCGTGCGCATGCTGGAAGCAGGCGATTCGCAAAAAGAATAACCGCACCTGCGGTCGCCGACCGCGCACCCGCCAAATCGGACTCTCACCGTGATCCCTTCGCTCCATCTTCATCCGCTTTCCGCTGTAATTGCAGTAACGTTTTCCTTGGTTTTGCTGGGCAGTGCAAATTCATTCGGCTTCGGCTGACATTTGTTGCGATTGTTTAGAAGATCGAGCGCAAGAGGCCGCCCTCGACGCGTAGGGCTGCGCCGTTGGTTGCCAATGAGAGAGGACTGGCAACGAACGTCACGAGCGCGGCAACTTCATCTATCGTGGCGAAGCGCTGCAAAAGCGAGCTCGGACGTGTTGCGCGAAAGAATTCCTTCTCTATCTCGTCGGGCGCGACATTTTTCGTTCTTGCCATGTCGGAGATGAATTTCTCAACGCCTTCCGAGCGGGTCGGGCCAGCAAGCACCGAATTTACCGTGACATCAGTACCCGCCGTCGTTTCCGCCAACCCTCGCGCGAGCGCGATCTGCATCGTCTTTGTGACACCGTAATGAATCATCTCGACTGGGATGTTCGCGGCGGATTCGCTGGAAATGAAAATAATGCGTCCCCAATTGGCCGCTTTCATCCGCGGTAGGTAATGGCGCGACAGGCGGACGCCGCTCATAAAGTTTGTCTCGATAATCGTGTGCCAATCGTTGTCGGTGATTTGCTCGAACGGCTTCGGCTCGTAAACACCGAGGTTGTTGACAAGAACATCGATCGTGGGCACGGCCTGGATGCATCTTGAGGCCCCGTCCGGCGTTGCAAGATCGGCGGCGATGCCGCTGATTTTTACGTCGCGGATTTCGCGCCGGACATTTTCAATGGCCTCATCAACTCGCTCCTGGGTGCGACCAGTGATCACGACTGACGCGCCTTCTCGCGCCAGGGCGCGGGCAATCGCGAATCCAATTCCGGCCGTCGAACCGGTGACCAACGCTGTCTTCGCCTTCAATTGTAGATCCATATTGCTGTTCCTTTCTTCAGTTCGTTTCCTTTTGTAGTGTCCCCGAATTTCTCCTGCGCAGGTGATCGATAAAAGCGGTCACGTGTCCGGCTCGATTGCCTAGCGAATTACTGCGCAGAGCGAAAACGCCCTATCTAGGCGATCGGCCCGATCACTCCAACTGCGCCCACGCTAGCCCCAATTCGAGCTGAAATCAGGATGGGTGTCGACGCGATTCGGGCCAGAATGGAATCAGTTCCGCGGTTTTATCGCCAGCCTGATAGCGCCGATTCAACTCAACCTCGATCGCCTTGATCTCATCTTGCTGCGGCAGAGCTTGCCCGTGATAGATGTACGCAGGTACACCATGACGACTCTGGGCTAGCGGAGTCATTCCGTAGAGGTCGAGGCGGCGCTGCTGCAATTGCGCCGTGGTCCAGTTGGCGTACATCCCGCTGCGATAGCCCCATACTTCGGCCGTGGTAGAATAACGGCTATATGGATAACCGGTCGTTACGGCCGATGGTGGAGGCTGTGCCGCGCAGCCGACGAGGCCAGCGGCAAATATTAGTGCCAATAATTGTCTAATTTTCATGTCTTAAGCTCGATCGCGCCTGTTTCGTTGCCATTGCGCGTCGGTGGGATTTTGCGGTGACACCTAAGAGTTGATGCTCGCTCCCTCTTTCGAGGTAGAAGCGTGCGCAATTCGCACCTAGGGCTTAAAACGGTGCATGCGCAGGCAAATTTTCTTCAATGCCTGTGATCAAATCTGGAATGCCGATCGGCTTGGCGAGAAATGGATGTCCCTGGATCCGCAAGCCCGATGTTGTTTCGGCTTTCGTCACAAGAGCCGTCAGAAAGACAATCGGTGTTCTACGCAACGCCGGGTCGGATTGAATCCGTGCAGCGACTTCGCCGCCATCCGTTTCCGGCATCGCAATATCCAGCAGGATAAGGTCGGGTTTAAGACTCTGGGCTGTTTGATGGGCCTTGGTCGCATCGTTCTCTTCGCAGACGAAGTAGCGACCCGTCCTCTCCAACGCGAGCTTGGCAGAGTGGGTGAAATCGCTGTTGTTATCGATGATCAAGATGCACGGCTTTTCTTTAAGCGTTTCCAAGACCTGCGGGAAAAAGTTTGCTTCAATCATTCTGCTCATAATGTCTTTTTCATGCCGATGTAATATTTGCGCTGAATCACTGTTTAAACGTTGTATGGTGCGTGCTTTTCCTAAGCCTCGACCGGAAGCGCGATTGCAACCGGCCGCTCCTTTTGGCTGAGCGCGCGGCGTAATTTCGAGAGCGCGATGTTCTGCAATTGACGGATCCGCTCACGCGTGACACCCAACTTCTCGCCGACTTCTTCGAGCGTCTTCCGCTTTCCGCCATTGAAACCAAAACGCTGGGAAATGATTTTCTTCTCCCGATCGTCGAGTACTTCGAGCAAGCCGCCGACCTCGTCGTGCAGGTCTTTGTCGCGCAGTAATTCAAACGGCGTTCGCGCTTCTTCGTCTCCGACACCTTCGCCAAACGCCGTCGAATCATCGTCACCAATTGGCGCGTCAAGTGAAGCGGGACGAATCGAAGCGGTCTTTAATTGCGAAATTTTTTCGCTAGCAATGCCGATCTCTTCGCCAAGCTCGTCATCGGTTGGCTCGCGGCCGAGCTCCTCGCTCATCTGTAGCGCAACGCGGCGTATCTTCGAAATCTTGTCGCCGAGATGGACAGGCAATCGGATTGTTTTGCTCTGATTGGAAAGAGCGCGCTTAATGGATTGTCTGATCCACCACGCTGCATAAGTGCTGAGCTTTGCGCGCTTCGATGGATCGAACCTCTCGACTGCCTTCATTAATCCGATGTTTCCTTCGGAGATGACGTCGAGAAGCGGCAAACCGAGATTTGCATAGTCTTGTGCGATCGTCACAACGAGACGTAAATTCGAACTGATCATGAGCGCGCGCGCATTGCGATCGCCGTTTTTGATCTTCGCTGCGAGCTCGATCTCCTGTTGCGGCGTCAAGAGGGGGATTCGCCCGATCTCACGCAGATAAAACTTGATTGCAGTATCGTTAGTTTTAGCAGTCATATGGCTTTAATGAACTAGGTTGTTAAACGCACCAAGATATCTGCCATCTCCAATCTGCCGCTAATGGGCAATCGTAGGATTTTGCGATGCCACTTAAGAACTGATGGCCGCTCCCTCTTTTGAGATAGCGCCTCATCAAGACTGCGCCGGATGTGGGTTCGGTTGGGAGAGGTCAGAACCGAATGACTTGCTTTCGGCCCGCGCGTCCCTCCAGGACGGCTTGGTAAGCACGCGGCCCTTGCTCGATAGCAATACTATCTAACTCAGGTGGCGTCAGGACGCCGGCGTTCACCAGTGGGACGATTTCTCGCAGGACACCCGCGCTCTCGGAGAAGGAAAGCTTCAAGGTGTCAACGCCAACCAGTCGTGCTTCACGGTGATAAAAGTCTACCAAACTGAACGAAACTCTCGCCTGGATGGATGCCATTACTACGTGACGACCGCGATGAGCCAGACATTGGTTGACCGACTCAAAGGATGATCCTCCCACCATATCAAGAATGAGGTCCGCTCCCTTGCCTTGCGTGACTTCGAAAAGACCTTGAGGTAGGGGTTCCTTCTCTAGGATAAGCCAATCATCGGAAGGGATGCCAGCAGTCCTAGTGCGGCCGGCCTCGTTTCTGAGAACGCCGATGACTCTTTTAGCGCCGATATGCTTCGCGATCTTCACCGCAGCAGATCCGACCGCGCCGGTCGCTCCGAGCACTAGAACAATATCACCGGGGGACACGCGACCCGCTGTGACGATCGCGCTCCATGCAGTCAGATACCCTAGGCCTAAAGCAGCAGCCTGCTCAAAACTGAGCTGTTTGGGTTTCTCAACCAGGGCCTCGACCGGCACGGATACAAACTCTGCATGTGAACCATTCCGCCCAAACCCCAGGTTTCCACCGGTTCCAAAGACTTCTTTGCCCTTCCATGTCGCTGGACCTTCAACGACGATGCCGGCGAAATCCCTTCCTGGCACTCGAGAAGCCTTCGTCTCTAAAATCTTTCCGAGCACGCTTTTGGGGTCGCTTGGGTTGATTGCGGCGGCGCGTACCCGAACCAAGGCTTCACCACCATGAGCGTCGATTCGCGGGACTTCGACGTTCTCAACCCGCAGATTATCAAGCGAGCCGGTATCGCGAAAGTACAGGGCTTTCATTGTGGGCGGTGTCGTTTGAGTCGTAGATGCCGAGGACGGTAATGGTTCATTCATTGATGCTTCCTCATGCTGAAATGAACTTGTGATTGTGGCTCCGTTGCGCGAGCAAATCCGACGAAGACTATGCTCCTCCTTGCTCAAATCTACTTGGGCGGAGCGGGCCGCGGTGGTTTCGGGCCAAACGCCCGGGCTGTGTCACGCTGGGGTCGAGTGGTCCGGGAGAGTGCGCGCTGGCGCGCTAACTCCGCCGCCCCCTGTTCCTTGTAGTTCGGGCTCGTGAGCGACGCCATGAAAGCGACGAGATCGTCGATATCGTTCTCGGTCAGGGCGAGCGGCTGGATGTCCTGGTCGAGATACGGATCCTGCAAGCCGGCGCCTTTGTTGTAGTGGTCGATCACATCCCAAAGCGTGTCCTGCGAACCATCGTGAAAGTAAGGTCCTGTCACCAGCACATTGCGTATGTTCGGTGTCTTGAAGGATGCAATATCGGGCTCCTTCTTTGTAATCAGAAAGCGGCCCAGCGCGGACATCTCCGTCTGGATGGCGGCTTGATCGATGGCTGACGTATCGCCTGTTTTAACGAGCTGCTCGGCCTGGCGCGCCAACGGAACGACCTTGTGCTGGACGATAAGGACGCCGATATTGTGAAAGTCGTTATCGATTAAGTTCGTGACATCCCGCGTGGTTTCCGTTAACGCGTGGCATTTATTGCAGCGGGCTTGGTTGTTGAAGAGCTCCCAGCCGCGCTTGGCCGATTCATCGATCGCGTTCAACCTCTGCAATCTGCGCCACAGCTGAGTCCAGGCTGGGGTGGCCCATCTCAACGCAATTGACAATCGGCAGCGCCGCCTGCTCCTCCAGCGTGTTCACCCGGCCGTCCCAGAACTGCGTTTTATTGTAGAGGGCGTTCAGAACGGTCGGTGCGTTGCGTTGGCCGACGCGGCCCTTGATGCCGACAGAGGTGGGCTTCCTGTCGGTAAAGGCGAGCGCAGGATCATGGCATGTGCTGCACGAGACGGTACCGTCAGCCGACAGACGACGGTCGAAAAAAAGTTTCTGGCCCAGGGAAATTTTCTCAGGGGTCTGCGGATTGTCCGCCGGGATTACGCCACGAGACATCGCAACCGGTACGCCAACTTGTTGAAGCGACTTCGGCTGCGCTAACGGATCCGTTTCTGGAATTAGTGGTAACTGCGAGCTCGCCCTTTTGGCCGAACGCTCACAACCGAAAATCAGCGTAGCGGTCCCTGCTACGATTACACCAAGAATCAAAACGCGTTTCACTTAAAAACCCAGTGTACGCTGCGCCTATCTTCATAGAAGCTGATATTTCAGTTGGCTTGATGAAGTGTGCCATCACGGGAACCCGCGATTTTTGGTCGATTGTCGCAAAGTCGTGATTGTCACTTAGGTAATCTTAGATGACCGAGAAATCCTGCCTCGATCGTCGCACAGTCATAATTGTTGGTGAGGTAATCGTAGATAGCCGAGAAATCCTGGTTGGCGTGTCCTTCCCTCATGGCGAGGCGATACAGTTCTTTCGCAGCATTGGTTAAGGGCATGGCCGCACCAGATTCGTACGCACTCACCGATGCGAGATGCATATCCTTTTGCATCCAGCGCAATGGAAACTCGGCCTCGTAATTTCTGCTCTCGATCTTCTCCCGCTTCGACGCGAGAAAAGGCGCGACCGCAGGCGTGCCGAGCAGAGAATCAAACAGCATCTTTCGCGAGATTCCCAGCCCTTCGCCTAACGCGATGCCTTCGGCGAACGCCGCCATGGCGTTACCTAACAACAGATTGATCACCATTTTCATGGAAGTGCCTGCGCCGTGTCCACCGGCGTGAACAATTTTGTTGCCCATGCACAGCAGGAGCGAACGAATCCTTTCCAGATCGGTCGGTTCAGCGCCGACCCAGAAAATGAGTTTCGCATCCGCAGCCGCGGGCGCGGAACCAGTCACAGGCGCATCGACAAAACGAGCCTGCCGCGCCGCGGCGGCCGCGGCCATCTTCTTCGAGAACGACGGATTGACCGAACTGCAATCGACCCAGAGCGCATTGGGTTTGAGGTGATCCAGAAATCCGTTTCGACCTAGCGCTGCTTGCTCGACGGCGTCGGGATGAGCCAGCATTGTGAACAGTACGTCCACTTGTTCGGCGAGTTTTGCCGGCGAATCAGAAAATGTTCCGCAGGCGCCGAGCAAAGGCTCTGCTTTAGCGCGAGTGCGATTGAACACGACTAATGAATAGCCATGCTTCTGCAGATTCGCCGCCATACGACTCCCCATTATACCGAGACCAATGAATCCAATTTTCATTCTCACTCCTTCTTCAGGCTGCCGTGACTAACTCCGGTTCCTTCTCGTTTTTGCCTTCTATCTCCGCGATTTCTTCGTCCGTTAGATAAAGCTCAGCAGCGCCGACATTTCCTTCGACTTGCTTCGCGTTGCGGGCGCCAACAATGGCCCCAGTTACGGCTGGATTTCGAAGCGCCCACGCGATGGCGACCTGGCCGGGCGGACGTTCATGGCTTTCGCCGACTTCACGCAAGCGCTCGACGAGCGCGAGGTTCTTGGAGAGCTTCGGTTCCTTAAACTCGATGTCGCGACTTCTCCAATCGCTGGCGGGCAGACTTGCGACTCGCGCGCGCGTCATCGCGCCGGTCAACAACCCGGATGCCATCGGCGAATAGACAATCACGCCCACTCCGTTAGATCGACAATAAGGCAGAACCTCTTGTTCGACTTCGCGGCGGACTAACGAATACGGAGGCTGCAGCGAAGTGATGGGAGCGATCGCCTGCGCCCGGCGCATTTCCTCGATGTTGAAGTTGGATACGCCGATCCATCGGACCTTTCCTTCCTTTTGCAGCTGAGCCATTGCGCTCCAGCCTTCTTCCAGGTCATCACTTGGCCAATGGATCTGGTAAAGGTCGATAACATCGACGTTCAATCGGCGCAGGCTGTCCTCACATTCGCGACGAATCGAGTCCGCCGTCAAATTGCGGTGAACGTATCCTTGCTCGTCCCAGCGCAGACCACATTTGGTGAAAACGTACGGCCGAGGTCCCG
>WNGG01006814.1_pt1 | contig 21828 bp, 20 predicted proteins | sample 5400661 | NCBI WGS metagenome assembly WNGG01 (sample SAMN13153372, study PRJNA577476) | soil metagenome | isolation source: 100 cm soil or saprolite under Garry oak tree replicate 1 | place: USA:California | collected 2016-06-15
TCAACCTCATCCGCCTGGACGCCTACTGGACCGGACGGCCCCTCGACCGAACACGATCAAGCCGCCTCGCCCGCCTCGACTTCACTTTGGCAGCCTGACCGGAATTAACCATCAGGGTCTGGGCACGGTAGTTGGACGCATGATCGTCTGTGACGGTCGGGCGGTCACGCGTGGAGCCCTCCGCGATACTTGCGGGTGTGTCCGTCCGCGGGATTCTCAATGAGTTGTCGGTGTCGGGTACGGCCTACGCCGCGCCGGTCGGTGGCCCTGGTGTGGGGGTGGGCGGGGACGATCTGATGACGCCGGCTTCGGTGATGAAGGTTCAGGTCGCCCTTGCCGTGGAGAGCGCGATCGCGGTGGGTGCGCTGGACGGCTTGCAGCAGCGGGTCCTTTTGCCGAAGCGGCGGACCCCGGGGCCGGTCGGCATGTCGTTGCTGCGGGATGAGGTACGCATGTCGGTGCGTGACCGGCCGGCCACGATCCGACCGTCGCAGGGCCACCGTCCATCAACGAGCTGCGGGAGCGGCTGCATCGCAGCGCCGCGTTGGACCCCACGCGTGGGTCACGCACCACGGCTGCCGACACGGTGCGGCTGTTGCAGGGCATCTGGACCGACACGGCCGCAGAAGCGGCAGCCTGCGTATCGGTCCGCCGCGCGATGGGCCAGCAGTTGACCCGCCACCGGATCGCCTCCGGGTTCGGTCCGGACGTGAAAGTTGCGGCCAAGAGCGGCGGGCTAATGGGGCTGGTACGAAACGAGGCCGGCGTCGTGAGCTTCCCAGACGGACGCCACAACGGGAGCGAAACCTCGCCATCGCCCACGCTGTCACCGGCACGATCCCGCGCCGGCCAGTTCCCTGCCCGGGAGGACGCAGCGTGACCGTCGCAGGTGCGGCCGACGCACATTATCAGCGGCATGAGAGTACGCGGCCCGCGCACACAGCCCGAGGCGAAATGGAGCGCGACTCGCGGGCGGTCATATATGTGTGCGCGTGCCAGGTGTTAACAGGCAATTGCCGTCCGCCCGCCCGAAAGATTTGACGCGACATGGCGGCTAAATCCGCCTTCAGTCAAATCCAAGCGATTGAACAAGCGATGTCGGGAGTCTATTCACGTCCCGGGGCGGCGCGTAGCGTTTTGTGGCTGGACGGGATCGCGGCATTGCACAAGACGATGGACAACGTCCTGAATAATGCCCCTCAACCCATTACAACCGACTCTATGCGTCCACTCGCCCAGCAACTCGCCAGCTGCACCGCTGCCCTGGACCGCCTCGGACCGCCCACCCAGCGGATGCAGCCGGTCTACGACCTCGCCAAGCAGGGCTGCGCCCAGTACGAGAAGGCGGCGGGCTGCTTCACGACGGCCGCTGACCTGGGGACTGTAGTCGCCGGGTCGGCCGACGCGCAGAAGCAGAAGCAGGCGGAGGACTGCGCTTTCGCGGCGCCCGGAGACGGCAGCAAGCTGTTAGCGGACGCCGAGGCCAAAGGCTTCGAAATCCACCAAGCCGCGAAATGAGTGGACCGCGCGCCGGCGTCAGCCAGCAGATGGCCCACCCTGAACCGCTTCGGTATTTCGTGCGGTCAGCGTCGATTTCGCGATCCGGCGGCGTCTTCGAGTGCTACCGCCGGCTCGGCAGCGTCGAACAGGCCCGCGAGCACCTACGCCGAGGCTAGGTTGCCGTCGAGGCGTTGGCTGACGACGGCTACGGGGCAGCTAATTCGTGACCGCTTGCGGTGGCTTGAGCACCGCCTCTCGTCAGGTTCGGCGGACTGACGGGACTTCCTGGATAGCGCGCGGCGTGCCTCGGTTTCCGGCCCGGAGGAAACGTCCTCAATTCGGCAGATCCGTGCACCAGCAGAGGAGCAGCGGGGTTTGATCAGCTCCTACGGATAGTGACGTGTCGGCGGCACTGATTTCGGAACAGCGCCGAAAGTGACCAGCATCCGGGCTCTCCGTCCTCACGAACGAAGCCAAGCTCTCGTGGCGGCCAACACCGCTGCCCAGCCGAACCCAACGGCCAACTACCCCGCCCGGCCCGGCCAACTAACGCGCCCAATCCACGCCAACGGACCAGGACCACCGACGACCAACTGGCCAACTACGAAGCCCAGTCACAACTGCGTTGCCGAACTGGATGCCTTCGCCGCCGCCACCGAGGGTCCAGTCACCTGGTGGACATGCTGGAACGGGCGGGTCGACCTCGATGTCGTCGCCGGCCAGCCGGACCGACGGCTGCAGGCAGTTCGGCGCCGCCACGTCGCCGCCCGCGCCCAGCACCGGCAGGCGCCGCGCGACGGCCGCCCGGCGGGGCCCACCATCTCGTCGATCTCCATACGGATCCGGCTCGCCGGCACCTCCTTTACCGCGTCCAGCCCGCTGCGCAGGTCCGGCGCCAGCGGTGCGAAGAACCCGCCGCAGGACCAGCCGGTGGGTTGGACCAGCGCCAGCGCGATCGACGTGGCCGCCCGGCCTGAGCGCAGCACTTCCACGGCGGGTGCGACGTCGACCAGCGGCCCGGGTGCCGGCTCGAACCGGACCCGGGCGAGGTCGGCGGCGGTGAGCTGGACGGCGAGCACGTGCGGGAGAGGGGACTCGAACCCCTACGTCCTCTCGGACACCAGGACCTAAACCTGGCGCGGCTGCCAGTTACGCCACTCCCGCCGGGCCGTCGACGAGTGCCGGCCGCCGCCGAGTCTAGCCCAGCCGGGTCACCTCGACGGTCACGCCCAGGGTGGAGCTGGGCGCGCCGTGATAGACGCCCTTGAGCGGCGTCACGTCCTGGTACTCCCGGCCGCGCGCGACGACCACGTGCCGCTCGCCGGTGGGTACGCCGTTGGTCGGGTCGTACCCCTCCCAGCCGCCGCACCACCATTCCACCCAGGCGTGGCTCTGCCCCGCGACCGTCTCGCCGATCTCCGCGTCCGGCTTCGGGTGCAGGTACCCGGAGACGTAGCGGACCGGGATCCCGACCGCACGCAGCAGCGCGGCGGTGAGGTGGGCGATGTCCTGGCAGACGCCCTTGCGCAGCTCCCACGCCTCCTGCGCGCCGGTCTGCACGCCGGTCGACCCCGGGACGTAGGCGACGTTGTCGCGGACCCAGTCACCGATCGCGCGCGCCGCGTCGCAGGGCAGCAGGCCGTCGGCGAGTTCCGCCGCCTGGGCGCGCAGGGCCTCGTCCACCGTGGTACGGGGGGTCAGCGTCAACAGCTCCGCATATCTGTCCACTGTGGACTTCGAGCGCAGCACGTCCCACCCCGCGTGCGGCGGCGCGGCCGGCCGCTCGGTCTCCACCATGCTGCTCGCAGTGACCTTGAGCTGCTGGTGCGCCCGCTGCAGATCGAACACCGTGACCTGGCTGCCCCAGTAGTCGAGGTACCGCCACGTCGACGCGGCCGCCGCCGGCGCCACCTCGACCTGGCTGAACAGCGTGATCTGCCACGGCGTCGTCATCGGCGTCATCCGCGCCTCGTTGTAGGAGGCGTATGCGGTGCCCGGGTACGCGAACCCGGTGACGTGGTGGATGCGCAGCCGCGTCACCTCAACCGCCCCCTTCGTGCGCCCAGGCGACCGGGGCGGCGTGCTTGAAGTACCGGGCGGTGACCGCCGCGCTGCATGCCGCGCAGGCCTGTTGCAGGGCGCGCAGGTGCGCGGGCAGCTCGTCGACCAGGTGGCTCAGGTCGGCGTACTCCAGGCGGGTGCGGGCCTGTCCGATCGGGCGCCGCGCGGCATCCCGTACCCCGGCCCGCTCGGTGGTCGGCGTCAGCTCCCGCAGGCACTGCTCGGCCGTGGTCAGCGCGTGCAGGGCCGAGCGCGGGAAGAGCCGGTCCAGGGTGAGAAACTCGACGATCCGCGGCGGATCGAGCGTCCCGCCGTGGGTACGCAGGAAGGACTCGTCGGCGCCGCAGGCGCGCAACACGGTGCGCCAGTCGCCCGGTCCGCCACTCGTCAGCAGCTGTACCGACAGCAGTCGCGCCGTCATGTCCGCCCGTTCGAGGCTGCGCCCGAGGATCAGGAAGCGCCACCCCTCGTCCCGGCTCATCGTCGACTCGGCGAGGCCGGCGAGCACCGCCGCGCGCTCCCGGACGAAGCTCAGGAACAGCGCCGGCCCGAGCCGCTCGGCCGCGCGGCGGCGGCTGGCCAGCGCTTGCCAGGTGACGTTGAGGCATTCCCACATCTCGCTGGAGATGGTCTCCCGGGCCCCACGGGCGTTCTCCCGCGCCGCGGCGACCGCGCCGGTGATCGAGCTGGGATCTTCGACGTCGAAGGCCAGCCGCTCCAAGGCGTCTCCCGCGCTGAGGCGCCGGTCCGCGGTCGCGGTGACGCCGAGGATCGCCAGCAGCGAACGGCACGCGGCGTCCTCGTCGGCCCACGGGTCCTCCAGCAGCCGGGCGAGGAACGCATCCAGGATGCGCGCGGTGTCGTCGGCCCGCTCGACGTACCGGCCGATCCAGAACAGCGACTCGGCGATGCGGCTCAGCATTACTGTTGCCCCTCCATCGAACCGGTGCCGGAATCGGCGGGCGCGACGTCGTGCGGGATGACTTCGATCGGCCCGCCGCCCCCGCGCGGGCGGGCCGGTGCCACGGACGGCTCGGCCGCCAGTACCCAGGTGTCCTTGGAACCCCCGCCCTGGCTGGAGTTGACCACCAGCGCGCCCTCGGGCAGCGCGACCCGGGTGAGCCCGCCGGGCAGCAGCCAGATCTCGTCGCCGTCGTTGATGGCGAACGGCCGTAGGTCGATGTGGCGCGGGGCGACCTGGTTGCCGATGAGCGTGGGGGAGGTCGACAGCGCCACCGGCCGCTGGGCGATCCAGCCGCGCGGGTCGGCGGCGACCGCGGCCCGCAGACCGTCCAATGTGGACTCGTCGGCCTGCGGCCCGATCACGATGCCCTTGCCGCCCGCGCCGTCCACCGGCTTGAGTACCAGCGTGTCCAACCGGCCCAGGACGTCGTGGCACATTTCGGGGTCGTCGAGCCGGTAGGTCTCCACGTTCGGGATTGCCGGCGGCTCGTGCAGGTAGTACCGGATCAGGTCGGGCACGTACGTGTAGAGCAGCTTGTCGTCGGCGACCCCGTTGCCGACTGCGTTGGCCAGCGTCACGTTGCCGGCCCGGGCGGCGTTGACGATGCCCGCGCAGCCGATCACCGAGTCGGGCCGGAAGTGCAGCGGGTCGAGGAACTCGTCGTCGACCCGGCGGTACACGACGTGCACCGGCTGCTCGCCGTGCGTCGTGCGCATCCGGACCCGGTTGCCCGAGCAGACCAGGTCGCGCCCCTCGACCAGTTCCACGCCCATCAGCCGGGCCAGCAGGGCGTGCTCGAAGTACGCGGCGTTATACACGCCGGGCGTCAGCACCACGACGCACGGGTCGGTGACGCCCTCCGGGGCGGCGGCCCGCAGCGCGGACAGCAACCGGGCCGGGTAGTCGTCGACCGGGCTCACCGGCGCGTCGGCGAACAGGGTCGGCAGGGTCTGGGTCATCACCCGCCGGTTCTCGATGACGTAGCTGACCCCGGACGGGATCCGCAGGTTGTCCTCCAGTACCCGGAACGCCCCGGCCTCGTCGCGCACGAGGTCCACGCCGGAGATGTGGACCCGCACCCCGTTGGCCGGGTTGACCCCGAACGCCTCCCGGTGGAAGTGCGCGCTCGTGGTCACCAGGCGCCGGGGTACCACGCCGTCGTCGAGGACCGCGCCCCGCCCGTACACGTCGGCAAGGAACATCTCCAGCGCGGTGACCCGCTGCCGCACCGCCCGGGTGACCACGTCCCACTCGGCGGCGTCGATGATCCGGGGGATCAGGTCGAGCGGGAACGGCCGCTCCTCGCCGGCGTAGGCGAAGGTGACGCCGCGGTCGGTGAAGACCCGGGCCAGCTGGTCGGCCCGGAAGCGCAGGTCGCCGCCGGACAGCGGTTGGAGGGCGGCGAAGAGCGAGAGGTACGGCGGGCGGGGCTGGCCGGGCGCCGCGAACATCTCGTCCCATGCCGGCGCCATGGTGTAGGAGTCGAAGATGTCCGCCATGGCGGGACCCTAACCTGAACCGGTTACCAGCGCATTACGCTGATCGGCCCTAGTTCCACCCGGTCGCGTTGCAGGTCAGCAGGCAGTCTTCGCACACGAACAGGCTGCGCCAGCCGTCGCGGTTGACCGGTTGGACGGGCACCGCGGTGGTCAGTCCAGGCCGAGGTCGCGGCGCAGCTTGGCGACGTGGCCGGTCGCCTTGACGTTGTACATCGCCCTGTCGATGCGGCCCTGCTCGTCGATCACGAACGTGGAGCGGATCACCCCGACGACGGTCTTGCCGTACAGCTGCTTCTCGCCGTACGCGCCGTAGGCCCGCAGTACCGATTTGTCCTCGTCGGCGACGAGCGGGAAGGTCAGCTCGTCGCGTTCCCGGAACCTGGCCAGCTGGGCGGGGGAGTCCGGGGAGATGCCGACCACCTCGTACCCGGCGCCCTTGAGCGAGGCGATGTTGTCGCGGAAGTCGCAGGCCTGGGTCGTGCAGCCCGGCGTCATCGCGGCCGGGTACGCGTAGAGCACGACCTTGCGACCGCGCAGTTCCTTGAGAGACAACGGCTTCCCCGTGTCGGTGGGGAGCGAGAAGTCGGGGGCCTCGTCGCCGGGCCGCAACCGTACCGCTTCGGTCATAGGTCAACCCTAGCCGAGCGGGCTCCGGCCTCCGTGCTCGGTGCGGTACGTCCGACCGGTTCCGCCGCCGGAAGCATCCCATTGACGCCCCTGCATACGTTTGGGAGTGCCTGGACCCGGACACCCACGGCGCCTGTCAACTGCCGCCGACCGACAGCGGATGACGCGCGGCCGCCACGGCCGCCGGCCGGGTCGCCGCCCGCATCCGCAGTACCGCCATGCCTGCCAGCCCGGCACCGGCGCCGAGGCCGACCAGGACCAGCACCCGGCCTACCCCAGCGGGTAGCGCCACCGGCGGTACCGCGTGCACGAAGACGGCGGCATTGGCGGCCCCGGCGTACAGCGCGAGGCAGGCTCCGGTGATGCCGAGCGCCAGGTCGGCGGCCGGCCGGGCCCGCGCGGCGTACCAACCGGCCACCACGGCCGCGACGCCGCACAGCAGCGGCCACGGCTGGGACCCGACGAGGACGCGGAATGCGCCATGGAGCCCGAGCGGGCCGGAGTCGACGACCGCCGCGCCGGCGTACCCGAGCGCGGCCAGGCCGGCGCCGACCGCCACCCCGGCCGCGACCGCGAGCGCCCGGGCCGACCGGAGCAGCCCGAGCCCGGCCACGGCGGCGACCAGCAGCAGGACACCGGCCCACCAGACGGCCGGCGCCGGCGGCGGTACCCAGTCCAGCGTGCCGGTCACCGCGAACTCCCGTACCCCGTCCCGCAGCGGTACCGACCACGAGCTGATCCGGTGCGGAGTACCGGGATCGGCGGCCACCTCGGGCGGCTTCGTCGGCAGCATCCAGTGCGCCCGATGGTCGTGCCACAGCACCGCCGGGACGCTCGACAGCTTCTGCCAGGCCGGCGGCGCGTACGCGGTCGCCGACGCGGGTGGCGTCGGGCCACCGGCCGCCGACTGGTTGAGGTACGTCGCGGGGGAGTTCGCGTTCTGGTACACCCCGTCGGGCGCGACCCGCAGGTACGGCTCCCCGGAGTACCCGAGCACCTCGATCGGGCGCCCGGTGTGGTTCACCAGTTCCAGCTGGGTACCCGCGCTGACCGCCCGGACCGTCAGGCCCGCTACCGGCACGGTCATCCCGGTGACCACGCACCGGTAGTCGCTCGCCGGTGGCACGTCGGCGCTGTGCGCGCTCGCCGGGCTCGCCACAGCGAGCGCGCACAGCACCCCCGCCAGGAAGGCGACGACCCAGCGCACGGTCAGCCGACCGCTCGCACCAGGTCGCTCACCGTGTTCTGGATCTGCTTCCCGTTCACCAGCACCGTTGGCGTCGCCTGGACGTTCTTGCTCGCGGCGGTATCGGTGTCGTGCGCCATCCAGCCCGCGTACTTCTGGCTGGTGACGCACTGCGCGAAGCCGCTGTCGGTCAGCCCGACGCTGGCCCCGATCTGCATGAGCTGGTCGTTGGTGAGCCCGGCGCTGCCCTCGGCCGGCTGCTTGTCGTACAGCGCCTGGAAGTACTGCGGGAACTTGTTCTCGTCGGCCGCGCACGCCGCCGCCGCACCGGCGCGGGTGGAGTACCCGGGCGGGTTGGTGCTGGGGTCGAGGATCGCGATCGGGTGGTACACCAGCGTGATCTTGTTCTTCGCCAGCATGTCGTCCAATGTGGACTTTGCCTGGCTGTCGAACTGCTTACAGATCGGACACAGGAAGTCCTGGTAGAAGTCCACGGTGACCGGGCCGGACCCGACCGGTATCCCGGTACCGTCCTTGCTCGCGTGCGCCGGTGTCGCGTAGTTTGCCGGCGGCGCCTGGTTGGCGTAGACCGCCCAGCCGACCAGCCCGGCGATGACCAGTACGGCCGCCGCCACGATGGAGACGATGACGGTCCGGCGTCGCCGCTGCTCCCGCGCGAGCTGCTCGCGCACCATCCGGTTGGCCTGCTTGACTTTCGCGCGGGAAATCATGCTTCCCCCAGTACGTAACGATCGACGGCAAGGGCGGTCCGGGGGGTGAGGAACAAGAATACTGCGACGGCCAGCAGGGCCGCGTCGCGCACGATGTCCCAGAAGTAGTTGGGGTGTACCCCCGGCGCGAGGTTGCCGCCGACGCCGAAGCAGCCGCAGTCGATGGACAGGCCGCGGGCCCAGACCGAGGCGATGGCGATGATGTACACGACCATCAGCACGCCGGCGACGGTGGCGGCGAACCGGGTGGCGAGCCCGAGCAGCAGGAGCAGCGCGAGCGCCAGCTCCACGAACGGCAGCCCGGCGCCGATCACCTTGGCGAGGCTGAAGGGCAGCAGCCGGTACGCGTTGACCGCGCGCCCCGATCCGGCCAGGTCGGTCACCTTCGACCAGCCGGCGACCGCGAACACGACGCCGAGTACCAGCCGGGCCAGGGTGCCGCCCCACAGACGTATCACATGCATTGGTCGTTCCCCGCTACCGGGAAGTTCCCGCCGGATCGGCCGTGGCGGCCGCGACGAGCTGCATCCGGGCCCGCGCCACCCGGGACCGGATGGTGCCGACGGCCACCCCGCAGGCCGCCGCGGCCTCCTCGTACGACAGGCCGAGCAGCTGGGTCAGCGCGAACGCCTGCCGCCGTTCCTCGGGCAGCCCGCGCAGCAGATGTGGTCCGCGCAGACGTTGCGGGCGATCGCCAGCAGCCAGGTGCGCACCGAGCAGCGGCCGGCGAAGTCGCCCAGGCCGCGGAATGCGCGCAGGTACGTCTCCTGGGTGAGGTCGTCGGCCGTACCCGGGTCGACCAACGCCGCCGCGAACCGCCACACCTCGCCCTGGGTCGCCCGCACGAAACCGGTCGGATCGGTGACCGGGTCGGGGACGGATTCCACAATGGCCCAGGTTACCCGGGAACTTTCCGGGTCGGCCGGACGACTACCCGGTCGTGACGTGCGAGGACGTGCGGGTGGCGGTGTCGGCGCGGTTGGACGCGGAGGACCCGGGGATCGCCCCGGAAGAGATCGACGGGCATCTGGCAGGGTGCGCGGACTGCGCCGCCTGGCTGCGCGAGGCCGAACGGCTGGCGAGCAGGGTACAGGTGCCGCCGGCACCCGACCTGACCGGGCGGATCATGACGGCGGTCGCGGCCGACCCGGTGATCGCCGCCGGCGAGGCCCGCCGGCGTGCGGCCGAGGAGGCCCGCGGCCGCCAGCGGGTACTGCGGGTCGCCGTGGCGGCCGCCGCGCTCGTCCAGCTGGCGCTCGCGGTACCGATCCTGGTCGGCGCGTTCCTGGCCAGCGAGGTCGGGCCGCACATCGGCCGGGAGATGGCGTCCTTCGACGTCGCCGTCGCGGTCGGCTTCCTGTTCGTGGCGGCCCGGCCGGCCCGCGCCCGCGCGCTCGTCCCCGTCGCCATCGTGCTCGCCGCCCTGCTCGGGATCACCTCGTCGGTGGACATCATCCGGGGCGTCGCCGGGCCGGCGCACGAGATCGGGCATCTTGTAGCGGTGATCCAAGCCGGGCTGCTGTGGGCGCTGAGCCGGACCGAAACCGGACCGCGGGGGCGGGTACCCCGGCCGCGGGTCGCCCGATGAGGCTGCTCGCGGCCATGGCGTTGGGGCTGTTCGCTGTCCTCGCCCTGCCAGCCAGCCCGGCCAGCGCCCACGCGGCGCTGGTGCGTACCTCGCCGGTGCAGGGCACGGTGACCCAGCAGCCGCCGTCCGAGATCGTGATCACCTTCTCCGAGCACGTGTCGCCGGTCAAGGACAAGATCCGGGTGGTCGGGCCGGACGGCAAGCGCATCGACAAGGGCGAGTCCTCAGTCACCGGAGCCGACCTGCACATCCCCGTGCGTACCGACGTCCCGCGCGGTACCTACCTGGTCAGCTACCGGGTCATCTCGGCCGACAGCCACCCGGTCGGCGCCGGCTACAGCTACTCGGTCGGCGCCCCGTCAGCGACAACGCCGAACACCGGTCAGGCGCCGTCCACCCGGACCGACGTCGTGGTGGCGGGGGGCGTCTCGGTCGCCCGGTACCTCAGCTTCGCCGGCCTGATCCTGGTCGTCGGCCCGGTCCTCGTGCTGACCGCGCTGTGGCCCCGACGGCTCCGCGCGCGCCCCCACCCGGCTGGCCTTCCTCGGCCTCGGCCTGATCGGCCTGTCCACCCTCCTGGCCCTGTACATCCAGGCGCCCTACCAGAACGGCGGCACCCTGTTCTCCGGCTCGGCAAGCGACCTCGGCGATGTCCTGGCCAGCTCCTACGGACGGGCGCTGCTGGTCCGCCTCGCGGCGGCGGTGACGGCCGGCCTGCTGCTGCCCGCGTTCCTCGCCGGCAATGGCGGCAAGCCGGTACGGGCGCTGCTCGCCCTCGTGGGCGTGATCGGCGTGGCGACCTGGCCGATGAGCGGGCACCCCTCGGACTCGAACGCCCCGCTGCTCACCATCATCGCCGACGCGGCACACCTGACCAGCGTGGCCATCTGGCTGGGCGGCCTGATCATGCTGGTCGCCTTCCTGCTGCGCCGGGCCAACGACAAGGAACTGGACGCGATCCTGCCGGTCTGGTCCAACTGGGCCGCGCTCGCCGTGACGGTCCTGGTGCTCGCCGGCACCGCTCAGGCGCTGATCCAGGTCGCCACCGTGAGCGCGTTGCTGCACACCACCTACGGCCAACTCCTGCTGCTGAAGATCGGCCTGCTGGCCGTGGTCCTGGCGGCCGCCGCGGTGTCCCGGCAGGCGATCCGCCGCCGGGCCGCGGGTCACGCCCAACCGCCGGGGGTACCGCGGCTGCGGCGCGCGGTCTTCGTCGAGATCGCCGGCGCCGTGCTGATTCTTGGGCTGACCTCGGTACTGGTACAGACCACGCCGGCGAGGTCCGCCGCGGCTTCCTCGTCGAACCCGGCCGACCAGGGCATCTACTCGGCCACCCTGGACTCGAAGCTCTACCAGCTGCAGCTGGACATCGAACCGGCGAAGGTCGGTAACAACGAGGTCCACCTGTACGCCTTCACCCCGCAGGGCGCGGCCCTGTCGGTCAAGCAGTGGAAGGCGAGCGCGGCGCTGCCCGCGCAGGGCATCGAGCCGATCGACGTACCCGTCCTCTCGCTAACCGACTCGCACGCCGCCGGTTCGGTCACCTTACCGAGCGCGGGCGCCTGGCAGTTCAGCTTCACCCTCCGGGTCTCGGACTTCGACGAGGCCACCGTGACCACGACGGTCACCGTCAAGTAATCGAAAGGACCAATTCATGGGGACACCTCTGCGCGCGGCACTGGCCGCCACAGCGGCAACAGCGGTCGCCGTCCTTGGCTTCGCCTCCGCGGCGAGTGCGCACGTGACGATACAAGCCGGCACGGTCAGCCCGGGCAGCTATGCGCGGGTCGCGTTCCAGGTACCGACGGAAAGTGACACCGCGTCCACCACGAAGCTGGAAGTACAGATCCCGACCGACCACCCGATCGCCTCGGTGGCCACCATGCCGGTCCCGGGCTGGACGGCCGCCGTCGAGACGACCAAGCTCAGCACCCCCGTCAAGACCGACGACGGCGAGGTGAGCGAGGTCGTCAACAAGATCACCTGGACCGCCACCTCGGCCGACTCCGCGATCAAGCCGGGCCAGTTCCTGGAGTTCCCGCTCTCGCTCGGTCCGCTTCCGGATACCGACAAGATCGTATTCAAGGCGCTCCAGACCTACTCCGACGGCAACGTCGTGCGCTGGATCGACGAACCGACGTCGAACGGTACCGAGCCCGAGCACCCGGCGCCGGTGCTGAAGCTGACCAAGGCGGGGTCGGACGCCGCCGGGGCGAGCGTCGCTCCGGATACGGTCACCGTCACGCCGGCCGCCGCCGGGAGCACCAGCGACGGTACCGCCCGCACGCTGGCCATCACCGGCGCGGTCCTCGGCCTGCTCGGTCTGGTACTCGGCGCGCTCGCCCTGGTGCGCAGCCGCCGCCCGGTGCCCCCGCCCGCGCGAGCGGAGGCAAGCGCCAAGAGTGCGGCCCGGGCCGGGCGGCGTCTGGACTGAGGCAACGCGCCGACGGAGTCGGTGCGCGGGGCCAAGAGTGCGGCCTGGGGAGGCCCGGGCCCGCGCGAGCGGAGGCGAGCGCCAATAGTAGAGTCCCGGGCGCCGGACTGGCCCCGGTGCCCGGGACACCGTGCACCACCGTGGCAAGATCAGCTTAGGGCGGTATGGTGCCGCCCGTCCGGCAGATCGATCCACGTGGCCCTCTTCGGTACCGTCACATGGTGGCGCCGAGCAGTGAGGGGAGAGCGTGGTGACTGGTACGCCGGGTGGCGTCGTGAACCGCGGGGCCGCGCGGGGCGGCTGGCGGGCCCGGGTACCGACGTTTTTCGCCATCACGCTGACCGTCCTCGCGGCGCTGTGCGCGATCGCGGCGGTGAGCGAGGCCGCCGGTCAGCGCATCCAGCCGGTGCGGTTGGTGGTCAACGGGCTCCTGCTGCCGGCGCCGGCCAACCTCGGCTACGCCGCCCTGGTCGCGGTACTGGCCGCCGGCGTGGCCCGGCGCAAGCGGGTCGCGCACGTCTTCCTGGTCATCTACTTCATCCTCCAGTTCGCCTACGACGCCCTCCTGCTCGCGGCGTTGTTCCTCATGACACCGGCAGACTTCGGCGACCGGCCGCCGCCCTGGTGGGCCAGGGAGATCGTCGCCGGCAACCTGGCCATCACGCTCGCCGTACTCGTCGTCCTGTACCTGTCCCGTCGCGAGTTCTACGCCCGCGTCCAGCGCGGCAGCCTGCGCCAGGCGTTGTCCGTCCTCGCCGCGCTGCTGACCGCGTTCACCGTGATCGGTTGGGGCCTGGTCGAGGCGTTCCCCGGCGACGTCGACCGCGACGGCCGCCTGCCGTACGCGCTGGAACGGGTACTCGGCGGCGCGTTCGCGTTCCACTTCAACCGGCGCGGGGTCGCGCCCGGCTGGGTCAACCTGCTGCTCGGGCTGTTCGGCGGGATCGCGCTGTTCGCCGCGATCGGCGTGCTGCTGCGCTCCCAGCGGCAGATCGCCGCGCTGACCCGGGCCGAGGAGGAGCGGATCCGCGCGCTGCTGGCCGGTTACGGCGAGCGGGACTCGCTGGGCTACTTCGCGACCCGGCGGGACAAGGCGGTGATCTTCTCGCCGAGCGGCAAGGCGGCCATCACGTACCGGGTCGTCAACGGTGTCAGCCTGGCCAGCGGCGACCCGATCGGGGAACCGGAGGCGTGGGGCCCGGCGATCCGCGCGTGGCTGGACACGGCGCTGGCGTACGCCTGGACGCCGGCCGTGATGGGCGCCAGCGAAGAGGGCGCGACCGCGTACGCCCGGGCCGGGCTGCGGGTGATCGAGCTGGGCGACGAGGCGATCCTGCACGTGCGCGACTTCTGCCTCGACGGGCGCGAGATGCGGCCGGTCCGGCAGGCGGTCAACCGGGTGCAGCGGGCCGGGTACACGGTGCGGATCCGGCGTCACGCCGAGATCTCGCCGGTCGAGATGGGACACATCATCGAGCTGGCCGCCCGCTGGCGGGACACCGAGACCGAGCGCGGTTTCTCGATGGCGCTCGGCCGGCTCGGCGACCCGGCCGACGGCCGGTGCGTCCTGGTCGAGGCGCTGGACCAGGCCGCGCGGGAGGCCGCGGTACTGTCGTTCACCCCATGGGGTACCGGCGGGCTGTCGCTGGACCTCATGCGCCGCGACCGGGAGTCCGACAACGGGCTGATGGAGTTCATGGTCGCGGCGCTCGTCGAGGCGGCGCCGAAGCTGGGCGTGGAGCGCATCTCGCTGAACTTCGCGGTGTTCCGAGCGGTCTTCGAGGAGGGCGCCCGGATCGGCGCCGGCCCGGTCCTGCGGATGTGGCGCAAGCTGCTGCTGTTCTTCTCCCGCTGGTTCCAGCTGGAGTCGCTGTACCGGTCCAACGTCAAGTACCGGCCGGAGTGGGTACCCCGGTTCCTGTGCTACGAGGACGTCCGCGACCTGGCGAAGGTGGCGCTCGCGTCCGGGATCGCCGAAGGGTTCGTGGTCGTACCGAGCCTGCCCACCCTGTTGCGCCGGGGCCTCGCCGCGCCGCGGTTACACGTGCCCGCCGTCCTGCCGCCGCCGCCCCCGGCCACCGCCGAGGAGGTCGAAGCCGAGACCGAACCGGGGCGGCCCGAGCAGGTCCGGGTACGGCTGTCCAAAGTGGACAGACTGCGCGCCGGGGGCGTCGACCCGTACCCGCCGGCCGTCCCGCACACCCATGACTGCGGCGCCGTCGCGGCCGCCCACGCCGGCCTGGCCCCGGACACCCGTACCGGCGACGAGGTGAGCGTGGCCGGCCGGGTCGTCCTGGTCCGCAACCACGGCCGGCTCTGCTTCGCCACGCTGCGGGACTGGTCCGGCGACCTCCAGGTGATGGTCACCGCGGACGGCGTCGGCGCCGTGTCCCTCGCGAGCTGGAAGTCCACTGTGGACCTCGGCGACCACGTGAGCGTGACCGGCGAGGTGGTCACCTCCAAGCGGGGCGAGGTATCGGTGCTCGCCAGCTCCTGGGAGCTCGCCGCCAAGTGCCTGCATCCGTTGCCGGACAAGCATCGCGGCCTGGCCGATCCGGAGGCGCGGGTCCGCCAGCGGTACCTGGACCTGATCGTCGACGCCGAGTCGCGCGAGCTGCTGCGGCTGCGCGGCGCCGTGCTGCATGCGCTGCGCACGACGCTCGTCGGACACGGTTACCTCGAAGTGGAGACCCCGATTCTCCAGGCGGTGCACGGCGGCGCCAACGCCCGGCCGTTCATCACCCACAGCAACGCCTACGACCTTCACCTGTACCTGCGCATCGCGCCCGAGCTGTACCTCAAGCGGCTGGCCGTCGGCGGGGTCGCGAAGGTCTTCGAGCTCGGCCGGACCTTCCGCAACGAGGGCGCCGACGCGACACACAACCCCGAGTTCTCGATGCTGGAGGCGTACCAGGCCTACGGCGACTACACCACGATGCGCGAACTGACCCGGGAACTGGTCATCGCGGCGGCCCGTACGGCGCACGGCCGGCCGGTGGCCCGGCGCGGTGCCGAGGAGTTCCCGCTGGACAGCGAGTGGCCGGTGGTGACCGTGCACGACGCGGTGGCCTGGGCGCTGGGCGAACCGGTCACCCCGGACACGCCGGTCGAGGAGCTGCGGGCGCTCGCGGCGCGGGCGAAGGTACCGCTGAACCCGGCCTGGGACCGCGGGCACGTCCTGCTGGAGCTGTACGAGCGGCTGGTCGAGGCGGCGACCACGGCACCGACGTTCTACACCGACTTCCCGACCGAGGTTTCCCCGCTGACCCGCGCCCACCGCAAGGATCCGCGCCTGGCCGAGCGCTGGGACCTGGTCGCGTCCGGCACCGAGCTGGGCACCGCGTACACCGAGCTGATCGACCCGGTGGAGCAGCGCCGGCGGCTCACCGAGCAGTCGCTGCGCGCGGCCGGTGGCGACCCCGAGGCGATGGAGCTGGACGAGGACTTCCTGCAGGCGCTGGAGTACGCGATGCCGCCCACCGGCGGCCTGGGGCTCGGCGTCGACCGGCTGGTCATGCTGCTGACCGGGCGGTCGATCCGGGAGACGTTGCCGTTCCCGCTGGTACGCCCGAGTGGCGCGGGCCCGGCTTCACGGTAAATAACCCTTTTGCTGCTTATCATCGTGACGTGATTCGTGTCGTGCGTGTCCTGCTCGGTGTCATCGCGGTCCTGGTCGCCCTGCCGCTGCTGCTCGGGGGGGTGGCGCTGTGGGCGGCCATGCAGCACCGCGCCGACGACGGCTCGTTCACCGCGCCGCTCGCCCCGATGCGGCCATCCGGGTACGCCGTCGTGGTACCCGACGTCGACGCGCTCCTGCGCCGGGAAGCCCCGTTCGTGCGCGGCGGGCAGACGACGCTGCGCTTCACCGCCCGCGCGGGCGGCGGCCCGGCCTTCCTGGGCCTCGCGCCCCGGGCGGCCGTCGAGCGGTACCTGGCTGGCGCGTCCTACGCCGCCATCACCCAGGTCCGGCTGGCCCGGGGTGGCCTGCCGGTGAGCCTGTCCCAGGTAACCGGGAGCGCGCCGGCCTCGCCACCCGTGGACCAGACCATCTGGCTGGTGTCCAGCACCTCGGGCACGCTGTTCTGGTCCCCGTCCAACCTGCGTGGCGAGCACCTCGCCCTGGTCGTGATGAACCCCGCCGGCGCCCCGGTCGGCGAGGTCGTGGCCAGTGCCGCAATGACCCCGCGCTGGCTCGATCCGACCACGTACGGGCTGCTCATCCTCGGTACCGTCGCCTTCCTGATCGGCATGGTGCTGCTGTTCTGGCCGCGCCGCCACCGCGAGATCGTGTACGTGGTCGAACCGAGCCAGGTACCGGAGATCGCCGCCCGGCTGGGTATCTCGACCGAGCCGCTGGCCGCGGCCCTCGGCGGTACCCCGGATCCGGCGCCGACCGCCGCCGATCCGCCGGTTCCCGACCCTGCGACCGGCCCGGCTGTCGAGCCGCCGGCCTGGCTGGTCGAGCCGGACCGCGTCGGGGTGCCTCCGGCGCCACCCGCCCCGGTCAGCCCGGCCTACCTGATGGGCGGCGGGGTGGTCGTCGCGCCGGGGCCAGCCGGGCCGGGCGCACCGACCGGCCCGACCGCGGTCGGGGTCGCGCCGGCCACCGAGCTGCCGATCTGGGCCGGACCCACGCCGGTACCGGTGGCGACCGGCCAGCCCGGCATGTACCGCTCGTTCACCGCACCGCCGCCGATCACACCGTCGTTCGTCTGGCCGCCGGTGCATACGCCGCCGGACCAGCCTCGCCGGTAACCACGTGGCCCGAGGTAACCGCGTGGCCCCCCGCATCAACATTGCGGGGGGCCACTCTACCGGGGGGCAACCAGACATCTACTACGATACACCCGAAACGGCAGAAGTGGTATGAGAAGGAGCATCAGCAGCAGGTACCAGTTGCTGATCAGGAACCCCGGCACGGTGTCCAGCCAGCGGTAGCTCAGGCCGTAGTCGAAGGACGCGATCACGCCCACGCTCACGGTGAGCCAGACGGCGGCCGCGAGCCCCGCGGACCAGCCCCGGTACCGGCCGGGCGACGCCGCCGCGTCGACCAGCACCACGACCGCCGGAAGGAACCAGTACAGGTGGTGCTGCCAGGAGACCGGGCTGATCAGCACGCCCACCAGCCCGGCCAGCGTCATCCCGACCAGCTCGTCGCCGGCCCGCGCCGCCCGCGCGGCACGCCACAGCCCGTACCCGGCGATCAGCGCGACCAGGCCCAGCCACACCAGCCGGCTGGGCTGGTGCGGCGCGGCCAGCCGCAGCAGCGTCCCCCACACCGCCTGGTTGGGGATCCGGTCGAGGTGGCCGACCTGGTTGGCCTGCCAGACCGTGAACGTCCAGTACCGCCACGACTCGTGCGGCGCGACCAGGGCCGCCAGCAGCGTCGCTCCCGTGGCGGTCCCGGCCGCCGTAGCGGCCGCCCGCCAGCGCCGGGTAACCAGCAGATAGACGATGAAGATGCCGGGGGTCAGCTTGATCGCCGTTGCCAGGCCCACGCCCGCGCCGGCCCACCGGGACTGCCGTGGTACCAGTCGGAGCAGATCACCGACCACGAGTACGGCCAGCAGCAGGTTGATCTGCCCGAAGGTGATCGTCTCGCGGATCGGTTCCAGCGCGGTGGCCAGGGGGAGGGCCAGCCCGAGCACGAACCAGCGCGGCCAGCCGTGCCGGTCGGAGAGCGGTATCACCAGCCACGCCGTCGTGACCGCGAGCGCCGCGAAGCTCGCCAGCAGCATCACCGCCACGACGACCCCGACCGGTACCCAGGCCATCGGGTACATCAGCAGGGCGGCGAACGGCGGGTAGGTGAAGCCGAGGGGGCCCTGGATCGGGTCGTAGTGGCTGAAGCTGTAGAGCGGGTGCCCGGCCGCCCACCACCGGATCGCGTCGTAGTAGATGCGCAGGTCGTAGTAGTTGTGCCGGTTGCCGTACCAGTAATGGCCGAGCGCCACCACGACCGCGACGGCGGCCACGATCGCCGCCCGCCCCGGAGCCACCGCTCGCCTGGGCGCCTCCCGCGCCGTGGTCATCGGGTCACCCTATCGAGATGTCCGGTGCGGGAAACGGGGCACCCGGTGACGCTGACGATCGCTGGCTGGTAGCCGCTCCGACAAGCTGCGCGGCTGACGATCGCTGGCTGGTAGCCGCTCCGACAAGCTGCGCGGCTGACGATCGCTGGCTGGTAGCCGCTCCGACAAGCTGCGCGGCTAGGCTGTCAGCGTGGGTGATCTTCTGGTGTGGATCGACTGTGAGATGACCGGGCTCGACCTCGGGCGGGACGCGCTGATCGAAGTGGCGGCGCTGGTCACCGACCCGGACCTCAACGTGCTCGGCGACGGGGTCGACGTGGTGATCCACGCGGAGGACGCGCTGCTCGACAGCATGTTCGACGTGGTACGGGAGATGCACGAGAAGTCCGGCCTCACTGACCAGGTGCGGGCCTCGATCATCGGGGTCGAGGAGGCCGAGGACCGGATCATCTCCTACGTCACCACCCACGTACCCGAGCCGCGCTCGGCGCCGCTGTGCGGCAACTCGATCGCCACGGACCGGGCCTTCCTCGCGCGGGACATGCCGCGACTCGACGCGCACCTGCACTACCGGATGATCGACGTGTCGTCGATCAAGGAGCTGTGCCGGCGCTGGTACCCCCGCACCTACTACGGCCAGCCGCCCAAGGGCCTGGCCCACCGCGCGCTAGCCGACATCAAGGAGAGCATCCGCGAGCTGGAGTTCTACCGGCGCACCGTATTCGTAGCCCAGCCTGGTCTTGATGTCGACGCGGCGAAGGCGGTGGCCGCGCAGATCGCCGAGGAGCGGCCGATCTTCTGACATAATCCCGGTCGACGCGGGTTGCGCGGGTGTGGCTATCATTAGCGACGCACCGCATGGTGGCTGTAGCTCAGCTGGTAGAGCACCGGGTTGTGGTCCCGGGTGTCGAGGGTTCAAGTCCCTTCAGTCACCCTGTTTGTGGGGCCGGCTCCGACGGAGCTGGCCCCACGCTTTCAGCTGGCCGCGCCCTCAAAGATGGCCGAGTCGTGGTCGCCGAGTTGCCCGGCGGTACCGCGCCCTCGAAGCCCAGGCCCAGGTTGTTCTCCAGGTCGATGATCGTGTCCGCCTGGGTACCATTGGCGCCCGACTTGACCTTGACCGACGCGAGCGTGAGGTCGATCCGCTGGAGTTGTTCGTGATCTTGACGGTCACCTTGATGCCCACCTGCCCCGGATGGGTACCGGCAGCGGTCGACGACGGAGTGAACTTCGCCACGCTGGTCACGCTGGCCTGGATCTTGTCACTCCACTGCGCACTGTGGTCCGCGCCGATCGGCACCGTTCCGTTGGTGGACAGGTTGCCGCCGCCGGTACCGCCGGTCCCGTTCGTCGACCCGCCTAACGTCGGCTGGGTGGTGTGGTTGGCCGCCGGCTTGGTGTGCGACACCGCGATCACCGTGACCGCGATGCGGCCGCCGCAGATGACCAGCACGATGACCACGATGAGCGTGATGATCAGCCCCGTGTTCCGTTTCGGCGGCGGCGGTGGCGGCGGTTAGCCCGGCTGCGGGTAGCCGGACGGCGGGTAGCCGCCACCGGACGTGGGGTAGGCAGGGGGAGGAGGCGGGTAGCTCGGTCCGGGACTCGGTACCCCGTAGGTCGGCTCAGCCGGCTGCTGCCAGGGTTCGTAGCTGGGTTCGGGTCGGTACGGACCCGTTGGGTCGTAGCTCATCTGCGGTCTCCGGTTCCCCTGCTTCCCTGCCGTGCCCGGGCACCCGGCCGGCGCCTCAACTGGCCGACGGTGCGGGGCTGGGTGCCGCCGGAGTGTACGGGATCGCGCTTCCCTTCACGTACTCGTCCCAGTCCCGGTTCCAGTCGGTCCAGCCGTCGCCCCAGGTCAGCGGGCTACCGGTGTTCTTGACGGTGACCGGGTCGCCGATGTGCGAGACGTTGTACAGCCACTGGGCGGCGTCCGGCGCGATGTTCGTGCAGCCGTGCGAGACGTCGAACCTGCCCTGCTGGCCCACCGACCACGGCGCCGCGTGGATGTACTGGCCGCCCCAGGTCAGCCGCAGCGGATAGTAGACGGTCTCCCGGTACCCGCCCGGCGAGTTGACCGGGATGCCGCTGGTCGAGGAGTCGAAGACCTCCTGCTGCGCCCGGGTCATGACGACCATGTTGCCGCTGGACGACGGAGTCTTCGCCTTGCCGAGGCTGGCCGGTACCGTCTTCACGACCTTGCCGTCCTGGGTCACGGTGAGCTGCTTGGCCGCGTCGTCGACCTCGATCCGTAGGGCCGAGGTGACGATGCTCGCGTCGATGGCGAGGTCGTCGTCGCCGTACACGCCGTCACCGAGGGGTACCCCACGGAAGAGTGCCTGGATCGAGATCCTGGTATCGGTCTGCCAGTACTCCCGTGTCCGGAAGTGCACCTCCTTGTCGGAGAACCAGTTCCAGATGCCCTCCTGAGGCGGGGTACTCGTAACGAACAGCCGGCGCTGAACAGCCGCCCGCGCCTGCTCCGGGATGCTCTTGGTGAAGGTGAGCACGATCGGTGCCCCGATGCCGTAGATCTGGTTGTCGCCCATGTTGCTGAGCATGTGGCTGGTGTCGCCGGGCTCGGCCATCGTGGTGAAGCTCGCCGTGGTGGCCGCCGTGCTCCCGTCGGTACCGGTCGCGGTGACCTTGGCGGTGTACTTCGTGCCGTACTTGAGCGCCTGCGCTGGTACCCAGCTCGACCCGTCCGGCCGGAGCGCACCGTCGACGTGGGCGCCGGACGAGGCGTTGGTCAGCTCAACGGCGGCGCTCTTAGCATTCTTGGTACGATAGGTGAGCTCCACGGATGCCGGTACCCCGGAGGCTCCGTCCGCGGGCGTGGTCACGGACACGGCTACCTTGCCGCCGTCGTTGACGTTGCCGCCGCCCGGGCCGTTCCAGTGTGAGCTGGACTTTCCGCAGGCAGAGACGGCCAGCGCGGCACCGAGTACCGCCACGGCGGCACCCCGGACAACGAGCCGGCGAGGAGCGGTTGCGGTTGGACGCATGCTCCCATGGTCCCCCAGGCGGCGAGTCCCTATGCGCCGTGCCGCGGCGGCGGCCCGGACACGAATCCGCTTGGGGGGCCAGCGGGGAGGCATGCTATGGTTTCCCCCGTTGCGAGACGCGCCGCTAGCTCAACTGGCAGAGCAGCGGACTCTTAATCCGCGGGTTCGGGGTTCGAGTCCCTGGCGGCGCACCCGTTCTGA
>WNGG01002491.1_pt1 | contig 21810 bp, 26 predicted proteins | sample 5400661 | NCBI WGS metagenome assembly WNGG01 (sample SAMN13153372, study PRJNA577476) | soil metagenome | isolation source: 100 cm soil or saprolite under Garry oak tree replicate 1 | place: USA:California | collected 2016-06-15
ATGGCGGCGCCGAGGCGCCGCGCTAAAGGCGAGATCGGCATGAAGTTCGTTGCGACCACAATACCTACGGGTCCACGTGCGCCAGCTCCGCCAGAAGATCGAGGCCAACCCCGAGCGCCCGCATTACCTGCTGACCGAGACGGGGATCGGCTACCGCCTGCGCGCGCCCAATTGAAGCGACGCCGGTAGGCGGCGCATCGATGGGTTTCCGCCCGCCTTCGCGGGCGTCAACCCGTCCTACGGGGCAAACCTGACCTTCAGACCGCCGCCCGCGTAGTAGCTGGTTTCTTTCGCATAAGCGATCGCGGCGGGGATTTTTGGGTCGAAAGAACTGAACACGCCGACGAAGCTCGGCGCGGCAATTCCCGGAACCGAGTCGTCATAGTTCAATCCGGCGAACGCCATCAGCGTCACCCTGGGCATCGGCCGGAAGGTCAGCCTGGCCTCGGCATTGGCCACGACGGCGGTCTTGTTCGCCCCGACCGCGAGGGTGCTCGTGTTGGTGAAGGCGCCGCTCGTGAGCTGATCGTTGCCGGTCAGATCCGTGTGACGCCCGGCGACGCCGACAAATCCGCTCACGCCGAAGGCGACCGCGCTCGTGAGGTCGACTTTCGCGCCGAGCCCCGCCCGCGCACCGACGTCGTTCCACTCCAGTCGCGTATTTGCATTGTAGACCTGGTTCAGGGTCGGGCTGAACCCGTTGTTGGTCAAATGGCTGAGGATTTGGCTGTCGCGCGACGAACCGCCGAACACGGCCACGGACGGCGTCCATGTCAGCAGGCCGGATTTGAAATCGCCCGCCGCCTTGAGGTCGAATTGCCAGCTGTCGTAGGTCGTCGCCAGGCTGGAACCCGAGTTGCAGATGCCGACGCAGCCGAAAGACAGCACCAAATTTCCATTCAACAATTGAGTCGTCGCGCCGGCCGGCAGCGTGTAGCTCAACGCCCCGCTGGTCGTGCCGGTGGCGTGCACATAGGAAGCGCCGAACTCGATGCGGAAGTTCGAACCGAACGCCCAGAACGAACCTGGCGGGAGAACGTATCCGACAGCCCCGGAGATCCCGGCGCCGGCGACGCGGGGATCGAGGTTGAGGATTTGGCTGCCATACACGCCGGTGCCGAACGGCGGAAAACTGCCGACATTCGTCGCCGGACCCAAATTGAAGGTGGGGAGATGGATCGACTGGTAGGAGCCGTCGACCCACACATAGAATCCGCCGCTGGCGGCTGGGACGAGGGCCGCACCCACGGCAGCCATTGCGGCAACGATTGCTCTGCGCATTCCAGCCTCCCCCGGACCGGCCAGTTCAACTCACGGCCGCAAAATTATCACGCCCGGGGGCCCTCCCAAGCGCAAACGCGCGGCGTCCGGGTACCGGCGCGGCGATTTTGGCCGGGTGTTGCCTTGCGGCCACAGGCCGCGAGCGGCCGTGGCGAGCCCTAGGATGGGCTGAGCCGCGCATCGTGCGGCGAAACTCATCGATGGTTTCGCCCGGCGTTTGCAGACGAGCGCGTCGACCCGATGCGCAGCACCTGCGGTCCAGGTGCGCCAGCTCCGCCAGAAGATCGAAACCAATCCCGAGCGCCCGCAATATCTGCCGACCAGACGGGGATCGGCTGCCGCCTGTACGAAGGCGCCGAACCGCGGCCAGCCATCTTTTCGACGAGGCCGACGCCGGGCGGCGGCCTCGAGGCGCAATACCACATGCTGATCAATCAACAGAACTCGTCTTAGTCGAGCGGAATTTTGCTGGCCGCGGCGCGTTGCTGAGCTTAACCTTCTCGGGCAGTGATGTTTCGCCCTGCGGACAAATGTCCCGCGCGCGCCCCCTGACCAGGACGACACGCGCTATGGCCGAACTCGCCGCAATGAAACGCCCCTCTTACCATCGTGCTACCGAGGCCGGGGGTGACAGATGAAGCGCTTCAAAATTAGCATCCGCAAGACGACAGGCCGTTTGCACCCCTACGCGTACAAAGCCACGATCCGGGGCCTAGGAGCGTCTGGATGGGGCGACACGCCGGACGCGGCGTGTGAATGCCTTCAGCATCGACTACTGGAGCATTCTGCGGACTTGGAAGAACGGGTATCCACAGACCAGTTCTGCCGCGCGTTCGCGCGCAAAGACTTGCCACGAAGCGCGCGCTGAACCCAGGCGGGTTCTGGGGAATATTCGCCGGATGCGCCGCAACGTGGCGCGAATGACGGCGGCCGCACCGAATTGAAAGAATTCTTAACAATTTCATCGTTATGTCTTGGACGGGGCAATCCATATCCGGTTGCATTTGGCGAGGTTGTAACCATGATCGCAAGGCTGGTCGCAGCGGCAGTGGCCGGCGGGGTTATCGCCGGCGGCTCTGCCTTCGCCGCCGAGTGGGCAACGAAGGACGAAGCCCAGGCGATGGTGAGGAAGGCCGTCGTCTTCATCAAGGAGCAGGGGCCCGACAAGGCCTATCCGGAGATCACCAACCGGGCCGGCCGGTTCATCGACCGCGACCTCTACGTCGTCGTCTATCAGCTCGACGGAAAAGTTCTCGCGCATGGCGCCAACGCCAAGCTCGTCGGCAAGGACTTGAGCGATGCGCAGGACGTCGACGGCAAGTACTACGTCAAGGAACGCATCGAGCTTGCGCACAAGCAGACCTCCTTCTGGCAGGACTACAAATTCGTCAATCCGGTGAGCAAGAAGATCGAGCCCAAGGAGATGTACTGCGAAAAGCTCGGCGAAACCGCCGTGTGCGGCGGAGTCTATAAGTTCTAGCGCATGTTCCGGCGAAAGCCTGCCCCGGACTTGATCCGGGGTGGGTACCGGTTCGCCGATAAGAACATGCGCCACGCAATGATTTCTCGAGCATGTCCCGATCCGAAGGAATGGGACATGCTCGAGGCGAGCCGGCGGTCCCGGCCGCCCGTCGTCCTCAACCCGGCGGCGTGTCTTCGCTGAACAGAAATGGCCTGGGCATGTTCGCGTGGTTCGGCAATCTTCGGCTTCGTTGGAAAGTCCTGCTCGCGCCGGCTTTCCTGATATTGGTGCTGACGGGCGTCGGCGCCTATGCCCTGCACGCCCAGCGCAACAACCAGGCCACCATGGACGCGCTCATGGCGGGCGCGGTGCGGCAAAGCGAGGTCGTGGCCGACTTCAGCACGGCCGCGTGGGCCGCGCAGGCCCGCCTTTATCGCCTCACCGCCACGGCCGCCAACGAGACCGACCAGGACAAGATCAAGGCCGTCGCCGCACAGACGTCGGCCGTGCTGGCGGACGTTCAAGCCAGGCTGACGGCGATCGAGGCGGTCAGGGCCGGCGACGGAACGACCGCCGAAACGCTCGACAAGCTCAAAGCCGCGGTCGCGAGCTACATCAAGCAGTCGAAGAACGTGATCGAGATGGCCGACGGCGACGCCGGCTCGGCGCTGATGTTCATGATGAGCGCGGAGCGTAGCTTTGCGCAGATGGCGAAGCTGACGGACGACATGTCCGAGGCCAGCAGGCGCTTCCGGGACCGGGAGATGGCGAATGCCAACGCGCAGCTCGCCCAGCAGGAAATTCTCCTGACCGGGGTCGTGTCGATCGCGGTGCTGATCGGCTGCGTCGTTTCCTTTCTCGTCGGCGGCGGCATCGCGTCGCCGGTGGTGCGCATCGCCGCCGCGATCAAACGCATCGCCCAGGGCGATTTCGCCGTCGCGATCCCCGCCACCGGCCGGCGCGACGAGATCGGCGTCATCGCCGACGCCGTCGTCACCCTGAAAGCCTCGAGCCAGGAGGCGGAAAGCCTGCGTAGCGAGCAGGAGGGCGCGAAGGCGCGATCGGACGCCGAGCGCAAGGCCGTGCTCGACCGGGTCGCCTCCGAATTCGAGCGGCAGGTCAAGAGCGTGGCGGACGCCGTCTCGCAGGCGGCGCAGACGGTCGGCGCCGACGCGGGACAGGTCGTCACGATCGCCAAGCAGGCCGGCATTCGCACCGGCACGGTGGCGCAAGCCGCCCAGTCCGCCTCCGCGAGCGTCCAGGCCGTGGCGTCCGCGTCGGAGGAAATGTCGAGCTCGATCGCGGAAATCTCGCGCCAGGTCGGCAATGCCCGCGACATTTCCAATGACGCGGTGAGTCACGCGAGCGGATCGGAAAAGATCATCCACGGGCTCGCCGACTCGGCCAAGCGGATCGGCGAAGTCGTCAAGCTGATCCGCGATATTGCGGCGCAAACCAACCTTCTTGCCCTCAATGCCACGATCGAGGCCGCCCGCGCCGGCGAGGCCGGCAGGGGGTTCGCGGTGGTTGCGGCCGAGGTCAAGGCCCTGGCCGCGCAAACCGGGCAGGCGACGCAAGAGATCCAGACGCATGTCGCGGCCATTCAGGGAGCCACCGGCGAGGCGGTGCGCTCGATCGAGAGCATCACCGGGGTCATCAGCAATATTTCGGAGATTTCATTCGCCATCGCGTCCAGCGTCGAGGAACAGGATGCCGTCACGCGCGAGATCGTGTCCAACATAGAAGTCTCGTCCAAGGCAACGGTTCAGGTCTCCGCGGACATCGGCGAGCTCGGCGGCGCCGTGGCGGAAACCGGCACTGCGTCAACCGACATGCTGACCGCGGCAGGCCGGCTGGAAGAGCAGGCGCAGCACCTGAGCGCGGCGGCGGAAAGGTTCCTGGCCGAACTCAGAGCCGCCTGAGGCGCGGGGCAGCCGGTTGCTGAGCCCGAGGCGAGCCACGACGATCCATCCGGACCAGATGCTCACCGCAGCCAGGCCGTAGAGCGCGCCGCGCGTGTAATCGGCAGCCGTCGGGCTCGACATTGGTCGCTTGCGTTGTCGCTTCGAGTTGTGCAGTCGGTCGGCGCGAGAACGCTGGCGACTCAAGTCTCGTTCACCACTGCCATGAGGCTTCCGACACGCCGGCGAGCGCCGGCGCGGCGAAGCCATGCGCGCAAGGTCTCATTTTCCGGGCAATTCGCGGTCCCCACCGGGCAGACCAAGTAGTCGCCCACGCCAGAACCGGTCTCCAGACGATCACACCGATAGCCTGGGTGATGGCCGAGGCTGCGGTCGATCAGCACGTCGACCTTGCCCTCGACGAGCTCGGGCAGCCCGGCGGGCTCCATGATCCGCAGCCCGATCGTCGGATGGGTGGCGCGGAAGCGGTCGGGGCGCAAGCGGGCGAGATCGAAACGGGCATACACGCCCAAAGACAACACGGCGGCAACTCCGTGCGGCTTGAGTCGTTCCGTAGCATCGGCAATGCGATAGAAACCTTTCTGCACAGACGTCACGTACTCCTGCCCGGCGGGAGTCAGTATGAGTTGCTTATGCAACCGCTCGAAAAGACGCACGCCAAGACGATCCTCCAGGGCTTTCACATGCTGCCCTACGGCACCGGGTGTGACGTGCAGCTCGTGCGCGGCGAGCTTGAAGCTCAGATGGCGCGCCGCGGCCTCGAATGCGCGCAGCGGGTTCAATGGCGGCAGCAGATAGGTCATGGCCCGGCCATTATGGCAGAAGTGCTCGGTGGACTTGCAATAGATTTTCTGCGGCAGCTCGCGACCGATATTGGTTTGCCACTCATGTGCGGCGGGGGTAAGGCTTTCCGTGCTTTTCAGCGGCTTTGCTATGCCGCGCGATCTGGACCACTTGGTGCTGTGCATGCACGACCTCGAGGCCGCGCAACGACGCTTCATCCTTCGGTTTCCCCGTGACGCCTCCGGCAGATCATCCGTTCGGAACGCGCAACCGGCTCGTCCTCCTGGCGGACAACTTCATCGAACTGCTCACCGTCGTGGCCTATCTACGCGAGGGTTCCGATGTCTGATGACACCCCCATCTCCCACCTGCAACGCCGCAAGATCGAGGGGCGCGTCCTTATTCCCTTCATCGAGGCATGCCGCACAGAGTTCGGTGACGACGCGACAAAGAAGGTGGTGACGGCGACCATCCGAGGCCTTGCGGCGAAGGACGGTGCTGATTGGGCGAGTGCCTTCGGCACCGACATGTCGTCATTGAGACGGGTCGCCGAGGAGTTGTGGGCAGGTGGTGGCAGCCTGGACGTCGATATCGTCAGCCAGACGGATGAGACCCTGAGCTTCAATGTGACGCGATGCAAGTATGCGGAGTTTTACAAGAATCTGGGGCTCGCCGACATCGGCTATCTCGTCCATTGCAATCGCGATCATGCGATGATTGTTGGCTTCAACACGGCCATTGAGCTCGAGCGTTCTCAAACGATCATGCAAGGGGCACCCTGCTGCGATTTCCGGTTTCGTAATAAATCTTAGATCGCCCCCAGTCACTGGGCTTGTGACATTCGCCCGGGAGGAAAGAATGACCGGCGTGTTCGACGGCTATCTGGTGGATCCCAAGGTATCCCTCTTGGACAAAACGCAGATACAGGCTCAAGTCCTGGTGCCGGTGCTTCGCGCGTTGCGGGCCGAGTTGGGAAAGGACAAGGCCGACGCCATCGTGAAGCGGGCCTTGCGCGACTGGTCGAAGCAGCTGTTCGCCGCAATTGGCGACGGCATCGAGGGCAGCCCGCGGCGCAAGTGGTCGACCATGCAAAGCGCCTTGAAAGAGGTCTCCGCGCGGGAGGTCGAGTTCGAGATTCTGCGCCATGACAAACAGGCGCTGGAATTCGACGTGACGCGCTGCCGCTTCGCCGAGTTCTTCCGCGCACTGGGCGAACCCGAGCTCGGCTCGCTGCTGATATGCGAGACGGATTTCGACATCGCGTCGGCGGGCGAAGGCGAGGTGAGCTTGGACCGCGCTCAGACGATCATGCGGGGCGCGCCGAGCTGCACCTTCCGCTACAAGTTCGCGCCACGGTAGTTGGCGCTGCAAGATCGCCGCTGCCGGCGGCGCAAATGATCGAGGCGGGCGGCGTTCGGACTACTTGCGCCGCCCCCGCGGGCGCTGGGTCCCGGCCACCCGTTCGACGAGGCCGACGATCGACAGGCGAACGGCGGCGTCGCGGATGGCGGCGAAGGCCTGGGCGAGCCGCAGCGAGCGCGGGTCGGCGAGCAGGCGCGGCAGCGAGGGCGCGCCGGAGCCGGGAGGACCCTCGACCCCTTCGAACAGCGCGGTCACCGGGACCTCGAGGACTTCGGCAATGCGCACGAGCCGGCCGCTGCCGATGCGATTAGCGCCTTTCTCGTATTTCTGCACCTGCTGGAAGGTGACGCCGAGCCCCTTGGCGAGCTGCGACTGCGACAACCCCTTCGCCATGCGCCGAATGCGGACGTTGTGTCCCACGGTAATGTCGGCGGCGTTGGGCGATTTGGCGGACATCAGCGGCGTCCTGCTGCCGCAGGGTCGGAACGGCGGTTCCTATATTAAGTAGCGACCCCGATCGTCTGCAACGGTCGGCTGAAAATATCGAGTTCAATATAGGTGGTCCGATGGGGCGGGCCGTAGACATCAAACGACTGCCGGCCAAGAACGTGCGCCGGCTGCGCAAGGCCAAGGGGCTGTCGCAGTCGGCGCTTGCGATCGATGCCGGCCAACAGCAGTACCTCATCAGCAAGATCGAAAACGCGCGGGTTGACGTGAGGCTGGGAAACGTCGGCAAGCTCGCGCGTGCGCTCGGCGTGCATCCGCGCGAGCTGTTCGAGGAATGACGGGCCGCCACCGGGGCGGCCTCCTTTGCGGCGCGCCGGGCCGGCCGGGTCGAAGTACCTTAGCGACACCTGATGCAAGGGCGGGCGCGCAGCCATCCTCCCGCAATCGGATGCGCCGCGGACGAGATTTGCCCGCGGCTAGCCTTTCAGCACATCCTGTAGCCTAACCCCTGAGGTGATGCGCCATGGCGAGGAGAACCGCGACATGCGTCTGTGCGCAACTTCGCGTCACGTGCGCTGTCGAGCCGGTGAAGGTTTCGATGTGTCATTGCTTGGATTGCCAGAAGCGGACAGGCAGCACGTACGGCATAGCGCATTTTTTCCCCGCAAGGATGTCGAAGCGAACGGGGTTTCCCGAACCTATCGACGGGCCTCCGACAGCGGTTTCGCGGTGACCTTTCATTTTTGCCCGAACTGCGGCTCGACCGTATATTGGGAACCGGAGCGGCGACCCGAGGAGATTGCCGTTGCCGTGGGCTCGTTCGCCGATCCTACATTCCCTGCGCCGTCCCAATCCGTCTACAACGAGCGCCGTCATAGCTGGGTGCCATCTTCAAATTGAGACACCGACATTAAAGATGGATGGGTCAATCCTTGGTGTCGCCGATATCAGACCTGCGAAATGTCGGCTTGGCCAAGCCAGTTTGGAAGGTTCAGCGGCCGGGTCAGAGCGATCAGAAAGCGCTCGCCCCATGATTCGACGTCGTTTGCCTTCAGCACCTGGAACAGCGCATCATAGCGAGCGCGGCGCTCGCGCAGCGGCATCGACAGGGCCTGCGCGATCGCCGACCCGACCGATTCAGGATCGTACGGATTGACGAGAAGCGCCGCTTCGCACTCGACGGCCGCGCCGGCAAATCGCGACAGGATGAGAACGCCGGGATGCTCGGGACCCTGCGCCGCGACGTATTCCTTGGCGACAAGGTTCATCCCATCGCGCAACGGGGTGACGAGCCCGACGCCGGCCGAACGATAGAGGCCGGCAAGCGCGGATCGGCTGTGGGCGCGGTTGACGTAGCGGATCGGCGTCCACGACGCCTCGCCGTAGGTGCCGTTGACGCGCCCCGCCGTTTCGTCGATCTGGCGCTCGATCTCGGCATATTCCTGAACTTCCGACCGGCTCTTGGGAGTGATCTGCAGATAGGTCACCTTTCCCCGCCACTCGCGATGGATGGACAGAAACCGATCGAAGGCTTCCATCCGCAGCGCAATGCCCTTGGAATAATCCAAGCGGTCGACGCCGATGATCATGACGCGGCCGGCAAGGCTTTCCACGACATCGCGCACGAACGGGGAATGCACCGCGCGCCGCGCCAGCCGATTGAGTTTCTCCGCCTCGACACCGACGGGAAAAACGCCGATGCGGACCGTCCGGTCCGCGGCCTGGAACGTGTACGGATCGCGGCTCGGCATCCCGCATTCCTTGCGCAGATAACGCGCGAAATTCGCCGCGTCGATCTCGGTTTGAAACCCGACCAAATCGTAATGGGCCATGGCCGGAATGAGGCGCTCGTGATTCGGGAGCGCGGTGAGGATTTCCGGCGGCGGAAACGGGACATGGTGGAAAAAGCCGATCTTGTTGCGGTGACCGCCGTCGCGAAGCGCCCTGGCCAACGGCAGCAAGTGGTAATCGTGAACCCAGACGACGTCGTCGCTGCGCAGAAGCTTATCGAGTTCGGCGGCGAAGCGCTGATTGACCCGCAAATAGCTGCCGAGGTCGCGGCGCGAGAATTCCGCAATATCCAGCCGGTAATGCAGGATCGGCCACAGCACCCGGTTGGCATATCCGTTGTAATATTCCTGATAATCCTCCTCGGTCAAATCGGTCAGCACATAGGTTTGATGACCGTGCTGACTGACGCGGGCGCCCGCGTCCGACGCGGCGGCAACCCGGCCGCTCCAGCCGAACCAGATACCGGGATGCCGCTTGAGGACCGGGCGGATCGCGACGGCAAGGCCGCCCGCCAGGCTTGCGCCATCGCGGCTCGGCACCGCGACGCGATTGGAGACCACGACCAGGCGTTCCACCTTGCCCTCCGGCTGCCGCCAAGGATGGACCCGCGGAGCAATCCGGTCAAAGCCGGCGCCGGGGCGCGGCCCGCCGCTTCGAAGCCGAAAATAAATGAAACGCCGCGAGCGTCCGGCCGGCGACGAAGGCGAGGCAGCCGAACATCAGGGCGGCAACTCAGCCGCCATCGATCAAAACAACCCGTCATTGAGCCCGGCCGTCGCCCATGGCGTCGCGCGCAGCGCCGTCCGCGGGCACGCAAGCTCGTCACTAACAAATAATTAATGCGCCCCGACTAGCATGGCGGCCGCCCTGGTGTCTTGCGACGGTGGTGACGGCCTTCCTGGAGCTGCCCGTGCAGCACGACCGACGATTCCCGCGCATGCGGTTGAGCGGCCCGTCCGCCAAGGGCACGATCATCGTCGATCTCAAGTCGCCGGTCATCCCCTGCCGCGTGCTCGACATCTCCGCCGGAGGCGCCTGTCTGGAAGTCGTCGGCAAGGCGACAATTCCCAAGCGGTTTGTGCTGCTGCAGGGTGGAATCAAGAAGAACTGCAGCCTGGTTTGGACGGCGGGAATGCGTTTGGGAGTTACCTTCTGACCTCGCCATGCAACGGGCCGCGATCTCAACTCCCGCTTCTCGCTTGCCGTTCTTCGCGCCGTATGCGGCGTCCAATGTCGCTCAAATTGCCGAGTTGGTCGTCGTCGAGCGCGGCAAGCGCACGCCGGCTCTTGTCACGACCCGGCCGCCGGCGCCCGAGCTTTGACAGCCCCCCGCCTCCTCCGATAGATGTCGCGACAAACGCCGCCGAAGCCGCGACGACTGCGCCAAGCGATCGCATGAACGCCGTGATTTTCATTGTCGGCTTTGTGACCTGGACGATGTCGATCGACACGGCGCGCGTCCCGCCTGTCCGGGCAGAGTCCCTCAATCGCGACACGGGCACGGCGCAACGCTGCTGAGCCAGTAGCCCGCCACCGCCTCGTCAGCCGAAAAAACCACCGACACTTCCACCAACCCCGGACGCCAGGCGAACTGCGCCTGAAAGCTGGTTTCAGACGCATTTTCCTTCAGCCGGGTGAACTCAATCGCGAAGGGGCCGGAGGTCGTCGCGCAGCGGGACGCATCGACCGACAGGACTGCGGTCCATGTCCGCTCAAACGTTGGCGGCTGCATCGGTGAGAATCGGACCTGCTTGAAGGCCAAGGCAGGCCTGCATGTCTCCTGGGCAACGGCCGGCGTCACGCCGACAAGGCCGATGCTGCCGGCCAGCAGCCCGAATCTGCATGATCGATGCACGTGCGAACTCTCCTTGCGATTTGACCCGCAACAATCACTTCATTGGCGGGGCTGAGGGCTGCTTCACCTTGAACATCGCGGCAGATGCCAGCGCGGCGTACGCGCAGAATCCGCCGGCGACGGCGACAAAGAATCCGATCGCGCCGAGATCAAGCCAGGAGATGGCGGTCAGTGCGCACCCCGCGCTGGCGAGCAGGCGCACGGCGTTGGCCGTCACGGTCCACATGACGCTGCCGACGCCTTGGGTGGCGAAATAAAGCGCCATCCCCAGGCCGTAGAGGCCGTAGATCGGCCCGACGATCCGCAGATACCATGTGCCGAGACGAACGACCTCGTGGTCGGCGCTGAAAAGTCCCATCCACAGCGCGGGAAAAAGCGCGACGATCAATCCGATCGTTGCGCAGGCACACGCCACGGTCACGGCTCCGGTCCACGCGATCTCGCGGGCCCGGCGATATTGCCCGGCACCCCAGTTGGTGCCGACCATCGCGACGATCGCCGTGCCGAAACCGAACGCCAGCGGGATCAGGATGTATTCGAGGCGCGCCCCCATCGCGTAGCCGATGGCCGCGTCTCGCCCGAGATGGCCGGCGATCCCGGTCAGCAGCACGACGGAGAGGTTGGTGATGATCACGTTGATCAATCCCGGCACGCCGACCTTGAGGATTTCGGCGAACAGTCCCCACTGCAGGGACACGCCGCGAAACGCCAAGGTGACCAGCGAACGGGGCGAGCGCAGGTAAGCGAGCAGCACGAGGCTGCCGGCGCCGAACGACGTCGTCAGGCCCCAGCCGGCACCGGCCGGACCAAGGGCCGGCAACGGTCCCCACCCGAAAATCAGCAGCGGCGAGATGAGAACGTGCGCGATCACGCTGCCGACGATGACGCCGGCGGGCAGGCCCATGTTGCCTGTTCCGCGCACGGCGCTGCCGAGCAGATTGAGCATGCAGATGGACACTGCGCCGCTGAACGCCACGTTCGCGTAGGCAAGCGCGGCCGCCAGCATTTCGCCCTGCCCGCCCATCCAGCGAAAGACGAACGGCGCGCCGAGCAGCAGCACCGTCGAGAACGCCGCCGCAAGGCCAAGGGCCAGCACAAAAGCGTGCAGGACAAGCGCGTCGGCGACCGAGCGCTTGCCGGCGCCGAGCGCGCGGGCGATCGCCGACGAGACGCCGCCGCCCATGCCGCTCGCCGCCGTGTGCTGGATCAGCATCACAAACGGGAAGGCGAGCGACACGCCGGCGAGCGCGTCCGGACCAAGACGGCCGAGAAACAGTCCGTCGAACGTGATCATGCCGGCAATCGCGAGGAGGTTGAGGACATTCGGCGCCGCGAGGCGCAGCAGCGTCGACAGGACCGGCCCTTCGAGCAGCAATTTGGTTCGCGCGGCAACCGGGCGGGCGGCGGCCGGCCTGGTCGCGACGGTCGGCGAGAACGACGGAGGGGAATTTGCAATGCTTTGTACGCTCATGCGCGCTCCTCCCCATACGGGGCTGGAGCAGCACTTGAGACGGGAGCGTCCTTAAGAACCGGGCGGCTGCATCAAGAGCCCGATTGGGCTTCAACTTCGGAAGCCGGCCTTATGTACCTCCTTGCCGGACTTGTCCGCAACGCATCAATTTTCGGCCCTGCCTGAGAAAATGTCATGACCTCGGAATTCGCAAAACTTGGCTTAATTTCAATAATATACGTCACAATTTCGGGAGAGTGTCCCAACGCGTCGTGATCGGGAAAACCCGAAGAGAAGTACCTTGCCTGCCAGGCGGGCCTGCTCTACCATGCATTAGTTTTTTTCATGAAATTTGACCGATGCTGCGCCGTTTGCCACCGCTGAACGCCCTCAAGGCCTTCGAGGCTGCGGCGCGCAGCGAGAGCTTCACGCGAGCGGCCGAGGAGCTGTGCGTCACCCAGGGGGCCGTGAGCCATCAGGTCAAGGCGCTGGAGGCAACGCTCGGCATCAAGCTTTTCAATCGCGAGCGCCAGCGGCTTGCGATCACCGAGGCCGGCCGCGAATATCTCGCCGTGGTCCGCGATGCGCTGGATCGGATAGCGGTGGGTACCGAGCGTCTCGTGCAGCGCCAGACCTCCGGGGTTTTGACGGTCAGCACGTCGCCCGATTTCGCCGCCAAATGGCTGGTACATCGGCTCGGCCGGTTTGCCGAGGCTCATCCCGACATCGATCTGCGCGTGTCGGCAACGATGCACCACGTCGACTTCGCGCGCGAGGACGTCGACCTTGCGGTTCGGCACGGCGACGGCAATTGGGCCGGGCTCGCCGTCGTGCGCCTTTGCTCGGAGCGGCTTTTTCCGGTTTGCAGCCCCAAGCTTGTCTCGGGACGTAACCGCATAACCAGGGCGTCGGATTTGTTGAAATTTCCGCTGCTGCGCCTCGACGACTGGAAGACCTGGACGAGATGGTTCGATGCCGCCGGCGTCAGCAATCCCGTTGCGCACGGTCCGGTTCTGAACCGCGCGAGCATGCTGATAGATGCCGCCGTCGACGGCCAGGGCATTGCGCTCGCTCGCACTGCGCTTGCGGCCTGGGATCTCATCAACGGCCGTCTTGTAAGGCCGATCGATGTTTCCTTGAGAATGTCCAACACGTACTGGATCGTCTGCCCGAAGGCGACGTCGAGCGTGCCGAAGATCGCCACGTTCCGGGATTGGCTGTTGGCCGAGGCGGCCGACGACGTGCGCCGTCTCGAGCGCCTTTCCGATTCAATCGAATCGTAAAGGCGCGCCGTTGGCCAATGAGTCTCCGCCCGCAGCAAAATCAGGTCGCGAACCAGCCTACGGCAGCTCGATGATCTTGTTGACGCTCTTTATCGTGTCGTACACGGCGACCTGAACGATCGGGTAAACCTTCTTGATCGCCATTCCCGCCGCTTCGGCAGCTTCCGCCGTCGTGTACGATTCCTTGGTTTGCCGGTCCACCTGGAGACGATATGGCCCGTTTTCCGGCCGCTTGCGTTGCGTGGCCGGCTCGGGGGCGGGTTCGTCCGCGTCGGGTTTCGTGGTCAGGAGCTTGGTCGTTTGTCTCGGTGCCATGTTGTCATTCTCATTGGGTTACGCGCTCACCATATAATTACCGCCCTGGGAAAACCAACCAAGCATCGCCACGCGGCGCGCGAGGCCCGCGCTGCTCCGGGTTGCCTACCAGCGTATTACAAGCAACCGAGATTTAGCCGCCGGGCGGCGCCTGACGCGCCGCAAGCCAATCCTTGGACATGGTATCGATCCAGTCGTTGGCGGCTTGCAGGCTCCGGAAGTCTGCGATCTCCTCCGAGGCCTTGGTTCCGCCGGCGAGCCAGACGGACCAGCTTGAGCCGATTTGGCTGGGGCGCACGATGAATTTTGGGTCGTATTCGGACATGGCGCGACTATGCGCCTTGTCCGGCCCGATAGCCAGCACAATCGGGACGCAGCCGTGGCCCCCCGGACACAGGCTTCGCCTCACGACGGAAGACCGCCGCGGCTGATTTTTTCGGTCATGGTCGGCTCGGTGCCGGCAGCGCGCAAAGGCGCCTGATGTTCGGCACGCTCGGCGGCCTCGAGCCACCGCTGCGCCATCGAGAGGAGCACGGCTCTGACTTCCGGTACCAGGGCGGCCCGCATCGCCTGCAGGCACTCTTCGGCGTATCGCCTGTATTCGGCCGGCGTCGTCATTGGCCGCTCGCACCATGTCTTTTGCCGTGTCCCTAAGGCCGAACACCGGGACGGCGCATTGGTTCCAGCGTCAGGCTTCCCTGGTTGCTCGAGTGGATCGACGCGGCAAGGCCGGCGTTCAGAGGCGTGTTGTTCTTCGGCGCGACCTCGGCGGCGGACGCGAATGCGGCGGCGCAACGCAACGCATCCGATTTCGAGAACGAGATCATGTCGGCGCAGGCCTTCCAGCTGCGCCTCGTCGGCCGGGCCATGCCCGCCCTCGAGGAGCTCATGCACGCGCTGCCGCCGGCGGAGCGCGACTCGCCGGTCCGGCTGGCGGGCCTCGCGCAGGCGCGCGAAGGCGTCCTCGACGCCGTGCGCGGAGCGATCGTTTCCGTGGCCCAGGGTGCGCGGCCGGCCAACGCCCGCATCGTCGCGTCCGCCTTGAACGATACCGTGCAGCAATGGGCCGGCTATGCCGAGCGGGACAAGCGCGCGGAGCTGCTGCGCCTGCTCGATTTCGCCCGGTCGAGGACCAAGGACGCCGACGCCGCCGACGAGCTCCTGGCGGTCGCGGCGGCGATCACGAAGCACCGCGCCTAGGGCGGGACCGGGATCCGCGTGGGCTTCGCTCCGCTCAGCCCGCCCTACTGCTTGCCGGACAGGGTATTGCCGGCGCCGCGCCGGCGCCTATTCGGATTTCGCAGGACCCGGATTCTCGTCGGCCGCCTCGATCACTCTCCATTCGCCGGCGCCGCAGCCCGTGCATGAAAAGAAACGCAGCTCGTGGCTGTCGGTGGTGGAAGGCAGGTCGCGTTGCAGGTCCATCAGGGAGCCGCAGAATGCGCAGACCACGTCGGCAATAGGGTCCATGATGAGGATCAACGAACGGCCGGAAGCGGGGTTCCCTGCGCCGGCCCCCGCGCAGGGATCACCATGAAGCTGAGCAACATGCCGGAAGGGACGATCGACCGGTCGCGGATGCCGGCGACCAGGGTGCCGGGCGCATCCGGCGCCGCCCGCGCGCGGGCGCAGCAGGCGGGCGACGTCCAGCTGCGGCTCGTCGAGTACGGCCCCGGCTACCTCGCGGACCACTGGTGCGCGAAAGGCCACGTCGTCCATGTCGTCAGCGGCGCGCTCACCATCGAGCATCAACGCGACGCGCCGGCCTGCGCGCTGTCCGCGGGGATGAGTTGGCACGTGGCGGACAACGAGGGGCCGGCCCATCGCGGGCGCTCGGACGGCGGGGCCACGGTTTTCTTCGTCGACTGAGTACAGGCCCGGCCGAGATCGCCGGCTCAAACAGACGATCGTGCAGAAGCCATCGGTCCTATCCTCTCAGCCGGGCGCTACCAATGAATATTTGATCGCCCGGGCCTGGCGAGCCTGGGACTTGTACCAATAGCGCCTCGCCGCCGGACTTTGCTAGCGTCTTCCGGACTTCGGGAACTGGCGACACCGCGTTGTTTGTTGCGCGCGGCAGACATTTGAGCTGATCGAAGTGCTGAGTGGTTCGACGACCCGTTGCGCCGCGGCGGCCATGACGCAGCGGGCGAAGGCAAGTCGTCGGCTACGGTCGGGGGGCGCATGGCTGTTCGGCCCGAATTACCGGCCCTGACCGGCCTGCGCGGCATCGCCGCCGGCTTGATCGTGCTGACGCATTATACCAGCTGGTGCGCCCCCTTCGATTACCACACGCTCCCGCAGACGTTCGAACGTTTTTGCGGGGCGCTGGGGGAAACCGCCATGACCTTGTTCTTCACCCTCAGCGGCTTCGTGATTGTTTACAACTACCTCGACTTTCCGTGGCGCCGGCGCCCGCTCGGCTCGGCCGCGAGGTTCATCTACCTGCGATTTTCGCGACTGTACCCGGCGCTGCTGCTCTACGTCTGCGTCATCGTCGCGGATCCCGGCATTGCAAAGCAGTACGGCGACTATTTTGTCCCGACGCTCTCGATGGTGCTCACGTTCTCGCAAACCCTGGTTCCGATCAAATGGGGCGGTCGGCTGGATACCGGGTTCTATGTCGATTGGAGTCTCGGCACCGAGATGGTGCTCTACGTGCTCTTCGCCGCGGCTTGCGCGGCGCGCGCGCTGCCGCGCGCCGTGGCGCGGACGCTGTGGATCACAGGAGCGGCTTGCGGATCGGCGATCGTTCTGGCCGGGCTCAATCAGCATTGGTTGTTCCCGGGCTTTGCGGCTTTTCCATTCATCGGCGAACCGCTGTCCGACGATGAATGGGCGCGCTGGCTATTCTATCTCTCGCCCTGTCTGCGCGCGTTCGACTTCGCCGCCGGCGCCGCGGCGGCGAGCGTGATGCTGCGCTACCCGGAGCGGCGGGAGTCCATCCGCGGAAAGCTCGCGCCGGCTTGTCTTGTGCTGATTTGCGGCGCCCTGTGCGCCCGCGCAATGCAGCTGATGGACATTGACCTCGCGCGGCTGCAAGTCATCGAGGCCCTGGGGTTCGCGGCCATCATGGCTTCCACTCAGCCGGAGACGCGCATGAACAGGAGCCTGAGCTGGCCGGGGCTCACGTTCGTCGGCGAGGTGTCGCTCTCGCTTTATCTGTTTCACGTCGTGGCGCCGCGCATCGTCTACGCGGGCGGCGTCGGCCAGTTTTCTGTGGAGGCGATACCGCGATACGCGTTGAACATCATCGCCACCAGTCTGTTCGCGCTGGCAATCGCCTATGGGATCCACCGTCTGGTCGAGCGACCGGCGCAAAGCCTGCTGCGATCGCTGTGGGTCAGGGGACCGGGGCGTGTTGGAGCGCCGGCGGTCGCGCCCGGCGCGCCCGCTTGAATTGCCGAACGCGCCACAGCGCGGTGGCGCCGTCAGGGGAGCAAGGCTGGCGCCGCCTGCAGGCGAAGCCGATCAGGCGAGCCGGGGGTCGGCTGCCAGCACAGCTCGATCTCCACGGCTTGATGGCTGTCCGGGTGGCGCTCAGACAGCCGGGCGATGAGCGGCTGCGGAAACGGACAAGTCAGCCGCGCGGCCGTGGACAGGTCGACGTCAACATGCCCGGCCGCCTTCTGCTCCTTGGACGTGCGCGCTTCACTTGCCCACTCGCGCAGATGAACATTGTAGTGGAGGCGCCCGCAGGCGATTTGCTCGCCAAACCGCAGCCCGATTCCATCGATGCGGCGCCGCTCGATGAACGACTGACCCGAGGAGACAATCCGGTGCTTCTTCAACGTGACGCCGCCGGACTGCTTGAGGATCAGGAACGCCGTGCCGGGAAACGAGAGCGTCCGCTCCTTGAACGGTTCGCCGGCACACCAGGACGCCATCGACGTCCCCAGCTCGCTCCAGTCCGAATTATTTGAAAGGAACAGCCGTGCTGCTTCAAGCGGCCCGGAGAGATCGAAATTGTCGAGGACGATGACCCCGCCCGGGTTTGCCACCCGTGCCGCCATCATCAGATCGAACAGCACGAATTCGAAATCGTGGTTGCCGTCGACAAGGGTGAGGTCGAAGCGCCAGCGTCCTTCGGCCGCCCGTTGAAGGAACGCCATCGAGTCTTCCGGGTAGAATCGGACGAGGTCCTGCAGCTCCGGCGGCCATTGTGCGATGATCGGCGGGCAGCGCTCGCCTCCGAACGGGTCGGCGGTGTGAACGAGACCGTGCAGGTTCGTCATCAGGGCGCGGGCGAGCACCTCCGTGGTCCCGCAAAACAGCGTGCCGATCTCGGCCACCGTGTCCGCGTCAAGCATGCGGACCAGGCAGTAAAGCAGCGCCCGGCTGTTCGACGACATCAGCGAAGCCGGCGGACAATATCGGAATCGGTATTCAAGATTGTTGAATGGGCCGGATCCGAACAGTTCCTGCACCGACTCGACCGTGACTGGCCTGCGGCTCATGGCGTCGTCGAGAATCAAGGGTAAGGGCGACGCGTCGTCCACAACGATACCCTGTGCCTGGTTCCATCCAGCAACGTGCGCGACGGCGGCGGTTGCGCAGGTCCTCTCCCGATTTCAGCTACCCTCGCGCACTTCCAGCTGCCGGGGTATTGTCACAGTTGACGGTGGTCTCAAAGTTCAATGATGCGGTCGCGCAGGGCGAGGGCGACGGCCTGCGTGCGGTTCGCGGCGCCGAGCTTGCGAGAGGCCGATTGGGTGTGCTCGTCGGCGGTCCTTTTGGTGATGCCGAGGATTTCGCCGATTTGCCCGGCAGATTTGCCGTGGGCGGCCCAAGCGAGCACTTCGCGCTCGCGGTGGGTCAGCGGCGGCTTGCAGCCCGCCGTCGCGCCGCACAGGCGGCGCACGCGCTCGAAGGCGTAAATGCTCATGAGATGTATCGCCGGCGGGCTGCCCGGCGGCAGCTCGATCTCCACGCCGGCCATCCCGACGGCCGCCTCATACCCGTCGGGGCCGCGGATCGGCACGGCGAACCCCCGCCGCAAGCGGAATTGGGCGGCCATGTCCATCACTTCGAGCGCACGGGGGTCGCGCTCGCGCGCGTAGCACGCCTCGCTCCATGCGAACGGGACGGCCGATTGCCGGCATAGCCGGGCGATCGGATCGAACCTGATGCAAGCGTTGCGCGTGTAGAGCTCGAAGAACTCGGCGGGCCAGCCGCTTGCCAGGACCTGGCGATCGAACGAGCGCTCCCGGTCTATCCCGGTAAGGATGAAACCCTCGAATCCGAAACAGCCGAGCGCCCGCTCCATCGCCTTCAACACATGGCCGGGAGTGGGCAGTCGATCGAGCTGCTCGATGAACTCAAACGCATCCCGCCGATACGGAGAAAGAGCGCGCAACATCACGAATATCCCGAAACTGTCATAAGCTAGCAATGCCCGCAGCCGGGCGGTATCGTTACAAATCACAGGTTGTTCATTTTTTTGTTCCGGCGAGCCGATCGAGCAGGCAGTCGGGGCATCGACGCGTCCGCGCGCCGCCGGTCGAGCTTGAATTGAGCCGTTGCCGCATATCATCCTACCGCCCGGCGGGCGTTCTTGATTTGACTGCCGGATCGGCGGTCTTTGGCGCCGACCGATCCACCTTGTCACGGCCGCCGCCGGGCACGTCCTTGATTTTTTGTTTGGGCGTCCAAAGGGTGGATGCCCGGCACAACCCCCGGGACGAAGTGCCCGGGGGCGGGCATGCGGGCTGAGAACGAGCGGCCATCGGTATAATTCCCTATGTCAAACTATGCGCCGCCGGATGAGGGGATGGATGAGCACACGCACGCTGCGGCGCGCCGGCTCGGCGCGGTGAGCCGCACGCAGGCGGTCGCCACCGTGCTGCGCGACAGCCTCATCAACTTCTGAGACAACCCGTCAAATGTGACAGTTCCCTAACAGGTAGAAAAGCGCGAGACTCCGTAACGTATTGGAAGTGCGTCGGTCCCCCTCTGCCGCCGGGCAGGCCCGCACTGCGGGGCTGCCGTCAAAAGGACGATCGTCCTCCGGCGACGCTCTGGAGGAATGCCGCATGGCGGCTGGCGATATGCCCGCGTTCGATCCCAAGGCGTTCTGCGCCCGACATGGCGGCACGACCCTGTGCAAGCATGGCAAGGACCGTACGCTCTACGCCCAGGGCGACGCCGCGGACTGCATTTTTTACATCCAGAAAGGCAAGGTCGAGCTCTCCGTGATCTCCGAACAAGGCCGGGAGGCGATCATCGGCGTGCTCGGAGCGGGCGATTTCTTCGGCGAAGGGTGCCTCGCCAACCAAGCGGCGCGCGATTCCACCGCGACGGCCATGACCGATTGCGCGGTCGCCCGGCTCGACAAGGCGACGGTCGTGCATGCGCTGCGCGCCGATCAGGCCTTTTCCGAACTGTTCGTGTCGTACCTGTTGAGCCGAAACGCCCGCTTGAGGGAGGATCTGATCGATCAGCTGTTCAACTCGAGCGAGATGCGATTGGCACGGATACTTCTGTTGCTGGCGAGCGAAAAGGAAGGGCGCGAGGACTCGCTCATTCCCGAGATCAATCAACAGACGCTGGCGAAGATGGTTGGCACGACCCGTTCGCGCATCAACTATTTCATGAACAAATTCCGGCGAATGGGGCTCATCGACTACGACGGCCAAATCACGGTCCATGGCGCATTGTTGAACTTCGTGCTGCGCGATCAAACCGCAGCCGACGAACGTGCAATCGACGGCGCCGCCTGACGCGGCAGAAACTTTCCAACGCCCGTGTCCAACATTGCACAACGCGATGCACGCCGCGGTGGCAATGTGCCGCCGAATCGGTGGGAGTTCGTACGAATCGGCCCTGCGCGAAGCTCTCCTATTCGTTGAAGTACGTAGGCCTGAGGGAGAGGTAATCGGTGCCGGCATCGCGCCGACGCTTCATGCAAAGATGCGGACATGACCATGGACTCCGTCAAACAATCGACCGCAGGCGGATCAATCGCCGCGCCGGCGACCGACGCCCCCAGCAACGAGATTCTCATCGTCGACGACGACGCCGCGCTGTGCGGCTCGCTGGCGATGGCGTTCACCCTCGAAGGCTACCAGGTGACGACCTTCCGGGACGGCCGCTCATTCGTCGACGCGGCACGGACGCGGAAGCCCGCCTGCGTGCTGCTCGACGTCTGCACGCCCGGCAAATCGGGACTGGATATCCTCAAGGAGGTCGATGCCGGCACCTACGGCGCGCCGATCTTCATCATGTCCGCGCACGGGGACATCCCCACGGCGGTCGAGGCGATCAGGCGCGGCGCCTGCGATTTCATCGAAAAGCGGCTCGCGGTCGACGCGTTCATCGCGCGCGTGCGCGAGACCATCGGCGTGTGGGCGCGCAGGCGCCGGGAGAACGGCGACGGAGAGGTCCTGCCGGCGTCGTTTCCCGGCAGCGATCGGCTCACGCCGCGCGAGCGCGAAGTGCTGGGCCGGATCATCGCCGCGGCGACCAACGGGGAAACCGCCGAGATGCTCGGCATCAGCCGCCGCACCGTCGAGATCCACCGCGTGCACATCATGCACAAGCTGGGCGCCAGGAATTCGGTGGATCTCGTGCGCATCGTGCTGGGAAAGGGGCCCGGCCCGCACGGTCTGCGGCCCCGGCCGGCCGAGCACGGCTGAAGATGTCGCGAAAGTAATGCAAAGTACTTATAGAGTTTATACTTAAGTACTGATACGTAACTGCGTATACTTACAGTATTAAATAGTCGAGCTGACAAGTTTATTAATGTGTTATTAGAGAGTGCCTCCGCAGTATTGCACCCCGCGGGCACTGTCGGCGCCGTTTCCACGCGTTCCATGTCTGCTCCGCGGCATCGGGGGCCACAATGTACGATCTCGTCTTCA
>WNGG01004120.1_pt1 | contig 21797 bp, 27 predicted proteins | sample 5400661 | NCBI WGS metagenome assembly WNGG01 (sample SAMN13153372, study PRJNA577476) | soil metagenome | isolation source: 100 cm soil or saprolite under Garry oak tree replicate 1 | place: USA:California | collected 2016-06-15
CGCCACGCGCGTCATCGCCGGCCCGCAGATCCACGAGAAGCTGCTCGGCGACCTGGTGCCGGCGGTCAGCAGCCTCAAGGTCGGCGACCCGATGTCCGAGGACACCGAGATGGGCCCGCTCGTTTCCGAGGAGCAGCTGACGCGAGTATCCGGATTCGTCGACCGGGCGAGGAAGGCCGGCGCGGAAGTTCTGACCGGCGGCGCGCGGATCAAGAAGCCCGGGTCGTGGTACGAGCCGACCGTGGTCGTGCCGTCCGGACCGGACGCCGAGATCGTGACCAAAGAGGTCTTCGGCCCGGTCGTCACGGTGCAGCGCTTCAGCGACGAAGAGCAGGCGCTGAAGTGGGCCAACGGCGTCGATTACGGCCTGGCCGCCTCGGTATGGACGCGAGATGTCGGCCGCGCCCTGCGTATGGCGCGCAAGCTGCAGTTCGGCACCGTGTGGATCAACACCCACATCCCTCTGGTGAACGAGATGCCGCACGGCGGCTACAAGCAGAGCGGCTACGGCAAGGACATGTCGATCTACTCGCTCGAGGAATACACGCAGATCAAGCACGTGATGGCTTCGCTTGACTGAATGACGTCGGGCGACCCAGCAAGGAAGGCCGCACTGAAGGTGCAGGGCGTTCGCAAAAACTACGGTCCTGTCGTCGCGGTGGCCGGCATCGACCTGGTCGTAGACGAAGGCGAGTTCTTCACCCTCCTCGGCCCCTCGGGCTCCGGCAAGACCACCCTGCTCCGGCTCATCGCGGGCTTCGAGCGCCCCGACGCCGGCCGGATCGAGCTCGGCGGCCGCGACGTCACCTCAGTTCCGCCCTACCTCCGCGACACCAACACCGTTTTCCAGGACTACGCGCTCTTCCCCCACATGTCCGTCGCCGAGAACATCGCGTATGGGCTGCGCGTCAAGCACGTTTCGCGGCAAGAGCGCGCAAAACGAGTGCAGAGGGCGCTCGACATGGTGCGCCTCACCGGCCTGGGCGGGCGACGCCCGAACCAGCTCTCCGGCGGCCAGCGCCAGCGGGTTGCCCTGGCGCGGGCGGTGGTCAACGAGCCGGAGGTACTGCTGCTCGATGAGCCGCTCGGGGCACTCGACCTGAAGCTACGCCAGGAGATGCAGATCGAGCTCAAGCAGATCCAGAAGGAGGTCGGCATCACGTTCGTCTACGTGACCCACGACCAGGAAGAGGCGCTGACCATGAGCGACCGCGTGGCGGTCATGTCCAACGGCCAGATCGAGCAGGTCGGCTCGCCGGTCGAGGTCTACGAGCGACCGGCGACCGAGTTCGTCGCGGGATTCATCGGCATCTCGAACGTGCTGGTCCGAGACGGCGTGCGCTTCGTCGTGCGGCCGGAGAAGATCCGCATGCTCTCCGAGGGCGAGCCGGCGCCGTCCGGCATGACCGTCGAGTCGGGCGAGGTGGAGGAGGTCATCTACGTCGGCATGAGCACCCGCTACGTGGTGCGCCTCGGGCGAGGGGAGCACCTCGTCGCGGTACGTCAGAATATGGACGCCCCGGGAGATGTCGAACGATTCGAAGGCCGGCCCGTGAGGCTCGCCTGGACGGCAGACCACACATTCGTCCTCGACAAGGGGAGGTAGGAAGTCAATGAAGTTCGGAGCAATCGCGGTGCTGGCGGCCCTAGCCGTGACCGCATGCGGGTCCAGCAGCAACAACGCGGGCAGCACCCAGCAGCAGCCACCGACCGCGAACCTGAAGCCGCCGACGCAGATCGGCGCGGGCGAAGGTGCCCTGACCCTGATCGACTGGGGTGGCTACGTCCAATCCCTCTGGCAGAAGCCCTTCGAGCAGCAGACCGGCTGCAAGATCACCTACAAGGACGCCGGCTCGTCTGACGAGATGGTGACCCTCATGGAGAACGGCGGCGGCGGCCAGTGGGACATGGTCTCCGCATCCGGTGATGCAGACCTGAGGTTGATCTACAGCGGCAGCGTCAAGCCGATGAACATGGACCTGATACCCGACTGGCAGAACTTCCAGACCGCCTTCAAAAGTCCCGCCTTCAACACCATCAACGGGATCCACTACGGCGTCTCGCTGCAGTGGGGCCCGAACACCCTGCTCTACAACACCAAGAAATTCGTCAACCCGCCCACGAGCTGGGGCGTGCTCTACGACTCGCAGTACAGCGGTCTGATCACGATCCCCGACAACGCCATCCAGATCGCGGATGCCGCGCTCTACCTGAGCAAGACCAAGCCAAGCTTGAAGATCACCGACCCCTATGAGCTGACGCAGTCCCAGTTCGACGCCACGGTCGCCCTGCTCAAGCAGCAGCGGCCGCTGATCAAGACCTACTGGGCGGCCGTGGGTGACGAGGAGACTGCCTTCAAGAGCGGCGACGTTGTGGTCGGCGCCGCCTGGCCGATCATGACGACGGACCTCAAGACGGCCGGCGCACCGGTGAACGAAACCATCCCCATCGAAGGAGCGACCGGATGGGCCGACACCTGGATGCTGGCCACGAATGCTCCGCACCCCAACTGCGCCTACATGTGGGCGAAGTGGGTGAGCACCCCGACGGTACAGGCCGAGCAGGCCATCGGCTACGGCGAGACACCCGTTAACAGCAAGGCGTGCGCCGTGATGGAGTCGTTGAGCCCCGGCTCGTGCGCCGCATTCCACGCCAACGCGCCCGGTTCGTACTTCGACACCATCAAGTTCTGGAAGACGCCGATCGATACCTGTGACGACGGTACGAAGAACTGCATCGCCTACGCCCAGTGGCAGTCAGCCTGGACGACCATCAAGGGCTGATCCCAGTTGACGGTTGAGGTAGCTGGACGGCCTCGTCGCAAGGGCGGCGGGGCCGTCGCAATTCGTTCGCTGTTCTGGCGGCTGCCGTGGCTCCGCACGACAGTCCTCCTCGCGCCTCCACTGGCCTGGTTCGTCGTCATCTACATCGCATCCCTGGTGCTGCTCCTCATCACCGCCTTCTGGGCGATCGACCCGTTCACGACCAAGATGATCCAGGCCTGGAACCTCGACAACTTCCGGCAGATCCTCAACGAGCCGACCTACCTCCGGATCATCGGCCGGACCGTCTTCATGGCCGCCCTCGTGACCGTGACTGACGCCGCCATCGCGTTTCCTTTTGCCTATTACATGGCGCGCATCGCCTCCAGGCGCGTCCAGACGATCCTGTTTGCCGCGGTGCTGCTGCCGCTATGGGCGTCTTACCTCGCCCGGGTCTGGGCGTGGATCCTCATCCTCAACCACAGCGGCGTCTTGAACTGGAGCCTGCAGGCGTTTGGCGCTCCGCCGGCCAACGTCGCGTACACCGACGTCGCGGTCTGGGTCGTCTTCTGCTACATCTGGCTGCCGTTCATGATCATCCCCACGTACGCCGCACTCGAGAGAGTTCCCGAGTCGCTGGTCGAGGCGGCGTCCGACCTCGGCGCGAGGCGCTGGCGCACGCTCAGAGACATCGTCCTACCGCTCGCGCTGCCCGGGGTCGTTGCGGGATCGATCTTCACCTTCTCCCTGACCCTGGGCGACTACATCACGCCGGTGTTGATCGGAGGCGGGACGAGCTTCATCGGCAACGTCGTGTACAGCAACATCGGAATCGCCAACAACGTGCCTTTCGCGGCCGCCCTGGCGATGGTGCCGATCGGAATCATGGCCCTGTACCTGCTCGGCGCCAAACGTCTTGGCGCATTCGAGGCGCTCTGATCAGATGAGCGATACGTTGACCCGCGTCGCGTTGCGAGCCTGGGTGGCGCTCGTCTTGCTTTTCCTCTTCATTCCCATAGTCGTCATCTTCCTTTACGCGTTCAACTCCTCGAAGATCGAAGCCTGGCCTATCGAGGGCTTTTCCATGAGGTGGATCAACGTGACGCTGAACGACGCGGAAGTCCTCTCCGCGATCAGGCTCTCAGTCGAGGTGGCGCTCATCACCACGGTGCTGGCGCTGATCCTCGGTTCGTGCGCAGCGTTCGCGATTCACCGCACCACGTTCTTCGGCCGCGACGCGATCAACTTCCTGCTCGTGCTTCCGCTGGCGCTGCCGGGGATCATCACCGGTGTCGCCCTGCACGCGTTCTTCGACTACAGCGGAATCCTTCTCTCAGTCGCCACCATCGTCGTCGGGCACACCACGTTCTGCATCGTGGTCGTCTACAACAACGTGCTGGCCCGCCTTCGCCGCACGCAGGGGTCGCTCATCGAGGCAGCAATGGACCTCGGCGCAAACGGGTTCCAGACGTTCAGGGACATCACGCTGCCGCTGCTCTCCACGGCGATCATCGCCGGCGCAATGCTGGCATTCGCCCTTTCGTTTGATGAGATCATCGTCACGACGTTCACCGCTGGAGCGCAGAACACGCTTCCGATCTGGATCTTTGCGCAGATCCGCAACGGCCAGCGACTTCCAGAGGTGAACGTGGTGGTGTCCTTCGTCATTCTGGTCACGATCATTCCCGTCCTCATCGCCGCTCGCCTCACCGGAGGTGGCGGAGCCTCGCGCGTACCCGCCGCGCGGTGAGCGGGCGGACCCTGGGCCGGCTGCTCGCGGGCGCCCTGCTGGCCGTCGCCGCCTGCGAGCCTGGAGCCGCGAACAGCGCCCCCACCGCGCCTTCACCCCCGACGAGGAACGTCAAGACGCCGGTGGCGGTGGGCGTAGGTGAAGGGGAGCTCGACCTCATCACCTGGGAGGGCTACGCGGACGATTCGTGGGCCAAGGCGTTCACCCAGCAGTCCGGCTGCCAGGTCCACGCCCACTACGTCGGCTCGACGGCGGAGATGTCGAGCTTGATGACGGGCGGCGGCGGGGGGAGCTGGGACATGGTCTCTGCTCCAGGCGACATCAGCCTTCAATTGATCTACGGCGGCGAGGTCGACCCGATGAACGTCGCGCTCGTACCATCGTGGTCCGACTTCGGCAGCCTGTTCCAGAGCCCGCCCTATAACACGGTCAGTGGCGTTCACTACGGCGTCTCTTTGCAGTGGAGCGCCAACATCCTGCTCTACAACACCAAGCAGCTCACGCCGGCGCCGACAAGCTGGAGCGTCGTCTACGACCAGGCGTACAAGGGGCATGTGACGGTGCCCGACAACCCGATGCAGATCGCGGACGCGGCTTTGTATCTGAGCAAGTCGCAACCGGGCCTGGGCATCACGAACCCATTCGAGCTCAACCGCCGGCAGTTCAATGCCGCCGTCGCCCTATTGACCAAGCAGCGCCCCTTGATCCATCGCTACTGGCCGATCGCATCGGACGCGATCGCGATGTTCCAGGACGGCGAGGCGATCGTCGGGTCGGCCGGCCTCTACCAGGCGATCCAGCTGCAGTCGGTCGGCATCCCGGTCGCCGAAGCCGCGCCGGCGGAAGGCATGACCGCATGGGGCGACAGCTGGATGCTCGCCGCGCGAGCCCCGCATCCCAACTGCGCCTACATGTGGGCCGCTTACACGGCGACGCCGCAGGTGCAGGCCCAGCAGGCGCGCCTGTTCGGCGAGACTCCGGTCAACTCCAAGGCGTGCAGCGCGATGAACACGCTGGAGTCGGGTTCCTGCGCGAAATACCACGCCGATGCGGCCTCGTCTTACCTGTCGGCAATCGATTTCTGGCCGGCACCACGATCGAGGCCATCCACAGCGCCAGCCCAACGGCGATCAAGCCAATCTTCTTGTACTTCCATCCGACGGCGGCGAGCACGAAGGCGATGAAGGCGAGGATCAAAAGGATCGTGCCGAGGTTCAACGTCAACGAGTGCCCGATCAGCTCCGACAGCGACCACAGGGCAAGTCCGATCGCGATCAAGTCCGTCTTCTTGAAAGTCCAGCCAACCGCGGCTACCACGAAGACCACCAACGCAATGATCTGCAGAAGCGTGCTGAAGCTCATGGGCCGTATTGTCGGCTAGTCGGCGTCGATTTGGGCCGCCGGTTGGCCGCCAAGGCTTCCCGCCGGAGCCGCTGCAGTCGTGGGGCGCCGCGGTGGTGCGGCGGGCGATGATCGCCAGGGAGACGGCGGAAGAATGGGGCGGTGAGCCCGGGCTTCTGGTTTCGCTGCTGGAGCGAACGCCGCGCCGGATGGGCTGCCTACTGGGTCCGGACTAGATCTCCGAGCAGGTGAACGCCCCAACCCTTGGGCATCAGGTGCTCTGACATCACCGACGCCCGGAACATGAAGCTGTTCACCGCCAGGTAGGTCGGGTCGGGCACGACGCGCATGTCGTATACGTCGAGACCTGAAGCGTTGGCGTGGGCCCGGATCGCGGCGACCGTGTTGGCCCGGTACTGGACCGCAAACGTGTCGGCCCCGACGCGTCCGTAAAAACTCGGCACCAGCCGCCGCTGCAGCAGCGGCAGTGCCTTGCCGATGCGGTTCGCGAGCATCAGCGGATTGCGCATGTTCGGCGTGACGAAGACAAAGTGGCCACGCGGTTTCAGCACGCGGCGAACCTCACGCAACGTCGCTGAGGGGTCCTTGAGATGCTCGAGCACCCACAGGCAGACGATGAGGTCAAACGACTCGTCCACAAAAGGCAGGTGCTCGCCGATGCCCCGGATGACAGGCATCGCCGGGGCGCGATGCTCGTTCAGCGAGGGGGAGTCAGGATCCAGGCCGGCGGCGAGCCTGACGTCGCGCCAGAACAGCTCGACCACGCCGCCCCGGCCGCAACCGAGGTCGAGCACCGCGCTGCTTGCCGTGACGTGGCTCCGCACGATCGTCTCGAGCTGGTCGCCGCTCGATCGCCAGCCGGGCCGGATGGTGCGATAGCGCTCGCGGAACGCGTTCTGAACTGCTAGCGGGAGGAGCGCTCCCCGCCCGACGTGCTCTTCTGCCTCTGCCTCGGCCATGCAGCGGGCATTTTGACCCTACGCGTTCTTCACCGCAACCTTGAGGTCGGCGATAAACGGCGACATTGCACCTTCACGCGCCTCGCCGTCGGTGGCGCGCACCTGCCCCGCGTTGGGCTTCTCATGCAGCCTGCGCTTGCCGCGCCGGGTCCACAGGTCACAGCCCTTGCAGGACGCGCCGCGGCCTTCAGCTGGTTAACGCTTCGCGCCTTTGGCGGGGGTTGCGCCACTCTCCAATAACGCATGAGTTGAGCTCGAATTGGGAATAACGAAGTCATATGGCAAAGGGAGATTTCGTCGAGGTCCTGGTGGACGCCGGCAGCGGTTCCGCCCGCGAATACGTGATCGAAGCGACTCGCGCGGGGCGCAGCGTCGAGGTGCGCAGCTCGCGGACGACGGTCGAGGTCCGTGAGCTCACCCGCACTGGCGGTGTGGTGCGAACCGCAAGGTTTGTGGCCCCGAGGGTCCTGGCGGTCGTCGAGCATCCTAAAGCGGCCTAACTAGACTCCACTTTCGTGGAAGCGCTGCTGGCTGCGTGGGACGGCGAATCGGTCTCGATTCACCGCGACCGCGAGACAGAAACATGGATGTTCGTTTGCGTCCACTCCACCAAGCTCGGCTCCGCGGCCGGCGGCACCCGGATGAAGAACTATCCGCACCCGACCGACGCGCTGGCCGACGGCATGCGCCTTTCCGAGGCGATGAGCCTGAAGTTTGCGTGCGTCGACTTTCCGCATGGCGGCGGCAAGGCTGTGATCGCCCTGCCGACGCCGGAGATTCCACAGGGTGACGCGCGACGCCGCCTCCTTCACGAGTACGGCGCGTTCATCAATTCGCTAGGCGGTCTTTACAGCTGCGCCCCGGACATGAACACCTCGGCCACCGACATGGACGTGATCGCGGAGGTTTCCCCATACGTCTTCTGCAAGACGGAAGCCGCCGGCGGTTCCGGAGACACCGCGCCGGATACCGCGGTCGGCGTCCTGCACGGCATCCGGGCCGCCTGCGCCTACGCGTTCGGCTCCGACGATCTGAGCGGGCGAAGCGTGCTCGTGCAGGGCGCGGGCGGCGTCGGCGGCCGCCTGATCGAGCTCCTTGTGAATGCCGGAGCGACCGTGATTGCCACCGATATCGATCCTCGCCGGCTGGCGAGCCTGGGCGACAAAGGCATTCGCACCGTCGCTCCCGAGGCGGCGCTTACGACCGAGTGCGACGTGCTGGCGCCCTGCGCGACGGGCGGCATCATCAACGCTCGATCCATCCCTGGTCTTCGCTGCCGTGTGATCGCGGGCGGCGCCAACAACCAGCTGGAGACGCCGGCCGACGCCGACCTGGTGCGCGGGCGAGGTATCGCCTACGCGCCGGATTTCGTGATCAACGCCGGCGGCGTCTTGCACGGGGGCGGGATCGAGGAGCAGCACTGGACCCGCGAGGTCCTCGACGCCAAGCTGGCCGGGATTGGCGATGCGGTTTCCGAGATCTTCCAGCGCGCCGACCGCGATGGCGTCAGCACCGATGCGGCCGCGCGACGGATCGCCCTCGGCCGCATCCAGTCGGCTGCGCCGGGCGGCCGTCAGGGCTTGCGGGCGCGGATATAGGCGCTGCCGACCTTGCCGACACCGGGCAAAGACTGAGTCGCGTGAACATCGAACTCGGGGTCGCTGAATCCGGCGCCCACCAGCGCGGCGCGATACTCATCGATCGGGACCGTGCCCGAGATGCATCCCGCCCATGAATCGAGGCGATGCTTGAGCTCGGCACTCAGTGGTTCGAGCTCGACCATGTCGGCCACCGCGAAGCGGCCTCCGGGTCGCAGGACGCGGAACGCCTCCTGGATCACGGCGGCCTTGTCCTCGGCGAGGTTGATCACACAGTTGGAGATGACGACGTCCACCGACGCGTCGGGCAGCGGGATGGCCTCGATGGCGCCTTTTAGAAACGTTGCATTCGTGACACCTGCCATGTCGCGGTTGCGATTCGCAAGCGCAAGCATATCGTCAGTCATGTCGACGCCGTAGGCGTGGCCACCTGGCGAAACGCGGCGAGCCGAGAGAAGGACGTCGAGCCCCGCGCCTGATCCGAGGTCGAGCACGACCTCGCCGGGCTGGAGGCTGGCCAGCACCGTCGGGTTGCCGCAGCCCAGGCTGATGCCGTCGCTCAGTCCGATCTCCTTCAGCTCGCCGGCCGAGTAGGAGCCGGCGCATCCGCAGTCAGGGCCATCGACCTGGCAGCATCCGACGGCCGAATCGACCGGCAGCAGCTCGATCTTCTTCGCCGCCCCCGCGTAGCGTGACCTGACGGCGTCCTTGATCTCGCTCATTTTCATTGACTCCCTGAACCCATCGATAATTGTCGATGGATAGTGTAGCATTCATGTCATGGCCGTCAAGGAGCTTCCGGTGATTCGTGAGCGAGGTGTGTGCTGTACTCTCCCCGTGGTTCAGGAAAGTTGGGCCGAAGAGAGGGCCGAGCTCATGAAGGCGCTGGCCGATCCGACCCGGCTGACGATGCTCGCCTCGTTGTGGAAATCGGGGGCGCCGATCTGCATCTGCGACTTCACCGCCGGCCTCGAGCTGACGCAGCCCACCATCTCCCATCACATGGCGAAGCTGAAAGACGCGGGGCTGGTCGATTCCGAGAAGCGCGGTATTTGGATTTACTACCGCCTCCGCGACAAATTGCCGACAGCAACACGAAAGTTGCTAAGTCATCTGATCGTCTAGGGTTTCGCCCGCTACTGTTACGCGGTGCGCGCGAGCGGGGCGGCCCTGTTTTCAGTATTCCTTCTCGCCTCCTGTGGCGGCTCAGGTCCAACCGCGGCGCACACTCCGTCGGCGACAGCGAGCGCCATTGCGACAGCAACACCCTCGTCTGGCGCATCACCGAGTGCGAGCTCTTCCCCCGGACCCGCGTCCCTCGTGCACTGCGCGACCGCGGTCCCGGCCGGAGATAACCTCGTCATCGGAACAGTGGTCGGAGACCCGACGGTCGTGCTGCGCGACATCCAGGACCCGGCCAATGCGAAGAACCTCTGCACCTTCGATGCCAACGTGATCTCTCCACAGTTCGTCAGCTCCTCCGCGGTCATCTATGCGACACCCGAAAGCCAGATCGTCGAAGCGCAGCTGGCTGGCGGTCCGACCGCGCTGCTCGCAACCTTCGGTGGTGGCGTCGTGAATTCAGGCCAGTTTGCGATCAGCCCGGACGGCCGCTCGCTGACTTACCTCGACGGAAACGCGTGGCGCCTCGTGGGGCCGTCGGGCAACCGAGTGCTGAGCACGCTCCCCGCTGTTCCGGGGCGAGGCGTCAGCCCCGATGAGGACGACAGCTTTCTCAGCTACTCCCCCGACGGGCAGTTCATCGCGCTCTTCCAGACATTCCACGTCGGTGGCAGCGGCGAGACGGCGCCGGACCAGATCCGGCGCGCGAGCGACGGTTTGCTGATCTACTCGACTTCGGGCATGACGATGGCCGTCTGGGCCTCGGTGCCGAGCCGCCTGTTCTTCCGGGACTCGGGCGGAAACGTGCACCGCTGGGACTCAACGACAGGGCTTTCGGCGATGACGTCGCTGCGCTGGATCCGTCCACGCTCGTCGCCTGACGGGCGCTGGATCGCCTACACGTTCCGGGCTACCTCAGGACTTGGCGGGGTCGGCTTCTACAGCGTGCAGGCGAACAGCGTGTCGAACACGTCGCCACCGGGACGTTCTGGAGTCAGGTTTCTGACCAACGACCTGGTCTGGTACGTGGGCGAGAAAGCTTGCTCGACCTGCTTCGCAGGGCAGCCGACGCCGACGGGCGTCAGCTACATCTACAGCATCGCGGGCGCATCCGAGATCACCTCGCGGTTGGCGAGTGTCTACGACGCGTGGCCGCACGTGACGGCCCCGGGACTGTAGGCGGCCTAGGCCATCTCCCGGCCGCGCTGCTCGCGGCGAGCCGGGTCTTCAGTACCGACCATCCGCTCCATCAGCGCGCGGTAGTGCAGGATCGCCTGGCGCATGCCCTCGGTCTTGTCCTTGGACGTATAGCCAAGCTTGTGCGCGCGCTGCACCTCGGCGGGCAGGTCGCCCTCTGTCAGCGGATGCCCGCGCTCGCGCAGCACCGCCATGACCAGCGCCTCCGCCTCACGCACCGCCTGCTCCGGCGCGTCGACGAACTTCATCACGATCTCATCCCACTCGCTGATGTATCGGTCGCGTGATTCGGGGGGCAGGGCACGCATCTGCGGTCGGCGGCGACCGACGCCGGCGGCCCGAATGAGGAAGAGCAGCACCACGACGACCAGTGCGACGACCAGGATCGTGACCAGAGTTCCCGTGTCCATTTATGTCGGCACCTCCAATTTAGGAACGCCAGTGGAAGCGCTTAGACCCGGTGGCCGGACGGGAAATGTACGAAACTCAATCGAGCAGATGAAGTCATGCCGGCGGTGTCCCTGAGCAACCTGGCGCTGCTGACATCGATCTAGGGCTAGCGCTGTAGCGCTCCTTCCGGTCGTGCCTCCCCGCTGCTGAGCATCAGCAATCCGACCGCGCAGAAGGCGGCGGAGGCGGCCAGGGACACGGACCGCTTGACCTTGCGGGGTCTGCGACGAGCTGCTGATCTGCCGTCACGCCCTGCGCCAGGCCTGGAACGAAAACGGGTCAGTACAGACTGAGCCGCCCCCGCCGTGGCTCACGCATGGCTGTATGAGGCGGCACATGATGGCGGTCCCAGGCCTGCACGCAGCTTGCGCACGTGCAGCCGGGACCGTCCGAAAGCGACGACAATCGCCGCCCTCTGCGAGTCAATTTCAACAACGTTGCAAGGATTTTTCTGAGACGTAGTGCTGTCATGTTTCCTCCGGGATTACTAGGACGTTAAGTGGGATAACGGCCGAACGCCAAAATTCCTGCAACTAAACCGCCGGGGAGAGTTTGGTTAGGTGCCCGGGCCTCGGCGTTAGGGCTTTCCACGAGGGGTCGGGTGCGCAGTTATTTTCGACTCAGGAGGGATTCATGTTCAGGTTGCGATTAGCGATCCTCGGGGCAGCCGCGGCCCTTGCGCTCGGCACGGCCAGTGCCCTGGCCATGCAGGAGAGCACCGGCACGGGAGACCCGGACGCGCACGGTGACGCAGTCGCGTCAGCGGCGCGGAACTGCCCGCACGGCGCGAACGGCGTCCACGGCGCGTGCGTGAGCGCCATCGCGTCGACCGAAGGGCAGGAAAACAACGACGGAGCCCAGGCGGCTCGGGTCAAAGCATGCATGGCTGCCGACAAGACCGAGGACGGCTCGGAAAAGGCTGTCGCCCACGGTGACAAGGCGGGCAAGACCGCCGACCGAAGCGAAGACAAGTCCGAGCACAGGGCCTTTGCGGCCTGCGTGTCGGGCCAGTCGGCTGCCGAGAGCAGCTGAGTCCACATGACCTGGTAGATCAGCGTCCAGCGACGAAGGGGTGTACAGAGGGGCGGAGCGCAAGCTCCGCTCCTTGTTGCTCTTCTAGGCCGGCTGAGCCGGCATCGGCGCAGGCCCGGCCAGCTGCCGCTCGTACCAGGTGATGACGCCGGCGCCGATCGCCTGCGCGTAGGGGATGGTGAAAAGCAGGCCGACGAAGCAGAGGATGATTCCGAGACTGCTGATCAAGCTCGCGACGAACAGGAACAGCGCGGGCGATTACGGTCGTACCGGGATCGCGCGTGGCCATCGCCCAAACGGCGGCGACGTCGAAACCGCCGGCAAAACCTGACCGATAGGTGCTCAGGATGATCGACGGCAGCAGGAAGAGGATCAAGAGACCGGCCAGCGAATCGATTGCGTAGCCAACAGCCGCCAGGCCGGAGCTGTGATTCCCGGCCCCGATGCCAAGCACGATGCCGCCTGGAATCTCGATGATGATGGCGTAAACGAGATAAACCACAAATAGAGCGACACCGCGGGAGAGGTGGAAGCCGGCTGGCGGCAGCTCCCTACGGCCGGCGCGGTAATTGTCGATAGTCATCAGCAACCATCCGTAGATGGCGATCCAGCCGACGATCGGGATGATGAGGATGAGTCCTTGCAAGACCATCTTGCCGAACCACCCAGGGTCCTGAAACGGCCAGGCGAAGCTGTCGCCGGGGCTGTTCACGGGCGGGAGTGTAACGCCAAACTGATCGGGTGGGACGCACGCTTTTTGGTCGATGCTTGGCCCGTGAAGCCTGCGCGCCGGGCTGCACGGGCAGCAGTCGATTGGAATCAGCTCACGTTGGTCAGCACGCCCTGGCGAGGACGGGCGGACTGCACGGCGAGCACGCCGACGAGCGCAAAAAGAATGATCAAGGCCTGTAGCCAGCGAACCCTGGGTACCACCGTCAAACACCTCCTTTATTGATGTAGCTGTCAGGTAAACGGAGATGCGGTTTGCCCGTTACGCGTGGTCGTCGCGGGTAAGCGATGAGATGTCCGGCCAGCGATAGATCTCGTGCCAGACGCCTTCCGCCCAGCCTGTCGGTTCGAGCCCGGCGAAGGTTGCTCCGAGCCGCTGGTAGAAGCGAGCGGCACCCGCGTTGCCCGCGATCACGCCAAGCTGCATGCTCGGGTGGCCGCGAGCTTGGATGAGGGCAGCGGTGGCGCGCACGAGGAGAGCGCCGACGCCGCGGCCTTGAAACTCTCGAAGCACGTGGAGGGACTCGAGCAGCGGCTCCGGCTCGCGCGCGGGAAACGCAAGTGAGAAGCCGGCGATTGTCCCCGAGGAGTCCTGTGCGACGAGGAGGATCGTGTTCCGGTCTGCCGCCGCGTTTCGAAGGGCCACCAGCTCACGTGTCGGGTCGAGGTGTTCGCGAAGGACGGCTGGATCGATCAGGGAGCCATATGTTTCCGCCCAGCTCCGGACCTTGATGCCGACGATCGCTTCAAGGTCCGGCGCGGCGGCTTCGCGGACCGAGAATTCGCTGATTTCTCCCGCAGTCTAGGAGAGCGACAGGATCGGGTGAACCTCGACGGTGCCTACCCAGGCCGCGGGGTTCTTTGCCGCCCACGCGGCCGCCTCGGCCCTGTCCTTGCAGTTGAGGACGAAGTAGCCGTTCAGCCACGGCGACTGGGCATGCATTGGCCCGTCGGTGGTCTTTGCGTGCCCGTCCCTGGCGGTCACGCTGAAGGTTGCGGCCGTAGGCTGGCAAGGGTCGCCGTCATGAAAAGCGCCCGCCGCCTTGAGCTCATCCAGGTAGCTCGCAAAAGCATCGATCGTTTGCTGCATCTCGGGTGAACCGGGCCGCGGCGCCTTGGATTCATCCATGTACTGAAGGAACATGTACTTTGCCATTTCATTTCTCCGTTCTTAGTGACCGTTTGACACCAAGTACGACGAACGGCATCCGCCGAATTCGACAACGCGCCAACCTATGATGCCAGCGTGGACAAGACCCAGCTTGGACGCGCTCGGGAGTTCACCACGGCGCTGTGCGCAATGGTTACAAGACGACCGGCGACGTGGATAAGGACGGATTGGTGGAAGCAATTGCCGACTACCCGGTCGGCCATGTCCGTGAACACCGCGCGTTTCTTTACGCGGTACTTCTGATGGCTTCGGTCACCATCGATGTTGCATGGCTCGTGCCGAGCCTTGACTTCAACCACATCGCATACCGGCGCACCGCCGGCAACTGAGAGATCCTCGAATTCCGCGGCTTTGCGCTTGGGCGCGGGGCTGATGCGTCCGTTCAGGCCAGACCTCGCCGGTCTGATCCAGGCGTCAATTCGAATGGATACAGCCGACATGAGCTTCGATCAATCGGACTTGTACGAAAAATACCCACAGATTCAGCTCAGTCGGCTCGCGGATGTCGTGCGTCCACTAGGTGGTGCGACGGTAACGGCTTGAGCGGGGGATCCCGGTGGACTCGGACTACCTGCTCACCAGCAAGTGGCGCGTAGCGCTTCGCCGCAGAACTCGCCGAGCGTCCCTATCGCGGTCTACAGTGGATGCATCGCGTCGGCCAATTGAGAGGTGAACGCCATGTTCGGAACCATCGCCAGGATGAAGTTGAAGCCCGGTTCGTACGAGAAGATGCAGGATCTCATGAAGGGGTTCGAGCAACGCCCGGTAAAAGGGTTTCTGTTCAACACGGTCTACCGCAGCCAGGTGGACCCCGACGAGGTCTGGCTGGTGGTCGGCTTCGAGGACGAGGCCACGTATCGCGCTAACGCGGACGATCCGCGGACCAATGAGATGGCGCAGCAGTATCAGCAGATGATGGCCGCCCCACCGGAATGGCATGACGGCGAGATCGTGTTGATGACCCGCGCTGAGGATCGGGCTTCGACCTAGGCGTCTGCCAGCCACGTCTCGTGGATCATCGGAAGGAGGCCCCGCATGATCGACCACATCAGCCCGAAGCAGTTCCACGACTCTGGGGGAGTCGAGGATTGGCGGGTGCTCGGCGACGGAGCATGCGCGTATTTCCGAACCGGGTCGTTCGCCGTGTCCGCCCGGCTCGTGCAGGCGATCAGCGAGATGCCGGGCGTCGACGACCACCACCCCGACATTGACGTGCGGCACGACGGCGTCACCGTGCGCATGATCACGCTCACCGACGAATACTGCGGGATGTCCCAGAGCAACGTCGAGGTGGCCCGCGAGATCTCGGCCGCCGCCAGAGAGTTGGGTCTGTCTGCCGATCCATCGGCGGTTCAGAGTCTGCTTGTCATCCCGGGTGCGCCCGTTAGGGCCCAGGTGATGCCATTCTGGCGCGCCGTGCTCGGGTACGAGCCTCGCCCGGACAGCCCCGACCAGGACCTCGTCGATCCCCGCAGTCGCGGACCCTCGTTCTGGTTCGAGCAAATGGACGAGCCCCGGCCGGACGGCGGCGGCTCGATCCACGTCGCGATATGGGTGCCCCATGAGCAGGCGGAGGCTCGCATCGCGGCGGCGCTTGCTGCGGGCGGCCGGATGGTGCGCGACGAGTTCGCTCCCTCGTGGTGGACGCTGGCCGACGCTTCGGGCAACGAGGCCGATATCGCCACCACTATGGGCCGCGACTGACGACGTTCGCTCCGATCAGAGGAGATCAGGCCACGCGACAGGCATCGCCTTGTACGACCGACCGCTGACGATCGACCAGGTCCTGACGCAGCTCAAGGAGCAACCGGAGGCGATCGCCGAGCTTGTCGCAGGTCTGCCGCGGGCTCGATTGCACCGTCCGCCGAGCCACGGCGAGTGGGCCGTCAACGATGTGCTCGCCCATCTACGTTCATGCAGCGATATGTGGGGCAAGTACATCGCGACGATCATCGCGGAAGACCGGCCGACCATCCGTGCGATGAATCCCACGACCTGGATCAAAAGCACCAACTATCCCGAGCTGGAATTCGCACCCTCGTTGCGCGCCTTTGCGAAGCAGCGTGCCGAGCTGCTGGCGCTGCTGCGACCCTTGCCAAAGGCAGCCTGGTCGCGTACCGCGACGGTTACGGGCGCCGGAAGGCCACGCGAACGGACTGTGCTGGAGTACGCACGGTGGCTCGCCAACCACGAGCGATCCCACGTCAAGCACATCGCGGGCATCGTCAGTGGATGACCATGCATCGCCAAGCGCGAGCTTCGCACAATCGGTGGTGGAGCCCGTACCTACCGTGTTAGATCGGCCTGAGCGCTGTGCTAACAATCCGTCTCGATCTCCGATCATCTGAACGTCACGCGACGGTTGCGCATGATCAGGCCTGGATTGCGCTCACATCCGACGAAGCCCGCAGTCTGTCTGAACGATTACTGGCCAGCACGGTCAGAGTCGACTCGTTGAATCAGTCGCAAAAGTCGCCAACCGACGAACATCGATAGTTCTGGTCGATGGCGGGCGACCCGGGACTCGAACCCGGATGAGTTACCCCCGCAGCATTGGACGGAGCATGAACTCCAATCTGGAGCAGCCCTGTGCCGACTTACGCATCTGTTGCAAGGGGGCCGCGATAGAGGAGCTGGTCGGGGAGCGGGGTGTAGGGGAAGTTCGCATTGACGGCTCGCGCAGCCACGTTGCGCTCCTCGTTTCCGGTGTGAAGCTCGGTGAGACCATTGTCGAGTGCCCACGCGATCTGGGCCGCCTTGAGCGAGCGGGCGATTCCTCGGCCCCGCCAGGAGCGGCGGACCGCCAACATCTCATGGTCGGCGATGCCGGCGGCACGATTTTCCCACCCGAGCTGTCCGTACCCGACGACATCGCTGCCGTGAACTGCGACGAACGTCGCCTCCGGGATGTAGTTCGGACCAGTCAGGCGCAGCGCCGCGAAGTCTGCGAAAGAGCCGGGACTCATAGGAGCGTCGGTGTCGTAGGGGATGTCGGGCATCGCTTCGCAGGCGGTCTCCCAGACGCCTCTGGCGAGCTCTGGCTGTTCGGCGAGGGTTGTGATCACGATGTCCTCCGGCAGGTCGAGGGACGGGCGCTTGCAGCCGTCGAGAAGCAGCTGCAGCGCACGGGTTCGTCCTATGACGGCGAAGCCGTGACTTTCGGCGAAAGCGACCCCGCCCGGGTCATCCTCGAAGCCCGCAAACTCCAGGTGAGATTTGCCGAGCGAGCGAGCGTGCGCAGAAACCTGCCGGTAGATGGCCGTCCCGACGCCTCGTCCTCTGGCTTCGGCAAGGACACAATTGATCCCAACGGCGCCGGCGCTTTCTTCGGCTCCTGGCATTAGGAAACAGGCGCCAACACCGACCGGCTCGCCGTCCAGGAGCGCCAGCCAGTCGCGGAACATCGGCATCGCGGCCCGGTAGTGCTCTACCGTCTCGGGCGCGGTCGCAATCCAGCGCACCACAACCGTTCGGATCCGCGCTGCGGCCGAGGTATCCGTCGCACCTGCGACCAACGTGATCACCCGGCGAACCTAGTGCGTTTGGCTGCGATCGTCAAGCGAACCCGCGAGAAAAATGTGATGGGCCGAAGCTCATCTAACGCGAACCCGGTCGCAGCCGTCGACGGCCTGCCAATCGGGCTTCTAACGCCATATCCAGGCGTGCATGCGCAGCGAGCGTGGGCCCCGCCTATGTATGCGCTGCAGGCGGGCCACTGATGTAGCTCTGCGCCTTGTCCCAGGCCATCTGGGCGACCATATGCCCAGCTCGCCGACCATCCACGTCTCCCTGTTCGAAGTGGATTCCGCCGTACCGTCGTGAAATGCCGGCCTGGTCCGCGGCCTGGCTGAAGGTCGCCCAGCTCAGGGTCAGGTCGTGCGCAGGAACGACTCCCGGCTCAGTCCTCGAGCTTCCCGCGGGCAAGGTAACCGAAGCACCGAACCGGTCGCTTTTCGTAAACAGTCTCAGGATCTCGGCGCCCGCGGCGCTGAACGTGCTGTGCCCCGAGCTGTACTCAGGAAACGGCGGCGTTGGAAAAGTCCTGGGTTGGTAGGGGAACCAGTCCTCGCCCGAGATCAGCCGAGTCCCGCGATAGGGCCCGGCCCAGGCGAGCACCTGCTGTCCCTGGAAGAGGTAGCGCAGCGCGGTGATGGGGCGGACGGACGCAAACGCTCGCTTGCCGTCCCAGCAGCAGATGCTTGCGTCAAAGATGGCGTTCGTGAGAGCGAAGAAGAGCTTGACGTCGGCGTCGACGCCGCGCTCGGCGGCCCCGTGATGGTCGCGCCGCGCGATGAACTGCGCAAACAGATCCCAGTGACCGGGGGGCAATTCGGAGTTAGGTCCGTCAGCCCAGTATTCGGCGATCATCTTGTGCTCGTCCGTCAGACCGGCACTGAGCGCGAGCGATGCCTGGGCCTGCGCCACATATTCGGTCGAGCCAAATCTGGCCGGTCCATTGACTGATCGCAACTGCGACGCCGACGAAAGCGCAAAGGGCACAACGTTTTGCCATTGAGCGCCGACGAAGTTCGGCGTCACCAGGTTTCCATATTTGTCGACGTAACGAAGTTGCTGCCAGGCATTGGGGTCGTGCACGCTCCGCGGGTCGAACGGGAGCCTTATGTCCATCGGGTCGTTAGGGGACTTATAGCCCGTGTAATCGATGTAGCCGCCGAGCTGGTTCGCACCATCACCATGCCGGAACTGAAGAACTGCCGCAGCGGCCACGTTTCCAACCCCAGCCGGCGTGTCGAGACCGGTGCTTTTGTTTTGTGGATCAAGGCCCAGGCTCTGCATGAGCGGGTCGAAGACCGTGGACATGCTGCCCGGGAAGAGATCTACCGCGGCGCGGTAGGCGGCATAGCTGATGGCGATCTTCTTATTGGCAAGGCTCCGCTCATGAGGCGGGCGCCGAAGCGACGCCCCGAGTCGAGTCCCAACCGCACGCTCCTCATATGCCGCCCATGCGTCGAAGGCGGCGGTATGGACGATGGCCAGCGCGCGCGCGACCATCGGTGGCCCGAGCCTCGAGTCGCGCACGCCCTGCAGCGCAGCTTGGTTCCAACGCACGACGATGCTGTCGGCTGAATGCGTGACCTCGCGGAAAAATCCCGAGAGCGACACAGGCTGTATCAACAGGGTTGCCGTACCAATGCCGGCGCGCACGAGGAATTGGCGGCGCGACAGCTCTCCGGTTGCTGGGGGCCGCTCTGGGCGGCCCCCAGCGTACATGCGACTCAGCGGAGCTGGAAATGGCCGGTCAGCATGTGTTCGATCGGCATTGCCCCGACACCAACAACCGTGAGCTGGAATTGCTGCGTAGTGGCGTTGGCCCAGACCTTGATGTCGACCGCCTGCTTAGTGTTGCCATCCATGATCAGGAACCCTGGGCCCGAGAACGAGACCGTGGTGCCGGTCAAGCTGGCGGCTGTCGGGTGCGCCTCCACCTTCATCAAGTGCTCTAGCCCGAATGCCCCAAGCACAAAGGCCGAGCGTCCCGCCATGAGGCAGTTGAAGCTGCCTGACGCCGCTCCGCCGCTCTCGATGGTCACGTTGAATGCAACTTGAGAGATCGTTGCAGTGCCACCGCCGCTGAGGTGGAGGCCGGCGCCCGCAGCGACCGGCGCGGCGGCCAGGGCGAATAGGCTGAGCACCACGCCCAGGCTGAACGCCCCCCGGAGCGCTACACGCTGCTTGCGTCTATACGCATCGGCTACTCCCATGGCGTTCCCTCCTTTTGCAATGGCGCTGGAAAACCCATCGCTCACGGCCCAAGCGACGAGCCGCTCTCGCAGGCTGTCCCGATGTCCGATGGTCTTTGTCTTGCCGTTCTAGTTCGGTGCGCCGAAGGTAAACAGCGAGGCTCCGATCCCGGCCTGTTCGAAAGTCTTGTCGCCGACGGTAAGCATGAAGCCCTCCTCCCCGCCAGAAAACCGGCCCGGCCCCGGCAGGTCGCAGAAGATTTTCAGCCTACCCTCGACCCTCACGTTATTCGCCGGAATGAGGTCGATGTCCATATCTGCGATGCCGGAAGTCCCCAGTCCAAGCGGAGTCCCCACAGTGGTGAAGCTGTGCAGCCTCTTCGCCTTCCAGGTACCGGTGGCGATCACGCTCAGGTCTACTGCGCTGAAGTGGACGAACGTTCCGCCCCCTGTCGCCTCGGAGTCGGTCATCAGCCCGTCTCCGGCCATGATCAACCGCTCAGTCCCCATCGCGCTGGCAGCTACCAACTTGAAGCCTATCCAATTGCTCGCCAGGACGGGAGTGGCGAGCAGCTCGCCAAGGGCCGGTAGGGTCGCAAGGGCTGCCGACCCGATCCCAGCCTTCTTGAGAAACTCCCTCCTGCTGGTTCTCGATGTAAGTCTCCGTTTCTCCATTGTTTTCCTCCCCGCGACTCGCGTGCGGTTGGCGGCCAACGGCTTTTCTGCGTTGTACTGCAGTCTGAGGGCGCAGTCAATGGGTCAAACGTCGCGTTTCCGACCTATGGGCCGCCAGCACCGCCGGTTCGCCCTATGTCAGGAGCTGAGGGACCGCTGCGGCGGGTGTTATGTGGCGAGTCCTGGAATCAGTGTCTAGGCCGGCCCCAGCTCGGACGAAGCAGCTCGCGCCATGACCGAGTCGCCACCGCTAGAAGTGAGCCAGGACTTCTCTCAGCTCGACGGTCTCCAAGCGCATGAACGGGGGTCGCGGCGCGCCGCGTATCCACTCCGCAGCCATTTGTGCCGCATCCTCGGTCTGGAAGAGGAACAAGTTCAGCGTCCTTCCGCCCTGGTCTGCGGTAAAGGTTGCTGAAATGATCCCGGGAGCGTTCCTCACCTGAGGCACGACGTTTGCCTCCACATGGTCCCGGCTTCCCCGCACCCGCTCAGCCTCTCCGCTCTCTTGAACAACGACTGCAAACATCAGATCCCCCTCGGCCTCCCGGCCATGACGCTTCCCTTCGTCCCACCGCCCGGTGTAGAATTCGAGAGAACGAGACTGTATTGGAGGTATGAGTATTCCATCGAATGGTCGGCGTGTCAAGCCACCTCGCCGCTACGACTCGACCCGGCGTCGGGCGCAGGCGGCTCAGACTCGCCAGGACATCCTCAAAGCCGCGCTGCAGCTGTTCCTGGAAGGCGGCTACGCCGGCACCACGATCAACGATGTCGCGGGGGCGGCGGGAGTGGCGGTGGAGACCATCTACCGGGGATTCGGCAGCAAGGCGGCCTTGTTCAAGGGGGTGATGGAGGCTGCGATCGCCGGAGGCGCCGCCCGCGCCGCCACCCCGCCCGAGGAGCGTCCTGTGGTCCGAGCGATGATCGCGGAGCAAAATCCGCGCCGCGTGCTCGAGCTGCACGCCGCCACGCAGCCTGGGATCCATGCGCGAGCCGGCCCCCTGTATCGGGTGCTGATGGAGGCAACCGCGGCGGATCCCGAGGTCGGGGATGTCTGGAATCAACTGGAGGCCCAGCGACTGAAAGGCATGAGGCGGATAGCCGAGCAGCTGAAGAACGTCGGTGGCATCAGGCAGGGGCTATCGGTCGAGGAGGCTGGGGACATCCTTTGGACTGTTAATTCGTTGGCCGTCTATAACCTGCTCGTCCTGCAGCGCGCATGGTCCCCTGAGCGCTACCGCGACTGGATCGCCTCCACCAACACGCGCGCGCTGCTTCCCGGCAGAAG
>WNGG01002266.1_pt1 | contig 21795 bp, 17 predicted proteins | sample 5400661 | NCBI WGS metagenome assembly WNGG01 (sample SAMN13153372, study PRJNA577476) | soil metagenome | isolation source: 100 cm soil or saprolite under Garry oak tree replicate 1 | place: USA:California | collected 2016-06-15
TAACCAGACCCGTCAGCCTCAGCAGTCACGGGAGCTGCGGCATCGGCCGAACGTCAGTCGAAATTGAGGTATCGGATCGGCATCGGCAGCGGCGTCGCAGGCGCGCACGGCGACATGATGGTTTGCCTGGGCCGAAACGGCCAGGGTATACGCCTGCGGCGGGGTGCTTGCGGAGAAGGTGCCGGCCGGCGGGCAGAAGGGGAATCACGTTGCTGATCATCTTTGGCTTGCGCGTGTTCTACCGGACGATCGCGCAAGGCACCTTTCATTGCCGGCGTTGCGGCGGGGACCGGGAATACCGGCACCGGGCGGGGCGGCGGTGGTTCACGCTGTTCTTCCTCCCGGTCATCCCGCTGAACTCGGTCGGCGAGCACGTCCAGTGCACCACCTGCCGGACCCGCTACGTGACGGACGTGCTCAGCCAGCCGACGACGGCGCAGATGCAGGCGGCGCTGCCGGCCGGCATGCGGGCCGCCGTCTCGGCCATGCTGCGGTCCGGTGACCCGTCAAGCCCGGTGTCGCGGCAGCGGGCGATCGAGGCGGTCATCGCGTCAGGCGTGCCGAACTACGACGAGGCCATGCTCAACGCCGATCTCATGCAGTCGTTCGATACGATCCGCCCCGCCCTGAACCAGGTCGGGGGGCAGCTCACCATCCAGGCCAGGGAGTGGTACCTGGCCGAGGTGATCCGCATCGCCATGGCGGATGGCCCGCTCACCGACACCGAGCGGCAAGCCGCGCTGGCCATCGGCGGCGACCTCGGCATGACGCAGGCGCAGGTCGTCGGCGTGGTCGCGATGACCGAGCAGTCAGCCGGCCGCGACTAGTCCCGGCGTCGGCTCCCGGCGCCTCAGCCAGGCGAGCCAGACACCGCGGCCACGTCGAGCCGGTACCACGTGTTCGAGGGGCCGATGACGGCGTAGCCCATGGCCTCGTTGACCGCGATCATGTGCTCGTTGCTCTCGGCGTTCCAGGTATCGATCCGTTCCAGCTGCGGCTCCGTGGTCGCGAGCAGCTCCATCATGGCGATCTTAACCAGCAGGCCGAGCCGGTGGCCGCGGTGCTTCCTGGTCACGACCGTGTACATCTGGTGCCCCACCCCCGGATAGGCCGGATCCGCCGCTACCTCGGTCACCGCCGCCAGTTCGCCGGTCGCGTCATGCCGCGCCGCCACCGCGTAGGTTCGCAGCCCGAAGTGCGGGCGCAGGTCGTTGACGCGCTCACGTACCCGCTGCGCGTCCCAGCGCTCGGGTGCGATCTCAGGATCATGCGGAGCGTCGTTGAGCGCGATGTAGAGCGCCACCGCCTGCTCGATGTACTCGTCGGGTACCAGTCCGGTCCATGACACCAGCGAGTAACCGGCGGCCGCCCGCTCGGCCGCCGCGCGTAGCGCGGCGAGCTTGCCTTCTTCCAGCTTGCCGACGTCCAGCATGCGCTGCACGTCCACGAGCCCCGGTTTCGCCCCGATCGAACGCGAGAAGGCCTCGCCCGCGCTACCGCGACGTGCGGCGCCGTTGAGCACCGAACGCCCGTGCGCCGCCGCGCGGGCCGCCGCGTGCCGCAGCAGCGCGAGGCCCAGGCCGTGTCGCCGTTCCGCCGGGTGCACCACGAGATTCAGGTTGGCCTGGTCCAGGTTCTCCTTGTCCGGCAGCTCCAGCCGGTACCAGCCCGCAACCGAGTCCCGGCCCGCGGCCAGCCATACCTCCCTCGGATCGCCGCCCCAGCCGACGGTCAGCCAGCCGCGGAACGGCCGCTCCGTGAACCACGGCGACTCGGGTTCGTCGACGCGCTGGGCCGCCAGGGCCGCCTCGTGACAGGCGCGTATCTTGTCCGCGTCCGCCATGTCGAGTTGTTCTATACGCATCCTCACAGCCAACCCCGCAGGCGCCGGCCGCGCCACTGAATATCCGGCGCGGGAGTCCGCCGGCGTCACCACGAAGGTGCACCCGGCGAAGGTGCGCCCGGCGTCACCCGGTACGCGGCCGGCTGGTATGGTGGTTCGCAATGTCATGCGAGCTGCTCCTCCTTAGCGGCCGCGGCGGGGGCCGATAGGCCGGCTCCCTCGTCGCGGGGTGTTGGCGTGTCCGCTGGCCATCAATCAGCCAAAGCCACCACCAGCTATAAGGAAGTTGCAGGCAAATGCAGCAGGATTCCGCGTTCAATCGCGTCTCGCCGGTACATCAGCAGCCCAGTGGCATGCCCTGTCATCGTTATACGCCGTTCCAGCCGGTCGAGCTACCCGACCGCGCCTGGCCCGCCAGGTCCATCACGAAGGCCCCGCGCTGGCTGTCGACCGATCTCCGGGACGGCAACCAGGCGCTGATCGACCCGATGAGCCCGGCCCGCAAGCACAAGATGTTCGATCTGCTGATCCGGATGGGCTACAAGGAGATAGAAGTCGGGTTCCCGTCCGCGAGCCAGACCGACTTCGACTTCGTGCGCGAGCTGATCGAAGGCGGCCGCGTCCCCGACGACGTCCGGATCTCGGTGCTCACCCAGGCGCGCGAGGACCTGATCGAGCGCTCGGTCCAGTCGCTGGTCGGCGCGCGCCTGGCCACCGTGCACATGTACAACGCGACCGCCCCGATCTTCCGCCGGGTGGTGTTCCGCATCGACCGCGAGGAGTGCAAGGCGCTCGCCGTCGAGGGCATCCGCCACGTCATGAAGTACGCCGGGCAACTCCTGGACGGCACCGACTTCGGCTACGAGTACTCGCCGGAGATCTTCATGGACACCGAGCTCGATTTCGCCCTCGATGTCTGCGCCGGTGTCATGGACGTGTGGCAGCCTGGCCCGGACCGCGAGATCATCCTGAACCTGCCGTGCACGGTCGAGCGGTCCACCCCGAACGTCTACGCCGACCAGATCGAGTGGATGAGCCGGAACCTGCCGAACCGGGACCACGTCTGCCTGTCGGTGCACACTCACAACGACCGGGGCACGGCGGTCGCCGACGCCGAGCTGGCGGTGCTGGCCGGCGCCGACCGGATCGAGGGCTGCCTGTTCGGCAACGGCGAGCGTACCGGCAACGTGTGCCTGGTCACCCTGGGCCTGAACCTGTTCAGCCAGGGCATCGACCCGATGATCAACTTCGCCGACATCGACGAGATCCGTCGCACCGTCGAGTACTGCAACCAGCTCCCGGTTCACCCGCGCCACCCCTACGCGGGCGAGCTGGTCTACACCGCCTTCTCCGGCTCCCACCAGGACGGCATCAAGAAGGGCTTCGAGGCGCTTGAGGCCGAAGCGGCCGGCGCGGGCGTCCCGTTCGCCGAGTACCCGTGGGCCGTGCCGTACCTGCCCATCGACCCGCACGACGTGGGCCGCACCTACGAGGCGGTCATCCGGGTCAACTCGCAGTCCGGCAAGGGCGGCGTGGCGTACCTCATGAAGGCCGAGCACCAGCTCGACCTGCCCCGCCGCCTGCAGATCGAATTCTCCCGGGTCATCCAGGGCCACACCGACGCCGAGGGCGGGGAGGTGTCGCCCACGCGGATGTGGGAAATCTTCTCCGACACCTACCTCGCCGCGGGTTCGGTGGCGCTGCTGGACCATCAGACGTCCTCGGTGGTCGAGACCAAGCACGCCCTGGCCGCGGAGATCTCCGTCGACGGGAGCGCGCAGCAGGTCGAGGGCGTGGGCAACGGCCCCATCTCGGCGTTCTGCGACGCGCTGGCCTCCGTCGGCGTGACCGCGCGGGTGCTCGACTACACCGAGCACGCGCTGACCGAGGGCACCGACGCCCAGGCCGCGGCGTACGTGGAGTGCGAGATCGGCGGCGGCGTCTTCTGGGGTGTCGGCATCGACGCGAACACGGTCACGGCCTCGATGCGTGCGGTCCTGTCCGCGGTGAACCGGTCCCGCCGCGGCTGAGCCGTGGTGAAGCGGCGGGGCCACCTTCGTACCGAACGAGCTGGCCTCGCCGCACCCGCGTCACCCCGCCAGCGTCACTGGCATAAGGAAGAATGGGTACGTGCAGCTCTACCGGGATGACGGCATCGTGCTGCGGACGCAGAAGCTGGGCGAAGCGGACCGGATCATCACCGTCCTCGGCCGCGGCAGCGGGCGGATCCGCGCCGTGGCCAAGGGCGTCCGCCGGACCAAGTCCAGGTTCGGGGCCCGGCTGGAGCCGTTCACCCATGTCGACCTGATGCTGCACGCCGGCCGCTCGCTGGACGTCATCACGCAGGCGGAGGTGATCCGGCCCTACGGCGAGCCGCTGGCCGCGGACTACCCCCGCTACACCGCGGGCGTGGCGATGCTGGAGACGGCCGAGCGGTTCACCCCGGTGGAGAAGGAACCGGCGCTGCGCCAGTTCCTGCTCCTCATCGGCGGGGTGCGTGCCCTCGGCGACGGAGAGCACAGCCCCGGGCTGGTGCTCGACGCCTTCCTGCTGCGCTCGCTCGCGGTGGCCGGGTACGCCCCGGCCCTGCAGGAATGCGCCCGGTGCGGTGCGCCGGGCAGCGACCGGCGGCTGCCGGCCTTCGCCGTGGCGGCCGGGGGCATGGTGTGCGCGTCCTGCCGTCCGCCGGGCGCGGCCGCGCCCGCGGCGCCGACGGTGGCGCTGATGCTCGCCCTGCTGCGCGGCGACTGGGATGACGCCGATCCCAGCGAGCGCAGGCACCAGGTAGAGTGCAGCGGGCTGGTGGCCGCGTATCTTCAGTGGCACCTGGAGCATTCGATCCGTTCGCTGAGTCACGTGGAGCGTGTCTTTTGACATCCTCCCCGCCCCAAGGCGGGGGATTTCAGCTACTACGCCGGTTGGAGCAGCAGTTGAGGTTCGCGGTTCACCGGCCGGGCTACCCCGTCGCCTCCCCGCGCAGTCACGGCGTGCCCCGCCGCGATGTTCCGGGCCGCGTTCACGTCAGCGTGGTCGGCGAAACCGCAGGCCGTGCACGCGAAGCGCGCTTGGCTCTCGCGCGACTTCGCATCCACGTGCCCGCACGCCGAGCAGCGCTGGCTGGTGAACGCGGGTTTGATCTTCTCCACCCGGCCGGGCGCCTTGTCCTCCAGCCGGCGCACCAGCAGGCCCCAGCACGAGGCGAGGATGCTTCGGTTGAGCCCGGCTTTCTGCCTTACGTCGTCCCGCCCGGCCTTGCGCCACGACGGCCGCCCGGCCGGATTCTCCGGGTCGAAGAAGGCGGCCATCGCCTGGGCGAAGTCCCGCAAGGCCTGCTGCTGCACGACCTGGGAGCCTGCGGCCAGCCACGGGTGCCCGGCGCGGGCTTCGGTAAGCTGTCGGCACTGCTCCAGGTAGGCAGGGGAGCTCTTCCTGCCCGGATGCCAGTGCGCGTGCTGCTCGACCGCGAGGTTCCACACGAACCTGGCGTGGGCGCAATGCCCCCGCAGCACCGCCTGCTGGGCGGGCGCGGGGAGCAGCCTGTACCGGGACATGCGAACACACTATCGGACGCCACCGACATTTCTTGGGAGGTGAAGCGGTGTGTCGTCCCTGCCAAGGAGGCCGGGGTCTCCACGCCGCGATCCTGATGAGGGAGGGCAGCCCGAAGACCCAGCAGGCGCGGGGATCTCGCCGGGCCCCCGTACGTCCGCCCGATCCGCATCCGAGCGGCGTGAAGCCGCCGGACATACCATCCGAGTTCGTCCCCAGGCACGTCGCCCTGGTGATGGACGGTGACGGGCGCTGGGCCGGAAAGCGCGGGCTGCCCAGGACCGAGGGCCATAAGGAAGGCGAGTCCTCGCTGCTCGACGTCATCATGGGAGCGATCGAGCTTGGCATTCCCTACCTGTCGGCTTATGCCTTCTCGACCGAGAACTGGCGGCGCTCGCCGGACGAGGTCCGTTTCCTGATGGGATTCAACCGCGACGTCATCCACCGGCGCCGTGACCTGCTGAACGAGATGGGCGTCTGCATCCGCTGGGCGGGCCGCCGGCCACGGCTATGGCGCAGCGTGATCAGCGAACTCGAGACGGCCGAGCGGATGTCAGCCGGGAATTCCGTGCTGACCCTGCAGTTCTGCGTGAACTACGGGGGCCGGGCCGAGATAGCGGACGCGGCCGCCGCCATCGCCGCGGATGCCGTCGCGGGAAAGCTCCGGCCGGAGAAGATCGACGAGAAGGTGTTCGCCCGCTATCTGGACGAGCCCGCGATTCCTGAAGTCGACCTTTTCGTCAGGTCGTCCGGTGAGCAGCGCCTTTCGAACTTCCTGCTCTGGCAGTCCGCCTATGCCGAACTGGTCTTTCTCGACACGCTCTGGCCGGATTTCGACCGGCGGCACCTGTGGCACGCCTGCGAGATCTACGCCAGCCGTGACCGCAGGTACGGTGGCGCCCAGCCCAACCCCGTTCCCGTCTCCGGAGAGCCGGCTTCGTGAGGTCGTTTCGCGCCGCGACGGCCCCGACGCGAGCGGGTTACGCTCAAACACCAAGGCTAATAAGCCCTCTCGATCAGGTGTGATAGCCGCCTGCACTACCACCGAGGTGCCTCCTGCGCCTCGCGACACGCCCGGGATCCCGATCACTTTGGTGTAACTGTGCGTAACCTCATGAATACAGGGAACGACTAGCGCTGCTGGTGCGCAGGGACAGTACTTGTGAGTCGATTCGGTCTTTGGCGTGCCTGTGGGGCCAAAGTAACCATTTGACGACGGGGTTATCCGGGGGGATGAATGCGTCGCGCGGTAGTGGCTGTCATCATAGGCGGGTACGCGTTCTGGGGAATCGGATCGGGGCTGGGGCAATCGGGGCCCGGGCAATCAGGGCCGGGACATCAGCCTGTGCTGGCCGGCGTCAGCCTTACCGCCGACGTCAAGCCGGTAAAGGCGGCCGAGCCGGGCAGGCAGATCGTGAAGTTCGGCGGCTACACGGTCAGCGTGCCTGCCAGCTGGCCGGTCTATAACCTGAACGAGGACCCCAGCCGATGCGTTCGGTATGACGTTCATGCCGTTTATCTCGGTACTCCGGGTCCGGACCAGAATTGCCCGCCCAATCTGGTCGGGCGGGTCGACACGGTCAGCATCGAAGGACCCGCCGTCCCGGCCAGGGTGAAGATCGCGGGGGACCGGAAGGCCCCGGCCTCGGCCGGCCAGCGGGCGCTGCCGGCCGGCACGATCGTCCAGGACCCGGACCGGCACGATCTGGCGCTCGCCATGCCGGACACCGCGCCGTGGATCGACGCCACCTACGGGACCGACCCGGGTGCCGCCGAGCAGATGCTGGCCACCGTCAAGCAGGCCGGCCCCCAGTCGGCGTCGCAGGGGTCCGCGGCCCAGCGCGCCGGGGACTCGATCCGCGTCAGCTGGCCCCCGGTGATCGTCAAGGCGGCGCATCTCGCCCGGGCGGCGAATCCGGCCTGGCCCAAGGTGACGGGGCCGCCGACCGGGCTCCCGCCGGGCTGGACCCCGCCGTCGAGCCAGCCGCCCGCGCCCACGGTCACGCCCAAGCCCGCCTCCGCCCCTGCGCCCAAGGCCACGCCTACGCCCACCCCCACGCCTACGCCCACCCCCACGCCTACGCCCACCCCCACGCCGACCGGGCCGGCGCCGGCCGGCAGCCCGGCGCCCGCGTCGTCACCGTCACCGTCCCCGGCGGGCCCGGGCATGGCCGGCTTCGACACCTGCGCCGCCCCGTCGCTGCCCACCATGAAGGCATGGCGGGCGAAGTACGCCGCCACCGCCATCTACATCGGCGGCCAGATGATGGCCTGCGGGCAGGGCAACCTGTCCGCCAGCTGGGTCCAGCAGGCCGAAGCCATGGGCTGGTCCCTCCTGCCTGCGTTCGTCGGGCTGCAGGCCCCGTGCGACAGCTTCAGCGGCAAGATCAACCCGAAGCAGGCGGCCGCCCAGGGCACCGCCGCGGCGAACCAGGCGGTCGCCGACGCGAACTCGTACGGGCTGGGCGCGGGCTCGCCGGTCTACTACGACATGGAAGCCTACGATCACACCAAGGCCGGCTGCCGCACCGCGGTCCTGACCTTCCTGGACGCCTGGACCAGGCAGCTGCAGGCCGACGGCTACGTGTCGGGCGTGTACTCGAGCGCCGACGCCGCGATCATCGACCTGCAGTCGACGACCACGATCGCCGGGCACTCGCTGGCCGAGCCGCAGGCCATCTGGTTCGCGCTCTGGGACAACGCGAACAACCTGACCGGAGCGCCGTACATGACCTCCGCGGTGTGGCCGGTGGCCACCCGGTCCAAGCAGTACGCCGGCGGCCACACGGTCAAGGTGGGCGGGATCTCGCTCGACATTGACGCCGACTGGGTGGCCGGTGCGGTGGCACGAGGGTGACCGGCAGGTCACCCATCCGCACCGGGCGAATTCAATTCGCGGTCACCGGCCAGTGCTCCTAAGCTAGGGGCTTCCGGCCACGGAAGTCGCGGGGGCACCCGCGCCGCGCCGGAATCACCACGGGATTCGCGCCCGCCGACCGCCAGCCGGATGGAGACCTGCACCATGGCATTGCGCAGTGACCGCCTCGACGCCATCGTCAGCCTGAGCAAGCGACGGGGGTTCGTCTACCCGTCCAGCGAGATCTACGGCGGCCTGCGGGCTTCCTGGGACTACGGGCCGCTCGGCGTCGAGCTGAAGAACAACATCAAGCGCCAGTGGTGGCGCGCGATGGTCACCGAACGCGATGACATCGTGGGCCTGGACTCCTCGGTGATCCTGGCCCGCGAGGTGTGGGAGGCCAGCGGCCACGTCACCGAGTTCGTCGAGCCGCTCACCGAGTGCATGTCCTGCCACAAGCGGTTCCGCGCCGATCACCTGATCGAGGCCTATGAGGAGCGGCACGGCCACCCTCCGGTCGAGGGCCTGAAGGAGATCGCCTGCCCGAACTGCGGCACCCGGGGCGCCTTCGCCGAGCCGCGCATGTTCAACGGCCTGCTCCGTACCCACCTGGGCGCGGTGGACGACGAGTCCGGGCTGGCCTACCTGCGCCCGGAGACGGCCCAGGGCATCTTCATCAACTTCCGCAACGTGCTGCAGACGTCGCGCCGCAAGATCCCGTTCGGCATCGGGCAGATCGGCAAGTCGTTCCGCAACGAGATCACCCCGGGCAACTTCATCTTCAGGACCAGGGAGTTCGAGCAGATGGAGATGGAGTTCTTCGTCAAGCCGGGCACCGACGAACAATGGCATCAGACCTGGATCGACACCCGCTTCGCCTGGTACACGGACCTTGGCATCCGCCCCGAGAACCTGCGGTTCTACGAGCACCCCAAGGAGAAGCTGTCGCACTACTCCAAGCGCACGGTGGACATCGAGTACAAGTTCGACTTCGTCGGCACCGAGTGGGGCGAGCTTGAGGGCATCGCCAACCGCACCGACTACGACCTGACCACCCATCAGCAGGCGTCCAAGCAGGACATGTCCTACCTGGACCAGGAGTCGGGGGAGCGGTTCATCCCGTACGTGATCGAGCCGGCCGCCGGCGTCGACCGCGGCGCGCTGGTCTTCCTGCTCGACGCCTACGCCGAGGACGAGGCGCCGGACGCCAAGGGCAAGCTGGAGAAGCGGACGGTGCTGCGCCTGGACCGCAGGCTGGCGCCGGTGAAGGCGGCGGTGCTGCCGCTGTCGCGCAACGCGGATCTCTCGCCGAAGGCGCGCGACCTGGCGGCGGCGCTGCGCAAGCGCTGGAACACCGACTTCGACGACGCCAGCGCGATCGGCCGCCGGTACCGGCGGCAGGACGAGATCGGCACGCCGTTCTGCGTCACCGTCGACTTCGACACGCTGGACGACCAGGCCGTCACGGTCCGGGACCGCGACACCATGCAGCAGGAGCGGGTCGGCCTCGACAGCGTCGAGGCCTATCTATCCGAGCGCCTCGGCCCCTGCTGAGGGCAGAGCTGAGGGCAGCGCTGAGGGCAGCGCGTCGAGCAGCCCGTCCAGGCCCCCGTCCCGCGGGGCGCGGCGGTAGATCTCGGCCGCGGCCCGGTGGAAGCCGTCCGGCAGGCCGGCCGCGGACATCGCCGCGGCGATCTCCTCCATCTCGGCGACCCAGCGCCAGCCCTTGGCCGCCGCGGACCCCGCGGCGCGGGCCGACTGCTCGTCCAGGCCTGGCTGGGAGATACTCCACTCGGCCAGCAGGTCGGGCTCGACGCCCTCGGCGCGGGCCAGCGCCCGCGCGGCCAGCAGCAGCGCCGCGGTGCCCTTGGTCCAGGACGCGTACGCCATCTTCACCGCCGATGCCGCGCCCACCCCGGCCCCCGCGCCGGCCGGGCCATCCGCGCGCTCGACCACCCGCGCGGACACCGCGGTGCCGTCGAACAGCGCCCGCACCTCTCCGGCGCGCGCCCCGGACAGGTAGAGCCGGATGAACCCGGGCGCCACCGGCGGCGTGCCGATGATCCCGCCGTCCACGTAGCCGGCGCCCCCGGCCGCCACGATCCGGGCCACCTCGCCCGCGGTGGCCGGCGAGATCGCGTTGGCGTCCAGGTAGATGCCGCCGAACCCGGTCACCTCACGCGCGACGTCCAGGGCGGCGGCCGGCGGGCAGACCGACACGATGAGGTCCGAACGGCCTGTCATCTCCGCCAGCCCGCACCCGGTGAGCCCGGCCGCCGCGGCGCGCTCGCTGGTCGCCGCGCTGCGCCCGGCCGGCGCCCACAGCACCTGGTATCCCGCCCCGGCCAGGCACTGCCCGACCGCCGCGCCCATCTCCCCGGGATGCAGGAGCCCTATCGTCACATCGCCCATGCTCCCCTATATCATCAGGTGCCGGGGTGCCCGTGTCGGCCATCATGTATTCACAGAGGTAGCCGCCTTGCTCAGGTGGCCCGCAGGCGCCCGTACCTGTCACCCGGCGGGCACCCGATACGGGCAGGACATGACTTTGGTCCCGTCGCCTGGGCGGTCCTCGGCCGGTAGAGTCCCGAGTGACTACACGACGTTGCATGCTGCGAGGAGCAGGAAGTGCCGAAGCTCGTATATGACTTCACCGAAGGTAACAAGGACCTCAAGGATCTGCTGGGCGGTAAAGGCGCCAACCTGGCCGAGATGACCAATATCGGGCTGCCGGTGCCGCCCGGATTCATCATCACCACCGAGGCCTGCCGCTACTACCTGGAGCAGGGCTCTACGCCCGAGGGCCTCGACGAGGAAATCGCGGCCCACCTGGAGCAGCTGGAATCGGCGATGGACCGCAAGCTCGGCGATCCGGCCGACCCGCTGCTGGTCAGCGTCAGGTCCGGGGCCAAGTTCTCCATGCCGGGCATGATGGATACCGTCCTGAACATCGGCCTGTCCGACGAGTCGGTGCAGGGCCTGGCCAAGCAGGCCGGCAACGAGCGATTCGCCTGGGACGCCTACCGGCGCCTGCTCCAGATGTTCGGCAAGACCGTCCTGGACGTCGACGGCGAGCATTTCGAGCACGCCATCGACGAGGCCAAGAAGGCCAAGGGCGTCAGCAACGACCTCGAGCTGGACGCGGGCGACCTGCAGAATCTCGTCGAGACGTTCAAGGGCATCATCAAGGCGCAGGCCGGCCGGGAATTCCCGCAGGACCCCAGGGAGCAGCTGGACCTGGCCATCAAGGCCGTGTTCCACTCCTGGAACTCGCCCCGCGCCATCCTCTACCGCCGCCAGGAGCGCATCCCCACCGACCTGGGCACCGCCGTGAACGTGGTCACGATGGTCTTCGGCAACCTGGGCATGGACTCGGGCACCGGCGTGGCGTTCACCCGGGACCCGGGCACAGGCGCCCAGGGCGTCTACGGCGACTACCTGCAGAACGCCCAGGGCGAGGACGTCGTGGCCGGCATCAGGAACACCGTCCCGCTGCAGGACCTGGAGGGCATCGACAAGGCCTCCTACGACCAGCTGATGCAGATCATGCACACGCTGGAGAACCACTACCGCGACCTGTGCGACATCGAGTTCACCGTCGAGCGCGGCAAGCTGTGGATGCTGCAGACCCGGGTGGGCAAGCGTACCGCGGCCGCCGCCTTCCGCATCGCCCTGCAGCTGGTGGACCAGGACCTGATCGACATGGACGAGGCGCTCACCCGGGTCTCCGGCGAGGAGCTGGCCCGGCTGATGTTCCCCCGGTTCGACACCGGCGGCGAGGTCACGAAGATCGCCCAGGGGATCAGCGCGTCGCCCGGCGCGGCGGTGGGCAAGGCCGTCTTCGACTCGGCCCGCGCGGTCGAGCTGGCCGGCCAGGGCGAGAAGGTGATCCTCGTCCGCCGCGAGACCAACCCGGACGACCTGCACGGCATGATCGCCGCTCAGGGCATCCTGACCAGCCGCGGCGGCAAGACCAGCCACGCGGCCGTGGTCGCCCGCGGCATGGGCAAGACCTGCGTCTGCGGTGCCGACGAGCTCGACGTGGACACCAAGGCGAAGAGGTTCACCGCGCCGGGCGGCATCACGATCAGCGAGGGCGACATGATCTCCATCGACGGCACCAGCGGTGTCGTCTACGCCGGCCAGGTCCCGGTTGTCGCGTCCGAGGTCGTGCGCTACTTCGAGGGCGAGCTGCACCCGCACGCCGCGGAGGCCGACGACCTGATCCGGGCCGTGCACTCGATCATGGTGCACGCCGACGAGAAGCGCCGTCTTGGCGTCTACGCCAACGCGGACACCGGCCCGGACTGCGCCCGCGCCCGCCGGTTCGGCGCCGGCGGCGTCGGCCTGGTCCGCACCGAGCACATGTTCCTCGGCGAGCGCCGCCAGCTGGTCGAGGACCTGATCCTGGCCGACACCCAACAGGAGCGGCAGCACGCGCTGGACGCCCTGGAGCCGCTGCAGCGCGGCGACTTCGTGGAGATCCTGGACGCCATGGACGGCCTGCCGACCACGATCCGGCTGATCGACCCGCCGCTGCACGAGTTCCTGCCCGACCTCACCGAGCTCTCCGTCAAGGTCGCCCTGGCCGGCGAGGCGGCCACCGAGAAGGACAAGGTGCTGCTCGCCGCGGTGCGCCGGCTGCACGAGCAGAACCCGATGCTCGGCCTGCGCGGCGTCCGGCTCGGCCTGGTCATCCCCGGCCTGTTCGAGATGCAGGTCCGCGCGATCGCGCACGCGGCCGCCGAGCTCAAGCAGGCGGGCAAGGACCCGCGCCCGGAGGTCATGATCCCGCTCACCGCCACCGTGCAGGAGATGGAGATCATGCGCGAGCGCACCGAGAAGGTCCTCAAGGACGTCGAGGAAGAGACCGGCGCCCACGTGCACACCATGATCGGCACCATGATCGAGGTGCCGCGGGCCGCGGTGAACGCGGGCCCGATCGCCGCCAGCGCGGAGTTCTTCTCCTTCGGCACCAACGACCTGACGCAGATGACCTGGGGCTTCTCCCGGGACGACGTGGAGGGCGCGTTCTTCAGCCGGTACATCGAGCTGGGCATTTTCGGCGTCTCGCCGTTCGAGACGATCGACCGCGACGGCGTCGGCCGCCTGGTCGACATCGCGGTCCGGGAAGGTCGGGCCGCCCGGCCGGACCTCGAGGTCGGCGTCTGCGGCGAGCACGGCGGCGACCCGGAGTCGGTGCACTTCTTCCACCAGGTAGGCCTGAACTACGTGTCCTGCTCGCCGTTCCGCGTGCCGATCGCCCGCCTGGAGGCAGGCCGCGCGGCGCTGGGTGCGGGCGGCTCCGACAGCAGGTAAAAGGTAAGGGTGACGCAGGGGTACGACGAGAGCGCCACGGCCCGCTGGGTGGCCGAGCCACCCAAGCGGGCCGGGCGCAGTGACTTCGAGCGAGACCGGGCCCGCGTGCTGCACTGCGCCGGGCTGCGCAGGCTGTCGGCCAAGACCCAGGTCGTGACGGCCGGCTCGGCCGACTTCCCGCGGACCCGGCTCACCCACTCGCTGGAGTGCGCCCAGATCGGGCGCGAACTCGGCCAGGAAATCGGCTGCGACCCGGATCTGGTGGACGCCGCCTGCCTGGCCCACGACATCGGCCACAGCCCGTTCGGCCACAACGGCGAGGCCGCCCTCAACGAGCTGGCCGCCCCGTTCGGCGGCTTCGAGGGCAACGCCCAGTCGCTGCGGCTGCTGACCAGGCTCGAGCCCAAGGTCGCCGGGGCCGGCCTGAACCTGACCCGGGCCACCCTCGACGCCACCCTCAAGTACCCCTGGTTCGGCGAACCGGGAAGTAAATTTGGCGCCTACGCCGAGGACGCCGAGGTCTTCGGCTGGATCAGGCAAGGCGCTCCGCCCCGGCGGCGATGCCTGGAAGCCCAGGTCATGGACTGGGCCGACGACGTGGCCTACTCGGTGCACGACATGGAGGACGGGTTCCACGCGGGCCTCATCACGTTCAAGAACCTTAAATCGCCGACCGAACGGACCCTGGTGTCCCGCACCGCCGCCACCTTCTGCGACGACGGCGTTTCCGAAGCCGAGCTCACCGAGGTCCTCGAGGCGCTGCTCGCCCTGGACATCTGGCCGGCCAGCTACGACGGCGGCCCGGACACCGTGGCCGCCCTGAAGAACCTGACCAGCGAGCTCATCGGCCGCTTCTGCGTGGCCGCCCAGGAGGCCACCGTCGCCGGCGCCCACCTGACGCCTTCCAGCACCACTAGCCCGTCAAGTCACACTAGTCCCAGGGGTCACTCCCTCACCCAGTACGCCGCGGACCTTGTCGTCCCGCGTCGGCAGCGCCTGGAATGCGCCCTGCTCAAGGCCATCACGGCCCACTACGTGATGACCCGGGCGGGAGTGCTCGCGGCCCAGGCCAGGGAGCGCGAGCTGCTGACCGAACTGGCCCACGCCGTCGAGCGCGGCGCCCCGCAGGCCCTCGACCCCCTGCTGCGCCCGGCCTGGGCGGCGGCCGGCACCGACGCCGCGCGCTGCCGCGTCGTCGTCGACCAGGTGGCCTCGCTGACCGACACGTCGGCCATTGCCTGGCATCACCGCCTCTGCGCACCCGGCGGGTCGTAGCCTAGGGCGCATGCCTACCTTTGTGATCGCCGGCGCCAGCCTGGCCGGGGCCAAGGCCGCCGAGACGCTGCGGGCCGAGGGGTTCGACGGCGAGATCGTGCTGCTCGGCGCGGAGCCGGAGCGCCCGTACGAGCGCCCGCCGCTGTCCAAGGGCTACCTGCTCGGCAAGGACCCGCGTGACTCGGTCTACGTGCACGCCGTCGGCTGGTACGCCGAACACGGCGTGGACCTGCGCGAGGGCGTCACCGTCACGGCGATCGACCGGGGCGCCGGGCCTGCGTCCGGCACCGTCACCACCTCGGGGCCCGGCGGCGAAGGGGAGCTGTCCTACGACAAGCTGCTGCTCGCGACCGGCGCCTCGCCGCGCCGTCTCAGCTTCCCCGGCTCGGACCGCGAGGAGGTGCTTTACCTGCGCACGCTGGCGGATTCCGGCCGGCTCCGGGCGGCGTTCCAGCGGGGCACCCGGGTCGCGGTCGCCGGGGCCGGCTGGATCGGCCTGGAGACCGCCGCGGCCGCCCGCTCGGCGGACTGCCCGGTGACGGTGCTCGAGCCGCAGTCCGGCGCGCTGCACGACCAGCTCGGTCCCGAGCTCGGCGCCGTCTTCGCCGACCTGCACCGGGCGCACGGCGTGGAGTTCCGCTTCGGCGAGAAGGCGGTCGAGTTCCGTCCCGGCATGGTCATCACGTCCAGCGGCGCCGAGATCCCCGCCGACGTCCTGGTCGTCGGCATCGGCGCGGTCCCGAACGACGCCCTGGCCGCCCGCGCCGGGCTTGAGACGGGTAACGGCGTGCTGACCGACGCGGCCCTGCGCACCTCGGACGTGAACATCTTCGCTGCCGGCGACGTCGCGAACTCGTTCAACCCGCTGCTCAGCCGCCGGGTCCGCGTCGAGCACTGGGCCAATGCCCTGAATGGCGGCCCGGCTGCCGCCCGGTCCATGCTCGGCCAGCCCGTCACGTACGACCGGGTGCCTTACTTCTACAGCGACCAGTACGAGCTCGGCATGGAGTGCGCGGGCCTGCCCGAGCCGGGCCGCTACGACCAGGTCCTCTACCGCGGCGACCCGGCCACCTTGGAGTTCGTCGCGTTCTGGCTCTCCGGCGGCGCCGTGATCGCCGGCATGAACGTCAACGTCTGGGACGTCAACGACGACATCCAGTCCCTGATCCGTTCCGCCCGCCCCGTAGACCCCGCCCGCCTCACCGACCCCGCTATCCCCCTCCCCGACCTCTAACCCGCCGGATCCCACCCTCAACTGAAGTCCCGTTAGACCCAAAAATCACATAGGCCCCGTACTTCTCGGAGTGCTAAATTTCCCAATGGCTCATCTGGCACCAAAAGACCCGTCCGTCTCGCCCGATGCGAGACAACGGAACTTTTCCCGATCTTCGGGGCCCGGGTAAATGTCGGTGGGTGCCATCACACTGGCCGCTATGGAAAGTGAGCTCCCCTCTGCCCTCCGCTACCTGGCCGGGCAGCAGAATGGCGTCGTCTCCCGCTCGCAAGCCATTCGGGCCGGGCTCTCGACGGACATGATCAAGTTCAGGCTGCGGAGCGGCCGGTGGCGCTTAATGCATCGTGGGGTCTATGCGACTTTCACCGGAGTGCCCGGCCGCCGCGCGCGACTGTGGGCAGCGGTTCTCTCGGCGGGCCCGGGTGCGATGCTCAGCTACCACACGGCCGCTGAATTGCAGGGGCTTGCCGATAAGCTGGCGAATCCGATCCATGTGACCGTCCCGCATGAGCGCCACGTCCTGGTGGCTAAAGGCGTCAGGCTGCACCGGTCGGCCCGGGCGGTGGAAGCCTTGCAGGCGGATACGTATCCGCCGCGGACCAGGCTGCTCGGCCCGAACGGCGCAGGCAAGACCACCACGGTGGAGATCCTCGAGGGCTTCCGCCACCGGGACCAGGGCACCGTGACGGTCTTCGGGCAGGACCCGGCCCAGGCCGGCCGGGCATGGCGGGCCAGGATCGGCATCGTCCTGCAGCTGGCCAGCGCCGGGCCGGAACTCACCGTGCTCGAGATGGTCGGGCACTTCGCCGCGTTCTACCCGCGGCCGCGGCAGCCGGAAGAGGCCATCGACCTGGTCGGGCTGACCGCCAAGGCGCGGTCGCGGATCAGCAACCTGTCCGGCGGCCAGACTCGCAGGCTGGACGTCGCGCTGGGCATCGTCGGGCGGCCCGAGCTGCTCTTCCTCGACGAGCCGACCACCGGCTTCGACCCGGAGGCCCGCCGCCAGTTCTGGGAGCTGATCAAGACGCTGCGCGGGGACGGCACGACGATCGTGCTGACCACGCACTACCTGGACGAGGCCGAGGCGCTAGCCGACCGGATCGCGGTCATCGCGGCCGGGCGCATCGTCGCCGAAGGCGATCCCGGCTCGCTCGGCGGCCGGCCGGCCGCGGCCGCGCGGGTCAGCTGGGAGATGCCCGGGGGAGAGCGCTGGTCAGCCACGTCCGCAGGCCGCCGCGCGAGTCACTGTCCGCCCGGGAGACCGAGGTCCTGGCTCAGGTCGCGCGCGGCCGGACCAACGCGGAGATCGGCCGCGCGCTGTTCATCAGCGAGGCCACCGTGAAGACGCATCTGCTGCGCGCGTTCGGCAAGCTGGGCGTATCCGGCCGCACCGCGGCGGTGACCACCGCTATCGAGCGCGGCCTGCTGCCCCCTCCCGGCCAGGGCCAGTGACCGGACCGGCAGCGGCCACGGCGGCGAGCACCTGGGCGGCGTCCGTCAGGTCGGGCAGGACCACGTGCGCGCCCGCCGCGGTCAGGTCCGCCGCGGCGTAGCTGCCGGTCGCGACGGCCACTACCCGCGCCCCGGTGGCCAGCGCGGCCTCCACGTCCAGCGGCGTGTCACCGACCAGGACGGTGGCCGGGCCGGAGAAGTCCGCGCCGTAGGCCTGGCTGGCCGCCCGCCGGGCCACCGCCACCAGCTCGGCCCGGACCTCGTGCGCGTCGCCGTACGCGCCGGCGTCCAGGTCGAGATGATCGCCCAGCCCGGCCCGGCGCAGCTTCAGCGCGGCCAGCGGCCTGATGTTGCCGGTGAGCACCGACTGGCGGATCCCGGCGGCGGCCGGCCCGCCGAACGACGCCGGCCCGCCGAACGACGCCAGCGCAGCGATGGCCGCGGTCGCGCCGGCCATCGGCCGGACCTGGCCGGGAACGGCGCCATCCGCGGCGGCCCGCGCCAGCGCGGCGAGGAACGGGTCGACCTGCGCGTGCGATACCCCGGCCAGCGCGAGGGTGTCGCCGACGATGGCCCGGTCGGTCCGCCCGGCCTTCGGCGCGACCGCGGTCAGCTCACGGCCGAACATCTCCCGGAACACCACCTCGTACAGGCGCGTGCCCAGGCCGTCGGCGCTCACCAGCGTGTAGTCCACGTCCCACAGCACAAGCAGATCGGCCACCCGCCCAGGCTAAGGCCCGGATGCGCGTCCAATGTCGGCGGGCCGGACTAGACTCGCGGCGTCGGGGTGTGGTGAGCGGAGGTACATGGTGGCTGGGCGGATCCGCGACGAGGATATCGCGGCGGTTCGCGAGCGGTCGCCCATCGACGAGGTGGTCGGCGAGTACCTGCAGCTGCGCAACGCGGGCGGCGGCTCACTCAAGGGGCTATGCCCGTTCCACGAGGAGAAAACACCCTCGTTCAACGTCACCCCCGCCCGCGGACTCTTCTACTGTTTCTCGTGCGCCGAGGGCGGCGACGCGATCAAGTTCGTGCAGAAGATCGACGGGCTCAGCTTCGTCGAGGCGGTCGAGCGGCTGGCCGGCCGGGCGGGCATCGACCTGCGCTACGAGCAGGGGGGCTACGTCCCGGGCCAGGAACAGAGCCAGCGGCGCAGGCTGATCGACGCGCACCGGGCCGCCGCCGATTTTTATGCCGAACGGCTGGGCGGATCCGACGCCGCGCCCGCCCGCGCCTTCCTGGCCGAACGCGGCTTCGAGCTCGCCGACGTCCAGCGGTTCGGCGTCGGCTACTCGCCGATGGCGTGGGAGGACCTGACCCGGCACCTGCGCGGCCGCGGCTTCACCGACAGCGAGCTCATCGCCGCGGGCCTGTCCAGGGAGGGCAACCGCGGCACCCGGGACCGGTTCCGCGGCCGGCTGATGTGGCCCATCCGCGACCTGTCCGGCGACGTGATCGCGTTCGGTGCCCGCAAGCTCGACCCCGCTGACGACGGCCCGAAGTACCTGAACACGCCGGAGACCTCGCTGTTCCGCAAGAGCACCGTGCTATACGGGGCGGACCTGGCCAAGCGCGAGATCGCGCAGCGCAGGCAGGTGGTCATCGTGGAGGGCTACACCGACGTGATGGCCTGCCACCTGGCCCAGGTGCCCACCGCGGTGGCCACCTGCGGCACCTCGTTCGGCGAGGACCACGTCAAGGTGCTGCGCCGGCTGATCATGGACACCGAGGGGTCGGCCGGCGAGGTGATCTTCACCTTCGACGGCGACGCGGCCGGCCAGCGGGCGGCGATCCGCGCGTTCAGCCTGGAGGAGAAGTTCGTCACCCAGACGTTCGTGACCGTGCAGCCCGACGGCCTGGACCCGTGCGACGTGCGGCTGACGCACGGCGACCAGGCGGTGCGTGACCTGATCGCCCGCCGGGTCCCGCTGTTCGAGTTCGCCGTCAAGGGCGTGCTCGGCCACCACGACCTGAACACCACCGAGGGGCAGCTCGCGGCGCTGGACGAGGCCGCGCCGATCGTGGCCAGGATCAAGGACCAGGGGCTGCGCACCAGGTACGCGGTCAACCTGGACCGCTGGCTCGGCATGATGGACGAGCGGTTCGTGCTGGCCAGGATCCGGGCGCACGCGGGGGACACCGGCCCCGGGGGGGCGCGGGGGGGTCGTCCCCCCCGGAGCGAGCAGAGCCCGGCGCGGCGCAGGCCCGGCCAGGACCGCTCGCCGGGAAACCGGGGCGCGCAGCGGGGCCCGTTCGGATCTAATGGCGGCGGCACCGGCGACGGCGGTCAAGGGTCCGGCCAGCCCTACGACCTGGGGGATCCGGTCGTCCAGGTGGAGCGCGAGGCGCTGAAGCTCGCGGTGCAGCGCCCAGCGCTGTGCGGGCCCGAGTTCGACGCGCTCGGCGCGGACGCGTTCACCGCCCCCGTGCATGGCGCGGTCTACACGCTGATCGCGGCGTGCGGCGGCGCGACCAGCGGTGGCAGCAGCCCGCGGCAATGGGCCGCCCGGCTGCGTGAGCAGGCGCCGAACGAGCGGGCGCAGTCGTTCGTGACCGCGCTGGCCGTCGAGCCACTGCGGATCGACGGCGAACCGGACGCCAGGTACGCCGACATCCTGTTGGCCCAGGTCGGCCAGCTCGCGGTCAGCCGGGAGATCACCTCGGTCAAGGCCCGGCTGCAGCGCATGAATCCGGTGGACGAGCAGGCCGGTTACAACAGGATGTTCGGGGACCTGGTGGGACTGGAGAAACGCAGGAAGGCGCTGCTCGACCGGGCCGCGGGGGCCTGAGGCCGGTCCCGCGCGCGATTATCGGCGGGACGCCGGGGACTGTTAAGTAGCCGGGGGGTAACAAAATTAGGTCCCCCGTAACCACGGCTTCGTGACGCAGACTGGTCCCGTGACTCTCACCGTGCTAACGAACGGACCATCACCAGCAGAGCAGCTGACGGATCTCGTGGCGCTAGGACGAGAGCGCGGTTCCCTGACCATAGCCGACGTCATGGTGGCGCTCGACCGTGCCGACCTTCCGCCGGAAGCCATCGACGCGGCGGTGCGTGCCCTCACCGAGGAGGGCGTCGACGTACTCGACGTGCCGACCGAGGACGACACCGAGGCCGAGATCCGGCAGGCCGAGCGGGCCGCCGAAGTCGGCAGGCGCGCGTCCACCAGCGACCTGGTCCGGATCTACCTCAGGGAAATCGGCCGCGTGCCGCTGCTGACCGCCGAGGACGAGGTCGAGCTGGCCAAGGCGATCGAGGCGGGCCTGTTCGCCGAGGAGAAGCTGGGCGGCGGCTTCCCCATGCTCGGTGCCGTCAACGGCGACCTGGAGCTGCTGGTCGGCGAGGGGGTGAAGGCCAAGCAGCGGCTGATCGAGGCGAACCTGCGGCTGGTCGTGTCGATCGCCAAGCGCTACATCGGCCGCGGGCTGGTCTTCCTCGACCTCATCCAGGAGGGGAACCTCGGGCTGATCCGCGCGGTGGAGAAGTTCGACTACACCCGCGGCTACAAGTTCTCCACGTACGCGACCTGGTGGATCCGGCAGGCGATCACGCGGGCCATCGCCGACCAGGCACGGACCATCCGGGTGCCGGTGCACATGGTCGAGACGATCAACAAGCTGGCCCGGGTGCAGCGCCAGCTGCACCAGGAGCTCGGCCGGGAAGCCACTACGGACGAGATCGCCGCGGAGCTCGGCCTCGAGCCGGAGCGGGTCGCGGAGATCCAGCGGATCGCCCAGGAGCCGGTATCCCTGCAGTCCCCGATCGGCGAGGAAGAGTCCGACCTCGGGGACTTCATCGAGGACGCGGACGCCGTGGTGCCGATCGAGGCCGCGGCGTTCATCATGCTGCAGGACCAGCTCGAACGGGTCCTGTGCGAGCTGGCCGAGCGGGAGCAGCGGATCATCCAGCTGCGGTTCGGCCTGACCGACGGGCACCCGCGGACGCTGGAGGAAGTCGGCCGGGAGTTCGGCGTGACCAGGGAGAGGATCCGGCAGATCGAGTCGAAGACCCTGGCCAAGCTCCGCCACCCGAGCCGCGCCCAGATGCTGCGCGAGTACCTCGACTGAGCCGCGGCGGCTAAGCCGAAACCCGGGTCACACGGGGCTGGGATGCCGCGCGACCCGGGTTCCACGGGATCCTTGCTTTGGTTGATGGCGGCTTCTAGTCGGCCGGGCGAGTGCCGTTCACGGCGGCGGGCTCGCTCTCGGCTCCGGTGTCGGCCCCGGTTTGGGCAGAGTGCCGGCCGGGCAGCCGGTCGAACTGAC